>JACXTT010001439.1_pt1 | contig 39484 bp, 32 predicted proteins | sample 9270951 | NCBI WGS metagenome assembly JACXTT01 (sample SAMN15532306, study PRJNA645909) | rock metagenome | isolation source: weathered quartz diorite | place: Puerto Rico | collected 2017-06-21
GCGGTCTTGGTCATGCCGTAATGAACCATTTCGGCTGGGATTTGCTGGCCGGATTCGCTGGATATGAAAATGACGCGGCCCCAGTTTTTCTTGAGCATTCCGGGCAAATAATGACGCGTCAGGCGGACACCGCTTAAGACATTCGTTTCGAAAAACCGCTGCCAGTCTTCGTCGGGAATTTCGAGAAACGGTTTTACTTCGAAAATTCCGAGATTGTTGACGAGCACATCTGCATGCGGGACTTGCTTTGCAAACGATGCAAATCCGTCCTTCGTTCCGAGATCGGCAGCAACGCCGGTCACGTTTGCAGCGGGAACCAACGAGCGGATTTTTTGCAAAGCGGATTCGACCCGCGCCGCGGTCCTTCCATTGATGACAACTTTTGCGCCTTCGCGGGCGAGGGCTTCGGCGATTCCAAAGCCGATGCCTGCGGTGGAACCCGTTACGACGGCAGTTTTGCCTTTCAAGCCAAAATCCATAGTTGCCTCTCTCGGTTTGGAATTGTACTGATCGCGCTAGCGTGCAACAGCGGCAGCGCCTTCGATTTCCGCGATATCTTCTTTGGTCAAATTGATTTCGCCCGCTCGCATGACACCTTCCGCTTGTTTGGCGCTGCGCGAGCCGACGATGGCGCCGGTGACCACGGGATTCTTCAGAACCCAAGCGATGGCGATTTCGCCGGGGCCGCGGCCGTGGCGCGCGCCGACTTTTCTGAGGCGTTCGACAAGTTCGATATTCTTCGAAAGTTTCGGTTCGCGGAATTCGGGGTTGCGCGAGCGAAAATCGTCGGGAGGAAGCGCGGCGGCGCGTTCGCGCGTCATACCGCCGGTGAGAAGGCCGGATGCCATGGGCGCGTAGCTGATGACGCCGATTCTCTGCTCGCGGCAGAACGGCAGATTTTCCGCTTCGATGGCGCGACGAATCATAGAATACGGCGGCTGATTCGAAGTGACCGGCGCGATGGCTTGTGCGCGGCGCATTTGCGCAACGTCAAAATTCGAAACGCCGATCCAGCGAACTTTACCTTCTTTCTGCAGCGCGGCCATGGTTTGCCAGGCCTCCTCGAGTTGCGGACCGTTGTCGCGCGGCGGCCAGTGCATTTGATAAAGATCGATGACATCTACTTCCAAACGGCGAAGGCTGTCTTCGCATTCCTGGCGAATCGAAGCGGCGGAGTGATTCGGTGAAATTTTCCCGCTGGCATCCCACCGGAGAGTGCATTTGGTGAGAACGTAAGGCCGCGCGCCTCGCCATTGCTTCAGAGCGCCTGCGACAACTTCTTCTGAATGACCCATGCCGTAAACGGCGGCGGTATCAATCCAATTGACGCCAAGTTCGAGCGCGCGGTGAATGGCGGCGATAGAATCCGCATCGTCCTGCGCGCCCCAGGCGAATTCCCAACCCGGGCCGCCCGCGGCCCATGCGCCAAAACCGACTGACGTAATTTGCAAATCCGAATTGCCAAGCTTTTTTGTTTGCACGGTTGAATTTCCTCGCGGCAGGGCCAATGTCGTAACGATCTGGCACGCCCGTTGGATGAAGCATTGTAAGGAAAGGTTAAAAATGTTTCTACGATAGATAGATTGTAAGCGGTTAGTTTGCGGTGAAAGCCGCGTCGAGGGTCACTGCTTCGCCGTTGGGATTGGTAATGACAAGTTGCTGCGGGCCGGAGGAAAGCGCGGGAGTAGTTAGCGTTAGAGTGTTCATGTCTTTGAAGGTGATCGAAACACTTTTCCCGCCGAGAGAAACTCTTGTGACCGATTGAAAACCGCTGCCGCGAATCGTAACGTTCGTGCCGCCCGATGCGCTGCCGTTTGCCGGGATTACCGAACCAATTCCGAGAGGAACACTGGCGAGTTGCAAGATGGTGAGGCCGGAAGTGGTCAGCGCAAAAATGCGCTGACCGTTTTCGTCGATGGCGAGAAAGCTCCCGTGCTGACCGTCAATATCGGTAGAAAGCATGGCGAGCGGCTCCGGCAAGAAGATGCGGCGGCGCAGAGTTCCGGTGCGCGCGTCAAGAATGTCGATTCCGCCGGTGATGCCTGTCGCGGGTGGCAGGGTCGGCGCAGGCCCCGTCAAGAAAGGCAAATAGAGCAGCGATCCAGAGGGGTGCATTGCGGCGCCGGGAATTTCCATGCGGCCGGGAATATTTTCGAGCTCGCTTTTCGCGCTGATTCCAAACAAATTCAAATCGCCCTTTCGAATCGAAGTTTGACCATTTTCTCGGGTTGCGAATGCATTTCCATCACCGGAAACGGCGAAATCGATCGGGGACGCATTCGCAGTCACCGTTTGAAATTCGCCGGGCGTGGAGGCGTCCCAGGCAGCGATCGGCCCACTGGGAGCGGAGGAAAATGAGAAGAAAACATGATCGCCAGTGGCGTTTGATTGCAAAAGGGGCGTGCCGGTGAGAAAGGAAATCTCGGGCTGCGTTGCGGGCGCGACGGTCGGCGGAAATGTGCTGACGTCCATCTGGGCCAGGCAGGCAGTGCAGCCAGTTTGCGCGCCTCCCTCCGCGGCCATGCCGACGAAAACAGTTTGCGCGCTCGTGGCAGCAACCCGCGACGGGCCAGAGTTAGCGTAGCCGGGAATGCCCCCGACAAAGGAGGAGCTACCGGAAGAAGTGTCCGGATTGATGAGGTAGATGCTTTGCGCGCCAAAATCGGCGACAACCATGCGCGAGTTGTCTGATGTGAGCGCGATGCCGCGCAACCCGGCATTTGGTGGTGGGCCGCCCGGCGGCTGAATGGCAGCGAGGAATTGCGAGGAGGCGAGATCGAAGACATCAACATGATCAATGTTGCTCAGGTAGAGACGCTGGCGTTTTTGATCGTATAGAATGAATTTATAGAGGCCTGCTTTCGGGAAAACTTGCACGCTTTGCAGATATTCGAAACCGCGAGATAGAGTGGCGGAGCCGTCTGGAGACCTCACGACGACATCGGCAATGCCGGGTGAACCAGCCGGAGTAAGGATGGTCGCCCGCTGCAGCGGATAAGGAAAAGTTGCGTCGAGGCTGAGCGATGGGGCAATGGAATTAACTTGCTCGATTTTCTGGACAGTCGCGATTGCTCCGCCGATTTTCACGGAGAGTTTGCTCGCATCGGAGCCAAAACCGTAGCCGTACAGAGCGATTGTTTCGTTGCCAGTTTTGTTTCCGGCGTTTGGCAAGAGTTCCAGGATTTGCGGTCCGTAGGAAAAGGCGTCTGGGGCAAGGGCGGCCCATCCGTCAGGAAAAAAAGCGGAGACATTGACGGCGCCGGTGGCGGCGTTTGCGGGTGAACTAACCTGAATCTGAGCTGAGCCGCCGTTTTGCACGTTCGCGGATTGAGAACCGAATTGTATTTTGGGGCTACTTTCGAAATTGGTTCCCGCGAGCACCGTGCTCGTATTGCCGGAATTTGGGCCACTGGAAGGCTGCACTACGGGTGCTGCAGAAAAGCTTGGAGCCAGCTGCGAAAGTGACGCTGTCGTGGCGGCGTCTACGAAACTTACGCCTCGATTGGCGAGGCCGAAAAGAAGTTTTGTGGCGTCTGATTCCTCTAACTGAGTTGGCGTGCCGGCGATCGCAACATCAGATACGCGACTAAGAAGGTGCAGATTATTCGCGTCGAGAGCGGACATAACGAAACCGCCGCCGAATTGCTCGCTCACGTATACCGTCGCGCCATCCTGAGAAAAGACCAGTCCGGAAGGATTTGCTGCATTATAGGTTCCAAGTGGATTCAGCGAGGAATCGAAGAGCTGTACCTGCGGCCCACTGCCGCCGTTGAATAAGACGGCAAAGCGCGTCCCAGTCTTGCTCGCGGCTGCAAACGAAACAGTTCCGCCACCAATGGTTTGGGGACCTGCGACAAGCGAACCATTTGAATCGAGCAGGGCTATTTCGCCCGAAGAGTCCACTGCGGCTACAAATAGCCGCGAGCCATCGCCGGTTTTGGCCATTACACCCAAGCCGCTCTGAAATAAGGCGGGTGCGATGGAGGTGAGATTGGTGAGCGAATTTGCCGATGGATCCCATTGAGAGAGAAGCGATTCCGTACTTGCGGGCTGGCGCATTCGGACCATGGCCTTGCCATTGGACATGGCGAGAACTTCCTCCGGCCTGTCAAAGACACTTCCCGGCAGAGGAGCGAGCGCGGGGAGAAAATGCGCCACACGCGTTTGCAAGCTCGTCGCGTCCAGTTCATATATGCCTTGTGTCGTGGACCCAATCCAAATTGTTTTTCCGTCGGCGGAGATATCCGCACTGGTAGCGCCGGCCGCGGAGATTTCCGCGACTATCGAACCGTCCTGCGAGGAAATGACCGCAACAAGATTTCTGACGCGATTCGCCACAAAAAGATGTTGATGTGCGGCGTCGAGGACGATATGCCGGTGATGCGGCTCGCCGGGCGGATTGTCCAGATTGGCGATGGCGTTCGTGCGAACGTAATTGCTTCGCGGGACGGCGGCCGAAGAGTTGCTTTGCACCGTTAGCCCCAGCGGAGCAGTGTGTGTCAGACCGCCGCTCGTTCCAGTCGCAGTGAGATTGACCGTGCCTGTAGGCGCGCCGCTTGCGGCGCTGAAGAGCAAAGAAACGTTAGCGCCCGCGCTGACGCTAAAAGGTGAAGCAGGATTTGCCGTGACTCCCGTGGGCAGGGCGCTAAGGGTAACTTGAACTTGTCCGGAGAATCCGTTCAGTGGAGTGACGCTGACGCCCACGGCGTTGCTGGTGGTGCCTTGCGCGACCGCGACTGTTGAAGTGGAAAACGCGAGTGCAAAATCCGGGGGTGGAGGAGGCGGCGGTTGTATATCGGCCTGTCCGCCGCCGCAGCTGGCAAGCAGAAACAAAAACCCCGCAAGCAAAGCGCTGGGGACTAGGCGCAGTGGGACGGAATGCCGCGCCTTGCGATCGAAACTCCCCATCAGGAGCCCCCACACTGCCCCAAACCGGCCTTACAATACACCACTCTGTTAAGTTGTCAAGTTGAGAAATATTGAAAAATGGGATGCGTGAAGCATGCAGAAAAACAAAAGCGGCGCGAACTTTTGATTCGCGCCGCCGCACAAATATAGATTGTTCTGAAGTTAGATCGTTTTCGGACCCGCGGTTGCGGCCGCATGAGCCGCAGGCTTGGAAAACGCGCTGCTGCCCGATTCCTTCTCCGCGCTCTTATCAATTTCGATAGAGCCCTTGAAGTACGCGCCGTCTTCGATGCTGATGCGCGCAGTCGTCAGATCGCCATTCACCGAGCCGTCTTTCTTGATTTCAATCCGGTCCTTCGCGCGAAGGTTGCCCTTCACGCTGCCGTATACCACCACCTCGCGGGCAATGATATCGGCGGTTAGCTTAGCGGTGGCTCCAACGGTGAGTTTCCGCTCATCGAGCTGAATCAGTCCTTCGACCGACCCGTCAATGACCAGATCTTCGTTGCCGGAGATTTCGCCCTTGATATGGAGGCTCGAGCCAAGCCGTGCGGTCGCACGGTCCGCCGTCGCACCCAATGGACGCATCGCATCTGTAGTCATAGCGTTAGTTCCCTCCCAAGTCGCCGGAGCGGGCTTCGGCGGCTGATTCACTGGAAAATTTTTCGTCTCCGGTGGCGCGACTTGCGGCGTTTCCGGCTTTTTTTGGTTACCCCACATCGGCCTTCTCCCAGGGACATTTGCCCCATGCGGAATCGCGATTGGGGTATTTCAGACTGTATTCCTACCAGGCCTTCACTGCAAACAAGGTATCAATATTTCGTGCGTGAAAGTAACTACCCTTTGGGACAGCACTAGAACTGTACCGAGGACAATCGGTTTTGGGTTAGGAGGTGGGCTTGTCGGGGACGGGCTGCGTTGCCAGGAAATCGACGGTGAATCGTGCTGCGTAGGAATCGAGCAGTTCGCGAATGCGTTCCTCGCGCGGCGATTTCAGAATAAATCCCGCGTGGTGGTATTTCTTCACGCGATAGCAGATCTCGGGATCGTTATAAGAAGATGTGTCCGGCTCTTCTTGCCGAGCGAGGGAAAGAATCACGCCAGCGTAATTCTGTTGGGCCTGCGGAAGTGCGTAAGGAACTTTTCCCGCGCCGACCTCCAACTTTGCCCACTCGCGCCACAAGTTGATTCCCGTCGCTGCTTCAATGACGTCGGCGATGTAGGCGCCGCCGACGCGCGCGGCAATTTCAAGAAAATAGATTTGGCCGGTCGCATGCGCTTTCAGGAATTCCGCGTGTGTTACACCGCGCAGCAGGCCAAGGACGCTCATCAGGTTTTGATTGAGCTGTTTGAGCTGGAGAGTTTCAGCGGCTTCTCGCGGTAAGGTGCGAGTTGTGAAGACGCCGCCGCCATGAGAAACATCGAGTGGCGGCGCTCCATAAGCGTGAGCTTCGGCGAATTTCACTTCACGATCGCTGACGACGCTGTCCACGTGAAATACGCTGCCCGGAATAAATTGCTCCAGCAGAAAGTGCGATTGCTGGTCCCCAAGCCTGTCCAGCCACGGCCAGAGATCCTCAGCCGCATGAATCTTCTTCATTCCAATTCCAGACGCCTGCGAACGCGGCTTCAGAAGCCATGGCCCCGGAACGCGCGCCATGAACTCGCGCAGTTCGTCGTAGTTCAGAACATGAACAAATTCCGGAACAAGCACTCCTTCTTCTTTCGCACGTGCGCGCATCGCAAGCTTGTCGCGAAAATAACGGACAGTGGTTAAACCCATACCGGGCAGGCGCAAGTGTTCACGTAGCGCGGAAACGTTTTCCATGTCGAATTCGTCCAGCGCCACAATGCGATCAATCTTCTGGCTTCGCGCGGCGTAGCTCACGGCGTTGGTGAGCTCGGCCAGCGGCAGTTCTTCCGGCATGAAAAACATCTCGTCAACGGCTTCGCGCGGCCAGTTTGCCTTGCGCAGCTTCTCCACGGTGAGCAGAAGCACGCGGCAGCCGAGCTGCTTGCACGTGCGCAAAAATTCCTGGCCTTTTTCGTAAGAGCTTACGCAAAGAATCGTGAGGGGCCGCTCTGCCATTGGGTTCTTCTCCACTGCGAGCTGCTGTTGGTCGGCGCCAACTCAGGGCGCGCAGTATACGCCGCAATTAACTCGCTGGAAACAAAAACTCGAGGAACGGCCGGACGCGCTGCGCCCAGGCGGCTTCGTTGTGCTCGGCGCCTTCTACTCGCTGGTAATGCAGGTTTTCGCCGAGCCGCCAGCCTTTGTGCACCAACGCGTCTCGTAGCTTTTCCACGTCATCCACAACGCGCGGTCCTTCACGCGTGCCTATGTCGAGCCAAATATGCGGACGAGGTTCGGGCACGCTCGCCTGCGCGAAACGAACGATCACGCGCTGATTCCACCAAACGGATGGAGACAACGCTGCAATTTTGCCGAAGACCTCTGGCATTCGCAGGCCGAGATAGAGGCTAACAAGGCCGCCAAGCGACGAGCCGCCGATTCCCGTGTGATTCGGTCCGCGCTCGACGCGGTAAGTGATTTGAATGAGCGGCATCAATTCATTCAGCAGGAATTTTCCGTAACGGTCGGCGCGGCCACCGCCGAGCTTCGGCACGCGCGTCGGCGTGTACTCGCTAATGCGCGATTTCCCGGTGTTGTAGATGCCGACGATAATCATCGGCTCGGCTTGGCCACCGTTGATGACCGTGTCCGCCGAATCGCTAACGTGCCAATCCATTCCTGGCACGTAGGAAGTGCGGCCATCAAAAAGATTTTGTCCGTCGTGCAGATAGAGCACAGGAAACTGGCGATCGCGCTGTTCCTGATAACCGGGTGGCAGATACACAACGAGGTCCCGCGAATTGCGCAGATACCGCGAAGAAATGTTTTCGTGTTTGCGAAGTTGTCCAGCGCTCACGGCGCGATCATCACCAGCAGGTCTTTAGCTTCCACGGTTTGCCCGGGAGCGACGAGAAGTTTTACAACTCGGCCCGCAATCGGAGCGTAAATGTTCGATTGCATCTTCATCGCCTCGAGCGCCATTAGTTTAGCACCGCGCTCCACCGGTTGGTTGGCTTGCACCGCAATTCCGCTGATAACACCCGCAGTCGGAGCACCAACTTGACCGGGATCGGCCGGGTCGGCCTTAGGATGCGCGCGTTCAATCACCCGCAGCGCCTTGTCGCGCACGTTTACTTCGCGCGGCTGGCCGTTCAATTCGAAATAGAGCGTGCGCGTTCCGTCCGCGTGCGGTTCGCTCGCAGTCAGATACTTCACGATGAGTGTTTTGCCCGCTTCGATTTCAACCGTGATTTCCTCGCCGGACTTCAAGCCGTAGAAAAACGCCGGTGTAGGTAGCACGCTCACGTCCGAATACGTTTGCTTGAATTTGTCGTATTTCGAAAACACTTCGGGATAGAGCAAATAACTCAGCAAGTCGTCATTCGAAACCGGATGGCCAGTTTTCTTTTCCAGCGCTTCCTTTTCAGCCGCGAAATTCGCGGGAGGCAAATTCACGCTCGGCCGGCCTTTCACCGGAATTTCACCACGCAAAATGATTTTCTGCAATTTGCGGGGCCAACCACCGGGTGGCACGCCGAGAACCCCGGAAAACATTTCGACCACCGAGTTTGGAAACGGGACATCGTGATGTTCGTCCAGTTTCAGCACGTCCGCGGGCTTCATCTCCTTTGCCATCAGAAAAAGCGTCATGTCGCCGACGACTTTGCTCGACGGTGTCACTTTCACAATGTCGCCAAAAAGCTGGTTTACTTCCGCAAAAGTTCGCTCCACTTCATGCCAACGATGGCCAAGCCCCAGCGCTACAGCCTGTTCGCGTAAATTTGTGTACTGACCACCGGGAATTTCGTGTTCGTACAACCGCGCGGAACCTGCCTTCGGTCCGGAATCGAACGGGGCGTAGTAAGTGCGTACCGTTTCCCAGTAATCCGAACACTCATTCAGGGCTTCGAAATCCAGGCCTGTGTCGCGCGGCGTGTTTTGGAGAGCTGCGACAATCGAATTCACATTCGGCTGGCTCGTTCCCCCGCTCATGGAAGCGATGGCGCCGTCTGCAACGTCCACACCTGCCTCGGAGGCTTTGAGCACAGAAGCGGCATTGATTCCGCTTGTATCGTGCGTGTGAAAGTGAATTGGCACGTCCACTTCTTCCTTCAGTGCTTTCACCAGTGCAAACGCCGCATGCGGTCTGCAGAGTCCCGCCATGTCCTTGACAGCAAGAAAATGCACGCCGATTTTTTCCAGTTGTTTGGCGAGCGCAACGTAATATTTCAGCGAATATTTCGGCCGTGATTTATCGAGAATGTCGCCGGTGTAGCAAATCGCACCCTCGCACACCGCGCCGGTCTCCAGCACGGCATCGAGCGAAACGCGCATGTTTTCAATGGAATTCAGCGAATCAAATACTCGAAAAATATCCATGCCCTGCGCGTGCGACTCGCGGACAAATTCACGAATCACGTTATCGGGATAAGACGCATAACCAACCGCATTGGCTCCGCGGAGGAGCATCTGAAAGCAAATGTTCGGAATGCGCTCGCGCAGCGCGCGCAATCGTTGCCAGGGATCTTCGTGCAGAAACCGCAGCGCTGTATCAAACGTCGCCCCGCCCCACATTTCCAGACTGAAAAGATCCGGCAAGCGCTGCGAAATTGCATTGGCAGTCGCGAGCAAATCATAAGTGCGCACGCGGGTAGCCATCAGCGACTGATGCGCGTCCCGCAGCGTGGTGTCTGTAATCAGCAGTCGCTTTTCTCTTTTCGCCCACGCGGCAAATTTCTTTGGTCCCAATTTTCTTAGCAGTTGCCGCGTGCCCTTCGGTGGTTCAAGGCCGGGCACGGCGGGCAGAACGGCGTGTTCTAGGATCTCCGGCGCCTTCTTCCCCTTCACTTCGGGATTGCTGTTCAAAATCACATCGCCTAAGTAAGAGAGCAGTTTCGTCGCGCGATCACCGCGCTTGGGAAAGCGGAACAGCTCCGGATGCTGCTCCAAAAATCCGGTCGTCACTTCACCGCTGCGAAACTTCGGGTGATTCACCACGTTCTCGACAAACGGGATATTCGTTTTCACGCCGCGAATACGGAATTCGCGCAGCGCACGGTCCATTCTCTGGCAGGCCTCAGGCAGATTCGTGCCCCACGCCGTCACTTTCACCAGCAGCGAATCGTAATAGGGAGCCAGCGATGCGCCAGCGTATGCCGTTCCGCCATCAAGCCGGATTCCAAAACCTGCCGGTGAGCGATATGTCGTCAGTTTTCCATAATCCGGCGCGAAATTCTTCTCCGGGTCTTCTGTTGTGACGCGGCACTGCAGCGCGGCACCATACAATGGAATTTTCTCCTGCTCTGGCAGCGCCATCGGCTCTTCATGCAGCTTGTAACCCTGCGCCACCAAGATTTGCGCGCGCACTAAGTCTATTCCCGTGACCATTTCCGTTACGGTGTGTTCCACCTGAATGCGTGGATTCACTTCGATGAAGTACCACTTCTGAGCATCTACATCGTAAAGAAACTCGACTGTGCCGGCGTTCCGGTATTTTGCCTTGCGTACCAAGTCAATCGCGGCGCTACAAAGCTCGCTGCGGATGCTGGCGGGCAGGTTTGCCGCTGGAGCAAGCTCCACGACTTTTTGATGCCTTCGCTGAACCGAACAATCACGCTCGTAAAGGTGCAGCAAATTTCCGTACTGATCAGCAAGGATTTGAACTTCGATGTGGCGCGCGCGCGGCAGAAATTTTTCCAAAAATACCGAGTCATCGCCGAAGGCCGATCGCGCTTCGCCTTGCGCTTCTTCAATGCGCGCTTCAAGTTCAGATTCTTCGCGCACAACGCGCATGCCGCGCCCGCCGCCACCCATCGCAGCTTTCACGATGACGGGGTATTCGATCTCCGCCGCAATTTTCTTTGCTTCTACCGTGGACTTTACCGGCTTCTCAGTTCCAGGCAAAACAGGCACGCTGGCAGCAATAGCAAGCCGTCGCGCAGCCGTCTTGTCTCCCAGCAGCTCCAACAATTCCGGGGTCGGACCGATGAATGTAATCCCCGCCTTTTCGCAAGCGCGCGCAAACGTCGCGTTCTCCGACAAGAATCCATAGCCGGGATGAATCGCGTCGACTCCCTTTTCTTTTGCAAGGGCGACAATCCCTGCAATATCCAGGTAGGCTTCAACCGGACCTTTGCCTTTGCCGATCAGATACGCTTCGTCAGCCTTGAAGCGATGGAGCGCCAGCCGGTCTTCCTGTGAGTAGAGCGCGACAGTGCGCAATCCCAGCTCGTTCGCGGCGCGAAAGATGCGAATCGCGATCTCGCTGCGGTTTGCTGCCAGCAGCTTTTCGATTTTGTGGCCCTTGGCCATGCCTGCGAGCACACTCCCGCTGGTGTAGCTGACCATTCTTTCACGCTCGCGGCACGCCTCCCCAGCAGTTTTTTTGATTTATCAAAACGAGGATTTGAATGATGAGCTCGCGTAAGGTCCCACTTTCAATTCACGCTCGCAGCCGTTTCCGGCTTTTTCAACAGCTTCAATTGCTCAAGGGCTGCCTGCAACCGCGCCTGAGCTTTGTGGTCCTTCTTGTTAGCATAGGGAAGGCTTGGATCAGAATAAAATTGCTCCAGCTCGTCCAACAAGGCCGGAGAGACATTCGCAAACTTTTGATCGGCTAGCCGGCTCACCAACTCGGCATGCGCGCTGTCGTTAAGCCTGTACTTCCCAGGCCCTGTATCCGAGCCCACGTCAAAATTGTCGTTCGCCAAAGCCACGATCCCATCTCTCTGCTGCCGCAACAACTGGCGATAAAGGTCCAACGTCTCGTTGAAACTCGCTTCAAATAAACGTTCGGTCTCTGGGGTCGGCGTGCGAAACTGCAGCACCCTCAGTGGACCCCACTTCGGAATCAACAAATATATAAACGCCAGAAATTTCTCGCCCGCGCTCGGCTTCTTGTAGTCCTTGCCCCACTCTTTTTCGAAATTCGACCGTTTCAAATTGTAGAGAAACTGGCGTTTTGTCATTCCCGGCAAATCGTCCTTGATTTCATCCTTCTTCAGATGCCACGCAATGCGCGTCGCTTTCGGCAAGAGCTTGCTCACCGCACGACGATAGGAAGTTAGTGCCTTCTCTTCATTCACCAGTACGGATTTCAGTTCCAGGCCATACGTTTCGCGGAAGGCACGCTCCAACAATCCTTGCGCAACTTCAAATCCGATGTAGTCGTGGTAACTCTCCGGCGCGTAGCGCTCTCTTGCCACCTCAAGTACGTCAAAGCCAAACTCGGTCTTCGCATGCGCAAGCTTGTCCTGTTCGTAGGTCACGCTATCGCCATATTTCTTTTTCAATTTTGGATAGAGCAACGGCACAGCACGATTCGTTCCAATGCGATGGCCATTGTTGTCCGCGGCGTAATGCGCCATCGCCCCCAGTGCAAATCCATATTCATAAATGTCGTTTGCATCATGAAGCAGGGCCAGAATGAAGTCACCGCTGCGCACGTAATGGGTCAAGTCACTAAAAAAATGGCTTCCATACGGGTAGTAGCCCAAATCTTGAATAATCGCGCCGCCGTAAGCATATGCCTGTGCTGCGCTCAATTCATCGCCGGTTGCATTTGGAAATTTCTTCAGCAGCGCTGGCTTGATCTCGTTTTCCCAGGCCGCATCGATGATTGCCTGGTGAGAGAGCACAGAATACGCGCTGGTAAGAGAAGGCAAAATGAAGATCGAAAGCGAAAATGCAAATACACATTTCAAGAGGTATGCCCGGTAACGCACAACTCTTCTCTCCCGTGTGGTCAATAGTGCGAGGGCTAGCCTTAGAAAAGTGTACCAGCATCCTTGCGTCGGACTCTTGTAGGATTTGTAGCCATCGGCCGCCAGCGTGAAAGATCAGTGGAACAAAGTAGGAGCCACCGGGCTATTTTTTGAGCAATGGTTCCGCATAACGAATCGGCACGCCGAAATTCGAACCGCCAAATCCGCGCACGACGGCAAACGTCACCCCGATCACCCGGCCATCCTTATTCATCAGCGGCCCGCCGGACCCGCCGGATGTTGTTTGCGCGTCGTAGATAATCTTGTCCGCCAATACGTCTCCGATATGCCCCTGCGTCACGAGCGGCCGGATAAGTTTGCGCTTCGCCAATTCGTTCATCACCAGCTTCGGATCACCGCCGCTCACCTTCAAAATTTGATCTACTGTTTCATCGCCCGCGCGGGCAAGAATTGCGCTGATCCCCGTCGCATAGCCGAGCGAAATGAGTGATTGTCCACTGATGGCGGCCTCCTTGCGGCCATCCACTCGCAGCGTTGGCCTTCTCAGACTGTTGAAGTCGCCGTGCAGAAGAGCGAGATCCGCATCCTCGGAAATCTGCACAATGTCCATCGGAATCCCGTTTGTTGCTTCCGGAAAATATCCCGCTATTTCTGCAATCACCGGCTCCAGGCCTTGCTTTCGTGCTTCGTCCATCTCGTCGTTTTTCCACCAGGGCTGCGCGACGTGATGATTCGTCAAAATCTTTCCATCACCCACGATAAAGCCTGTGCCAAAAAAATCCTGACGTACTTCCGGCGCGCGCCCTTCGAGCGAATAGACAATGTTGCCGTCGCTGTCCTTCAACGGTTCGCCCTCCGGCGTAATTCCCCCATACCGCAGCAGCCGCCCACTGTTCTTATCGCGAAACGACACGGAAACATGCAGCAGGCAAACGCTTGGCGCATATGTGCGGATTACTCCCTCGGCCGCCTCCGAATCGCTTTGCACGCGCGCCAGCTTACTGGTGGTCTCGTCCAGTTGTCTTTGCAGGTCGGTCGTGTCTCCGCCGGTTGCTGACATTTTCTGCTTCAGCTCGTTGGACTTTTGCTGCAAATCCTCTTTTTGTTTCTGCAGATCGTTCTTTGCCAGCTCCTCGCGTGCCTGTTTCGTTTCCGCCATTAATTGATCCTGCGTTTGCAGTCCACGCTGCAGCTGCGTGATCACCATGTGCGCCAACCGGGCTTCCTTCGTCGCTTTGCGCGAGAACAGAAAAAAGATTCCGGCGATGACCAGCGCCAGGGCAAATAGAGTCCGCACGCCAATCTTCAGGGCGCGATCGAGCGAAAAAGCATCGCGCGTCATCTTCTCCGTAACAGCAACGGCCTGCAGGGCCGTCTGCGCCATTTCCCGGCCTTGATCGGCAATCTGCATCTGTCGTTCGAGTTCTTCGGTCGCGCGCTTCTGTCGCAGCAATGTCCGTACGCGGGCGAGGAGTTCCGTCGAATCCCAGGGTTCAGTGATCGCATCATCCGCGCCCAAATCTAGGCCGCGCGCACGCTCTGAAGGTCCGCCGCTCAAGAGCAGTAAGACTTTTGTGTTGGCCGTCGTTGCCGCGCCCTTGGTTTCCGTCAGCGCGTTGCAGCATTGCAAGTCCATCAAATCCGCGCGCAAGATGAGAAGATCAACCGAAGATTCACGCACAAGCCGGAATCCTTCTGCTTGCGAATCGGCTAGCTTCGCTTCGTAGCCGGAGGAGTCCAGCAGCTCAGCAAGGGCCGCGCGCCGGCTAGCGTCAGGCTCGACGACAACAATCACTTCACGCTTTTCAGACAATGAGAATTCCTTCCCGCAGGGGATGCTGCAGCGGCACGCAAGGAGCGGCCCAGCGCAAATCAGCCCGGGCTGCTATCTTACTGAATTTTCGATGTATGACAGTACGGCTAGGTTTCAGAAAATCACATAGGCCGGAATCGCGCCTAGTATTTCCGCAAAACGCCGATGACGCGCCCTTGGATCTTCACGTCTGCGGCATTTACCAGAATCGGTCCCATTTCCGAGTTCGCAGGCTGCAAACGGATTTTTCCTGCGCCTTCTCGATAGAAGCGTTTCAGAGTCGCGTCTTCCCCGCCAACAAGCGCCACAACAATATCCCCCGCATTCGCAACTTGCGTCTGTTCGCACACGACAAAATCCCCATCCATGATGTGGTCTTCAATCATGGAGGTCCCCTTTACTTGCAGCACAAATGAATTGCCGCCGCGTGCAAAATCGCCCAGCGAAAGCGTTTCGCGCTCTTCCACCGCTTCCAGCGGGCGCCCCGCTGCGATGCGCCCCACCAGCGGCAGCTCTTGCACTTTGCGTTCGAGCACTTGTTCCTTAACGGGCTTCGGCAATTGCAGGATCTCAATCGAACGGCTCTGGTTGTAGCCGCGGCGAATGAATCCCTTTTTCTCGAGCGTCGTGACGTGCTTGTGCACCGTCGCAAGGGAAGTCAGCTTCAGTCCTTTGCCGATCTCTTCAAAGCTCGGCGAATATCCGTGTTTGTTTTCGAACCCGGCCAAGTAATCCAGAACTTCTTTTTGCCGTTTGGTGAGGGCCATGGGTGCCTCCTCGACTTCGGTCCGTCTCCCGGACTTTTCCACAGCCACTCTAGGCGAAAAGAAAGCGAAGTGTCAATACTCTTTTTTGCCTTTCTTGTGCCTTTGTTTCCTGAACCCTTCCTCACCTCGTTTGCTGTACATTTTCTCCGATGCCCAAACTCACTCTCCCTGTCCGCATCGCTGCCGCTTCCATCTTCGTCCTCAGTTTTCTTCACACTGTTTTTTGGCTTGCCCTCGCACTCTTTCTGCACCCGGACATCACAATCCAGCTTCCCTATCCTCTCTTGCGTTTTTTGCTCGGGATGTTTTCCCTAGCAGGCGTAGCGGGCGGTTTGATCGCCATCGGGCTTTTCCGCGCGCGCAACTGGGCGCGCATAGCAGCTCTCGTGTTTGGAGCTCTCGTCGCGTTCTTCTGTGCCCTCGGCATGTTGGTTCTGTTGGTGCTCGTTTTTGGAGTTTTGCCGGTGGGTGGTCCTGAAATTGAGTTGCACTCGATAGACTTTCTACGGCTCTTCATTGTCTATCTTTTGGTTTTTTCACTCGCAATCTCGTGGATCGTGCTGCTTGCCAAAAAAAATGTCGCTGCACAATTCTCATCGCCATTTGCCGATGCGGCCATTGGTACAAAACCAACCTGCCCTAAGCCCATCGCTCTCCTCGCCTGGCTAATGATTATCTCCTCCGCGCTAAGCGCGCTCTCCTGGCCTCTCATCCTCGGCAGAATTCCCGCCATGCTCTTCACACATATTTTCCCAGCGCAGACGAGCAAATGGATCTGGGTTGCTAACATCGCGCTATTTCTGCTTTGTGGTATCGGCCTTCTAAGACTCAAGCGCTGGAGTTATACCGGAACCATTGCGCTGCATGCCTTCTGGCTTTTGAGCCTTCTCTTCACGCAGCTCAGTCCAAAATACGATCAGTACATGACCGCCTGCCTCAATGCGCTCGAGATCCCCCAAACCTATCCATTCCTATCTCACCTTCATTTTCCCCAATGGATTTCCGCCCTTGCCGCGGCCATTCCGACCGCCCTCCTCATCGCCGGCCTCTTCTACTACAGGCGCGCGTTCCTCGAGACCGCCACTGAATCTTCTCAACACTAATCGCACGGGTCATTTCGCGCTTCTCTCAAAAATGATATACACCAGTCATGCTCCCTCAACGTGAATCGCTTCCCACCGTCACCGCAGCCGGTGTGGTCGCCGTTATTTTTGCCTGCTTGGGCATCCTCGGCTGCGGTTTAGTCATGCTGTCGGTGCTTGTGCTTCCGCATCTTCCAAGCGAACCGAATGCGCCGCCTATTCCGGCCGAATCGCGAGCCCTCGTCATCGGCATCTACGGGTTTTTCTTCGCTGTATGTATCGGCGAGTTGGTTGCGGCCATCAACATCTTTCGCCGCCGCAACTGGGCCCGCATTGCGATTTTGGTCTGGGCCGGTCTCATGACTCTTTTTTCTTTCTTTGGCGCGGTAGCAATATTTTTCGTATTCAGCATCTCTAACACCGCGCTTCCGAACATCGAGAATCCAGGCCCTTTTCTTATGTTCATGAAGGTCTTCATGTTTCTGATCTACGGCGTGCCGTTCGCTGTGGGTGTTTGGTGGCTAATTCTCTTCACTCGCCCGCGCGTAACTGCGGCATTCCAAAACCCTCTCGTCTACGCCACTGTTTCCTTGCCGATGGACCCTTCCGGCTTTCCTGCTCCCCACTCCGCGCTTCCGATAGCCGCCCCCAAGAAGCCATCCTGTCCGTTGCCAATCGCAGTCATCGCCGCCTTTGACGTCTCCGGCGCCGTGTGGATGATACTTTTTCTCTTTATTCCACTTCCCTTTTTGCCGCCGTTTTTCTTGTTCGGAATGCAAATCTCACAGGCCCCTTACAAGGCATTGCTCGCCGTTCTCGGTATTTCCTACATCATTTTCGTCGTGGGAATCTTTAGACTAAAACGCTGGGGACTCGACTCGCTCCTCACCGTAAAATCGCTTTTCCTCCTGAATGGTATTGTTACGCTCCTTAACCCGAAATTCATGGCTGCGATGAACGACATGATGGTCCGAATCGCAGCTAAAAACCCCGCCCTTCCAACGGGACAGCCGATTCTTCCAAATCGGTTCATGGAAGCAATCCTGGGTTTCTCCTACGCTTTCGGTCTCGCGTTAGTGATTATCATGCTCGTCTACCGTGGGCGCTTCTTGAAAGCCGCCGCCGAAGCCGGCCGTTAGCCACCTGGCTCCATTATTTTTCTCAATTCGCCAAATCAAAATTGGATTGTTGCTCCTCACCGCACCTCGCATCCCTCTGCGTTTCCTTGTGTTATCCTTTTGATTTGGGGGAGTTTCATAGCGGAATGGCCACGACCACAGATATACCTCTGCCTAAAACCAAGCGCGAAGTCATCGACCGCGCCGTAATCCGTTTTGCCGGAGACTCCGGCGACGGCATGCAGGTCACCGGCAGCCAGTTCACCAACACTGTTGCGCTCTACGGCAACGACATCGCCACCTTCCCGGACTTCCCCGCTGAAATCCGCGCCCCTGCCGGAACGCTCCCCGGGGTCAGCGGCTATCAGCTCCATTTCTCTTCTAACGAGATTTTCACCCCCGGCGACGCGGTGGACGTCCTCATCGCCATGAACCCGGCAGCGCTTAAAACCAATATCGCGGACCTCAAGGCCAACGGCATTCTCATCGTCAATTCGGACGCTTTCGCGGAAACCGACCTTCGCAAAGCGCAAATGACTTCCAATCCTTTGGAAGATCATTCGCTCGACAAGTACCGCCTCTTCTCCGTCGAACTCGAGCGCCTCACCAAAACCGCTCTCGAGCATCTCGGCATGGACGCCAAATCCATCAGCCGTTGCAAGAATTTCTTCGCGCTCGGCATGTGCTATTGGCTGTACAACCGCTCAATGGATTCGACCGTCCGCTGGATCGAGGCCAAGTTCTCCAAAAAGCCGTTGTTAGTTGAGGCGAACAAGCTGGCCATGAAGGCGGGCTATGCCTATTGCGAAGCCACCGAAGCGTTTCAAATCAGCTACGAAATTCCGCCTGCGAAACTTGAACCGGGCCTCTATCGCAATCTGAGCGGTAATCAAGCGCTAGCCCTCGGCTTCGTCGCAGCGTCGCAAAAATCCGGCCTGCGGCTTTTCCAGGGCAGCTACCCCATCACGCCCGCGTCGGACATTCTTCACGAACTCTCGCAATACAAGGATTTCGGCGTCATCACGTTTCAGGCCGAAGACGAAATAGCCGCCGTCACCAGCGCCATCGGCGCTGCGTATGCAGGCGCGCTGGCCATCACTACGACTTCCGGCCCTGGCATGGCGCTCAAAACCGAAGCCATTGGCCTGGCTATCGCCGTAGAAATTCCTCTCGTCATCTGCGACATTCAACGCGGCGGGCCGTCCACAGGTCTTCCGACCAAGACTGAACAAGCCGATTTGCTGCAAGCCCTCTTCGGCCGTAACTCCGAGGCGCCCATTCCCGTTATCGCCGCGGCCACGCCCAGCGAATGTTTCTGGGCCGCAATGGAAGCTTCACGCATCGCCGTCAAATACATGGTTCCAGTCATTCTTCTCTCCGACGGCTACCTTGCGAACGGCGCCGAGCCTTGGCGCATTCCTGAGTTAAGCGAGCTTCCCGAAATTCCCGTCAAGTTTGAAACCAACCCCGTCGACTTCAAGCCCTATCGCCGCGATCCGCAAACGCTTTCGCGCCCGTGGGCCATTCCCGGCACGCCCGGCCTCGAGCACCGCATCGGCGGCCTCGAAAAGCAGGATGTCACGGGCAACATCAACTACGAGCCGCTTAATCACGAAAAAATGGTTCGTCTGCGTGCCGCGAAAGTTGAGGCTATCGCGCAGGATATTCCGCTCGCCGAACCCGAAGGCGACACCGACGGCGATCTGCTCATCGTGGCCTGGGGCTCGACGCACGGCGCCATCACCGCGGCCGTCAAGGCGCAGCGCCAAAAGCTAGCTGGCCGCAAACGAATCGGCCATCTCCATCTGCGCCATCTGAATCCACTGCCGTCCAATGTCGGCGAAATTCTGAAGCGCTACAAAAAAGTTCTCGTCCCCGAACTCAACATGGGCCAGCTCAGTTGGCTCTTGCGCGCAAAGTTTCTCGTGAACGCCATCGGCCTCAACAAGATTCAAGGCCGTCCGTTCAAGCAGTCCGAGCTCGAACAAAAAATCGAAGAGCTATTGGGTGTATAGATGACAGCCTCAACCCTGCCCCTTCTGACAAAAAAGGATTTCCAGACTGACCAGGAGGTTCGCTGGTGCCCCGGCTGCGGCGATTACGCAATCCTCTCCGCCGTCCAGTCTGTTTTTCCAGAATTAGGCATCAAGCGCGAAAATTTCGTCGTCATTTCCGGTATCGGCTGCTCATCTCGCTTTCCCTATTACATGAACACCTTCGGCTTCCACACGATTCACGGCCGAGCACCCGCCGTTGCAACGGGCCTGAAAGCAATTCGTCCCGACCTCGAAGTCTGGGTCGCGACCGGTGATGGTGACGCGCTCTCCATCGGCGGCAATCACACGATTCACATGCTTCGCCGCAACGTCGGCCTCAAGGTTCTTCTTTTCAACAACCGCATCTACGGTCTAACCAAAGGCCAGTATTCACCGACGTCCGAATTCAACAAGAAAACGAAATCCACTCCGTACGGCTCGCTCGATCGCCCGTTCAACCCCATTTCGCTCGCCATCGGCTCGGAGGCTACTTTCGTAGCGCGCTCCGTCGACGTTTTCCAGGGCCACCTAAAGGAAACACTCAAGTACGCCGCTGCGCACAAAGGTTCCGCTTTCATCGAAATTCTGCAGAACTGCAACATCTTCAACGATGGCGCCTGGTTCTCGCTCACCGAAAAAGACGCCCGTAGCGAGCACATCCTTCAGCTCGAGCACGGCAAGCCGCTCGTCTTCGGCAAGAATCGCGACAAGGGCATTCGCCGCAAAGCCGACGGCGACATCGAAGTCGTCCATCTCGGGAACGGCATTACCGAGTCCGACCTCATGGTCCACGACGCGCATCATCCTCGTCCGTCATACGCGTTCCTCCTCTCCCACATGGAGCATCGCGAAGGTTTCCCCACTCCCATCGGCGTTCTCCGCGCTTGGGACGAACTGCCCCGTTACGAAGACCTCGTGCACGAACAACTCAAAGAAGTTCTCGACAAGCGCGGCCCCGGCGATCTCGCCAAACTACTCCGTGCCGGCGACACTTGGCGTGTCGAAGCCCGGTAGTTTTCATTTGACTTTTGGAAGCGACCAAACAAAAAAGGCCCTGCCCGCCTGACGACGGCGGGCAGGGCTTTTCTCTTTTCAATCTTTCTATTGCACTGCTACGGATGAGATTCGGTTATTCCACGTGTGCCCGGATTTTCCGCGCACCGGTACTTGACGCAGATCCGCCACATCACCGCCTAGCGCCGCTCGCTTGCCGCTGAAGTGCCGGTCGTCATAAATCAACGCCCGCGCTCCGCCGAACACGCGAATCGAAGAAATGTCGTCGCCGTAGCCGCCTAGCGATTCGCGGCTTTCTCCCCGCCTCAAGCAGAAGAAATTGCCGCCAAAGTCCCTGTCCGTGTAAAAGCAGGCGCCGCCTCGATTCCACCTTCCTCCGTGCCAATCACCAAGTGGCGGCCAGGTGTCATCTGGATCTCGCCTCCACCATCCGCCTTCCGGCTCCCTCGCACCTTCGCGCAAACCAACCATGAAAATCGCACGGCATCCGCGATCCACCCAAAGCCCGCGGCTGTCCACGCCCCACGTCCGCCCCGCTTCACACGGCGATCCGCTGATCTGTTCTTGAAGCGTCACCCGTTCCTGCTGATACACGTCAAAGCAGTAATTCCGCCTTCCATCATTCGATTCACATTTCACTGTGCGTTGCGCTGACGCAATCGCCGGCAGCACGAACATCGCAATCGCAAGCCCCAGACATCGCAGCAACGATTTTGCTTTCATCGGTTTGTCCTCCGGAATTTGCGGCTCACTATCACGCGCCGGGCGCGAGTGCCTTTTCAGGGCGAGTCATCTGCACGACTTCAGGCTAGCACACTATTTCCCATCAATTCGAAATGCTTAACGCACTGTATATCCTAATTGCAAGCGGTCTTTTCTCTTGCCCTCAAGGAACCGCGCCTCCGATGGGTTGCGTCCCAGTTTCAACGTGCCTCAAGGGACGCGCGCCTGGGACGCTCTGCATCGCTACGAGGACCTTATTCGCGATCAGCTCAAGGAAGCGCTCGACAGGTGCGGCCCGGGTGATCTCGCAAAACTTCTCCGTTCCGGCGACACGTGGCAAGCAGGTCCCAGTGATTCTCATTCTTGACTACCGGAAGTACTAGAGGTTTAGTTCCTCCCTAACCCTACTCCTATGCCCAGAATTTCCGTGCACTTCTAGGCTCATCGATTTCTCTTAGCCTCGCGGGCGATCCTCCGACTTTCCTTTTCCTTCCATTTCTCACTCACAACATATTTGTTTTCTTTTATTTAGCGTCATATTTTTAGTGCAGCAGAATTCCTACTAATTGCCTTTTGGAAAATCAATTGCTCCATGACCTGTGGAGGATTCCAGCTGACTTTGATTCTTCTTGTCCCTAGAGGAGCTCAGGTCGCAGCTATCTCTCTCCCATTTTCATGAACGCTCCCAGGCCCAGTCGTTGCCAGCATCGACAGATAGTTAAATGCATTTGCCTTGTTTTGCTAGGTCTTCTTTGCGCTTGCATTTCCTTACAGCGTGACCACCAGCCTGGCCTATCCTCTTTCAAACACTCCGAGCCTTCCCAGCCCGAACCTGATGGAACGCTCCAGATTTCACTGTCGGATCATCCCTTCCAGGCGCCCGTATATCCTTACTCCGTGATTCCCGGCGGTGTCTCTAGCCCCGAAGCGCTCCAATCAGCAGTTGCGGTCGATCCCGTGGTCGCTCGCCATTACGCGGGATTTGACGTCTTCGTCACGCGCGTGATTCAACTCAAGGCGTCACATTTCGCTTTCGTTTCCTACCGCCGCGGAAACGACATTTTCTGGACGCGCAACAAGGTAAAAATTCCCGCAGGCGAATCGCTGCTCTCTGACGGAAACAACCTTGCTCGCACGCGCTGCGGCAACCGCCTCTCCGAAGTGCCGAAAACTCCCACTTCTTCTCAAGACCCCCCTCTTCGCGAAATGGAAAATCCTGTTTCGTTGCAACCGCCTCTAATCTTCGGGCCTGAGCCCTCTTTTACCTCGGAATGGGCCAATGAGCATCCGGACGACCCTCTTTCCCCTCCAGCCGATTTTCCTCCGCCTTCCCTCGGCCAAAACCCGCCGCTCATTTTTGGCCCGGAACCGATTCCACCAATATTCGCACGACCCACGGGCGGCGACCCTCCGCAATCGCCCACTCCGCCCCCGGTCTCGACTGCCGAACCGGGAACTCTTGTGTTGCTCCTCGCCGGCGCTTGCGCCGCGTTCTTCGGCACCAAGCGTTCAAATTCCTCTCGCTAAACAGGCCTCTTCGTCGCACGGACGTCAGTCTGTCCTTCCCTTACGAATACAAAACTCTCCGTGCTTACTTCTGCTTTTTCTTGCTGATGTCGCACAGCATGTCTGAATGAATATTCAGCCCGATGTTCGTGATGTTGTAGACGTGTTCCGTCGCAACCACGTATACGATTTCGCAGATTTCGCGCTCAGAGAAATACTTCGCCATCCGCGCGAACGTTTTCGGATCGGCCTTCTTGTCCCGCGTCAGCTCTGTTACGTATTCCAGCGCGGCACGTTCACCCTCGCTAAACAGCGGGCTCGTCTTGTATTCCTCCAGCGCATCGAATTTGGCCTGGTTCATAGAAGCCTTGATCGTGAACGACCGGCCGATATCAATGCAGAACAGGCAAACATTGATGCGCGCCACTTGTTCGCGAATCAGCATCACCATCTCCGGCTTCAACGACAATTTCTTGTCCAGCTTCCCGATCTTCGCGTAGAACATCCCAAATGCAGCCGGCAATCGCGCCGAGTGTACTTTCACGGGCGTTAGCACTTTTCCGAATTGTTTCCGCGTGAAGTAATACGCCAGCTTCATGATTAGTCCCTGCGGGTGTTCAATCGGCGTTAGATAGGTATCCATGTTTGTTCTTCCCCTGGTCTTTCAATCTAAAATGCTAGGCCTGCGTGAAAAACGCTTTCCACCCTCAATTTGGCCTTCACCTCTATGACGAACTAAAACTTAGAAAACGGACACGGTCTAAGCGATTTTCTCGTTGGCAATTGTAAAATGATCTGTGTTTACTGCTCGGCCCTTAGGAATCGCAACTTTTTGAGAGCACAGCCTTAATATCAACCACAGGCGTTCCATCAATCGCCTCCAGAGGGCCAACCCGCAACCGCAAGCCGTTCATTTCCAGCACCTTCACTCGGTGCAATCCCAGCGGATTCGGCCTGTCCGGCGACCGCGTCGCAAACACTCCCGTCAACGGATTGCTTTTGTCGCTGCCCGGGTGCACCTTCATCACACTCCGCCGCCCTTCATGCAGCCATGTAATCAAAATCACTTCCTCGCCTTCAACAAGCCTGTGCAGACACTTCGCAAACACCGGCAAAACTTCCACCCAAGCCTCCGGCGCCCCCTCATACCCTTGCCTCGGCGCATTCTTCCGCTTTTTCAGCTCCGATTGAATGTACCCCACCGGCTTTAGCGAATACTTCCCCACGTTCTTCATCGCCGTGACTCCTCGGAAAAACATCTCGATGATGAATAAGCGTTCACCCTCTACTTTATTTTGCTCTCTTGCACGAAAACGCCCTCGCCAGCGCCAAGGACGCTACAAGCCGCGTCGCCCGATGGGCTTTATCCGGATTTCCGCTTATGTATTTCTTAACAACGCCAACCATCTGAGCGTTCGTCACATTCCGCGGAATGCACGCAAGCCGGTCCGCCCTCGGCACTCCCAACAACTCGTCATGCACCGTAAATCCATCCGCGAATCCTTCCACCCAACCCAAACACGTCGCCTCGTTCTGCCTTTGCTGCGGATTGTCCCCGGCCGTGTCGCCAACATTCGAACAAATCTTCATGAAATCTGTGCCGGACGCACCGATATCAACTTGTCCGCTTGCTCCGCCCTGGCCTGTCCCTTCGCTAGACATCCCCGCAGAAAAACTTAGAATGCCTACAACCACTCCCGCCAACGCAATCGCGCGCATCGCACCCTCTCTCTCTCACGCTTCCAGGGCCGACTCTTTCTCTTTGAAGGATACTTTTCTTTTGTCGTAGGGGCACGGTATATCGTGCCCCTCTGTGAGATTGTCGTTGAGGGTAACGTCGTTCTCGCGAGCAATTACAGCCTTAGGGAGCCTTCTGCTTCTTAACCTGGTCGCGCAGCCGCTCCTCCTGCTCCCTAAGATTGGGCGCGAATTCGGCGCCAAAGTCTGCGGCTTCGAACACTTGCCGAATCTCCACCTCAGTGCCACCGTCGAAAGGAGCGCGTTTCAGCCACTCGATCGCCTCCTCCTTCGATTTCACCTCCCACAGCCAGAAGCCGGCGATCAGTTCTTTGGTTTCGGCAAAAGGTCCGTCAATGACCGTCCTTTTCTTTCCTTCGAACCTCACCCTGGCTCCCTTCGAACTCGCTTGGAGCCCCTCGCCCGCAAGCATCACTCCAGCCTTTACCAGTTCCTCATTGAACTTCCCCATGGCGGCTAGGATTTCCTTGCTCGGCAGAACGCCTGCTTCCAACTCCTTGCTCGCCTTGACGATCACCATGAATCGCATCGTTGAATCTCCTTGTAGGTTTCTGTTCGAAGCCGGGCTTCAGACCTTAGATTGCCTGAATCTGACCCCATCTGCATGTCGAATGAAGCCCGCGCGAATCGACAAGCACCATGTTCTTGGCACAAAAGGCGGCGGAACACCGCAAGTTAGTGAATCAGCTCGGCATTAGCGTTGGACAGGCCCTACTCGCCTTTCCCCGCCTCCCACCTGCTGTCTCCTGTTTGCATCCTTCCGCATCTAAGTCAAAATAGACGCGAGACTTACAGGTCCATGGAAGAATCCGCAAAAGTCGCTCCGCTTTCCCTGCCCTCCACGGCCGACCCCGTGCCGCAGTCCCTCTTTCTTTCCTTCCCCGAGCAGGCCAAAACCCTAACGCTCCTTTACGACATCAGTCGCGAACTCACGGCCATCCTCGACCGCGAAACGCTTCTTGGCAGCATCGCCGAACACGTCAAGAAGCTCGTCAACTACCACGTTTTCACCGTGATGCTCTGGAACGAAAGCACGCAGCTCCTCGAAGGCGTATTTGCCAGGCACTACGAAGACACCATTCCCGCGCGTTTCCGTGTTCCCCTCGGCGAAGGCGTCACCGGAACCGCAGCCGCTGATCGCAAATCCATTCGCGTTCCTGATGTGAAACTCGAGCCACGTTATATTCACTGCGACGCGAGCCACGGCGTCCGCTCTGAACTCGTTGTTCCCTTGCTGCTTCAGGACAAGCTCATCGGTGTGCTCGACCTCGAATCCACTGTCCCCGAAGCTTTCACAGCCGAGCACGACCGCGTACTGACGGCTCTCTCCGGGTTCGTCGCCATCGCGCTCGAGAATTCCCGCATGTACGAAGAAGCGCGCCGCAACGAACAGCGTCTTCTCGCTGAACTTGACACAGCACGCGAAATTCAGCGCCAGCTTCTTCCTCGCGGCGCCCGCGAAGTTCCCGGTCTCGATATCGCTGCGTCATACGTTCCCGCGCGTGAACTCGGCGGCGACTTCTACGATTTTCTCCCCTACGGCAAGGGCCGCCTCGCCCTCGTTCTCGGCGACGTCTCCGGCAAAGGTACTCCTGCAGCGCTCTTCGGTTCGCTAGCCATCGGAATTCTGCGTGAGCACGTGGTCGAACATCCTTGCCCGCCGGCCGAAATGCTCAAAATGCTGAACGGACGCCTTTACGCCGCGCGCCTTGACGCGCGCTTCGTCGCCATGCTTTTTGCGCTTTACGATGCCAACGCGAGGCAACTCACGATCGCCAGCGCTGGCGCTCCGCACCCGCTGCTTGTCAGAGATGGAAAAGTCGAAGAACTGCTCATTGAAGGTGTGCCCCTCGGCTTGCTGCCGGATGTGGATTATGACGTGATGACGCTGGATTTGCAGCCCGGCGATCTGCTCGTGTTTGCTTCGGATGGCATCGTCGAATCCGAGAACCCCAAGCACGAGGAATTTGGCAGTGAGCGCCTCTTCTCGCTCCTTTCGACAATGTCCCCGAAAGATTCCGTTGAAGACGTTTCCGGTGCGATTCTCCTCGCCACCGATGAGTTCAGCGGCTCCGCACCGCCCCACGATGACCGCACTCTCCTCGTCCTTCGCGTCGCGGAAGAAATGAGCGCTGCCGACTACTCACGCATGCCCGTCATCTATTGAGGCACCTCAAGGATTAACCCAGGTGTCATCCCGACCTGCCGCGGGCAGGCGAAACGAGGGCCTCCTCACCATCGCACGAAGTCTGCACGATGAGTCTGCCTTTGGTTTGACTCGAAAGAGTCCGGAAGGAGTCGCCCTAGCGAGCCGCAACGGCTCCATTCGTCGCCGCATTCGCCTGCAGCAGCTCTGGATTCTTCAGCAACGGCAGCCACTTCTCCCGCACTTCTGCGAACTCCGGCCAGTTCTTCTTGGAGACGGGATCGGAGGGAGGCAGCCCCAGCCTTTCAAAATTCTTGTATTGCCCCTTTTGCAAGATCCGGAAATCGAGATGCGGCCCCGTCGAAAGCCCGGTGCTTCCCACAAGTCCGATCGTTTTTCCAATTTCCACGCGTTCGCCCGCGCGCACGAACATTCTGGAAAGATGCAAATACATCGTCTCGTACCCGTTTGCGTGTGCGACCTGCACCATGTTTCCTTCGCCGCCCTTGCGTCCCGCAAACACGACTCTGCCGCTGCCGATCGTCTGCACTGGAGTGCCAACAGGAGCGCCATAATCCGTCCCCATGTGCGCGCGATATGTTTTCAGAATCGGATGAAATCTCACTCTGCTGAAATGTGAAGTAACCGGCGCGCCAAATTTGAGCGGCGAACGCAAGAGGGCTTTTTGCAGCGATTTTCCGTCGCCAGTGTAGTAGCCGGGTTGGCCGGCGGGATCGTGAAATAGCAGCGCCTGATATTTTCTTCCGCCGTTATCGTACTCCGCGGCAAAAATCCTTCCATACGACGCCGTTTGCCCAGTCGCGTATTTTTTCTTTTCCAGCACCACGCGAAACGCATCGCCCTTGCGTGGGTCAGTGTAAAAATCCAGGTCGTACCCGAAAATCTGCGAGAGCCGCATCGCAAGTTCCGCGGTTTCTCCAGCATCCTCGACTGCGTTGAAAAGCGAATCTTCGAGCGTGCCGCTCACTGCAACAACTTCCGTGTGCGCCGGAATTTCGCGGATCTGCGCGACGTAACCTTTGTCTTCCGGAGTAATCTTCAACATCCGGTCGGCGTCAATCTTGTAGTCGATTTCGCGCAGCTGGCCTTCCATGGAGCGGCCCACCGTGATCGTGTTTCCCGCGCGCACCTGCCGCAAATTAAATGCGTGCTGAGCGGCTGCGGAGGCTCTGCCGGCTTCTTCCAGCGTCAATCCGAATTTTTCCAGCGCCGCGGTGAAATTTTCGCCAGCGCGAACGCGCTGATCCGTTGGAACGACGGTATTTTCGCGGATAGTCGCGGCCTGTTTTTGTGCAAGGACAATTTCTCGGTCGAAGCTTGCGGTGGATTCGAGGCGTTGCTGAAATGCGTAGGCGAGTGTCGCGCAACCGGCGAGCAACACAACGACAAGCATAAAAACGAATTTTCGACTCAATCTCCCCCCAAACCCCACTCGCGCATGAACAATTCAGACTACCGCACCCTCTTGTTTAGTCTCAAGTAATGCAGAGGTCAAAGCGGGAATTTCGAGAGTTTCCGAAAATGCAATTCGTGGAAGCTTTGGCCGCGGCGAGTTGCCGAGTTTTGCCGGAGATAGTAAATTCCACGCGCCCGAATTTTCCGGAAGCAGCGTGCGGAGAATTGAATCACCGGCTCTTGTGGAATGCGATCCTCAATTGGCAGGCGATCTTGCAAAATCAGAACTAAGTTCAGAGGCCAAGGCCTTTGGCTGATTCAGTCCTTCGGAGTTGCGGTCATTTTTGGAGGAATGAATCCGAGACAGCTGGCCTGATCGCCTGGACCGAACCCATCGCAAAAAACCTTCAATTTAACCGTGTAGGTGTCCTCGGCAGGAAGCGCTGCTCTACTTGCCGGTTCCATGACCCATGTGCCAACCTGTTGTAACACGCCTGACTTGATCTCTCTCGGCGATTGACCGTTCACTTGGATTTGATCAACGGTGCCGTCTTTTCGAGCTTGAAATCGCACCTCAAGATCAGTCTGGAGCCCGGGAACGGACATTTGGCGTTGTTCCTGACCAGGCTGAACTACAGTCATGGGAACCTGCTTAAGGATGCTCTTGCTGAGCGCGAAAGGAGCGAGAGGACAAACCAAGCATCGAGGAAGAGAATCAGCCAAATCATTCTCTTCGCTTGCGCGAACGGGGCCACGCGCGAACGGCCGTGGCGGCAAATCATCAGATGGCTTGATTAACGAACATTTGACCGAAGATGCTAAGGTGCAAATGTTGCCTTTGCTCATGACCCAGTTTGATGTGAGTGTCTTGTCGGCCAGAAAGGCAAAGTACTGCGGCTTCGCCTGATACAGCTGCACGATGGCCCCATCGTACAGAACACAACCCTGCAGGGCACAACTGTGAAATTCCCAAGGCGATTTTGCACCGTGCGTCCACTGCAAGCCATCTGCAGAATGCAGGACGAGTGGGGCGCCATACCCTCCACGGTTTTTTCTTTCAAGAATCTCCATTCCGAAAGCCCAAAATTCTCCGTTTCGAACGAACAGCCGGTGTGCATAGGTGTCTTCAAGATGCAGGGGTTTCCATGTCGCTCCGCCGTCCTGGGAAGAAAGGAAAAGGTTCTCGCCTTGCGTCTTGTTGATAAGTATTGCCAGACGACTGGAGCTGAGAGCTGCAACACCAAAGATGTTCGAATAGTCGCGGAGATCTTCGGTCTTCATTATCGCAACTTCCGACCACTGAACACCGCCATCCTCAGTGACTTGGACCCCAGAAAGCGTGTGGCGAATTCCGTGTTTGTCGTCCGCAAAGGAAATATCTAGGATCCGTTCCGCACCGGCAGTCCAAGACTTCCACGTTTCCCCGGAATCATTAGACCAAAGCATTGTGCCGTTGGTCCCCGAGGCGTAGACGGTGTGTTCATTCAGCACGCCGACCGTAAGCAGAACTTCACCATCCAGTTTCTGGTGTTTTACCTGCCAGGTTTTGCCGCCGTCTTGGGACTTGGCTAGCATTTCATTGACGCCGCAGACCCAGAGCACAGTTTCGTTGCCAGCTATGCAAACCGGACGAAAAGGAAGTGAGACTGAGTGCCACTTGGACTCGCTTGTAGTGCTGTCTTGTACTTTGTTTGCCTGAGCCAAACAGCAAGAACCGAAGAAAATGCAGAGGCAGACAAGCGCGCCCATAGATATGAGCTGGACGAGTTTGCGCATAAGTTGGGTATATCCTAGAACGGAACGTATTGAAAGGCTATAGCGCGAATGCGTTTGGTTAATTCGATCATTAGCAAGTAGTAGTGAGAGATGCACTTAGATCTAGCGCGCGTGGAACGAGCTGAGGGGAATGGCATTTCCCTCGACGGCGCAGCCGGCGTTGTTGGGATGGAGGTGGTCGCCGCTGTCGTAGGCAGGGAGTAGCTGCGTGGGACGGGCGGGGTCGCGCAAAACTTTGTCCAAATCGACGACAGCGTCAAATTCGCCGCTCGAGAGAATCCAGGCATTGACCTTTTGGCGGACGGCCTCGCGCTCGGCCGTGTAAAAGCTGACGGCAGGCTCTTCGAAGAAGGCGTTTTCAAATGCCGGATTGGTCGTGCCGATGATGCGAATTCCGTTTTTGTGGGCGCGGGCGATGAGTTCGCGATAGCCAGCAATGATGTCATCGGCGCTCACTTTTTCGCTCAGTGGCGTGAAGGGGAACGCGGGAAAAAGGATGTCGTTGATACCGAGACCGAGGACGACATATTTCACGCCGGATTGATCGAGCACATCGCGTTCAAAGCGAGCCAGTCCGGATTCGCCGAGGGCCGCTCCGAACGGGTTGTTCGGAGCTTTGGGGCTGTCATTTAGCAAGCGGTTGCCGATGATTCCTTCGTTCAGGACGCCGATTTCCACTTTTCGTGCGGCATTTTTTTGCAGACGCTCGGCGAGTACGTCTGGCCAACGGCGATTGGTGTCCGTGGTGGTGCCGTCGCCGTCGGTGAGCGAGGAACCGAAGGCGACGATCGAGAAGGAGCCGGGCGAGGCTTCGACGTCAACACCCGTGAGAAACGGCCACGTGTGAAGCGCCTTGGCAACAGGAAATTTCGCGGCTGCAGTTGCATCGCCGGTTCCGGGCGAAACGTAGCTCGTTTGCTTCGCAAGGGCATGCGATGTCTTCGCTTCCGTGGTCTGAGGAAGAAACAGGCTGATTGCTAAATCGGAGAGCGCTGGAACGTCCAATTCGACTGGGTCGCTTGCGGCCATCGCGCCTGCCGGAATCGTTACCGAGGCATGTCCCTGAAACATCAGATCGCGATCCGATGCGGGATCAATGTCGGCGGCTGAGGCCCGGCGCGCAATGTGCGCGCCACCGATGAGCAAAGGCTTGTCGCCATACGTATTTGAAATCTTAATTCTGACTTTTCTTCCGGCGGCACTGGTATGCGCGATGAGGCGCAAGGTCTGGTTGTGGTAGGTCTGGAGGGCTCCCGCCAGGAACGGCTGCGGGGCAGTTGCCCATGTTCCAATCCAGTGCGCGTCCGAACCGGCTGGAGTGGCGTTTGAGGGAGCTTCGAGGCTGACCGAAATCGAGACGGACAGAGCCAGAACTAGAAGCGACGCCCGAGAAACAGGTTTCATGGAAGAATTCCCCAGTAGCTGGTATCTTCACCCGGAAATAGCGAGTTAGACGGAAGAGCTTCGGGAAGGGCTTCCCTACAACTCCGAGGGCAGCGATAAAATGCGCCGACGGAAGTTACTTCTTTGCGAGCTTGGTGCGCGAGAGCTTCAGAGCGACGTCGAGGGCGTTTGCGGCGGAGACTTTTACGTCGGGTTCGACGCCGACGCCGGTCCAGTCGCTCGATGAGTAGGGATTGATGGCTTTGTCTTCCGGAATGCCCATGCCGAAGTGATCGTCAATGCGATGGAAAGCGCCGGCGTGAGACGCGCCGCCGGTTGTTTCGCCGACGAGCGTAGCGCGCCTGAGCATTTTCAGGTCGTAGCAGAATTGTTCGGCGCCGGAAAGCGTTGCTGAAGAAGTCAGAACAAAAACCGGCTTGTCGGCGAGTTCGTTTCCGGAAACCGGCGATTGCGTCCACGAGCGCTCGGTCGTGTTTTCGCGCGGGTTGTACCAATACTCAGAATGATCGAAAAGATAGGTGGCGAGGAATTGAACCATTTCCGGATCGCCGCCGCGATTGTCGCGCAGGTCAAAAATGATGGCGTCGGCGTGATTGACGTAGGTCATCGCGGCCATCGCGGGGACGCGGCAGACTTCCGGGTCGGGAAACGAATTGAATTTCAAGTAGCCGATGTTGCGCGGCAGAATTTCGACCTTTTCGAACGTGCAATTCTGCTGCTTCATGTTTTCGCGATACCGCGCGAGGGATTCCGGAGTCTGCGAAACGGGCTGCTGCGGAAGAGGATCCTGGAAGTAATCGAGAGAAAGGTGGCGGTCGGAAGTTATGTTCCACATCTGATGGGTCAAGACGGCGGCAAAGCCGGCGCGGTCGGTGATCGCGCTGTAGTCGCCGTGTTTTTCATGCGCCATTAGAGCATCGGCGACTTTTTGCGCGGCGTCGCGATCAACGTAGTGCGCTTTTAAGTTTGCGATGGTGCTACTGAGGACGCGCTTGCGTTCTGCGGGATCGAGAGGATTGTCCGGGGCAACGGAGCGGCTGGCAGGGGCGGTGTCGGGGAAATTGGAATCCGAGTACATGCGTGACGATGCAGCCGAGTCTTCGCGATTTCCGAATTGCGGAAAGGCCGAAGGAGAAGGAGTCCGCGAATAACTGAGAGAAATCCAACAAGTAGTGAGGACGATCGCCGACAGCACGCCGCCGGAAAGCAAAGCGCTTGGGCGGACGGGTTCATCCTGCAAAACATAAAACGAGGGCACGCCATGCAGCCGTTGCCACGGCGAAGCGGCAACGCGCGGAGACGGAGCTTGAAGATATTCGCGCGGGAGGGAGATGGTCACATCGAGCAGCAGGTCCAGCCAGAGACGGAGACGCGGGAAGAATCCATTTTCATCGCGGGCGCGATCACGGAAGAGCTGGAGGGCTTCGTCGCCGTAGGTTTCGCGGAAATGAGTGGGATACAGGCGCAGTAACCAGGCGTAGAGTTTTTCAGACATAACGCCCCCTTAAAATCTTTTTGGCCCGAGCGACGCGCAGCACGTCGGCAAGCCTTTGCGCTTCGGAGCGCGCGAGCCTGCGACCGGCCGAGGTGAGTCGGTAATAGCGGCGGCGTTCCTCCCCGGGCTGCGCATCTTCGCGCGGGTCGAGTTCCTCGATAAGACCTTCTTCAAGAAGAGTTCGAATGGAGCTGTAAAGCGTTCCAGGACCGAGGCGCACGCGGCCGTCGGTTTGCTCGACGACCTGGCGCATGATGCCGTAGCCGTGAAGATCTTCGCCTACAAGAGCAAGAAGGATTTGAAACGCGGCGGAAGGAAGCGGACTGAGTTTTTGCTTGGGCATGGCTGGTCGAAGTTCGGTATATCGAAAATCGACTATACGCCCGAAGATCGCGCTCTTGCAATAAGAAAAAGGCGAACCGAGGTTCGCCTTGTCTCAAGTTTAATTTTTCAGCGGTTAGCGGCCGGATTGCAGCTGCGTGCGCGGGATACTCGCGAAATAATTTTGCTCGCGGAGGCGGCGGTAGATGCGGCCCGCAACGCCCGCGGCCAGCGGCCCCTTGATGAGCGAAGAGCGGCCGCGAATTAGAACGGCGAGAGCGATTTTCGGGTGGGATTCGTCGGCGTAAGAAAGGAACCAGCCGACATGCGATTGATCGTCGCTGCAAGTGCCGGTCTTGCCCGCGGGAAGTTCATCGCCTCCCATATCGAAGCTGCGCTTGCCGGTGCCGTAGAGAACCGCGGCCAACATTCCTTCGCGAAGCTCGGGGAGCAGCGGGGCGATATTCAGCTCGCGTTTGATGCGCGGCTCAAACGGAGTGGCGTTCGTGCCGGTTTGAGGATATTGCAAATAATAAAGTGTGCCGCCGTTGGCGAACGCCGCTGCTAAAGAAGCCAGCTGGAAGGGCGTCACTTGAATACCTTCGCCGAAGCTGGACATGCGCGCTACGCCACCGCGCTGTGGAGGCACCATCGGAAATGAACCTGGGCGCTCATCGTTCAGGTTGTAGCCAGCGAGTTCACCGAGGCCAAGGAGCCGCGCGTACCTCGAAACGGTTTCAAAACCCATGCGCTGGCCAAGCTGTTCGAAGAAAACGTTGTTCGAATGCGCCATCGCTTCAGTCAAATTCATGTACTTGCGGCGGCCGACTTTGAGCATGGTGTCGCGCGTGATGACATTTTCTTCGAGCGCAGCAAGAGCGATAGTCGGTTTGATGGTGGAGCACGGAATCGCGCCATCGGAATATGCCATTTTCTGATTCACGACAGCGAGGATGCGTCCGGAATTCGGATCGACGGCGACGACGGAACCGTTGTACTTGCCGAGCGCTTCGACAGCAGCGGCGCGAACGATCGGATCGTCAAAATCGGTAATATCCCCGAGAGTTGGATCGACGGCCTTTTCACGCGGGATGTAGCGATGGCGAACGGACCTCACTCCGCGCGTTTTGCCAGCGGGGCGGCCAGTTGCCGCAGAAACGGGCGCAGGAAACACACAACATGCGGAGAGGAAAATTGCGAGAGATATTTTTCCGAGTCCGCTGGCCTTCGTCATTCGAGGTTCCCCTGGCTATTTATCCTGCGCGGCGAATCGCGCTTTTTACTCCATGCATGCTACGGAGTCAACAAATTTCCGTTGCATCCGCGCGTTCGCTGCGCGAAGCCACCGACCAAATGCATTCTTGCGGCCAAATCGCGGCGTGTTGCTAACAAAGAGGTTAGATGCCGCAGGTGATCAAACCGTGTTTCTGTCCGAGACACGGCCTCTCACTCTGAGACATATTTTAGTGAGAAAAAGTTCACCCAGACAATAGCGAAGTGGGCCTAGTACGAGCTATGTGCTTTATTTTGAATGGCTGGCCGGGGGGCCAGTCTCGCTGAGACGGAAGCCTGACCAGAGGGCCAGATTGAGGACCAAAAGGTCGCCACGTGCAGAGCGAGCGCCCTTGAAAAGTGCTTTGGAGCTAATTCTTGCTGGCGGACTGGGCCGGAGCCGGTTTGTCATCGCGCGGGGTCATAGAGACGACAATGTATTCGCGCTCCTTGTCGTTGAGTTCGGGGACGCGGAGGATCAGCTTGTCTTTGCTGATGCGGAATTGTGCGATTTCACCGATGGGCAAAAGCACGGGGTGCTTTTCGTCCGTAGGGCGAATGCGATAAATGACATGGTCGGCCTGGAGAATGTATTCCTGGCAGAGAACCTCTTTGGTTTTCTTGCTCTGCGAATCGGTGCCGATTAATTCGCCAGCAACGCTTTTCCCGCCCTTTTCCTGCGTGCCGCACGAACTGGAATCCATTCGCAGCAAAGTTCCCTTTTGGTAGTCGTGCTCTTTCGCCGCAGAGACGCCCGCGATCAGCAGGCAGATGACTGCGAATTTTATCGCTTTCATGAGCTACGGCTTCCTTTCTGACCTGGAGAAATTGTTTGAAGTTGCGCTTCCAAGCAGAAGGATAACGAGGCCGGTACAAGTGACGAATAGGAAGTTGGTACCGCGGGCAAGAAAAAGGCACCTGTACCCTGGGACAGGCGGCGTCCGGCGACAAGCAGCGACATGAACGGCCATTCGGGCCGAAAGACGTTCCTTGTCGCTCGACGAGACGCAGCGCGATTCGTAGGCTCCTCTCAATTCACTTCTCGAGAAAGTGAAAACTGAGAGGAGATCCCCCATGAAAACCAATTCTTCGATTCCCGGATTCCCAGGCAAATATGCTTGGCGCGCATGGAGAGCGGCGCTCGCGCTAGGACTTTTCGGCGGCATCGCCACAACCAGTGTCGGCGCAAATCCAGCGACGGACCATCCGACAACCACTACCGAGAATTTTCTTCAAGTGCCGGTTCGGCCGGTGGCCATTGGACATCACGGAGTCGGACCGAATCTCGGTGGCGATCCAACAATCCCCATCGAGAACACGGTGGATTCCGTAAAGCTGGCGTACAGCCTGGGCGCACGGGTTGTTGAAGTGGACGTTCAACTGACTGCGGACGGCAAGCTTGCCGTCTTTCACAACGATTATCTGGACGACTTTACATGCATTGATTCCCTGACGATGGACCAAGTGCAGGCGCGTCTGCCGTTCGTGCCGGAGCTACATCAGGTACTTGCCGTGGCGCGACAGTTTAACCGCAAGGCCGGCAACGCGCTGGGAGGAATTCTGATTGTCGAGCTGAAAGCTTTGTCGCCGCACTGCGATCCGAGCGATAACCTTGAACAGACGATCGTCTCCACGACCGTCGCCGAAATTCATCAAGCATCGATGGATGATCAGGTGATGTTTGATTCGTTTTCACCGGCGCTCCTGCTGCTCGCTTCTCAAACCGCGCCGGCGATTCCCCGAGAGCTGGACATTTCCGGCTTGCAATTGCTGACGCCGGCGCAAATCGAAGCAATTACCGGGCAGACCGTGACGATCATGTCCAACAAGAAAAACTCGCTGGGGCTGACCTGGGCCGAAATCGGGCAAGTGTTTCGTTTGCCGGGCTACTCGTCGCCGCAGCAGTTCTTGGAAACAGGTATTGCGACCCAAGTCCGAGTGGTCGGCGGCGAAATGAATTTCTTCGGGCCGGCCGAGCAGCAACAGCCTGGGAGCGGCGCGACGTTTGTCGCGGGCGCCCATTCGCTGGGCTTCCGCGTGTTTGCCGATCCCGCGCAGACAGCAGCCGATTGGAATTTTTTCGCGGGGCTAGGTGTGGACGCGATTTACAGCAACATCCCGCTCGGCGTGCAGTTGCAGCCGGCGATTCCGAATCCGTTGCCGTAAGCCTCCGAGAAATCGCGGTGGCGGAAAAGCTGGGGCACGATATCTCGTGCCCCAGCAGCCTCAATTAAGTTGAATAGCTAGCGCGAAGAATTCGCGGGCTTTGATGGGCGCGCGGCGCTGGCGGAAGCGGCGGCGGCGTGCGCTGCGGGCTTTTCGTTGTGCGCGACACCGTTGGCGCCGTTCGCGGCGTTGGTGTTTGGCCCAGGGATTTCGAGCTTCTTGCGCAAGGCATTTTCGAGCTTTTCGCGAATGTCCGTATTTTCCTTAAGGAACATGCGGGCGTTTTCGCGGCCCTGGCCCATACGTTCGCCGTTGAAGCTGATCCACGTGCCGGACTTTTCGAGGACGCCCTTATCTACGCCGAGGTCGATGAGATCACCTTCGCGCGAAATGCCTTCACCATAAAGAATGTCGAATTCGGCTTCGCGGAAGGGCGCCGCGACTTTGTTCTTTACGACCTTGGCGCGCGTGCGCGAGCCGACAACTTTGTCGCCGTCCTTAATGGCTTGAATGCGGCGAATGTCCACGCGCATGGACGCGTAGAACTTCAGTGCGCGGCCACCGGTGGTCGTTTCCGGATTGCCGAACATCACGCCGATCTTCTCGCGAATCTGGTTGATGAAGATGAGGCACGTGCGCGATTTCGAAACGATGGCGGTGAGTTTGCGCAGCGCTTGCGACATGAGGCGCGCTTGCAAACCCATCGAAGGATCACCCATGTCGCCTTCGAGTTCGGCCTTGGGAACGAGTGCGGCGACGGAGTCAATGACGACGACGTCGACGCCACCTGAACGAATCAGTGTTTCCGCGATTTCCAGCGCTTGTTCACCGTGATCGGGCTGCGAGACGAGGAGATTGTCCACGTCCACGCCAAGTTTGCGCGCGTAGACCGGATCGAGCGCGTGTTCGGCATCAATGAAAGCTGCCTGGCCGCCGAGCTTTTGCGCTTCGGCGATGACCTGAAGCGTCAACGTGGTCTTACCGCCGGACTCCGGGCCGTAGATTTCGATGACGCGTCCGCGCGGAAAGCCGCCAACGCCGAGAGCGGCGTCAATCGAAAGACATCCGGAAGGGATGACGCTTACGGGCACAAGGATGTCTTTACTGCCGAGCCGCATGATGCTGCCCTTGCCGTAAGACTTTTCGATTTGCGAAATTGCCGCTTCCAGGAGCTTCGTTTTTTCGTCTGCCATGTCACACCTCGGTGGAGGAAAATTGGGAAAAAGCCTTTAGGGGCCGAACTGTTCTGCCAGGGACGTAGCAGAAGAGAGACTTTATCATTTGTTATACCTCTACGCTACGTTTTTCTGGATACTACCAGCGTTGGCAACGGTGCTCGGCCAGATGCTCCTTCAAGCGGGCGATGGCCATGGCCACCTTATCCGCCAGTTGCCGCTCCTCGGAAAGCGAGAGTTTGCGGAGCCGCATGAGGTTCCGCATACGGTCGCGCGCCTCCTGGAACTCACTTTCGAGCCTAGCATGTTCCGGGCAACTTATGGCTAGGGTCGAAGGGGAGCACATCCGGGCACCTGTTGAAAACGCCGAGGGAGAAGTTAGCAGAAGGGCGAAGAAAAGGCAAACATTATTTTCGCCTTTTGTTCGTTAGGCTACGCGTCCTGGGCTATGAGTATGTGTAAAAACCCCGGCCGGATTTGCGGCCGAGCCAGCCGGCGGCGACATATTTTTTGAGGAGCGGACAGGCACGGTATTTGGGATCGCCGAGACCATCTTGAAGAACATGCAAAATGTCTACGCAAACGTCGAGGCCGATGAAGTCGGCAAGCTCGAGCGGGCCCATCGGATGGTTCATGCCGAGCTTCATGACGGCGTCCACAGCTTCGGGAGTGGCGACGCCTTCCATCACGCAATAAGCCGCTTCGTTGATGAGCGGCATGAGCACGCGATTCGAAACGAAGCCGGGCGCGTCGTTGACGGCAACAGGCGTCTTTCCCAACTTTCTTGCAAGCTCCATCGTTAAATGGAAAGCGTCGTCGCTGGTTTGCAGCGCGCGAATCACTTCGACGAGCTGCATGACGGGCACAGGATTCATGAAATGCATGCCGACGAAACGGTCGGGGCGCTTGGTCATCGCGGCGAGCGCGGTCATCGCGATCGAAGAAGTGTTGGAGGCAAGGACGATGCCTTCGCGCAACAATCTGTCGGCTTCGCCGAGAACCGCGCGTTTGATTTCGATTTTCTCGGGAACGGCTTCGACGGCGAAATCGGCGACAGCGATGGCGGCCATATCGGTTACGGGCATTAGCCGCGCGAGGGTAGCTCCCTTCCCCGCCTCGTCGAGCTTGCCTTTCTTCACTTCGCGATCGAGATTCTTGCTGATCGTGTCTATCGCGCGGTCAACAAACGTCTGTTCCACGTCGCGCAAAATCACTTTGTAGCCGGCGCGCGCGAAAACGTGCGCAATGCCGTTGCCCATTGTGCCTGCACCAAGCACGGCCACGGTCTTAATCTGTTCCACTATCATTGTCCGTCTCCAAGATTTCCGTTGAAACCGGGCGCCCAGCCATTGCCTTGCGAGCCTTTTGCAGATCGTTCGCCAGAACAGTCACTTCGTATTCGTAGTCAGAGCCTCTCTTGCTAAAACTAGGAAAACTGAAAATCCATATTCGGAAAGCTGGGCCGTACCTAATTTTCTCTCTAAAGCGAAGAGGTATTTCCGCGCCATGCAGAGCTTTCAATACACGCTCGAGCTTGCTCTTATCCCCGCCTTTCCAGGCGCAAGCGACCTTTTCGCTGTCAGCCTCTTCTTTTGTCCTGGCTAAAGCAGAATAGCAGTCGCTGCATTGTGTGAAGCCGTCCCGATACTCGTATTTGCACAATGGGCAGAACATTCGCTACTCCATCGGAGTTGATTCCACAATCTCACGGATAATCTCCCGCGCGCGTGTCTCATCTTCGGGCAAGACAAACACTTCAAACAGTTTGCCCTGAGTCTCCCATCGCGTATG
>JACXTT010001440.1_pt1 | contig 39464 bp, 29 predicted proteins | sample 9270951 | NCBI WGS metagenome assembly JACXTT01 (sample SAMN15532306, study PRJNA645909) | rock metagenome | isolation source: weathered quartz diorite | place: Puerto Rico | collected 2017-06-21
CCGCATGCAATGGCGGAAGCCGTGCCGTGCCGAGAAGATCGGGCCCGGCGCAATGCTGATGCCGTGCGACAACGCGAGCTGGTGCAGCGCCAGCGTGTCGGTGCCTTCGGGCAGTTCGATCCACAGGAAATAGCCACCCGCCGGGCGCGTCGCGCGCGTGCCGGGCGGGAAGTGGCGCGCCACGGCCTGCGCCACGGCGTCCTGCCGCAGCATGAGCGCGTGGCGCAACTGGCGCAGGTGGCGGTCATAGCCGCCTTTCTCGAGGTAGGCGGCAATGGCCACCTGCGCAGGCGCGGAGCCGGCCAGCGTGGTGGTCAGCTTGAGCCGCGCGACTTCGCGCGCGAAGCGTCCCGGCGCGGCCCAGCCCACGCGGTAGCCCGGTGCCAGGCACTTTGAGAATGACGCGCAGTGCATGACCAGGCCGGCCTTGTCGAATGCCTTGGCGGGTGTAGGGCGGCGCGTGCCGAAGTAGAGCTCGCCATAAACATCGTCTTCGATCAGCGGCACCTCATGGCGCGTCAGCAGTTCCACGAGCGCCTGCTTCTTGGTGTCGGGCATCAGCGAACCGAGCGGGTTCTGGAAATTGGTCATCAGCCAGCACGCCTTGGGGCGGTGGCGCTGCAGGGCTTGCTCGAGCGCGCCGAGATCGATGCCCTCGCGCGGATGCGTGGGCACCTCGATCGCCGACAGGCCGCAGCGCTCCAGCGCCTGCAGCGCCGCGTAGAACGTGGGGCTTTCGATCACCACCGCGTCGCCGGGGCGCGTGACCGCCATCAGGCACAGGTTCAGTGCCTCCAGCGCGCCGTTGGTGACGACGATCTCGTCGGCCTGCACGGTCAGGCCGTCGGCCAGGTAGCGCAGCGCGATCTGGCGGCGCAGGCTCGCATTGCCCGGCGTCAGGTCATCCACGCTGCTCCACGGGTCGAGCTTCTGCACAGTGGCCGCCATGGTCTTGGCCAGCCGTTGCAGCGGGAACAGCAGGGGGCTCGGGAAGGCCGAGCCGAACGGCACCACGTCGCGCCGCATGGTCGATTCGAGCACCTTGAAGACCAGTTCGCTGACATCGACCGGGCCGGACTCCTCGGTCGGTGCCGACGGCGTCTCCGCTTCCGGCGCGAGCTGGCGCGAGCCCGTGGCGACGTAATACCCGGAGCGCTCGCGCGCGCGGATCAGCCCGCGCGCCTCGAGCAGGTAATAGGCCTGGAACACGGTCGACTGACTGACGCCGCGGCCGGCGCTGGCCTGGCGCACCGATGGCAGGCGGTCGCCCAGGCGCAGCACGCCGGCATGGATCGACTGGGCGATGTCCTCCGCCAGTTCTTCATAGCGTGTCATTTGTCGCGCGGTGCCTGTCATCTGATCTTGTCCTTTATGCCATTTCATCAACTGTAATGGATGCGCAGGGTTGGCACCAGATTGGTCTTGGATTCCCGCCAGTTAAAGGTAGTACAGACAGGACTGCGACAAAAGGTAGCACCTCGGGAACCACTGCTTCGGTCGTTTTCTTCCTTTCTGATTCTGTTGCACCGGAAGTGGCGCGTCTAGCATTGACCGGCCCGCTCCTGTCTCGCCCCCAACGCCATGGATCCCACCAGCCTGCTGCTGCTTACCTTCCTGCTGTCGATCGGCGGCCTGTTCGCCTTTATCTGGTCCCTGAGGAAAGGCCTGTTCGACCTGGAGTCGAGCGGGGCCCGGACCATCTTTGCCAGCGGCGAGGTGGGCCGGCCCGAAGACCCTTCCGGTACCGCCGACATGATCGCCGCGGATGCCGATCTGGCCCGGGAACTGGCGGCACGCGCCCAGGCCGACCGCTCCAGCGCCATGCCGGCCCTGATGCTGCTGAGTTGCGCCGTGGTCTGGCTGGTGGTGGCGTCCCTCGCCGGGCTGGTCAGTTCGCTCAAGCTGCACCTGCCCGACTTCCTGACCACGCAGGCGTGGCAGTCGTTCGGCCGCATGCGCGTGCTGCACCTGAACGCGGTGGCCTATGGCTGGGCGCCGATGGGACTGCTGGGTCTGGCGATCTGGATGATGCCGCGCCTGTTGCGCACGCCGCTGAGCGGTGGCCGTTTCGCGCTGGTCGGCACGCTGATCTGGAACGCGGGGCTCGTGGCCGGACTGGGCGCCATTGCGAGCGGCATCAATGCCGGCATGGAGTGGCTCGAGATTCCATGGCAGATCGGCCTGCTGTTCGCCGTGGGCGGCATGCTGATCGGCGTGCCGCTGGTGCTGATGCTGCAGCGGCGCCAGGTGCATCACCTCTACGTGTCGGTGTGGTACATGGGCGCGGCGCTGTTCTGGTTCCCGGTGCTGTACATCGTCGCCAAGGTGCCGGGCGTGCATTTCGGCGTGGAGCAGGCCACCATGAACTGGTGGTTCGGCCACAACGTGCTCGGGCTGTTCTACACGCCGTTGTCGATTGCGGCGGTGTATTACTTCCTGCCCAAGGTCATCGGCAAGCCGGTGCAGTCATACAACCTGTCGCTGCTGGGCTTCTGGACGCTGGCGTTCTTCTACGGACAGGTCGGCGCGCACCACCTGATCGGCGGACCCATACCGGGCTGGCTGATCACGCTTTCCATCGTGCAGAGCGTGATGATGATCATCCCCGTGGTGGCATTCTCGTTGAACCAGCACCTGACGCTCAAGGGGCATTTCGGGGTGCTGAAGCATTCGCCGACGCTGCGCTTCATTGTGCTTGGCGCGGTCATGTACACGCTGGCCTCGGTGCAGGGCTCGTTCGAAGCGCTGCGCTCGCTCAACGCCATCACGCACTTCACGCATTTCACCGTGGCGCACGCGCACCTGGGCATGTATGGCTTCGTGTCGATGGTGATCTTTGGTGGCATCTACTTCGCCATGCCGCGCATCGTCGATGCGCCGTGGCCCAGGCCCGCTCTGATTGCCGCGCACTTCTGGCTCGTCGCCGGCGGCTTTGCGATCTACTTCGTGACGCTCACTATCGGCGGCGTGCTGCAGGGGCTGGCGCTGCTGGACCCGGCGCGGCCGTTCATGGGGGCGGTCGCCGTCACCTTGCCCTGGCTGCAGGGGCGCTCGATCGGCGGCGCACTGATGACGCTGGGCCACCTGGTGTTCGCCTGCCACTTCGCGCTGATGGCGTTCCGCCCGGCGACGCAGCGACAGGGCGATCGCGTGGTTTCCGAATCCCTGGCCTGATTGACCGACGACGATGGAAAACGAACTGAAGCTCGTAGGCGGCGCCATGGTGACGCTGTCGTTGGCGACCTGCGCCATGATCGTGGTGCCGTTCCTGCAACTGAAGGATGTGCCCGCGCCGAAGGAACTCGCGCCCTATACCAGCGCGCAACTGCGTGGCCGGCAGGTCTACATGGCCAACGGCTGCATTGCCTGCCATACGCAGCAGCCGAGCTCCACTGGCGCCGGCATTGCCGACGCGCAGCGCGGCTGGGGCCGGCCCTCGGTCGCGGCGGACTATCACTATGACGACCCGCCGCTGCTCGGCACCATGCGCACCGGGCCCGACCTGTTCAATATCGGCGTGCGCCAGCCCAGTGCCGACTGGCACCTCGGACACCTGTACCAGCCGCGTGCGTATGTGCCGGGCAGCATCATGCCGGCCTATCCGTTCCTGTTCGAGGCGAAGGACAGCGACGCCGTCGGCAAGGACGATCGCGTGGTGTCGCTGCCGCCTGGTGCCGCACCGGCCGGCAAGACCGTGGTCGCCACGCCGCAGGCGATGGACCTGGTTGCCTACCTGACCGGGCTGCGCCACACCTATCCCGTCCTGACCCCGACCGAGGCGAGCCTGGCCAAGAGCCTCGCGCTCGCCGCCAGCACCACGAAGAGCCATGCCCCAGATCAAGCCCCAACCCAGCCACAAGACTGAACACGCCGACCCGCACGAGCAGCACAATCCGGTGCCGAAGATCGTGCTGGGCCTGGTCGCCGGACTGGTGGTCTGGGCTGCCACCTATATCTGGACCGAACGCGCGGACGGTCTCGCGCAGCTTGGCGACCGGCGCGACACGCAGACGCTGGCCCAGGGCGCTGCCGGTGGTGCCCGCGTGGCCGACGGCAAGCAACTGTTCGCGGCCAACTGCCAGGCTTGTCACCAGGCCACCGGCCAGGGCCTGCCCGGGGTGTTCCCGCCGTTGGCGGGATCGCCGCTGGTGAAGGGCGATCCGGTGGTGCTGTCGCAGATCGTGCTGCACGGGCTGACCGGGCCCATCGAGATCCTCGGCGCGACCTATAACGGCGCAATGCCCGCATTCGGCGAGCAACTAAGCGATGCCGAACTGGCCGCGGTGCTCACGCATATCCGTGGCGAGTGGGGCAACCAGGCGCCCGCCATCGACGCGGTGGCCGTTGCCGCGGCCCGCAAGTGGAGCGCGTCGCGCAAGGACCCGTGGCATAGCGACGAACTGCACACGCTCGCCGGGGCGCAGTGATGGCAGGCGGTTGGCGGGGCACCCTGGTTGCGACGGCCCTCGTCAGCGCGCTGGCACTGTTTGCCTTCGGCCATGTGACACGCGGCTTCCGCGTGGTGACGTCGGACGGCGCCAGGCAATATGACCTGGCGCGCTCGCCGGTTGCACTGCCAGATGTGGAACTGGCCGATGCCTCCGGTCGCCGCTTTCGCTTGCGCGAACTCGGCAATGCGCAACGCCAGACGCTCGTCACTTTCCTCTACACGCACTGCCTCACGGTCTGCCGCAGCAGCGCGTCCGGGCAGGCCTACTTGCAGGCCGAACTCATCGCGCGCCGGCTCGCGGGGCGGTACCAGTTGCTGGCCATCAGCTTCGATCCGGACCGCGACACGCCCGACGTACTCAGCGCGTATGCCCGCAAACAAGGTGCCGATCCTGCCGTCTGGCGCATGGCCTCCGTAGCGGACGCTGCGGACCTGCCGGCCTTGCTGAAGACCTTCGGCATCGTCGTGCTGCCGGACGGCCGCGGCGACTATGTCCACAATGCCGCGCATTTCCTCATCGACGGGCAGGGCCGGCTGGCCCGTGCCTACGACGTCGACCGGCCCGATGCCGTGCTGGCCGACATCGTCCATGCGCAGCGCTGAGCGGCCTGCCCTGGCATGGCTACCCGGTGCGGTTCTGGCCGTGCTGGCGTTCATGCGCGGCTGGCTGGAGGCTTCGATGGCCCGGCACATGGCGATCGAACTGCCTGTGCTGCTGGGGCTCGGCATCGCCGCAGCCGTACTATCAGACAGGAACGCACCGGCCTTCGCCGGCTGGAACCGGCGCGGGCTGCCAGGGCTGGTGGCGGCCACGGCCATCACCAGTTACTGGATGCTTCCGGCAGCGCTGGATCTGGCGGTGCTCGATGCGCGCTGGTCCGTCGCGAAAGTGGCGAGCATGATCGTGGCCGGCGTCGCGTTCGGCGCGTCCTGGCCGCGCGCCGGCGTCGTACTGCAGGCGTTCTTCGCGATCAACTGGAGCGCGATGACCATGGTGGCGGGACTGCTCTACCAGGACGCGCCGCAACAGCTTTGCAGCGTGTACCTGGCGGACCAGCAGGGTGCCGCCGGACGCGCGCTGGTCATCTTCGCGGTAGCCGGGCTGGCGCTCTGGTTGGTATCCGTGATGCGCAGGCTCGGCCATGACGAGGCTGGTCTGCGGATCTGAAGGCTAGGCGCCGGCCGCGGCTACAAACGGCTTGCGGTAAGCCCGCTGGTAATGCACGGTGAAGGAGTTCAGCGCCGCTAGCGCCGCCTCGGGATCATGGCCGGGTTTGACCGCGAAGCTGTCGAAGCCGCAGCGCGCGAGGTAGTGCACGGTGTCGATCATCACGTCCCCCACGGCGCGCAGCTCGCCATGCCAGCCATATTGGGTGCGCAGCAGTTGCGCGAGCGAATAGCCGCGCCCGTCGGTGTAAACGGGAAAGTCGATGGCGATGTGTGCGATGCCGGCGGGGTCAATCGCTGCCGCGCCTGGTTCGAGCAGCGCCTCGGGGTCTGCGTTGGGCGCGAGGTAGACCGCCACGGGATGCTGCCGCGTCCGCAACTGGTCGCGAAGCGCCTGCCAGGTCTGCAGCATGACCAGCCAGCCGGGACTGTCGGGCGGCAGCACGGTGGCCGCGTTGTCTTGCGCGACGTGGGCCCGCCACGTGTCAGGCTCCAGCGCGCCGTTGCGGATGACATTGCTGCGCGGGGTGGCATGCAGGGCTTCAGACACGGGCCGCCTCCGTTTGCTGACGGCGCCGGGCGATCGTCGGGTTCTGGTAGACCGCGGCCTTGAAGGGCTCGATGCCGATTCGCTCCACCACGTCGATGAAGCGCTCGGCCTCGCTGTCGCGCATGGCGAGATAGCTCGTGATGAGCTGTCCGATCACGTCGGGAATCTCGTCGCGCGCGAACGACGGCCCGATGATGCGGCCGATCGCTGCGCCGGACGGTCCGCCCTGGCGTCCGCCGATCGTGACCTGGTACCACTCTTCGCCGGCCTTGTCGACGCCGAGGATGCCGATATGGCCGACGTGGTGGTGCCCGCACGAGTTGATGCAGCCGGAGATGTTCAGGTCCAGCTCGCCGATCTCGTAGAGGTAATCAAGGTCGTCGAAGCGCTGCTGGATCGCCTCGGCCAGCGGAATGGACACCGCATTGGCCAGCGAGCAGAAGTCTCCGCCCGGGCACGCGATGATGTTGGTCAGCAGCCCGATATTGGGCGTGGCGAGGTTCCACGTCTGCAACTGCTGCCACAGTTCATGCAGTCGTGTACGGCGCACATCGGCGATGATCAGGTTCTGCTCGTGCGAAACGCGCAGTTCGCCAGAGCCGTAGCGGTCCGCAAGGTCGGCCGCGGCTTCCATCTGGTCGGCGGTGATGTCGCCGGGCGGCGTGCCGGTAGCCTTCAGCGACACCGTGACGGCGGCGTAGCCGGGCACGCGGTGCGCATGCACATTGCTGCGCAGCCAGCGCGCATAGCGCGGGTTGGCGGCGGCAAGCGCAGGGTTGGGGTCGTCGTCGTGTGCGGCGGCGGGGTCGTACTCGGGCGTGGTGAAGCGCGTGGCGATGGCGCGCACGAATTCCGCTTCGACGGTGTCGGGGCCGCCGCGAATGCGCTGCCAGTGTTCATCGACCTGTTGTGCAAAGACTTCGGGCGTGAGGTCTTTCACGAGGATCTTGATGCGCGCCTTGTACTTGTTGTCCCGGCGGCCATGCAGGTTGTAGACGCGCAGGATGGCCTGCAGGTACGTGAGCAGGTCGGACCAGTGCACGAATTCGCCGATCACCTTGCCGACCATCGGCGTGCGGCCCATGCCGCCACCAACCCATACGCGGAAGCCGGTTTCGCCGTCGCGTTCAACCGCCTGCAGGCCGATATCGTGCACGCCCACGGCGGCGCGGTCGGTGCTGGCGCCGCTCACCGCGATCTTGAACTTGCGCGGCAGGAAGGCAAACTCCGGATGCAGCATGGACCACTGCCGGATGATCTCGCACCAAACCAGCGGGTTCACCACCTCATCGGGCGCAATGCCGGCGAAGTGGTCGGTGGTGGTGTTGCGGATGCAGTTGCCGCTGGTCTGGATCGCGTGCATCTGCGCCGTGGCCAGTTCGGCCAGGATGGCCGGCGCGTCTTCCAGGCGCGGCCAGTTGAACTGCATGTTCTGGCGCGTGCTGAAGTGTCCATAGCCGCGGTCCCAGCGCCGCGATATTTCCGCTAGCTTGCGCAATTGCCGCGAGACCAGCATGCCGTAAGGGATGGCGACGCGCAGCATCGGCGCGTGGCGCTGGATGTAGAGCCCGTTCTGCAGGCGCAGCACGCGGAACTCTTCTTCCGAAAGCTGTCCGTTCAGGAACCGTGCGGTCTGGTCGGTGAACTGCGCAACGCGCTCGTCGACCAGCTGCTGGTCGGTGGAGTCATAGAGGTACATGGGGCTGGTCTCGCAAAGCTCTGGGATGGGCGACACCTTGCAGATGTCGCCCAGACTCAAGGCTAGCGATGGCCCCTTCCCGCGAACAGCAGCAGTCGGGTGCGAATTTGGCCGTAGCAGTGCGAGGCGTGGCGTCACGTCGAACGGCTGGCGCCTCACGCGTCGCCATGCACCCAGCGCTCCACCAGGTCGGCCGGAAGTGCCTGGAACACCTCGTCGAAGCGCTTGCCTGTCAATCTTTCTGCCTGTCTGAGCAGGAGCGCTACCGGGCTGCTGGGTTCATAGGCTTCGAACCAATGGCGGGCGGCGCGAATACTGGCCAGGGCGGCGGCACGGTCGTGTGGCAATTCGGCGGCGGCAGGGTCGATGACGGCGTTGAAGCCACGGTCGTCTCCGGGTCCGCGTTCGCCCACCCCGACGCCGGGATCGCGGAGGGTCGGGGCGTTGACTGGCGCGGTTGATGGCGCGGTCGTGTCGGACACCATGCCCAGGAGCCTGAGCAACGGGCCCAGGTCAGGACGGTCGTCAGCAAGCTTGGCCTTTGCCCAGTCATCGATGGCGACCGCAAGGTCCGCGGCCGCTTCCACCGCTGCCAGGACAGGGTCATGTTGCCGGCGCAAAGCCTCCAGCTGCAGGCGTACCGATTCCGGCGCGAGCGCGTCCGCGAACCGTGGCACGCCGAGTGACCGTTCGACGTCGCGCATCTGCAATCGCAGTGCGGTGTTGTCCGCAATCGCCAGTTCCCGCACGTCCTGCATCAGTCCTTGCGGGTCGGCGAGCGCGGCCAGCGCGTTGGCGCGCAGGGCGGGGTCGGCCTCGCCATCCACCATCAACTGCGGGTGGATGGCATCGGGCCATCGTGCCAGCAAGTGCGCCAGGATCGAGAGCCCGTCCCGCAAGCCATCGGCCTGTCCCAGCCAGGTGCGGCAGCGAAGCAGCAGTACCAGCACGCGGATGTCCCGCGTGCGCAGCAGCAGGCGCCGGCAGTCCCGTTCCAGGTCCGCCCAGTTGACCGCTTCCGGCTCGCTGACGAAGTCGCCGTACTGTGCCGCGGATCTCGGGGTGGCCTTGGCCATCAGTACGACGAATTCGGGGTCGTACTCGAGGTCATCCCCGCAGGGCCTGTCGGGCGTGACCGGTTCCAGGAGTTCGGGGAAGGGAGCGTCGGACTTGGTCGTCCGTAAAGCCTTGGATTTGGCTTTCATGGTCAGTGGGTGACGTATTGTTCGGGCTCGAACACCATGCCGGTGATCGCGCGGCTGCGATCGGGATCGCCCAGCCAGGTTGACCACCCCAGGCGCTCCTGGGAGCCAAGGATGGCGGGAGGCACGGAATCAGGGATCACCTGCAACGCGATTTCCCAGACAAACTCGAAGCCGACGAAGGCGCGCACCCAATCGACAAGGGTCGGCATATCCCGGCCATTGGGCGTAAAGTCCAGGTACTGCCGCAAGCCGAGCGGGCCGACCACCAAGCGGAACTTGTGCTGCCGGTCGGGAATCATTTCACCAAGCATGGCGCCCTGGCCCATCATGCTCGGCGCGCCTGGATGACCCAGGCGGCTGTGCTCGGCGGAATCGATGGCAATCCAGTGCCGGACGTACTCTTCCATCCTGACCGGAACCCCGAAAAAGTGAGAGAGCGTCGCCGCGATGCCATCTGGGTTGCGTGCCTCGCGCACCAGGTGTGCACTGGCTGCCAACCGCGCATGCGGCGGCAGGTGGCTCTTGGTGGTCTCCCGGCCTTCATTGCCGGCCAGCCAGCCGACGTAGCGCGAGAACTCCTCGCCGTCGCGTCGATCGAGCCCGGCCGTGGCTTGCGAGCTGGCCCAGGCACGGTAGAACTGGGTGAAGGCGCGGTGGTGGAACAAGTCCAGGAAGTCGGCGGTGGTCCTGTCGCGGTGCGCCTCGCTGCGCTCGCGCACGATCTCTGTCAGATGTATCGGCAGCGCGCCGTTCGGACCCAGCATGCCCAGGCCGAAGAGCTGCACCTTGAGCCAGCCAGGTTCCCATTGCAGTTGTGCAATCTCGCGGGGCGCAAACGTGAGCGCGGCCTGCTGGCCGGCGCGCAATGGCTCGTCGCGCGGCCGGCTGGCTTTCCCTACGGGTGGCAGTTCCGGATGCCGGGCGGACAAATGCCTCAGCAGTCCGAGGAAGCTCAGTTTCCACGGTGCCAAGGCGGCATCGCCGTCCTCGCTTGCCTTGTCCCCGGAAGGCGGCGCACTATCATCGTGTCTCTTGAACATAGGCGGCTACACGACGCTACGGCCGCCCATGCGGACCGGCCAGCGATGCACGAGACCGCGCTGCATGGAATGCAACTCGGTCTCGGTGAAGACGTTGACGGAGACGTGACGAGCCAGGAAATTCTCCAGTACCACGCCGAACAGATAGGGACTGATGCCGGAAAAGCCCCTCTCGTCCACCGTCAGCTGGCACTGGATGCCGCGCCCGTAGATCAGCGGACCGTTGCCAGGCAGCCGGCGCATGACGGGCTTCACCTTTGAGGCGATCAGGCTCTGGATCTGCCCGAGATGCGCGCGATCATCGTTCGCCACGAAGAGGCGCAGCATGTCGCGCAAGCCCTGGCCACCTGCGCGATGGTCAAGATCGGTCAGCGCCAGGTAGTTGAAGCCGAGGAGCCGGATCAGGCGCCAGGCCATCTCCGCGTCGGCGAAAGGCGGGCGTGGGGGCGACGGTGCGCGGATCAGCCCAATCCCCTCCGCCGGAATCGACGTGGCTGGCGTCAGGTCGGAAAGCCCATTGCGCGGCACCAGATTGGGCAAATCCCGATTGGTGACCAGTGAACTAACCGACAGATAGCGCAGGCTGTCTGGATAGGGCGCCTCGTTCTGGTCAACCAGCGAAACGAACACCTCGCTTCCGATATAAGCCATGCGCGTACCGTACTTGCGAGCCTGGTCCGAAATCAGCCGGCGCTCGCGTCGCAAGGAAAAGTAGCGGCCGTGATTGCCTTCGTCGCTGTTGAGCGTGGCAAAGAGCGGCTGGAAATCGATGCTGGCACTATGCCGGGACTTCTGCCCGGCAAGCTGCCTGATGGCATAGATCTCGTAGTCGAGCGGATGCTGGCGATCGGCGACGAGGTGGAACTCGGCGCGGCCCGGCGTGATCTCGATGCGGTCGGAGCGCATCGGGAACAGGTTGACCACCGGAGTGCAGAAGAGCGCGAACTGGTCGCGGTCGACGTGGCTCGCCAGGTTGCCCGGCGGCTTGGATAGCAAGACCACAAGTTCCGCTTCCCTGCCGCGGATCCGGCCGAGCCCCTGCGCCAGCTTGTTGAGCCCGAAGAAGTAAAAGCGCTGTGGGCAGGCAAAATACTCGTGCAGCAGGTTGTGCCCGTGAAAGCTGTTCGACTGCAACGGCAGGGCACCTTCGCCGGGGCCCATGCCGACATAGCTGACGGCGTCTTGTGTGACGGCAAAGGGATGCTCCCTCATCGCGCCAGGCGGCGCGATGAGGGTCGCGGTGCCAGCGCTGTGCAAGAGCTCGAACAGGTGCGTGGCGATCTGGTCGTCGCCGCGCAGATAGACCGGCAAATGATCCAGCCCCGGCAATTGATCAAACGTGGCGTCGCGCGTACAGCGCAGGCGCAGGCGCAGCGCTCCCTGGACCATGACGTGGGCTGGCACATAGCGCTCCAGTCCCTGGATGTCGGGAGGAATGCCGGTGAGACGGGCTTCGGTGATCTCGATCGGCCACAGCGTCAGCGGCTGCGTGGTGCGGAACTGGCAAGCCGTCTTCTCGCCGGGCGCCTGCGCGGCATTGACGCCCGTGCCTCGTGGCACCTCCACCCCGCGGGCGAAATCGCCCTCGCTCTGGCTGGGGCGGAACTGCGCCACGGCAATGGACGGGGTGGGCGCCACGTAGTTGGGGTAGATCACCTCCAGTAGCCGCTGCGTGAAGCGTGGGAACTCCGCGTCCAGCTTGATCTGGGTGCGCGCCGACAGGAAGCAGAAGGCCTCGATCAGGCGTTCCACATAGGGATCGGCTACCTCGGTGCCATGCATGCCCAGGCGCCTGGCGACCTTGGGGTGTTGCTGGGCAAATTCCCCAGCCAGCTCGCGCATGTAGACGAGCTCGCGATTGTAGTAGTCCAGGAGTTGCGGATCCATGGCGTCAGCTGGCGTGGATCGATTGGACGCTCATCCGGCTGGTTTCCAGGTCGAGCGAGCTTTGGGCCGTGAATGCCATCGGATACGGGTCCATGTGGATGAGTCCCTGGATCTCAAATACCAGGGTGTTGTAGCGCCGCGGCGCGTCTTCCTTCAGCAGTGGCTTCACATCCAGCGAGCCGGGAATCAGCCGCGGCTCGAAATCCAGGATCGCGCGCCGGACGATGGTGACGATGTCGTTCCACTTATGCTCGGACAGGTAGCTGCCGGCGACTGGCGGCACCCCGTAGTTGATGGTCGAACTGGCGGCCGCCGGATAGCGCTCGCGATCGATCTCGTCTTCGCGATTGGTGGTGTTGAGAAGATAGGTGAGATCGCGCTGGATGATCTCGCGCATCTGGGCGCGAGTGACGGTGTATTCGTTCGCGCTTTCTGACTGACGCTGCGGCGCGTCGTCGCGCAGTCGGTCAAACAGGGTTGGCAGCAGGCGCGAGTTCGGGCGGCGCGGGGTACGGTATTCAGCCATGTTCGGCGTCCAGCGTGAGGGTTGCCACGTCGAGCATGGCCACATCGCCCGCATCGGTCATCCACATCCTTTGGCCGAGCGCGATGACACTGGTTTCGCCTGTTTCGGACCAGTTGGTTTCCCGAGCCAGCCGGATCGCATCGCTGCCCTGTTCGGAGCCGGGATAGCGCACCGGCATGAAGCCACGGCTGATCACGCCGTCGGCCAGCGTCACGGTGGCCGGACGCCACAGCAGGTCCAGCAGTCCGGCCGGTGTGGCCAGTTCAAGTCTGCGCATCTGCGCAAAGGGCAACCACGCGTAGCGGCCCGCGGTCACGATCTCGCAGGCAGGACCCAGTCGCGTGTCGGTGTCGGTGATCCACGCGAAGCGCGTACCGTCATGCGTACCGGGCGAGACGGAGACTTCTGAGAGCGCCCGATTCCGGGTGACGTCGGACCCGGCGAGATCGCCGGCGCGCGACTGCGCCAGTGCGATCCGCAATGGTGCCAGCCAGTCCGGGGCCGGCAGCAGGGTGCCCGGGTCGCGCTGGCCCGCAAAGACTTCGCGCCGGAATGCCTCGGCACGAATCAGCTCGCGATAGACGTGCGCGGTCTGGGCAAAGCCCGGGGCAAGCTGCGTTGCCACCTGCAGTTGCTTGAGTGCGCGCGGCCAATCGCCGACCACGCACAGCCACTGGAACAACTGCCAGCGCGCGTCAACGGCGCTCGGCTGCTGCCGGACCCGGGCCTCCATCGCGGTCAGCACGCCCGTGACCGAGCCGTTCTGCCGCAGGATAGTCGACAGCCCCGCAGCCGGCGTAGTACCGGACACCTGCACGTCAAGCATCATGATCGCACTCCGGCCTTTGTGCCTGTGCGGGACGATAGGCGCTGTCCATCGAAATGAGGTGGTGTTCGCGGCGGGTAAGCGGGGCGGTGACCTCACGGCGCGGTGTGGGGGCGATGTCTCCTGCGAAGAGGCGCAGGACATCGGGGGCTGGCGCGACCGCATAGAACTGCGTGCCATCCAGGGGGGCGGACGTGCCGATCAGGGTGTCGAGATGTTCCTCGGCGTCCAGCATGTCCATCAGGCTGTCGTCACTGGCGGCCCCCCGTATGAGCGTCTGCAGCGGATTCGGGTCTGCTTCGGTGGGCCTTGCCCACGTGGATGCCGCGCCAGAACCCGGTTGCGCAGCGTACGCGCTGACATAGTCGGGATCGTGCAGGACGGCCTCGGCCTCGCCTTTGAGTTGTTCGAGTACGTCCGTAGATTCGGGTGCGCCAGATTGCCGCGCTGCACTGCCACGGACCGGCGTCAGCAAGGAAAACGGATCCGCGCCCTCTGAATGCGCGGTGCTCTCCCACGGCCAGGGCGCGTCGCCGGCGTCTTCCGTTACAGGATTGACGAAGAGATTTTCTTCCGCTTCGGGCCGTTTGCTATCCATGGGATTTGTTTGGTTCGAGTCGAAAATGGGCTCGATGATAATCCCATGTCGCGGCAAGACGAAAGGTAAACAACTGCAATATAAAATAACGAAAACTAAAATGAGAGTTGATTAACTTTCATGTCATTTTAAGGATTGCCTTATAGATTCCGTGGCTCCTTTCTGCATCTAGTTTGGGAAACGTATTAGTTTGTCTCGGTAGAGATTTGGCTTTGTTTTGGATCATTGCATCCTCTGTATATTGATGGTAATTGCGCGCGATCTCCAGGCAATCGTCAGTTGAGTGAGGGTTGCCCTTTGAGATAGGGTAAATATGTGTGGCCTGTCGATAAATATGGCGTCGCCCTGTAGTCACAAGGGGGTTTGCGCGCCTAATGATTTGCCCATACCCTAAAAAAGCGTTAATAAAAATTCTTCTGTCGGGCGCTCGCAGTCCGCTCATCCAAATAGCAAGGCAAGGCATCGAATGGATATTCCGCGTCAGGCGCTGTTCGGCCGACTCAATCCCACCTTGTTCAAGGCGATCGAAAGTGCAACCGCCTTCTGCAAACTCCGGGGCAACCCATACGTAGAGCTCGTGCATTGGCTGCACCAGCTGCTGCAGTCGCCCGATGGCGATCTGCAACGAATCCTGCGGCACGCTGGGGCCGACCTTTCCGCGCTGGGCGCCGACATGGCCCGCGCGCTGGCGGCGCTGCCGGCGGGCGCCACGTCGATCAGCGATTTTGCGTTCCAGGTCGAGGCCGCGATCGAGCGCGCCTGGGTCTATGCAACGCTGGCCTTTGGCGACGATCGCGTGCGGGGCGCCTACCTGCTGGCGGCGCTGCTCAAGACGCCCGAACTGCGCCGCACGTTGCTCGGCACGTCGGCCCAGTTCGCGAAGGTGCGCGTCGATGATCTGGTCGAGACTGTCCCCGCGCTGGTGGCCCAGTCCCCGGAGAGCAGTGAAGCGGCGTACGACGGCAGTGGCCTGGCGCCGGCAACGCCGGGCGAAGCCAGTGCCGCCATGCCCCCGTCCGCCGCGCGCAAGTCCGCGCTGGGGCAGTACTGCCGCGACCTGACCGAGGCAGCCCGCACGGGCCAGCTCGACCCGGTGATCGGCCGCGAGCACGAAATCCGCACGATGACGGACATCCTGCTGCGCCGCCGACAGAACAACCCGCTCCTGACCGGCGAGGCCGGAGTCGGGAAGACCGCCGTGATCGAAGGACTGGCGCAGGCCATTGCCGCAGGCGAAGTCCCGCCGAGCCTGAAGCCGGCGCGGTTGCTCAGCCTCGATGTCGGCGCGCTGCTGGCCGGCGCCAGCATGAAAGGCGAGTTCGAGGCGCGCCTGAAGCACGTGCTGGAAGAGGCCGCCAGGTCGCCGCAGCCGGTCATCCTGTTCGTCGACGAGGTCCATACCCTGGTTGGGGCCGGCGGAACGGCAGGCACGGGCGATGCCGCCAACCTGCTCAAGCCCGCGCTCGCGCGCGGGGCGTTGCGTACCATCGGCGCCACCACCTGGAGCGAATACAAACGCCACATCGAGAAGGACCCCGCGCTGATACGCCGCTTCCAGGTCCTGCAGATCATGGAACCGGAGGAAGCCAAGGCGGTTGCCATGGTTCGCGGGCTCGTGGCCACCTTCGAGGGCCATCACCAGGTGCTGATTCGCGACGAGGCCGTGCGGGCTGCCGTGAAACTGTCCCATCGCTACATTCCGTCGCGCCAGTTGCCGGACAAGGCGATCAGCCTGCTGGATACTGCCTGTGCGCGTGTCGCGCTGTCGCTGCACGCGCCGCCGGCGGAAGTCGCACATCTGCGGCAGCAACTGGCCGCGGCCGACACCGAGTGCGCATTGCTGGCCAAGGAGGCCGGATTCGGCAAGCCGGATGCCGTGCGGATTGCCGCGGCGCACGCGCGGCGTGAGCAGGTCGATGCGGATCTGGCACTGGCCGAAGCGCGCTGGGACCGCGAACGCGGCCTGGCGAGCAAGCTGCTGACGCACCGGCAGGCCTTGGTGGAATCGCTGGCGCACGAGCCGGCAATTGCCGTCGACGCCCGGTGTGAATTGGAAACGAGCGAGGCTGACCTGCGCGCGGTCCAGACTGATGGGCCGCTCGTGCACACGGAAGTGGACGAAACGGTTGTCGCAGCCATTGTCGCCGACTGGACCGGGATTCCTGTCGGGCGCATGGTGGCGGACGAGGTCGAAACCGTTATGCGGTTGCCGCAGCTCCTGGCAGCCCGCGTCATTGGCCAGGACCATGCGCTGGCCCAGCTTGGCGAGCGCGTCCGGACTGCCCGGGCGCAGCTGACGGATCCCGGCAAGCCCGTCGGCGTCTTCCTGCTGGTGGGGCCCTCGGGCGTCGGCAAGACCGAGACCGCGCTGGCGCTGGCCGACACCCTGTACGGGGGCGAGCAGAACGTCATCACCATCAACCTCTCCGAGTTCCAGGAGTCGTACACGGCGTCGACGCTCAAGGGCGCGCCGCCGGGCTATGTCGGCTATGGCGAGGGCGGGGTGCTGACCGAGGCGGTCCGCCACCGGCCGCACAGCGTGGTGCTGCTCGACGAGGTCGAGAAGGCGCATCCCGATGTGCGCGAAGTCTTCTACCAGGTCTTTGACAAGGGCCACATGGAGGACGGGGAAGGGCGCCACATCGATTTCAGGAACACCATCCTGCTGCTCACCAGCAATGTCGGCTCCGACCTGCTGGCTAGTCTGTGCGAGGACCCGGCCCTTGTGCCGGAGCCCGCCGCCCTGCGCGAAGCCCTCATGCCCGAGCTGCGCAAGGTATTCCCGGCAGCCTTCCTCGGCCGCCTCGTAGTGGTCCCGTACCTGCCGCTGGCCGCAGCGAACCTCGGCCGCATCGTGCGCCTGCATCTGGACCGGCTGGTCGCGCGCATGCGCGAGCAGCACGGCATTGCATTGACCTATGGCGACTCCGTGGTCGAGTTCATCGTGGCGCGCTGCCCCGTGGGCGAAGCGGGCGCCCGGCAACTGATCAGCTTCATCGAACAGATCATCCAGCCGCAACTGGCGCGGCTGTGGCTGACAGCCCTGTCCGACAAGCAACAACTGGCTGCGATCGACATCGCGCTGTCCTGTGCCGGGGCAGCCGAGTTGGCCTACCACGCCGAATACCGAGCCGGCCACGGCGTGGTAGCGCCGGATGTTTCCGAAGCCAAAGCGGCCTGATACCGCGCGGCGTTCTTGCAACCCTTCTTGTCACCCGTTGAGGAGACCCATGTCAGTTGTGAACAGTTCGCAGAAGTTCATTGCGCGCAACCGCGCGCCGCGTGTGCAGATCGAGTACGACGTCGAAGTCTACGGCTCCGAAAAGCGTATCGAGCTGCCTTTCGTGATGGGAGTGCTTGCCGACCTGTCGGGCAAGCCTGCCGAGCCGCTGCCGCCGGTGTCGGACCGGAAGTTCCTTGAGATCGATGTCGACAACTTTGATGAGCGCATGAAGGCCATGAACCCCCGCGTGGCGTTCGCGGTGCCCAACACGCTATCGGGCGATGGGCAGCTCCTGGTCGACATGACGTTCGAGAGCATCGAGGACTTCTCCCCGGCTGCAGTCGCCAGCAAGGTTGATGCGCTCAAGCAACTGCTGGATGCCCGTACCCAGCTTGCCAACCTGCAGACCTACATGGACGGCAAGTCCGGTGCCGAATCGCTGATAAACCAGCTCTTGCAGGACCCAGCGCTGCTGCAGGCGCTCGCCAAGGCGCCCAGGCCCGCGGCCACCGAAGGCGATGCCGAAGCCAGCCAGTCCTGACTGACCCGACTGCTTGCCCATCTGATCCACCTGACAAAGCAACGATTCCATGGTTTCCGCCCAACATAGACAACAGCAAGCGGCCGCGACCGCTGAACATTCCGACTTCGCCGCGCTGATCGGCCGTGAGTTTTCTCCCAAGACCGACCAGGCTCGTGAAGCTGTCGATCTGGCCGTGCGAACCCTGGCCGAGCAGGCGCTCGCCAGCACGTTCACCATGAGCGACGATGCCTACAAGAGCATCGAAGCGATCATCGGCGCGATCGACAAGAAGCTCTGCGAGCAGATCAACCTGATCCTGCACCATGAGGACTTTCAGAAGCTCGAATCGGCCTGGCGCGGCCTGCACCACCTGGTATCCAACACAGAAACCGACGACAAGCTGCGCATCCGCGTGATGGACATGTCCAAGGAGGAGCTGCGCCGCACCCTGCGCCGCTACAAGGGCATTGGCTGGGACCAGAGCCCGTTCTTCAAGCGCATCTACGAGGAAGAGTACGGCCAGCTCGGGGGCGAACCGTATGGGTGCCTGGTTGCCGACTACTACTTTGACCACACACCGCCCGACGTGGAGCTGCTCGGTGCGATTGCGAAGATCTCGGCGGCCGCCCACGCGCCGTTCATCGCCGGCGCATCGCCGTCCGTGCTGCAGATGGATTCGTGGCAGGAACTGGCCAATCCGCGCGATCTGTCCAAGATCTTCCAGAACCTGGAATACGCGCCATGGAACACCCTGCGCAATTCAGAAGACGCGCGCTATGTGGGCCTGGCCATGCCGCGTTACCTGTCGCGCCTGCCATATGGCATCAAGACCAATCCGGTCGATGAATTCGATTTCGAGGAAGACACCGACGGCGCGGATCATCGCAAGTACGTGTGGAGCAACGCGGCCTACGCCATGGCCGTCAACATCAACCGCTCCTTCAAGCTCTATGGCTGGTGCACGCTGATCCGCGGCGTGGAGAGCGGTGGCGTGGTGGAGAACCTGCCGTGCCACACCTTCCCGACCGACGATGGCGGGATCGACATGAAATGCCCGACCGAGATCGCCATCTCGGACCGCCGCGAGGCAGAGCTGTCGAAGAACGGCTTCATCTCGCTGGTGCACCGCAAGAACACCGACTACGCGGCGTTCATCGGCGCGCAATCGCTCCAGAAGCCCGCCGAATACTACGACGCTGACGCCACCGCCAACGCCAACCTGTCGGCACGCCTGCCGTACCTGTTCGCCTGCTCGCGCTTCGCGCACTACCTGAAGTGCATCGTGCGCGACAAGATCGGCGCCTTCAAGGAGCGCGAGGACATGCAGCGCTGGCTCAACGAATGGATCATGAACTACGTCGATGCCGATCCTGCCAATTCGTCGCAGGAGACGAAGGCACGGCGACCGCTCGCGGCGGCTGAGGTGGTAGTCGAGGAAACGGAAGGGAACCCAGGCTACTACAGCGCCAAGTTCTTCCTGCGTCCGCACTTCCAGCTTGAGGGCCTGACGGTGTCGCTGCGCCTCGTCGCGCGCCTGCCGTCGGTCAAGGACGCCGCATAGACGGTGCACGAGAAGCCCCCATGAACGAAGTCGAACCGGTAGTTCCCCAGCCCGGCGCCGCCATCCTTTCCCGGGCCGCGGCCCTGACTTGGCTCTTGTCTGCAGTACCTAAATGTGAAGGAGTTATGCAATGGCACAGGACATCTTCCTGAAGATCAATGGCATCGATGGCGAATCGCAGGATTCGTCGCACAAGAATGAGATCGAAGTGCTGGCGTGGGACTGGAGCATCGAGCAGCAGTCCACCATGCACGCCGGCAGCGGCGGCGGCGCCGGCAAGGCGACGGTGTCGGACCTCTCGTTCGAGCATTTCATCGACCGGGCGTCGCCCAACCTGATGAAGTACTGCCTGACCGGCAAGCACATCAACGAAGCCGTGCTGGTGGTGCGCAAGGCCGGCGGCAACCCGCTCGAGTACCTGAAGCTCACCATGACCGATGTGATCGTCACCAAGGTGAGCCCCAAGGGATCGGTGGATGACGAAGTCCGCATGCGCGAGAAGGTCGCGCTGTCGTTCTCCAAGGTCAAGCAGGAGTACGTGGTGCAGAACGCCCAGGGTGGTAGCGGCGGTGCCGTGACCGCCGGTTACGACATCAAGGGCAACAAGGAAGCCTGAACGCAGTGACATTCCTCGCCGGCAGCTGAAGCCGGGCCGGCGGGATTGTCGGACCTCCGCTCCCGCCTTTACTTCCGGGCACAGATCCGAGAGACCATGAAATGAGCACGAGAGACACCCTTGTGAGTCTTGCCGCGGGGCGGCATCGGACCGTCACGGCGTCAAGTGTCGCCATCCCCGATCTGCTTGGCGTGCCGCAACTGGAGTTCGTGCGGCTCTCGGGTCATGAAGCACTGAGCGAACTGTTTACGTACGAGGTGGATCTGCGTGCCGTTTCGCCTGCAGCGGAGCAGTTTCTTGCCGAAAGCGATCCCGACGAAATGATCGGTCGCGAGATGACCATCACGATCGAGCTCGACGGCATGGGCACGGGCTTGCTTGGCGGTGTCAGGGCGGGGAATCGCGAGATCACCGGCGTCATCACCGCTATCGAGCACGTCGGTGGTGTTGCGGAGAATCGCCTGTGCCGTTTCACCCTGCGCCCATGGCTGTGGCTCGCTACGCAGACGTCGGACTTCAAGGCGTTCCAGAAGAAGACCGTCATTGAAATCCTGGATGAAGTCCTCGCCGACTATCCGTTCTCCGTGGAGAAGCGCCTCGACACTTCGGTCTATCCGAAGCTGGTTTGGGAGGTGCAGCATGGCGAAACCGACGCCCATTTCTTCCAGCGCCTGACCGAAGAGTATGGGATCACGTATTTCTTCGAGCATGACGGCGGGCACCATCGGCTGATCCTGGCTTCCGAATCGGGCGCATATCGCGAGTTCCCCAGCGAGGCCTACCGTACGCTGCCCATCTACCCGAGTGGCTTCAAGATCGACCAGGAGCACCTGGTCCGCTTTGATCCGGTCAACCGCCTGCGCACCGGGGCGGTCACGCTGAATGATTACGATCCCCGCAAGCCGCGCGCGGACCTGACCCAGGGCAATCGCCAGCCGCGCGACACCAGCTTTGCCGACTTCGATCGCTACGAGTATCCGGGCGACTACATCGACCCCGCGGCCGGCGAAATGCGCGCGAGGATTCGCATGGAAGAGCGCCGCTCGCGTGGCCGGCGTGCGCGTGGCGTCGGCGCGCTGCGCGGGGTCGTCGCGGGTTGTACCTACAGGGTGAGCAACCACGGCAATCCGGCGATGAACCGTGAATACCTTGTCACCGGCGCGACGCTTGATCTGGAGGACGTTGGCGGCGAATCTGGCCGCGCGCAACGGTTTGCTTGCCGCGTTGCGTTCGAGGGCCATCCCACTGATGAAGTCTTCCGTCCGCCATGCACCGTCGCCAAGCCACGCGTTGCTGGCTTGCAGCGGGCCGTGGTGACCGGTCCGAAGAACCAGGAAATCTGGTGCAATGACCACGGCAGCGTAATCGTCCAGTTCGAATGGGATCGCTACGGCAAGCGTGACGAGAGCTCTTCACCGTGGATTCGTGTCGTCAATGGCTGGTCCGGCGACCAGTTCGGCGCCATGCACATTCCACGCATCGGGCAGGAGGTCATTGTCGCATTCCTCAATGGCGATCCGGACTGTCCGTTGATTGTGGGGCGGGCGCCGAACCAGCTCAATCTGCCGCCGTGGGCGTTGCCGGATCAGCATGCGCTGTCCGGCATCCGGAGCAAGGAGCTCTTTGGCGGCCGCCACAATCACCTGCTGATGGACGACACCCAGAACCAGATACAGGCTCAACTGTCGTCGGACCATCAGACCTCGCAACTGAACCTGGGCTATCTGACCGGAGTGCCGGGCAACCCTGGTCGCAAGGACAAGCGCGGCGAGGGCTTCGATCTGCGCACCGATGCCCAGGGAGCGGTGCGGGGCGGCAAAGGGCTGTTCTTTACTGCGGAAGGGCAAGTCGGCGCGGTAGGGGGACACCTGTCGCGCGGCGAGTTCATTCGTTGCCTGGAAGCCGCCCTGGAAGTGGCCAAGTCCCTGGGTGATTACGGACACGCGCACGAAGGGCTGGCGCCCGACACGCAGCCGCAGGCGGATCTCACCAAAGCAGTCCGCGAGTGGGATGCGGGCGCCAATGATCACAAGGATTCGCCAGGCGAGGGCGGGCGACCGCTGATTGGCGCGTATGCACCGGCCGGCATGGCATGGGCAACGCCGCTGGTGCTGACGAGCTACGCGGGCAAGCATATTGATGCCGTTGCCAGGCTGAACCAGCAACTGACGGCTGGGCAGCAATTCATCGTGAATGCCGGACAGGGGATCAGCAGCTTCGCGCATGGCGGCGATATCCGGTCGATTTGCCATCGTGGCAACGTTCTCATGCAGGCGCAGAGCGGAAGCGTGACGACCAATGCGTTGAACGACATCACCATGACCGCCACCAGTGCGATTCTGCTCAACGCCAAAGCGAGCATCACATTGATGAGCGGCAATGCGGGAATCCGGATCGCCGATGGATGTGTGGATGTCTTCGGGCCGACTCGCGTACACCTGAACACAGGCGACTTTGACGTGCCGGGGCCCAAGAGCATCAGCGGCGCACTGCCGCGCTTCAAGGCCAGCGATGCGGGCAGACTGTTTCGACTGGTTCGACCGCTGGACAATCTGCCTGTGGCCGGCATGCCGTACCGCGTTGTCAAGGCTGACGGAAGCGTGGTGACAGGAACGACCAACGCGAAAGGCGAGACCGATCTCTACGCCTCGGAGGCCGCGCAGGCGCTTTCGATACGGTTTGGCAAGCCTTCGGCAGATGGCGGAGATTCTGGCGCGATGCAGCCGGCCGCTCTTGCTGTTGCCGGAACAACGTCGGGTAGCGTCCAGTATCAACTCAAGCAGAAGTCCTATCAGTTGAATCAGCCGGCATACCTGTTGGTTGAGGGGGTAGGCGCGCTCGCCACGTTCAATATCCGCGGCAGCCTTGCATTGAACGACGGTAGTTCGCTGTTCGTGAGCGCAATGGGCTACACAAGCGCGGGCAGGATCGGAATGGCCAACTTTCACGCCAGCGCGTGCGTCAGGGTCAACGGCAAGGACGGCAGCGAGGTGTCCCTGAGCCGCACTGGCAGCTCGGAGGCCTGGCCGGATGACGGCTTCTCTCCAATTGGTACCGCCGTGTTGCCGCTTCCGGCACCGTCCGAGGGTGACAAGGTCGAGCTTGTCATCAAGGGTGGGTACATCTACGAGGCAGATGAAGGTCGTGCGGTACCGATACGGCCCAGCGGCTCGACGGTCATTCCGATCGAGGTAGTGCGAACCGCAAACGGCGGAAAGGGGCTGCAGCGTGCCTAAGTCCCCAGCGTATGGCTTGTTGCTGTGCCTTTGGCTTGCCGCCTGCAGCATCTGTGAACAGAATCCGCAGGCATTGCAGGAGGACGCCGTACGCGTGCTGGCACTCGGCGGCGACGAGCAGGCGCACGAGAAGAGCGCCGAAGCATTGCTGGATCGGGCCTTGAGCCAGGATCCCCGACATGTTCCGTCGCTCGTCACAAGGGCGGCGCTGCGCATCCGACGGCACGACTATTCCGGTGCACTGGCGGACAACGACACTGCCATCGGCATTCGCGGGCAGACGCCTGCACTGTCGATGATGAGTTGCATGCTGCGCGAGCGCCTGGGTACGGCTTCGCCGACCGCTTGCTATCAACAGGTTGTCCTGTTGCACGAGCGCGACGCACGGCCATGCCAGGAAGTCATGAATTGCGTGGTCGCGGCCTTGATGGCCAATGCGCCGGACGCGCAAGCGTATCGCGACCACTTCCTGGCGTCGCCGCGCTCGGGCCCGGATCAGGCGGTCGCCGAAGGTCTTCTGCGCGGCTTCAACCGCGAGCGCTATCTGCGTTCGGTGCTGCCATGAAAGCCGGCGCTGCGGATTTCCACCAATACGGCCTTCGTATCCCTTTCATAGCGAGGCAATCATGAGCGAAGCGACAAGTTGCACGGCCGAGGCACTGACGCTGCCGGGCAGTCCACGAACGGATGTGGACTATCCGGCCAGGCTGCCGGGGGTCGTGATTTACGTACACGGCGTCAACTCCATGGGCGAGTGGTTCGACGATTCGGAGAGCGGGCTTTGCCGGGGCCTCAACACGCGGCTGCAGCGCTGTGATGAACACGTCCATCGCGTTGAGGGAAGCGGACAGTTGCGCGCTGCCAGCTACCTGCCGGAGCTAACCGACGATGGTTTTATCCGTCGAGATCTCGCCGCTACGACCTTCGTGTCGGATGCCGGATACAGCCCGGTGATTCGCTTTCGTTGGGGGTATAAGGCCAGCCCAGACGAGGTGGCGCAGTACGGCGGCAGCATTCTGCTCGACGAGAGCGAGGCGTGGGGTGGTGGACCGTTTGCCAACGGCTGCTCCGCATTGCCCGATATGTTCGACAGCGGAGCGGATACGGGGTTGCTTCTTGGCCTGGATGTTCAGTCCGTAAACCTTAGCGACCGGATGGTCTTCAGTTGCCCGGCGCGTCACTACCAGGCCTTCGCCGCCTGGCGCCTCGCCAAGCTGGTGGCGCGCGTGCGCCTAATGCACAGGAATCGCCACGGTGGCAAGGATTGTCCGGTGACCGTGGTGTGCCACAGCCAGGGCAATATGATCGGGATCGGCTCGGCGTTCTTTGGGGCGAACTACTCGGCCTTGAATGGGCTGGGCGTCGCCGACACCTATGTCCTGGCCAATGCGCCGTACAGCCTGCAGAAGAACAGGACCGACAACTATGCCCAGTACAGCATCAAGACCCTGAGGGGTCGCGTGACACACGAGGCGCGCGTTGAAGCGCTCGGCAAGTTCTTCGCCATCGTGGGCAAGGGGCCGGCGCAGCATGCCGCTGACGCGGAAGTCGACCGCGAGGTCATGAACAGCGCGCCAAGGAATGGCGACACGCCATGCCAGGCGGCCACGGACGCCAAGGCGAGGCAGACGCGCAAGCGGGTCTTCCTTTACTGCAACCCCCACGACCGTGTGATCTCGGTGTCGACGGTCCAGGGCATGGGCTGGCTTGGCCTGAGCGACGAGGAGGTTGCGGCCACCAAGGCCAGGGGCGTCCTCTATCAGAGAGTCTGGGCCCAGGCAAAGGATGGCAAGCCGTTCAAGGTCGGGGCGGGCCCGGAGTACACCTACGACTATTGGGATGACACGGTCGGGGCGGTCAACGGGCAGGGATTCTGGGAACCCGAGGCGGACGGGCTGCGAGTTCAGGTGTCCGAAATCTGGAGCGATGCGCGCCGCAACGTCCCCGGCAAGGTCGGCGTCACGCTGGTGGGCGTTGTCTTTCAAGTGTTTCTGACGCTGGCCAAACAGGTGACAAGAGACGTGGCATACGTCAATGCGGAGCCCGGAGCGGGCTGGAAGGTGACTGTCAACGCGCCGGAGATTCCGGGAGGCGGCATCGTGCCTCGCGCGCTGTACCTGCGGCACGGCAGCGGTACGCTGAAGCCCGGCGAAGAGCCGGGAACGCCAGCGGACCGACGACTCAGCGGGCCGTTCAATCGGCACAAGGAATCGACCACGGACAACCTGAATGCCGGGCGTGCGCAAGGCAGTGATGACCCGTACGCCGCGCAACGCAAACAGGGCCATGGCGACGCAGCCTCCGAGGCGGCCATGCGCTACGACCAGAACGCGGCCATCCGCCAGAAGACGCGACGCGTCATCTACGACGACGACGGCCATGCGGTTCCAAACTCGCCTTACGGCGAGGACGATCTGAAGCGGTTCGACGCAGCCAGAACAGGGGGGGCTTCGGGGGCTTTCGGAACGTTCGCGCAGGGCGTGCGCGAAGAGTTGCTGAAACGGGGCGTGAACCAGCAGGCGACCAACCATTCGACCATCCTGACCAATCCGGAGCACAGCGAGAAGGTGCTAGCCCATGACGTGGATGTGGGGGTGTGCTACTTCGACGAGGCAGAGATGAGTCAGTTGCGGCGCATGGCGGATTGGCGGTGGTGTGAACCCATGGAGAAGGATTGGCGGGAGCCGGGGCAGGAAGAGCCGGACAACGAGCATGAGTACTACGCGTCAGCGAAGTTTGAAAAGAAGAACCTTGCCGACATTGGCATGCTCAAGGCATCGAGCGGCATCCTGGGAACGCTGCAGATCAATGGGGAGCGCAACGTTTTGCCATTCCAGGCGCAGAACGATCCGGGTGATAACGGCACCCGCGTAGCGTGATGGGACAAGCCCAGCACTCACGCCGCAACTGCGGCCAACGTCTCGCCGCCGCATTGGCAGCAGTGTTCGTCACACTACTTCTGGCCGCGTGCCAGTCCGGAGGTTCCATGTCGGTTGATTATTCGCGCAGATCTGGTGTCTGGCCGCGCATGCAGGCGGCGCCAGTCAGCGATACCGCCACCACGCCTGCCGCCCTGGTCCTGGGGGTGCAGTGGCTCAATCCGTTGATGTGGCGGGACTACCCTACGCATTGGAACCTGCTGTGGGCGCAGGGGCTGGCGGAGCCGAACTCCGACGACAAGGAGGCAGCACGCTTCAAGCTGGGAGATACGGTGGGTCTGCTGCTCGCTGGTGTCGACCAGCAGACGACCCGCGAGGAGATTCAGCGACTGGAGATCAGTAATGCACGCGCGCTAGCCAAGCTGCTCGACAAACCGTTGCGCACATTTGACACCTACGCACTGGATCCGTACTACTTCTATTCCGTGCGCAACGGCACCAACCGACCGGATTTCATGGATACGCGCGTCTATGCGGGCATTTCGCAGCGCTGGATCGGTACGCCGACATACCTCAAGGAGAACCATTCGCGGCTCGTGAAGGAGCAGGCCGAGATGGGCATCCCTGCGCCCAGCGTGATCGCCTACGACGCCGCCCACGCGGAGGAGCGCATGCGCGATTACTGGGTCACGCTGCACAAGAACTGGGAAGGTAAGACCTTGCGAGGGGCGCCCGCGTCTGCAGACATGATCGTCGGCGAGCAGACCCTGACGATCAACGCCGCGCGCCGGCTGGTGTTTGACCGGGTCGCCTCTGCTGCATCGTGCGACAGCCTGATGCTCAATCCGGACGGCAAGCTGCCGACGGTGACCGTGGCGGCCGGCATGGAGACCGTGGGGTTCTACACGCTGCAGGACGCACTGGCCTACCTGCAGGCCAACCCGTCGCGCCTGGTGTGGGTGTGGAACCTGGACGCCCCCGACTACCCCTATGGGCGACGCACCAACGAGAACACCGCCATCCTGATCCTGGGCCACCCGAGCGCGGACTGGGGCTATGCGCCGCTGGCGGCAGTCTACGCGCCGCAACAGCACGAGGGCGGTATCCGTTCGAATGCGGCCAACCCGGGCGGGGCATGGAACGACTTGCTCAGGGCCGTGGCCGCGCAGGCGCCGCAGGCGAATCCGGTGGAACGGATCTATCACGACGTGCACCCGAAGTCCGCTCAGGTGGTGGCGCAGACGACTGCCTTGCGCCAGGCGCTGCACCGGCAGTGGCCGGACCTGGATCAGATCGGTGCGGTGCACAGCGTCTCGGAGCAAATGTCGGGGCCGGCGGGTGCGGCCAGCTTCGCGGTCAATGCGGCGTTTGCGGCGGCCTATGCAAACCAGAGCGGCAAGAGCGCGGTGGTGACGAGCCTGGCCAATCCTGGCGATGCCTGGGCGGTCCTGATCGCGCCGCCGCCGGGCTGGCAGCGGCAGCCGCCGGTCACGACATGGGATCGGGCGCGTGGAGAGGGTAGCGCGTATTGGCCGTGGTTCGGCAAACGCACGGGTTAGGTTGTGATAGCGAACGCAAGATTGCGCATTAACCATTGAAGAGAACATCATGCAGACCAAAAAACACGTAATAGGGAAGCCGCAGGCTAATCGCAGGGCGCGGCTCAATCAAATGCGAAACATGCTGCCGTCGGCCCGCGCCGGGGCGACGGCTCGCTTGCTTTGCGCGCTGGCCCTTGCCGGGATGTCTGCCTTCACCTCTGCCTACGCCGCCCCCCTAATACCTTGGCTGAGCGCTGACGGCAAGTACGGATTCGCCGACGCTGATAGGCAACTCGTAATTCCCCCACGTTACCAAAGGGCGAGCATCTTCTCCGAAGGTCGCGCTGCCGTCGCGGTCGACGGGAAATGGGGCTACATCGACGAGGCTGGACAGTGGATCGTACCCCCTCGGTTTGATCGGGCGACCCGGTATCGCGGTGGCAAGGCCGTGACCGCAATCATCCGGTCGGGCAGTCTGACCTATCGAGATCGCGCCCGAAGGGATCAACCTTTCGTCGGTGGAGGGTGCGGATTCCTCCCGATATGCGGCTCGCCAAAGCAGTATTTCTATGACTTCAGTCAGTTCAACGTGAATGGTGCCGTCGAGGTGAGTTGGCAAAGCATGAATGGCAGTCCCCCCTTTGATCGCGCCGCCATCACCGACGACTTACGGAGGTTTGGTGACGATCTCTCTGGCTATCCCGAGCCAATCCAGCGGCTAGTCGGAAAGGAGATCAGGGTGCACAGCGTCTTGCCACTGTACGCAGTTGGAAAGAGTAGGGATCAGCTCGCGTTCTTCGATACGTCGGGGAATCAGGTCACGCCCTCGACCTATGCCGAAGCAGGCAACATCGCATCAGGCGACAAACACCCCATCTATTACTCTCAGACAGCGTTTCTGCGTTGGATCAACGGAAGTACGCGGAATTCCCACCGCCAGCGTCCGGACGATATCTGGCGTTCCTGGGACGGGCGACTACGCGTGCGTAGGTTCATCGAGTCCAAGCGCGAGCCACTTGAGGGCTACCTGGATGAGCAGGGCAATGAAGTTATCCCAGCCCAGTTCATGGAGGCCAGCGACTTTAGTGGAGGCTTTGCCAAAGTGTGGCGTCTTAGTGTGGGAATCTCCATTATCGATCGCGACGGCAACACAGTGTTCCCGGCGAACGGGGAGTTCGGAGTACTAGAGGATGAGGCTCTAGAAGCCGGGTACGCACTTGGAAGAAAGGACCGTCGCCACCTTTTGGTCATCAATCTGCGCACGCGTCAGATTGTCCATTCCTTCGATGCGGATGCCTATGACGAGGTGAAAATTATCTCCAGCGGAGGTCGTGTCGCGCTGACGGCGTTGAAGCCCGGCACCAAGACGAAAGAGGATGCCGGCGTATGTGTGTTGACGATCAATGGCGCCATCGCCGCTTGCGGATTTGAGGTCGCAAAGGACGCAGGCGAAGGCGTCATTGCTGTTCGCGGCGCGGGCCAGTTGTGGGGGGCGATCGACTACGACGGTGTTGTGCTGTTTGAGCCGCGCTACGAATATGAAGAAACATATCGGGGCCGTAAGGCTACATCATATTACTTCGAACGCCCTCCATTCTATTTTGAGGGAATGTACGCAGAAGTAGAGCAGGCGTACAACCGCCTGCCGTCCTTCTACATCGACCGCCACGGCAAAGAGTTCCGCGATGCGCCATCGAATCGTGATCTCTAGCAGGCCATTGAAAGGCACTCCGCCACGAAAGGCTTAGACAGCATGCTAGAGATCACGACTCGATACAGGAAGGACTCACTATGTCAGAAGAGATGATTGTCGTCGGCGATATCACGACTCACGGCGGTACCGTGATCAGCGGGTCGCCGACGAGCAGGATCAACGGCAGACCCATCGCCCGCCTGGGTGATCTGGTTTCGTGCCCACAGTTCTACGCGGACGGACGCCCGCATGGTGTTAACCGGATCGTGCAGGTTGCCGGCCGCTACAAGGTGGGCGGCATTCCGGCTGCCTGTGCCGGAGACCTGACCGAATGCGGTTGCGCGCTGATCGGCAGCCATGAGGCGCGGGCATGAAGGGAGCGCTTTCGTATGGACAAGGGTCTCCGGCGGGAAGGGCGGTCCGACGGTCAGCGGTCGGTCTCTTGTCGGGGCTGTTGCTTGCGGCTTGTTCAAGCGCTCCGGCCCAGCGCGAGCAGATGAAGCTGGCGTTGACCGTGGCGGCCAAAGCCACCGTGAATCCGGACGACAAAGGCAGGCCATCTCCAGTCCTGGTCCGCGTTTACGAGCTGAAAACGGACGGGCCGTTTGAGAGTGCCGACTACTTTTCTCTGGAAAGGACGGACAAGGCCTTGTTGAGCCAGGACCTGGTAGCACGCGACGAATTTGTTCTGCGCCCGGGCGAATCTCGTGACATCGAGCGCAAGCTTGGTTCGGAAACCCGGGTCATTGGCTTCCTGGTCGGTTACCGGGAACTCGGCAAGGCTACCTGGCGGTCCGTCTACAAGCTGCCCCCGGCCCCCGAGGCCGCGTGGTACCGAGCCGCCATTCCCGCCCGCAAGGTCAAACTGCAGGTCTCGCTGGACCAGCAGGCCATCAGCATTTCTCAACCCGACTGATTTCATGAGCTGGTACAACAAGGTTGTCTGGAGTGAAGGGCTCTTTCTGCGCCCGCAACTTTTTCAACAGCAGGAACGCTATCTCGAGCACTATGCGCACAAGCGCAGTGCGGCGCTGAGCCCGTTCTTCTGGGGCTTCCATCAGTACGCCATCGACACGGAAGCGCTGGCGCTTGGCAAACTGGTGGTTTCAGGCGTGGCGGGCATCTTCCAGGACGGAACGCCATTCGAGGCGCCGGGCCACGCCGCGCTGCCGGCGCCGCTGACATTGCGGCACGAGCACCTGAACCAGGTCATTTACCTGGCCGTGCCGATCCGCACGCCCAATGCGGAAGAAACGAACTTTGACGATGCCAGTGATTCCCTGGCGCGCTATCGCTCCTTCGAGGAAGAACTGCTCGATGCGAACTCCATCGCCCAGGGGCCCAAGCTCGTGCAGTTGGCCGGTTTGCGCCTGCGATTGTTGTCTCAGAAGGAACTCTCCAAGTCGTGGTTAGGCATGCCGCTGGCCAAGGTGACCGAGATTCGCGCCGATGGCAGCGCGGGACTGGATCCGGGCTTGATTCCACCGTTCAACGTCTATGCAGCAAGTCCATTGCTGAGTACCTGGCTCACCGAAATTCACGGCTTGCTGCATCTGCGCGCGGACTCCATGGCCAGGCGCCTGGCCGCAGCGACTGTGCGGGGTGGAGACGCAGCGGAGATCTCGGAGTATCTGATTCTCCAACTGCTGAATCGATACGAGCCGATCCTGACGCATTTGCTTGCCGCCAAGGCTGCATCGCCGGAGTTCTTGTACATGCAGTTGGTAGCGTTGTCGGGCGAGTTGTCGACGTTCGTGCGCACCGACACGCGTCGACCGCTCGAACACGAAGCCTATCGGCATGATGCGCCCCATCTTTGCCTGAAGCCGTTGATCGAGGATTTGCGCTTGCAACTCAATGTGGTCCTGGAGCGGGCGGCCCAGCGTATTGATCTGGAGCCCGGGCCAAATGGAGTCCACCTGGCAGTCATTGAGCCCAGCGGCTTCAAGCGCTTTGGAACCTTCGTTCTCGCCGTGTCCGCCCACATGCCGGCGGATGTCCTGCAGCAGCAGTTCCCGGCGCAGACGAAGATGGGTCCGTCCGAGCGACTGGCGGACCTGATTCGATCTCACCTGCCTGGCTTGCCGCTGCAGGCGCTTCCGGTCCCGCCACGGCAGATTCCGTTCAGCGCGGGCCACGTCTATTTCGAGGTGTCGCAGCAGCATCCACTGTGGGGGCAGGTAGAACGCTACGGCGGCCTGGCGATGCATGTGGCTGGAAGTTTCCCTGAGCTGCGCATGGAACTGTGGGGGGTGCGGCAATGAGTAACACTCCGACTCGCTCCGGGGAACTGCCCATCGGAGAAGAAGGCCGAGCCGTTTCGGAACCGAGTCATGCCGTGCCGCGCGCTACCGTCCGGGAGCCGATGCATGGGGTGCCTCGCAAGTCGATCGAGCAGCGCGTCGAAGAGATGTCCTATGCGACCAATCCGCTTCTGGCGGCCGCGCGGCCGTTGCTGCGCGCATTGGCTGACATGCCAGACACTTTGCGGCCCGATCAGGCGGCCGAGCTGAAATCACTTCTGCTGCAGGAAGCCAGGGAATTTCAATCCATCTGTGAGCGGGCAAATATCAGGCGGGAACACATTCTGGCAGCGCAGTACAGCCTGTGCACGGCGCTGGATGAAGCGGCCAATATGACTGAGTGGGGACAGAATCAATCCTGGGCCGTCGGGAGCTTGCTGGTTCAACTGCACGGGGAAAACGATGGCGGCGAAAAAGTCTTCCAGTTGCTGGGCCGACTGGTGGACTCTCCGGCAGAGCATATCGACGTGATTGAGGTGATCTATCACGTGCTCTCTCTCGGATTCCGCGGCCGCTACGGAAGCCAGACCGACGGTCACAGGCATCTTGATGCGATCCGCCAGAAGCTGCTGCACCTGATCAGCGGCGCACGCGAAAGCGTGCCGCGCGACCTGTCGCCGCATTGGCGCGGGGCCGAACCTGGCCGGCTGACCTTGCTGCGCACGGTACCGGTATGGGTGACGGCATCCGTGCTGGGTCTTGCAGTCTTCGGTCAGTTCGCCTGGTACAAGTATCACTTGCTGCTTCGCACGCATGACCTCGAACAGCAGATTCTTGCGATCGGCAATATCACGCCGCCGGAGCCGCCAAAAGCACTGCGCCTGGCCGAGTTGCTCAAGGATGAAATCGCGCGTGGCGTGGTCAGCGTACAGGAGGATGCCACGCGCAGCGCGGTCACCTTCCGCGGTGACGACATGTTCGGCGGTGGCCGGGCCGAGGTGAACGGCAAGATCCTGCCATTGCTGGACAAAGTGGCGGCAGAGATCGACAAGGTGACCGGCAAGGTTATGGTGATCGGTCACAGCGACAACGTTCCGATCAGGACGGCCCGGTATCCGTCCAATCAGGCGCTGTCCGAGGAACGTGCGGCGACCGTGACGGAATATCTTGCGAGCAAAGGTGTCGCCAAGGGCCGCCTGGAAGCGATCGGCAAGGGCGATTCCGAACCGCTCGCCGACAACAAGACGCCAGCCGCCCGAGCGAAGAATCGCCGGGTGGAGATCGTCGTCACGCAGTGATCAGGGTCAAAGCATGGAATCTCTGAAACGTTTTTCGGCCGTGCTGGTTTCCCGGCAGGCGCTCACATTGGTCGCCGTGCTCCTGGGCGCGGTAGCCATCTGGTTTATCGGACCGCTGCTGGGCTTCAATGGCATGCGTCCGCTCGAGGGCGTAGGGGCGCGTATCACTGTCATTGTGCTGATTCTGTCGCTGGCACTGTTCTGGCTGCTTGACTGGCCGGTGTCCACGATCGGTGTCGCAGCGCTGTGCCTGTTGATCTGGCACGCGGGGCCGTTGCTCGCGATTGGGGCCAGCCATCCGCTGCGGCCGGATTCGGTCCGTATCCTGTTGATCTCGGTGTTTCTCTTCGGGTTCGCCGCGTACCTGTTGTACCTGCTTTGGCGGCGTGCACGTACGGACGCAACACTCGTCAAGAGCCTGTTGAATCTTGGCGGGGAACGCCAGGAGGCGGTCGCCGCAGACGAACTCGCCAGGCTGAGCACCGCCATCCAGACCGCGCTGCGCCAGCTCAAGGGCATGCGAACCGGCAGCCGCATCGGGCGCCTGTTCGAAGGGCGGCGGTACCTCTACGAACTACCGTGGTACATGATGGTAGGCGTGCCGGGAGCCGGCAAGACCACCGCGTTGCTGAACGCCGGGCTGCAGTTCCCTATCGCGGAGCAGATGAGCGCGGCAGCGCGCGCCAGGCATGGCACGAATCAGGCGGATTGGTGGCTCACCAACGAGGCCGTGCTGATCGACACCGCGGGTCGCTATACGGCGCAGGAATCCGGTTCGGCGCTCGATCCAGCTGAATGGAAAGGACTCCTTGGCCTGCTGCGCAAGCATCGTGCCCGTGCTCCGATCAACGGTGCACTGGTGACGATCAGCGTGGAGGATCTGCTTCTGCACTCGCCAGAAGAGCGGGTTGCCGAAGCGGCGCGGATACGGGCTCGCCTGGCGGAGTTGCGCGAGGAGCTGGGCATTCAGTTCCCCGTCTACGTGCTGGTGACCAAGCTCGATCAGCTTGCTGGCTTTGCTGACTACTTCCAGTACCTGACCAGCGAAGGACGGGCCCAGCCCTGGGGTTTCACCTTGCCGGTCGCGGGCAAGCGACGGCGGGGACAGCCGGTCGCGGATACCGCCGCACAGTGCCGCGAGGAGATGCGGGCGCTGGTGTCGCGGCTGTTGGCCGGACTGGAGGGGCGGCTGTACGAGGAGTTCGATCTGAGCCGCCGCAAGGCACTCTACGCCCTGAGCGATGAGCTGGGGAGCCTCACGGAGCCGCTGGTCGCGATGCTGGAGCAGATGTTCCTGGACTCTCGATACGACGACACCGAGCGCAAGTCGATGCTGCGGGGGGTGTATTTCACCAGCGCTGCGCAAACCGGGCAGGCCGTGGTCGCCGATGCGAGCACTGTCATCCGGCAACTGCGTGGTATCGGAAGTCCCGGAACCGAAGCTGAGAGCCTGGCGGTGGACAGGACCACTGGCAATCGAAGCTATTTCCTGCAGGACGTCTTCAAACGCGTCATCGTGCCGGAGGCGCATCTGGTGAAACCCAACCTGCGCTGGGAGTTCCGCTTCCGGCTGTTGCGCCTGCTTGGCCACGCACTGATCCTGGTGATCTGCCTGTGGCTGGGCGGTGCGCTCTACACGAGCGTTGGCTACAACCGCAACTATCTGGAAGTGGTGCAGGAGAAGGCCAAGGCGCTAGCCACGATGGTCACGGCCTTTTACCAGAAGGCGCAACCGGCCGCGATGCCCGAGGTGCTGGCCGCCGCGCACGATCTGCCGCGCTATGCCGGACTAGACCTGGCCGATCCGTCCGCCGGCTGGCGCTACGGCCTGTACAGTGTGCCGCTCGTGCTTGATGCTTCAACCGTGACCGATACCAGGCTGCAGGACAAGCTGCTGGTGCCTTACCTGTTGCGCCGCGTCGAATCGGTGCTCGCGGCGGCGGTGAACGCGCATGACGCCAAGCAGACCTACGACACCCTGCGGGTCTACCTGATGCTGCACGACAAGGACAAGTTCAACGCGTCCGACGTGCGCAGCTGGGTGCAAAGCGACTGGGCCACTGGCAACGGGGCTGACGCTTTCGGCGGCCGGGTGGCGGTGCTGGAGCACCTGAACAGCCTGCTGGACGGCAGCCGCCCGGTGCTGTCGCCCTATGCCAGGAACGAGGCGCTGGTCCGCTCGGCGCGCGATTTTCTGGACGGCAATACGTCGATTGAACGCCTGTACGACCGCGCCAAGGCCGCGATGTTGGACGAGGCCCCACAGGATTTCACGCTGGTGCGGGCAGTCGGCCCGCAGGCAGGCACGGTGTTCACCCGCGCGAGCGGCGAGCCGCTGGAGCGCGGTATTCCGGGGCTTTTCACTTACGCCGGCTATCACGATCTGTTCAACGCGCGGCTAGCGGAGTTCGTCGGCAAGGCCCAGGCCATCGACACCTGGGTGATGGGCAGGGGCACCGGTGTCAGCGCTCAAAAAAAAACGCTTGAGAGTTCGGCGGACAAGCTGACCGGCAACGATCCTCTGACACGCGAGATCCGGCGCCTGTACCTGAACGAGTACGCCCAGCATTGGGAGAGGTTCCTTGGCGACATCCGCACGGTCACGGGCAACAACCTGGCCTTCGACCTGGAAATCCTGCGCAATTTCGCCGCGCCGGATTCGCCGCTGGCCCGGCTGGGCCGGGCAGCGGTGCAGGAGACCACGCTCAGCCGCCAGCTTGATCCCGAGGAAAAATCCCTGGCGCAGAAGGCATTGTCCGCGCTGGACAAGACGTCGGAGAAGATCAACGCACTGGCCGCGCGCGCCGAAGCGCGGCAGGAGCGCGAAGTGGTGGACAACCGCTTCGCCGCGTTGCGCGAGGTGGTCACTGGCCAGGCTGATGTGGCGGTGGCCAACGCACAGGCCGCCGCCGGCAAACCGCAGCTGGATGCCATCGCCGGCATGGTCAACGCCTACTACACCAGCCTGGTGGTGGCCAACAACGCGCTCAACACGCGCAACCTGCCGCCCGCGGCCGACGCCGGGGCGCAGCTGCGCATGGAAGCCGCCAAGCTGCCAGCGCCCTTCCAGGCTGTGCTGGCCGATCTGGTGGTACAGGGAACCCGGGACATGAACAAAGGCATCGGCGACATCCTGATCTCGCAGATGGACGCCGTGATCGGCGAGAGCTGCCGCAACGCCATCGACGGCAAGTATCCGTTCACGCCGACTGCGGTGCAGGATGTCGATCCCGCGGACTTCGCGCGCGTCTTCGCCACCGGCGGCGTGCTCGACGACTTCTTCCAGAAGGTATTGGCTCCGCATGTGGACACGACGATCTCGCCGTGGCGCTACAAGCTTTCCGCGCCGGATGTGCCACCGGTCGTCGGGCCCAGCCTGGTGCCGTTCCAGCGTGCGAAGGAAATCCGCGAGGTGTTCTTCCGCGATCCGGGCGCGAAGACGATGGCCTGGAAGGTCGACCTGAAGGTGGTCGAACTCGATCCCGAAATCGTCGAGCTGAATATGGATTTCGACGGGCAAGGCCAACGCTATGTGCATGGTCCGGTCATCCCGCTCAATGTGAGCTGGCCCGGACCACGCGGCGGGCAGGGGGCTGAAATCACGGCAAGCCCGCGCATCCGCCCCGATACCTCGACGCTGATTGCCAGCGGTCCGTGGGCTCTGATGCGCGTGATCGCCAAGGGCAAGCTGGCGGGCTCCGCCGCGGCGAGTCACTTCGTGGCCGAGTACGATTTTGACGGCCGCAAGGCGAAGCTCGATATCAATACGGGCAGCCTTGCCAATCCGTGGACCACGGGCCTGTTGCAGGGCTTTCAGTGTCCGGGGAGATCCGGGTGATCACGGCGCCGTCGATATTCGGCAAGCTGCCGGCCGTGGGCGATTTTGTCCGCCACAACGCGCCGCTGGCCCAGGTGGAAAGGTGGCGCAGCTTGTTCGACCACTCGGAGGATGCTGCCCAGAGAAAGAAGCCTGAGTCATTCCTGGGTGACCACCCGGCCGACTGGCTGTACCTGACGCCGCCGAGTCTGGCGGGGCATGCCAGATTGCGCGCAGACGAGCCTTGCTATTTCATCCTGCGCCCGCGTGGCGTGCAGTTTCCGTGCGACAGTAGCTATCTGATTGGTGTCCTGGCCGCGTCCCGCGACCGTGTTGGCCGCCGCTACCCGCTGGTGGCCTGGCAGGCCGTCAGCACCGAATGGGCCGTGCAGCTGCTTGCTGCCCCGGCGCACTGGCTCACTGGATTGGCGCAGCTGGTCCACGAACATACGCGCCTGGCGGGCCGCGCTGGGCTGGCCAGTGCTGTCGATGCCTTGTGGGCCGTGCATCGGCCTGGTTGGCGGGATCGCCTGAGTGCGTCGTTCAGGCGGCTGGCTGATGCCCGCCGCGAGGCAGCCCAGGGCGATCTGTCTGCCGGAAGCCTGACCGGACCAGGCGCGATGCGTGATGACTGGCCCCTGACCTTGCTACGCGCAGGCGGTCATGGCAGCGTCTGGCAGGCCGGCACGGGCAGTGCCATGGAGATCGAAAGCGTTCAAACTATCCGCCGCATCGTCGCAGGGCTTTAGCACTTTCCTGAGCTGGACATCTGCTCCGCATCCCTGAAACCTGCGTGCCGGCGAAGGTCAACTACCCCCAGTGGCGCACGCGTCCAGTGTCCACGTGTACGAAGTCTTCGTGCTCGTAGAAGCCCACACCGCCCACGCCCAGCGACATGGCCGCATCGCGCAGGTCCGCCAGCGCCACGCCGGGCAGGCGGATGTCGATGGCTTTCCCGTCCATGTGCAGACTGTGCTTGGCCACGCCGCCACCGCCCGTGCGGCGCAGGCGCGCGTTGGTGACGGGGCTGCGATATCCCGAGATCACCTGGAACGGTGACTCGCTGCCGAGCGTCTGGCGCAACGTGAACAACAGGCCGAACAGTTGCGGATCGATCACGCCGACCTGGCCGGAATAATGGTCGCGCAGGAAGCGGTTCAGTGTGGTCTGTGCCTGTGGCAGCACCTGGTCGCCGAGTGCGTACACCAGCGAGAGGTGCTCGCCGGTATGCGTATGGTCGAACGACAGGCTGCGTGCGCCTGGCGTATTGGCCAGGGCCAGTTGCGGCGAGAGCGCGGCCAGGCCGGCGCCGAGCGCCAGGCCGCCGGTGTGCTGCAGGAAGCGGCGGCGCGAGGGGTTGCGGGAGTCGTTCATGTCGGGTTCTGCGTTGGCGCGGGGTGCGCAAGGGCGTCCGGAGCCGCCGGTGCCGATGCCGGCACACTGGGGGGGCGGCGCGCGGCGTGTTGCCGCAGCGCTTGGTCCAGCAGCTTGTCCTGGCCGTAAATGTCAGGCAGGAAGTATACCCGGCCATCGGCGCGGGCAATGGCGGTGCCGTACGCCAGCACCACCGGCAGCGGCTGCCGGAGCGCAACGGTGTTGGACTGGCCCTTGGTCATGGCCTGGCGGATGCGCGCCTCGGTCCAGCCCGGCATGTCCTGCAGCACGAACTGCGCGAGCGCCACGGGTTCTTCCACGCGGATGCAGCCATGGCTGAAATCGCGCCGGTCGCGCTTGAACAACTGCGGCGTCGACGTGTGGTGCAGGTAGATGTTCTGGTTGTTGGGGAACACGAACTTGATGTCGCCAAGCGCGTTCATCGGGCCCGGACGCTGGCGGATGCGCATGCCTCCGTTCAGCACCGCGTCGAGGTTGGCGTCGGACAGCGTGGTCACGGCCTTGCCGTTGGAGACGAACTCGAAGCCCTGGCGCGTGAAGTATCCCGGGTCGCGCCGCAGCTGCGGAATGGTCTCCGCGCGCGCGATCGACGGCGGCACGTTCCAGTAGGGGCTGAACTCGATGTAGCGCATGTCCTCCTTGAACAGCGGCGTGCGCGTGTCCAGCGCCTTGCCGACGATGACCTTCATCTCCAGCTTGATGTCGAGCTTGCCGCCGTTGTACTCATAGGCGCGCAGCATGAATTCGGGGATGTTCACCACGATCACGCGCAGGCCGTCGGTAAGGGGGGTCCAGCGCAGCCGTTCCATGGTCAGCTCGATCTGGCGCACGCGTGCCGCCGGCGAGGTATTGAGCTGGGCCAGGGTGCCGGTGCCGATCACGCCATCCGCCTCGAGCCCGTGGCGAGCCTGGAAGGCCTTGACGCCGTCCACGACGGCGCCCGCATAGCGTTGCGGCACTGGGGCGTCCGCGGCCATGTCGCCAAGCGTTGTCAGGCGCCGGGCCAGTTCGGCAACCCCGCTGTAGGTCTGCCCGCTCGCCAGCTTGCCGCCCGGCAGCGCTGGCAGCGGACGGTCCCACCCGGGTTGCGCGGCCAGTATGCGGTAGCGCGCGAGCGCATCGCGCAGCGTGCCGTAGAGCGGGAACGTCGGCGCGGCATCGCGGATCGCGTCGGGCAGCCTGTGGCTGGCCACGGCGGCACGCAGGTAGCCGTCCGGCTCGAACAGCGCCGACGCCGGCGCCGCGAAATTGGCATGCACCTTGTGCGGATCGACGCGTCCGTTGTGCAGGTCCGACAGGTAGTGCCGCATGGCGTCGCTGAGCGCGGTGTCGAGTTTCTCCACCGCATCCGGCGCCGGTTGCGGGCCCGAGGCGGCCTGCTCCAGCGCACGCTTCAGGCTGTCGGCATCATAGTCCTGCGGCAGCAGGCCGTCGGCCTCTGCGCCGGTCAGTGCCGCCACGGCCTGCTGCGCGTCTGCCGTCGGGCGCCCG
>JACXTT010001441.1_pt1 | contig 39461 bp, 35 predicted proteins | sample 9270951 | NCBI WGS metagenome assembly JACXTT01 (sample SAMN15532306, study PRJNA645909) | rock metagenome | isolation source: weathered quartz diorite | place: Puerto Rico | collected 2017-06-21
TTTCTTCGCGCTCCTTCTCTCGGAGATCGTGAATATTGTGAAAAGCACGAGTGTAAAGGACACGCCGGAGAGAGTGGCGATCCTCTTCGAAAACAAATTCGCCACCGCAACCAGGAACAGGATGAATGTCGTTACAGCGAGACCGAACGGAATCTCTTTTCCGCGAAACGTAAAGTTTAGCGGCGTTTTGTATTCCTGATCGTGCCGCTGGAATCTCAGCACCATCACGCTGAGCGCTTTCAAAAAGAAGCTCCATACAATGCCGAATGCGTAAGCTTCGCCCAATGTGTACGTGTTGCCACCGCTAGCAACGACGGTGAGTATCTGCAGCAGCGTAATGATGTTGATGATCCGGAACGTTGTTCCGAATTTGCGGTGCGGCTTCTGAAACCACGGATCCAGCACTCCGTCTTCAGCCACACGATTCATCACACCATTGGCGCCGATGATCGAAGTATTCACTGCCCCTGATAGGATCATCACGCCGACGACCACTACAAACATGTGAAAGACCAGGCGCAGCAATTCCGGACCAACCAGGAAATTGGTAAGACCGCCCAAAAGATTCTCAGCGTACTGAAGTCGCACGCCGTCTGGAATGATCATCGCGGCCAGCAAGATAATCACACCGGTTGAGATGACAGCGTACGTGCAGACGATATTGCCTGCACGATACAGGTTCTTTAATTTGGGATATGAGATCTCGCGGTACACCTGCGCGAGGGTTTCAAAACCGCTCATCGAAAGCAGGCTGTGGCCGAACGCGATGATGATCGCTACGACCGGAATCGTCGGCCACACAGTCCCTTTGAACCAACCGAGCCCTTCATCACCGAACTGCAAGTTTGCTGGCGTCGGAGCCGGAGGAATCTGCGCGGGTCCGCGCTTCGCAAGCGTGATGCCGCACCAAACCAAAAAGATGACGATCATCACGGTGGTCACCTGCATGATCCGCAGAGCCTTCGTGCTGGATTCGTGCAGACCCTTGATGTTGTACCACCAGAAGTAAATTGTGACCGCGACTCCAAAGAAGACTGCAAAGTGATTCGGTGACAAACGAAAGTCGAGATGCAAGAGTTCGCTCGTCTCGTTCGTCAATCGGCCGAGATACTGCCCGGCGCTGACGCCGCTGATCGGCCCAGTCAATATGTAATCGAACATCAATGCCGAAACGGAAAGCCTCGCAATAAAAGGTCCCATCGCATCGCGCACGACCACGTACACGCCGCCGCGCACGAACATACTGCTGCTTTCCATGTAAATGGAGCGAACCGCAAAGCTGAACAGCATGACGGCCAAAATGAACCATGGTGCGGTTCGACCAATCGCCTGCTCCGCGATTCCGCCGACGTAGTAAACCGTCGAACCCAGATCGTTCAGAACAATCGCGGCGGCTCGCCAGAAGGAGATAAACGCCAGCATCACGGTGCTGGCTACGACGACTTTGGTTGTGCTGGATCGCGCTTGGCTTGAGGGCGTTTTGATCTTCATTTAGAAGGACTGAAATCCGGCCAAACCATCACACTAAGCGGTGTGCAGTAAAGAAGTCATAAAAAATCGGTGATGATTCTATAAACTATTGCGTGTGTGGTTAGGAGGCCAGTAGGTTGTCCCTAAAGGAACGGTCGACGGGAACCCGAGTTGTCGTAGCTAGCACGGTTGCGCTGTCCTTCATCTCCTTCTGGCACGCTGCAGCAATCGTTCTGAGCGACTTGGCATCATCGGCCTTTTACGCGGGCGGCATTGCCGAAGGTGCGATCGGCCGAAGCGCTCCTTGGTTCATCCTTGCCGTCATGCTGTTCAGCTTTGCCGTGCGTTCGATCTATCTCGAAAGCTGCAGCATGTATGTGCGCGGCGGCGTCTACGTCGTCGTGCGCGACGCGATGGGCCCGTTGCTCGCGCGGCTTTCCGTATCCGCTCTCATCTTTGACTACATTCTTACCGGTCCGATCAGCGGAGTCAGCGCCGGCCAATACCTTGGTCGTCTCATCAATGAAATATCGGAGATGCTGAATGCCGGCATGTCGGTGCCGCCGAATGAATTCGCGGCAGCGTTTGGCGTCGTGGCCACTGCGTACTTTTGGTGGAGCAACATCAAAGGTGTTCACGAATCAAGCTCGAAAGCGCTTCGCATCATGCAAATCACGACTGTCATGGTTGCGATGTTTTTGATCTGGTGCACACTAACGCTGCTGAAGCGAGGTCCCGCGCAAATTCCTCCCGCGCCACTACCTTCGAATTTGGAATTCGCTCATCCCAAGGTTGATTTAGGCTGGCTTGCTGGAACGCGATGGATTCAGATTTCCGCCGTCGCAATCACTGTTGCCTTTGGTCATTCTCTGTTGGCGATGAGCGGCTTTGAAACGTTGGCTCAGGTGTATCGCGAAATCGCAACGCCGAAACTGAAGAACCTAAAGATCACTGCGAACATCGTGTGCGGATTCGCCGTTGTATCGACGGGGGTGATCACCTTACTGGCAGGAATGATCATTCCCGATGCGGTTCGCCCACAGTACGCAGCAAACCTTTTGGGCGGTCTCGCGATGTGGCTCGCTGGCCCGCAGTTGTTGCGTTTGAGCTTCCACATTTTTGTCGTTGTCGTCGGCGTGCTGATTCTTGCCGGAGCAATCAACACATCGATCATTGGAGCGAATGGCGTTCTCAATCGACTCGCCGAGGATGGGGTGCTGTTCAACTGGTTCCGAAAACCGCATCGCAAGTTCGGGACATCCTTCCGGCTCATCAACACCATCGTTATCCTTCAGGTCCTCACAATCCTCGCTAGCCGCGGCGATGTCGATCTGCTCGGCGAGGCATACGCTTTCGGTGTCGTCTGGAGCTTCTTCATGAAGGCGCTAGGCGTGTCCGTCTTGAGATTCAAACGCCATGACCAGGAATACAAAACACCGATCAATATCAAGATCGGCAATCGTGAAATCCCGATCGGTCTGCTCACGACGACGCTGGTTCTTTTCCTGGTCGCCATAGCCAACCTTTTCACGAAGCAAATTGCGACCATTGCCGGTGTCGGCTTCACGCTTCTTCTCTTCATCGTTTTCACAATCTCAAGCCGGCTGAATGCGAAAACACGGCACGAAACAAAGCAGGGCCTCGAGCAGTTCAATTTGGATGTGCGTCCGGAAATCGACACGGGTACGGGCGCTATTCACGCGCGCCCTGGCTGCATTCTAGTTGCAATGCGGAACTACAACCGCATGACGCATCTTGAAAGCGTCCTGCAGAAAACGAATCTCCGCCGGCACGACATTGTCGTCATGACCGTTCGCGGGGTTTCGACCGGCGCCGGCGAATACGACCTGGCAGAAAACCAACTCTTCACCGATGACGAAAAAGAACTGTTCACGCGCGTTGTTGCAATGGCCGAGAAAGAAGGCAAGACCGTCGACCTGCTAGTCGTGCCTGCTGTCAATCCTTTCGACGCAATGGTGCAGACGGCGGCAAAGCTGCAGGCGTCCCGGCTTGTTACCGGCGTCTCCGCCCGTATGGACTCGGAAGAATTGGCGCGGCGCATCGGAAAAGCGTGGGAAAAACTCCCGGAGCCGCGGCATGCATTCTCGCTGGAAATCATCACGCCGGACAGACCGTCGGTGTTTGTGAATTTGGGTCCTCATCCTCCGCGGCTGTGGCCGGAGGATGTCGATCTAGTGCATGAGATGTGGCTCGAAGTCAGCGACAAATATTGCGGTTCGAAATTGCATCACCGGGATATCGTCGGCGTTGCGCTGCGCCGCATGCGAGAACAACTGCAGTCCAAGGAAAGAGACGAAGTCGTCCACGATATTCTGCAAGAAATCGAACACCGCAAAGAACCCGCATTTACTCGGGGAAACGGAAGCGGTAACCCACCCACGGCTCGGTGATCAAGTACTTCGGGCTTGAAGGATTCTTCTCGATTTTTTTTCGTAGTTGATTGACGAACACCCGCAAGTACTCCACTTCATCGCCATAATCCGGGCCCCATACGGACTGTAGAAGCTTCGTGTGTGGGATGGGTACATTCGGATGCGCCACCATATATTGCAATAGATCGAATTCTTTTGGCGTAAGACGCGCCTCGCGATTTCCGACAACAACACGGCGCTGGTTGAAATTGATTTCAACGTCGTCGAATCGGACGACCTGCATTTCAGTGGAAAGCTGTGGTGAGCGGCGAAGCGCAGCACGAATGCGTGCGAACAATTCAGGAGAACCGAACGGTTTGGTCATGTAATCGTCGGCGCCGGCGTCGAGGGCTTCGACTTTATCGGATTCCGCGTCGCGCACGGTGAGCATGATGATTGGAATATCGGAGGTCGATCGAATCGAGCGGCATGTCTCGAGACCACTCATTCCCGGCATATTTATGTCGAGGATTACCAGATCCACTTTTTCGTCCCGATGTTTTTCGAGCGCTTCTTCACCATTGCGCGCATCGGCCACTTCGTAACCTTGCGCCACCAACGCGGTCCGCAATACGCGCCGGATTTGGGGATCGTCATCGACGACCAGGATTCGAGCAGAAGTCATGTGCCCTCTGGAATAGTTATTACAAACTCTGTACCGCGATCGTTGCTGCTCTGGAGTTGAACGTCACCTCCATGCACTAGAAGGATATCGCGAGCGACCGTCAAACCCATCCCTGTTCCCACAACCTGGTGCCGGACATTTTGGCCGCGATAAAACTTATCGAAGATCCGGGCCCGCTCAGATTCGGAGAGAGGTTCCCCTTCGTTACGGATAGCAATCACAACGTTGGTCCCCGCGGCGCGCGACGCGATCCGGATCATCGACTTCCTTGGCGAGTATTTGAGCGCATTGTCGATGAGTTGCCTCAAAGCGAGCTGAATCAAATCTGCATCCACGAAGACCGCCGGAAGGTCTGGCGCTAGTGAAACGTCCAAGGTCCGGCCATCGCGCTGCGATTCCATTTGCAGAAGGGCGGTTTGTATCAGGGTGTCCACCGAGTGCCATTCGCGGTTTACCTGGATCATTCCTGCTTCAATTCTCGCGACGCGCGTGGCCTCCGTTACCAGTCTGCTCAACCTGCCCGCCTCTTGATCGATGATCGTGAGCAGTTCGTTCTGTTGAACCGCATCGGACACGTTGGAGGCCAGCAGCGCCGTCGTTGCGGCTTTAATGGATGTGAGGGGAGTCTTGAACTCATGAGCCAGGCCATCAAGCAATGTTGATTTGAATTCTTCGCTTTGCTGCGCCGCTTGTGCTCGCGTGACGATTTCCCGGCTGCGCGCATTTTCCAACGTGATTGCGACGAGATTCAGTAAAGCGTGAAGAGCCGTATCGGATAGTTCCGCGCCGCGCATGGCTACGCTGCCCGTGCTGTTTTCTCCAAGCCGAAGTGCCGCGAAAATGGTGCCGTTCTTTTCATCTTTCGATGGAGAAACAGTTTGCGCGATTTCTCTCAATCGCGTTTCGACGCCCGGGAGTTCATCCTTACCACCTCGATGAATCAGATCACTTGCGCGATCGTAAATCGCAACGGCCGGAATTTCACAGATTCGAGCAAGCTCGGTCACGATTTGGTCGCCGGTCGGGCGGGTTCCATCCATCGAGAGCATCTCTCGGCTCAGCGCATAAAGCCGCTCCATTTCAATTTTACGCGCGGTCGCTTCGGCAGTGCGACGCCGAGCTCGAATGGAAAGGTCGCTCGCGATGAGGGAACTGATGAGAAATGCGAACAACGCCACCAAATTCTCGGGTTCAGCGATCCTCCACGTTCCGACAGGCGGTAGAAAAAAGTAATTGAGGCAGAACGTCGCAACAATCGAGGCGGCGACAGACTCCACGATTCCCCAGGATGCAGCGACGAGCAAAATGGCAATCAGATAAGCAAAACCAACTGTCGTCGCATTGACGATCGCAAACATGCGAAAGATTAGAGTGGTCAAAACGATCGATGCAATAGCAGCGGCAAATCTAAATATCCGTGAAACCCTCTTCTCCATTTTCTTTGGCCGCCAATTGCGCAATTGGCGGCTAAAGCCCTATCGAAAGTTCGCGACACGCCGAGCGGCGCCTGTGAGCTCGAGAATATGCATGCCCGTATTCGCGCGGTCGACAATGTAAATGTAACCGCGGTCGTCTACCTCGACATTGTTGGTCTGGATTGCGACCTTGCAACGCTGGTCCGCGCCGGTTCCGACGCAGCGCTTGTCGGTGTTACTCGTCACAGCGGGCACGTAATAGGCGATTTCCTTCGGCTGTAATGGATCGCGGAGGTCGAGAGCGCGAACGCCACCGTTGAAGTGCGCGATAAAAAGCACGCGGCCATAGTAGATCGGCGTGAAATTTTCATTGGAGGAATGCGTACCAAAGCGGCCGCCGCGATCGCAAAAACTGCCGCCGGATTCCGGAACGGTCCAGGTCGCCACGCCGAACGGCTTCGTTTCAGTCGTGATGTCGATCACACGAACCATCTGCCGATTCTCTAGACATTCATTCGCTGTCGTCTCACCGACCGCAACCACGAAGTCCCTGCTCCCCTGAGTTCGTTGTGGAGCGGGAGCGCCATCGTGGTCATGATCCACTCCAGCAGCGGCCGCGGAACCAGGGCGCAGTTTCTGTTTTGCAAATTCCCCGAGTTGCATGCCGAGCACCGGAAAAGCCGTTTCTGCACCCTAAACGGGGCGCAAATCCAGTCTGGCGATTTGTGGATAAACAAGATTGGATTCGGTGGGATCTTTCGGGCCCTTCAACAGCTTTTCGCGGTCGACGATCTGGACGATGCCGCTCGCTCCGGTGCCATAACCGAAGTAGACGCGATTGCCTTTCGGGCCGGTCGAAATTGCTCCATGCAACTCCGTCGGCACAGGAGCGGTTGAGCCGGGTTGCTGTCCCGGCAAACCGAAGTTCCTGATGAAAACAGGCTCGGCAGGATCGCCCAAATCGAAAATCTGTGTCATGCGTCGAGTGCGCCAGTCGGGTACGCCGGAAACGAGAAACGCAATTCCCGTTTCGCATTCCCACCAACTCTTATGAGTGTCGCGCAGGCCACTCACAACAACGGTCACGCGGCTTGGTTTTGCGGGTTCCGTTACGTCCCAAATCTCATGAGCCGAGTTGCCGAAGCTGCGCAGCAGATACACTTTGCTCTTGTCGGCACGCGGCAGTTGGCTGCCATCGCAGACGCGCACCATCTGTGCTCCGCCGGATTCGCCTCCTCCCGGCGTTGATGGCTCACCTGGAATGTGCGCGACGTACTTCGGCTGTTTGGGATCGGTGACATCGACGATCGAGGTTCCGTTGTTTTCTTGTTTCCCTGTGAGTGGGTTTAGCTTCGAACCGCCGTGGTGACCGACATAAGCGATCCATCGTTCACCTTGTTTATGGATCGTGGGTTGATAAGCGCTGCGAGCCTGCAAGTCGCTATAGCCAACGAGGTCCATGTTGTTCTTTTCCGGTTTTTGCTGCGCCGCGGCAGCAACGCCTAGCACCACAAGAATTGCGAGTGGAAGGTGAACTCTCATTGCACACGCTCCTTTTTGCTGGGAATCATATACCGGATTTCAAGTCTTTGATTATTTCCCGGCTGGCATTTGCTCCGGGAGCGCCCGTGATTCCGCCGCCGGGATGCGTGCCGGCACCACAGAGATAGAGACGCCTGATCGGAGTCCGGTATTGAGCCCAACCCAAGAATGGGCGAAACGCGAAAAGCTGATCGAGCGCGTGTTCGCCGTGAAAAATGTGGCCGCCGCTCAGGCCGTAGGTTTGTTCTAGATCCAACGGTGTGATGATTTGGCGGTGGACGATCAAGTCGGCGATCTTCGGGGCGTATTCGCGTAGCGTTTTCACGACCACGTCCGCGAATTCCTCGCGGCGCGTGTTCCAATCGCCTTGCTTGAGGTGATAAGGCGCGTATTGGACATGAATTGACATCGTATGAGAACCACTCGGACTGAGCGACGGATCGGCGATAGAGGGAATTGTGATGTCAAGGTATGGTTGGCTTGAGAACTCGCCATACTTGGCTGGATCGAACGCGCGTTCGATGTAGTCGATATCCGGGCCAATATGAATACGGCCCGACAAATCATTTTTATCCTTGAGTGCTCTAAATGTCGGCAACCCGGACAGCGCGAGGTTCACCTTCGCTACGGTTCCCACAGCGCGATACGCGCGAACTTTCATGAGAAATCCGGGATCGAGATCAGTGGCATCGATAAGCTGCAAGAACGTTCGACGCGGATCTGCGCTTGAGATCACTGCCTTCGCAACGATCTCTTCGCCCGAATCCAAGACGACCGCAGCAGCCTCGCCACTCTTCACGCGAATGTGGGTCACGTTTGCGCTCGTTCGAATTTCGACTACCTTTTGGGCTAACACTTCTGGGAGTACGTCTACAGCGCTGCGATCTAATGCGGCCTCGAGCAGCAACGCCGCGCTGGTGCCGGCGGACCACGGCCCAGCGAAGGATCCGAAGATACCGCGTGCCGCAATCGTTGCTCGCAGCAAGTCGTTGTCGACCCATTCGGCGGCGAGATCTGCAACAGGCATTGGCATCCATCGGAGCAGACAATAGGCATCCTTCCTGTCGAGATTACGAAATTTCGATCCGAACTTGCCGAGATTGAGATAGTCGCCAATCTTCAAATGATCGAGATCCGGCGGAGTCGCGGAGAGCAGCGGCCGTAGCGCACGGCCGAGCCGCTCAACCGAAGCATGAAACTGAGCATATCGCTCGACGTCACGATCGGACAGCGGCGCAAACCGAACTGAACCTTCATTGATGTGCAATGCTCCGTCTCTAGGATGAAGAGCAACCGTCCGCCCACGAGGAATGAGGTTAAGAATTGTCGGACATCGAAAGCCCGGGTGAATTTCTTCAATCGCAGCCACACCGCCGACGATTTCACGACGCTCCAGAACGAGAGGCGGGAATCCGGCCTTCGCCAAATGAAAGGCAGCGACGAGACCGTTGTGGCCCGCGCCGATGATGACAACCCGTCCCGATCCCGTTGCCATCAGCGCTTCCATTCACTCAATATTTTTCTTGCGGCGTTCAGCCCCGAAGCGCCCATGATGCCGCCACCCGGGTGAGTCGCGGAGCCGCACATATAAAGGTTGCGGATGGGCGTACGATATTGCGCCCACCCCGGCACCGGCCTCAGAAAAAACAATTGCTCGAGCGACAACTCTCCCTGAAAGATATTTCCTTCGGACAATCCGAACCTTCTCTCGATATCAAGCGGCGTCAAAACCTGACGGTGGAGAATGATGTCGCGAAGATTCGGCGCGTACTCGGCAATCGTGTCGATTACCGTGTTCCCGAACTCGTCGCGCTTTTCAACCCAGGTTCCCTCCTTGAGGTGATAAGGCGCGTACTGGACGAAACATGACATGACATGTTTGCCTGGAGGCGCAACTGAGGGATCAGTCAAACTTGGAATCACGATATCGATATAAGGCCGGCGCGAATACCGGCCGTACTTGGCTTCATCGTAGGCGCGTTCCATATACTCGACAGATGGGGAGATCGAGATGGCTCCGCGCAGGTGCGTTCCTTCGCCGGGAAGACACTTGAAGTCCGGCAGCGCGTCGAGAGCGAGATTCACTTTGCCTGATGAACCGCGGAACTTGTAACGGCTGATATCTTCAACAAAGTCGGCCGGAAGATTTTCGGTACCGGCCAATTTCATGAACGTTAAACGAGGATCGACGCTCGACGAGACGACGTTCGCCCTGATTTCGTCGCCATTTTCGAGCACGACACCTTTAGCCCGGCCGTTCTCAACAACGATTTTGACAACAGGCGCCTCGGCCTGGATTTCGGCCCCCGCTTCGCGCGCAGCACTCGCAATCGCATTGGAGATGGCGCCGGTGCCGCCCCGCACCAAACCCCACGAGCGAAATGCGCCGTCAATCTCGCCCATGTAATGGTGCAGCAAAACATAGGCGGTGCCGGGCGAGCGAACGCCGAGGAAGGTTCCGATAATTCCTGATGCCGACATCGTTGCCTTGAGCACATCCGTTTCGAACCACTGATCGAGGAAGTCGGCAGCGCTCATTGTCATGAGTTGGACCTGGTTGTACTTGTCTTCAATGGGGAGCTTTTGAAACCGGCGGGCGAGCGAAAGGAGGTCTCTCAGACCTTTCAAGGCGAGGGACGTGGGATCGGGCGCAGTCATCGCGAGAATGGGTTTCACAAAACGGCCCATTTCGACCATGGCCTTCCCGTACTCGTCATAGGCATCGGCATCGAGCTTGGAATGGCGCGCGATTTCGATGCGGGTCTTCGCGTGATCGTTCACTCGCCAAAGGTAATCACCGTTCGGCATTGGCGTGAACGTCCCATCCAACGGGAGAATCTCCATGCCGTGACGCGGTAGATCCAACTCACGAATGATCTCCGGGCGGAGCAGCGAGACAACGTACGATGCCACTGAAAACTTGAATCCGGGAAAGACCTCTTCCGTGACCGCCGCGCCGCCGAGGACGTGCCGGCGCTCGCACACAAGAACATGCTTCCCAGCCCGCGCTAGATACGCCGCGTTTACTAATCCGTTGTGACCACCACCGATAACGACAACATCATAGGTAGAGTTCATTTATGAAGGAGCGAATGAACAGCCGCGGCGCGGCGAAAAATTCTAGCCACGGCGCAAGGGGCTGTTGCCCAACGAGCAATTGTGCCGCAACTGTGCAGCGAGGGCCCTCTCCCTCCGGGAGAGGGTGGCCGAAGGCCGGGTGAGGGCGCGCAAGACCAAAACTTTTGTCCTGCATACCTCATCCGGCGCTTCGCGCCACCTTCTCCCGGAGGGAGAAGGTGTCTCGCCTCCAACAACGGGCTTTGAGCAACAGCCCCGCAAGCCCGTAGCTACAAATCGCAAATAATCAAGTCCCGTAGGGACGGCACAAATAGGTTTTGCCGCCCCTACGGGACTTGGTCCTTCTCGCATCAACAATCCACGGGCTGCGCCCGTGGCTAAAATTGTTTCGCCGCTCCGCGGCTTAGCGCTCAAAGTGGGAGCTGCATGAAGACTGTATCGATCCAGCGATTGAATTTGTAACCGACGTCACGCAGAACGCCGGAATGCTGAAAGCCGAGTTTTTCATGAACGCGGACGGATGCCTTGTTCTCACTGTCGCCGATAATGGCAATCAATTGCCGGCACCCCCACTCCTTGCAGCCTCGAATCAATTCCGCCAACAACGCCTCGCCGGCACCCTTTCCCATGTGAGCGTGGTGGACGTACACCGAATCCTCTAGCGTAAACCGGTAGGCGACGCGCGTCCGGTACAACGAAGCGTAGGCAAAACCTATAACGTTGCCGCCACTCTCGGCCACAAGATAGGGAAGACCTCGACCCATAATATCAAGCATGCGGCGACCCATTTCCTCAACAGACGGTGGATCGATTTCAAACGATCCCGTGCCATGCAGGACATGGTGCGTGTAGATCTCGGTGATGGGAACCAGATCGGAATGGTTCGCCGCACGTATTCCAATGTCCGAATTCATTTTTTTTGAAGCTCTTGATAGATGATGTTGAAATTCCCACCTGGCCCGCCGCGGCCGGCCTGGAGGGTGTAGTCTTTGAATTTGTCCGGCAGCTTGAAATCGGCCATGGCCTCTTCTGCAGTCTTGCCCGCCTGAAGCGATTTGCGTGCGTGTTCGAGAACCAGTAGGTTGAATTCACCATAATTAGCAAGGTCCTGCCATTTCAGCGGGCCCGTAGTCGTGTGTCCCGTGATCACCGTATCGACATTCTTGATCTTGGCCACAGCCTTCTTGATCGTTTCCGGATAGGCGATACCGCTTCCTCCGTTCATTGTGTCAATGAGCGGGTAACCCTTGGTGGCGAACACGTCTCCTGCATGCATCGCGCGCAACGCCGGGAAAACCACAAACGCATCGCCGTTCGTGTGTGCAGCACCAAAATAGTAGAGGTCGATTCGATCGGGTCCTTTGAACAGCGTCATGCGCTCTTTGAAGGTCTTGTCCGGAAGTCCGTGTTTGTTTGCGGGCTCTTTGAAAACGTCCATCTTCTCCATGTTCGTTTTCGTGTTTTCTTGCGCAACGATTTCAACACTGGCAGGGAAGAATTGATTGCTACCGGTATGGTCACCATGCGTGTGGGTGTTGATGATGTGCGTGATGGTTTTGTCGGAGACTGTCTTTACCTGGTCCAGGATGGCCTGACCGTTGTTCGCCAGCTTCGTGTCCACGATCAGCACTCCATTTTGCATAACGAAGACTGCCGTGTTTCCACCCGCGCCCGGAATCATGTAGAGCCGGTCTGCTACTTTTTGAATCTTTCCAATCGGACCAAGGCCGCCACCGCCGCCACCGCGTCCTTGCCCGCCGCCACGCTGGCCTTCCGGCGCTCCGGCTCTACCCTGGCCGCCTTGTTGCGCAATAATGCCAGCGGTCATCAATATCACTGCCAGACCGATAATCGATCCGAGTACAAGAAGCCGCTTCATAAGATTCCCCCTCCTATGGATTTGAGAGTTGTTTTCTTATCACAGTCCGATTGCAGTGGCCAAGAAGTGCTCACAAAGGAAACCACTCATGACCTTCCTTTGCGAGCAAGTCATCCGCTTGGGGCGGACCCCATGTTCCTGCCGGATACTCGCGCACGCCGAGGTGCGATTCGAGAATCGGATCATAGAGCGCCCACGAACTTTCGACCCAATCGGCTCGGACAAAGAGCGTCCGATCGCCGTTCAGAATGTCGAGTAGCAGCGTCTCATAAGCGTCTGCCAAGCGTGAGAAGGCTTCGGTATACCTGAAGTGAAGGTTTTCCATCGCGAGCGTGACCGGTTGTCCAGGGGCTTTGACCTGGAACTGCAGGTTGAAACCTTCATCCGGCTGGAGTGTCATGACCAGCACATTGCTGCGAGGATGGCAATCACTCCCGAACGATTGAAGCACAGATACGGGAGCGACCTGAAACGTCACCGCGACTTTACTGACTCGCCGCGGCAAACGTTTGCCGGTGCGCAAATAGAAAGGGACGCCTTGCCAGCGCCAGTTCGCAACCCGTAGCTTGAGCGCAACGAAAGTCTCAGTTGTTGATTCCTTCGCGACTCCCGGCTCGCTTCGGTAGGCATTGACAGGCCGGCCTTCGATTTGACCTGACGTGTTTTGGCCGAGCACGACATCCTCGGGCCGAATTGGGCCTATCGACCGAAGGACTTTTTCCTTTTCGTCGCGGATCGATTCAGCGTCCATGGCAGCGGGCGGTTCCATCGCGATGAGTGACAAGACTTGCGTCAAATGGTTCTGGACCATGTCTCGCAAGGCTCCAGTGCGATCGTAGTAGCCGGCGCGCTGTTCTACTCCGAGTTCTTCGGCAACCGTAATCTGAACATTCTCGATCCTGTCGCGGTTCCAGACACTCTCGAAAATAGGATTAGCAAACCGAAAGACGAGGAGATTCTGCACCGTCTCCTTGCCGAGGTAATGATCGATCCGATAGATCTGCGGCTCGCTGAAAAATTGGTGAAGCAGGGCATTCAGGGCTTTCGATGAAGGGAGATCATGACCGAAGGGTTTTTCGATGACGATCCGCGTCCACCCTGCACTTTGGTTCATACCGGCGCGGCCGATTCCTTCGATCGTGGGTGCGAACGACTGCGGCGGCATCGCGAGATAGAAGACTCGATTGCCCGGCAAGTGATATTGCGCTTCCAGCGTCTCGACTTCTTTCGCGAGCTGCTGATAGTCTTTGTCCTTTCCCTCACCAATACTGCGGTAGTGAACGCATTGCTCACACCAAGTTCCAGAACCGCCGGAATCATCCCCGAGCGATTTGATGACATCACGTGCAATCGCTCGAAATGAGTCGTCATTCACCTGAGTGGATCGCGCGACTCCGAGGATTTGACACTGACCCAGCAGATTACGGCGCGCCAGCTCATATAAGGCAGGCAGCAATTTGCGCCGATTCAAATCTCCTGTTGCGCCGAAAACGATAAAGAGACAAGGATCCGGTTGATTCATGGTTTGAAATTATTTCACGGTTGATCCGATGACGGCGCGAATCATTCCATCGGTCTTGCTGTAAATATAAAGCTCGCCCGCGCCATCAATCGCGAAGCGCGCGTCGGCACGGCCCTCGCCGGAGATCGTCGCACGCCCGGGCAGGTCCGGATCTTTGCCGCCGCGTGAGTGGTACGCGGCTTGAGCAATCGGAAACATCGTATCGTAGACTTGCTTGTTCCAGAGAATCTTAACCTCGTGAATAGGAGCCAGCGTGTCGGGTTTTCCATCATCGGCAGACAACATCTCTTTGTAGTCTGCGTACCAAACGTGTCCGGTCGTGATGTCCGTGAATAGATACTTGCCTCGAAGCGCTGGAATCAACCTTCCGTTGTAGACGAAACCGCTGCCGATCGCGTCGCCGCCTCCCGGTGCGTGCTTGTACTGAATGACGGGATACACCGGGGTAACAGTTTCATTGGTGATATCGCTCACTTGCACAGGGATTCTGTCGACAGATGGACGGCTCGCGGTCGTGTTGTCGGCCTTCAGCAATTCATTACCTTCACGCGCGGGATACCCATAATTTGCGCCCTTTCGAACAACGTAAACACTCTCCCACGTGTGCAACCCAACGGAGTTCACGATCAAATTATTGTTTGCAGGATTATTGGGATCGATGGCCCAGTTCAACCGGTGCGGATTGCGGAGTCCATAGGCCCAAATCTCTTTCCGGGCTCCGGGCATCGAAACGAACGGGTTGTCGTTTGGAATTCGATAACGGCCATTCTCGCTCGGGCTGCTGGTAGCCGTGTGCTCATCGAGGTCCGGAATGATACGAAGAATCTTTCCTTCAAAATTGTCCAAGCGTTGAGGATTTGAGCGCATGCTTGTCGTCGCTTCACCCGAACCCCCATCACCGCATTCGAGATACAACACGCGCCAATCGGAATCGCCCGCACGCGCCGTCGGGTTGAAAATCATGTCTCCCATCGGGTGGAGCCGCGTGTTCATCGCCACTCGCAATAATTCGCGTGCTGTTCCTTCGAAGATCTGATTCGTAGGATTCGTATCGGTCCACTCGACGAGCACCCCTTCGAATTGAGTGGGGCCCGGCGCGGCGATCGGTTTTGTGATCGCGTAGCCGGAAACATCTAAACCGGGGAAACTCGAGTTGTCTGGAAGATTGGAGCCAGGCGACGCCGGATCCTCGACGTGTACCGTATAGAACTTTCCATTCCGACGATAGTCCGGATCGAAATAAAAGCCGTTCAGACCGCTGCCATAACCGGCTTCGAGGAATAATTTGTGAAAAATGCCGGAACGTCCCTGACGGCCATTGAAATCGAGATAGGTTGTGAGCTTCTTCGTCTCTTTCGAGAGAATGTATAGCGGACCGTTCAGGTCGGTAACAAAAAGGCGATTTGCGCCGCCCGGTTCTTCTCGAACCGTGTTCACGCGCGCGAGCAACGAATCATTACTGCCTTTTCCGTCGAGCAGGCCCGTCATTGGCATTGTCACGTAGTCTTGAATTTCAATCGTGACTTGAGCGGATGCTGTTAGAGCGAGCACCACATACAGCAACATTAGAAAAATTGAGACGCGCATTCATCCTCCTGGTGAGGAGGGGTGGACGCGACATCAAGAAAATGTCGCGAAGCCTCCCTTGATGGAGCGGACGGGGTGGTAGCTGGCACCGCAACGAGACTTCGCGGCTTCTTCTTGATCGCGCAATACCCTCTGTTCAACATTTCTGACCAATCATTCACAATCACTAAAACACATATTTCAGCGCAGCTTGCATGATGCGTGGATCGGCACCACTCAGTATCTTGCCGAAATTGGGACTGTTCATCGCCGTTGTGGGATTCCCGGGATTCACGTGGTTCGGCATATTGAACGATTCCCAACGAAATTGCAGTGTCTGTCTTTCTCGAACTGGGAATGAGCGGGTCACACCCATATCGATGCGGATGCTTCCCGGTCCTTGAATACTGTTATAGCCCGCATTGCCATAGGTGCCGGGCAGAGGCGCAACGAAGGCCTGGGGATTCAGCCAAAGATCCACCGTCTTCTGCGCTGCAAACGGATCGGCCAATACCTGATTCGGCCGTTGCGCGGCCGCGCCTGTCAGAGCGCTGTCCACGCCGGTAGTGACGCTCAGATATTGTCCGGTTTGCAGCCTCACGATTGAAGAAATCTGCCAGCCGCTCGCAATCGCACGAATGTTGGAGTTCGAGAATTTCGGCGTCTCGTATACGGTCGAGAGATTGAACAGGTGCCGACGGTCCGACGTAGGGCAATTCCCGCGGCTCGAATGACGGTCGCCGGGGATCATGTAGTTTGTTCCGGCAACACCAAGCGATGTGTTTCCCAAGTCGCCAATGCAGTGCGACCACGTGTAGTTTCCTTGCACCGTGACGCCTCGGGCACGTCGTCGTTGAACCGAGAGGAGAAGGCCATGATAGTTGCTCGTGCCGCCATCATCCATCTCCGAAACGCTAGCGAAAAAACGTCCCTCCGCCGGATTCTGCAAAACCAAAGTGCGGCGCGAATTGAGATTCGCGGTCGTTGAACTTCCAGGAATGTACACGCCAGGATTGATCTCGCGGCCGCCCCACAGGTGAACAACATTGCTGCCGACGTAATTCGTAGAGACGAGCCAATCCGTCCCAATTTGTTTTTGTACGCTCAAGTTCCATTGGTTCTGATACGTCAGCTTCGGATCCAAGGGAAACGTGATGACTTGGCCGTTCGCCGGGAACGTGACATCCGGTGTTAACACGAACGGGAACGGATTTCCGCCGGGTTGGCTTTGCCAAGGATTCGCAAAACTCGCTGGAAATGGAACGACAATATTGCTTCCGAATGGAGGAATTTGCGCAAAGCCGGAGTAGTGCGCCAAATTCGGCATGTTATAGAAAATTCCATACGACGCACGAACGGACATCGAACCGTTCCCTTGCGGGTCCCATGCCAGACCGATGCGCGGCGCAAACTTCAGCAGTTCACGATTCGCGACCGACTTGCCCGGATAACCGGGATCGCCGGGAAACATCAAGCCTACCGGAGCTTTTACGAAGACTTTGCTGCGGACTCCCTGATCGAACAATTTCTTATCGAAGTGGGCGAGCGCGCCGTCCTTGAAATACTCGGGAATAAAAGGATCCCATCGCACTCCGTAATTCAGTGTCAGCCGCGATGTCGCTTTCCAAGCATCCTGCACGTACCAGCCGACGTAATTCGACCGGTAAAAGAGCGTGGTCGGATTGGATTGCTGAAACTGTGAAGGCTTCCCCACCATGAAGTCGGCCAAACCCAACCCGACAACCTGACCACCAGTGACTTGCCCAGTAACCTGTCCGTTGAACGTGATGGGAGCGGACGCATTCAATTTTGAGGATCCGTTCAGCTCGGCGTGAATCCAATTTGCGCCAATCCCGATCTGATGCGGTCCGCGAATCAGACTCATGTCTTCGGCAAATTGGAAGGACGTCGTGTTGTAGATACTCTCTGTCGAAGACGCGCCACCAATGGTGAAACCGTTGGTCACAGTGATGCGAGGACTTTTCGGCGCGTACACGTAGAGATTCACACCGAGATCGGATAAGTCGAAAGCTTTGGGACTGACCTTCGGAATCTTTGCGCGGTTCAGAGTTGCGCGGAAGTTCGTGATGAACGTACCGCTATGCGCGTGGGTGTCTCCGACTACCAGGGAGTGCACGCGATCGGCAATAATGCCTTGGCTCAACGTCAAGCCATTCTTCCCATCGTAATCCGTCGGCTGATCGAGCCGCGCCAGTTGATAGCGGTAAAAAACCGAATGCGCATTGTTGATTTGATAATCGAGCCTTCCCAACACAATATGCTCATTGCTGTTTTGAACGTTCCCGAACTGCACTTTTCCGCATGGGTCTGTTGATGTCGGCAGATACTTCAGCATTGCTAGCGAAGGTGCAGCAAACTCTGAAGTTGAAACCTTATTACCTTGGAACGGCGAGGCCAAATTGATTTGCCGCTTGGCCGTGTTGCAATCCGGCGAAGTGATCGCCGTGAAATCGCCGGCCAGCATTGCCGCCGTCGGCACGTAGGCGATGTTCGTTGTGGGCGCAGAGCGGAAAGTCGTTCCTTGATAGCCCGCGAAGAAAAACAATTTGTTTTCTCGGATCGGCCCGCCGATCGTGCCGCCAAACTGATTCCGCTTCAGCGAATCACGGGTCAGCGCGAATGCGTTTTTGGCGTTCAAGGCGCCGTTCCGCAGAAACTCGAACACATCGCCGTGAAAGGTGTTGGTGCCTGATTTGGTCACGGCGTTCACGGCCGCGGAAGAGTGATGGCCATACTGCGCAGGCAAGGCGCTGGTCTCGACCTTGAATTCCTGAAGCGCATCCGGGAACGGGAGAGGCAAGTTCAGATTGTTGTATGGATCGTTGTGCGTTCCGCCATCCAATAGATACGTCATTCCGCTATCGAGGCCACCGGCGACGGAAATCTGCACGGTCGGATAATTCCGAACTCCCGAATTCAAATTGGCACCGGCTCCCGGAGCCGCCATTCCAGCCAAGAAGATCAATTCGGTTGGCTGCCGGCCATTCAGCGGCAACTCCAGCACACGTTGGTTATCGATGACCTGCGCCACGCCGCTATTACGTGTCTCGACCATTGTCGCGTTCGCCTGAACCTCAACGGAGTCCGCAACCTGACCCACCTGGAGCGCCGCGTTAATTACGGGATTGCTGTTCACTTGGAGGATGATTCCGGTTTGAACGTAAGTACGAAAGCCGGGTAACGAGATCTCGATTTTGTACGGTCCGATCGGCAAATTCGGCAGTGCATAGGAGCCGGTCTCATCTGTGATTGCCGTGCGCTTCGCCCCCGTGTCCACCTGAGTGGCTGTGATTTCGGCACCCGGCAGCACAGCGCCCGTTTGATCTTTGACGGTGCCGCTGATCTGTGAGGTCGAGACCGACTGCAGCAGCAAAAACAAGAAGGCAAGAAATCTCATTACCATCCCTCCATCCCCAAGAGTTTCCCGAGCTGCCTATTCGCGTCCTGCGTCTCCCAACGTGGGGACGAGATTAATCAGGTCCTTTTCATTCTCGAGACAAGAGTGATCCATGATGCGATCGCCAATCTGCCGTTTGAAGAGGCGGCGAGTCGTGAACGGTTTCACGAAGAAAACCGGATCGTCGTACTTCACGATGTGTTCGAGCGTGTTCGGATCGGCGAGCCGGAATCGTTCCGTCATTTTCAGCTGGTCGCTGTGCTCGTGGCCGGAAGTGTCGAGCCATGTGCGGTCGTTGATGCTGACGGTGTCGACAACAAGGGTGTCGCCTTCCCAGTGTCCGATCGAGCTTCCCATCCACTCCGGATAATCGTTGACATCGTCGGGATGGCCACGCCCGTCGGTATAAATCAGACGGAACGTCCGCTGGGATTCAGTAAGGATCGTTACGACGTCGTCGCGCTGAACGATCATCGCTGGATGCGCCATCATGATCATTCTTGCCGGACCGGGCGGAAGGCACTGCGTGTTGGGGTCTTTCGCGTGATCGACGGTATCGTAGCGCTGCTTTCCGTACGGTGTGAAGATCAGTTCTTGACCCGGCAATGTGTTCTTCGAAATGTCACCGCTGGCGCCGCCGAACCACACCCCTGTCAGGTCGGGGTGGTTCGATGAAGTTGACGGCGCTACGCCGCGATACCACCACGCACCAACTGTCGGAGCAGGCTTGCGCTGTTGAGCAGGGCCGCGCTGTTGGGCAAACGCAGGAAGCGAGGTAACACCGATCACCATCGAGAGGACGACAATTTGAAAGCCGTTCCGCATACGATCCTCCCTACGGATTCGGACCGCCATCATCAGCAGAGCCGCCGAATACGCGTTTGCCATCGGGCAACGTAACGGTTCGGCCGTTCACATGATTGGAGCCATTCTTCGCTTTGAAACCCTCGACGGTGACCGTATCGCCGGCTTTCAAAGAATTCTTACCCCAACCTTGGCGGCGAAGACTGTTGGGCGTTCCCCCCTCAACAGCGTAGTTCGTGACGCTACCGTTCGAATCCTTCACATCAACGTAGTAATAGATGTGAGGATTCAACCATTCGACCTTCGTTACGACACCGGTGAACTTGATGGGCTTGTTTCTATCGTATTCGGCTGCAAATGAATGGTGCGCAGCTAAAGGTAAAGCGATCGCCAGCAGAAGCGAGATGGCGACAAGGATTTTCATAGCATCTTCCTCCGAAGAATTGCCGATCATTGCTTGCAGAGCGGTGTTTGGCGGGGGATTATAGCTTACTAAGCCACGACGCGGCTCAATTTCACCGGCGGCCTGTCAACGTAGTTGCGGGAATCCTAACGCGAAAGACGGGCTGGTTCTTCTCATCCTTCAAGACAAAGAGTCCACCCACGGTAGGGAGCGCCGTTTGGCCTCCTTGAAATATCAAAGAGGGACATTCGACAGCTCCTGAAGTCATTCTGCCTCCGATCGCGGCTTCGTACGTGCCCGAGCGAAACTCTGCCGGAGGCCGAAGATATAAAGTGATGTTCATGCTGACGAAATCACTACCATCAACGAATCGGGCCTCCGCCTTCACCAACGCCCCATCGCGCTGCCCGTAAAAACCATCCATCTTCAGGGGCAAGGCGACGTGCCGGTCACCCTCAACGCGCTCGAAAAGATATTCTGTATTGGCACACCCGAAGATGAATAACACTGCCACGGTAAAAATGACCCGAATCATCGGGTCAAGTATGTCATACAAATTTTCCATGATCATTGCCGGTGGCCTTGCAGGCCTGGGGAACTGCCTTTCAGGGAAGTCGTTGTTTCTCAGTGACTTTATGCGCCATCCGGGCTGGAACCCGGCCTGCCAGAAAGCCAAAGGCTGCACATCTGTGAATGCAAGGAGGTCTCAGATGCGTCATTGGAATATAGGATCCGCGGTGCTCATTGGCGCTGCGTGTTTGTTATTGTTTGCGGGCGCAAGCGCTGTATGGGCTCAGGACGTTACCCGGCAGGAACTTGTGAACTTCGATCGATTCTTGGATTCCCATCCGGCCATTGCCAAGGATCTACAAAGCAATCCTTCCCTAGTAAAGGATTCAAATTACCTTACGGCTCATCAGGAATTGAAAACGTTCTTGGCTGCTCATCCCGGAGTTCGGGAAGAGATTCAAGAAAATCCCAAACAATTCATGAATCGCGAACGCGGATTTGAGAGAAGCGGAAAGGACATCACAAGAACCGAGCTGAAAAACTTCGACGACTTCCTCGATAAGCATCCCGCTATAGAGAAGGATCTACAAACCAATCCTTCGTTAGCGAATGATGCGACTTACCTTTCGGCTCATTCGGATTTGAAAACGTTCTTGGCTTCTCATCCCGGAGTTCGGGACGAGATTCAAGAGAACCCCAAGCAGTTCATGAATCGCGAACGCGGGTTTGAGAAGAGCGGTAAAGACATTGCGCCAGCCGAGCTGAAAAACTTCGATGACTTCCTCGACAAGCATCCAGCTATGGACAAGGAGCTCGAAAAGAATCCTTCGCTCGTGAATAACGCGGATTACCTGGCAAAGCACCCCGAATTGAAACAGTTTCTGGCGGACCACCCGCAAATCCGAGAGGATGTGCGCGAGCATCCACGAGCGTTTATGCGCCGAGAACGGAAGCTCGACAAAAAAGAAAGCAAACTCGATAAACGTCAGCAAAAAGAAATCGAAGCCGACCGGCGTGAGGACCTGCGCGAAGAACGTCGCATCGAACGTCAGGAATCACTCTCGCGGGCAGGCAAACGCTTCAAGTAGAGTTCCTGTCTCCTCTGTCCCCTTGTCCTTCTCTGGGCGCGCGAACTTTGCGCGCCTTCTTTTTTGGATTCGACTTTCCCGCTACAGTTTCTTCAATCGGATTCCACCATTGTGCGTACTAACTTTGATGGGCGGCCCACCTGAACCGAGATTGAAGCTCAGATTGCGCCGATCGATTCGTCCGCTGACGGCGACAGGAAAGTCGGACTCCAGTCGACCACGATCCGTCTGGGCCTCGATGTTTGCCGAGTATGAAGAGGGCACCGACAGCGTAACGCCGCCATTATAGGTACTGAGTTCGAGTTGCCGACCGTCCCACGCGTTGCCGGCGAGTTCCACTTGGATTGCACCATTGTGAGTCATACCTGTGATATCGCCCGCCACTCGCGTCAGCCGCACTCCTCCATTGTGCGATTCAAGATCGATTCGCCCTCGTACATCGGAGACTGTGATGCCTCCGTTATGAGATTCGAGTTTCAGGTCGGTATTCCAAGGCGTGAACACTTCTAAACTCACGGACCAGCTTCGTCGGTCCGAGAAATTTTGGTTCCACTCGGGCCCGGACGCTCGAATCCGTCCCCCGGCTGTGTCGACGTTGATTTGTGCCGCTATCGTCCGCGCCTCTGCATCGCTTTCCGCCCAAGCCTCGGTGCGAGCGCGCACCAAGATGTTGTTCTGAGCCCATCCTTTGACGGTGATCCCGCCATTACGACCGGGTTCAACCTCCAGCCGTGAAGATGGACCGAGGTTGATTTCTCGAACATCGCAAACATGGTAACCGTCGCGGTACCCGTCGCGATTGGAACCATCGCACATAAGCTGCTTGTCACGGTTATCCCGCATTTGCCCCATTCCCTGTGCAGCCACCGTCACCACGGCCAAAAACGCCAATGCAAGTCTCATGAATTCTCCTCCCGTGTAGATGACTAGAGCCGGCCGGAAAGGTTACGAGGATTTGCGAACCGAGGACGGCGAACAGCCATAGCGGCCGCTGAACAGCCGGCTGAATGAAGAGGGACTCGAGAATCCAACTTCAATGCAAGCCTCAGTGACGGTGCGTCCCGCCCTGAGAAATGTGTGTGCTCTTTCCAACCGAAGGGTTGTCAGATATGCGTGCGGTGTCTGTCGGAAGACTCGTGTGAAAGCTCGATGCAGATGGTACTGCGAGAGACATGCCTCTCGGGCCACGTGTTTAAGTGAGACCGGTTCGCCCGCACAGCCATGAATGTATTCTCTGGCCAATTGAAGGCGCCGGAATAACTCTTCACGCGTTGAAGCCTTTGCAGCCGGGACTCTCGATATCTCCGTGGTGATCTCTTTGTACAGCATCACGAGGCTTTCGGAGAGAAGCAGAAAATCCTCCTCGAAGCTGCTCGGTTGAAGTCCTACCGAACAACGCTGCGCGAGCGATCGCAAGCGCGGAAGAATCGAACTCGATTCGTCGTTATGCAGACGTGATAGGAAGTTCAAAAACGGAGGTTTTCTGGTGGGCGCATCAAGCGAAGCCTGGAGTGGCGTCGTCGCATCCTGCGCAACCTGTTCCACAAAACCATGAGAAAAGAACGCGCAGCAGGTCTCCATGGGGCGGGGCACATCCAGGTTCATCGAATATCTCTGGCCGTCATTCAAAACCAGAAAACTGTCGCGATCAACAACGAGGTTACGTCCTTCAACAATCCAGGTGACCTGGCCGTCGATCACCGACTTGATCGACAGCGGACCTGGAAATTCGTTCACGACGTGCCGCTTGCCCACAGCGTGAAGCACAAGATTGTCGAGACCAAATTGAGCCCCATCAGGAAACAGGTATTGCGCCGGCCGGACGGTTCGTTGGGGACGCATGGACCCCAACCTACTACATCCATGGACCATTGTCAGCATGAGCGCATTATCGTGGTTTCTTGCTCATCAGGCCCATCGAGTTGTCTTCGGAGTCGTTGAAGATTGCAATCCAGACATCCAAATTTCCGAGTTGGCCGACAAGGTTGGGTTTTTCTTGAATCTTGATACCCCGTCCGGCCAGGCTTTCGACCGCCTTATGAATGTCGTCGACTTCGAAGTAAATGATGGAACTCGACTCCGAAGGTCCAAGTAAGAGGGTGATGCCGCCACAATCCAAAATCGAAATGAACTGATTGCTGATCAGAACTTTCATGCCGAGCGTGTCCCGGTAAAACTCAGTCGCGCGTTGCAAGTTTTTTGTCCGCACCGAAATCTGGGCGATCTTTGTGAGATTCATTTTGAACTCCGGGTCCGTATTTGATCAGGAGAACACCGCGTCCGCTTATCCAATCTTGCTTTTTTTAATGTATGAAAAAGCTTGCGCCCATCGCCTTAACGGAGAATCTGGCGGAAGGTGGAGTAGAACCGCTTCATTTCATCATCGGTTCCAATCGACACTCTCAAGAACTGTGTCATCGGCGGGAATGGCCGGCCGACGAGGATTTTTCGACGCCAAAATTCTTCGATGACAGGTTCAACGTCGGTTCGAATGTTGACCATGACGAAGTTGGCGTGTGAAGGAATAGATTCAAAACCGAGGTTCTTCATCTCCGAGTAGAACGCTGTTCGTTGTGCCTCGTTCCCTCGAGTGACCTTCTCGATATGCTGCGCATCTGCTATGGCTGCTTCAGCAGCGGCCACAGCGGGAACGCTGAGATTGAAGTCCAGACCATAAGGCCGCATGTTGTCCATGATTTCTTCTTTCGCAATGCCATAACCGATCCGCATACCTGCCAAGCCGTATGCTTTCGAAAATGTTCTGGCGACGACGACATTGCGGCCTTCCTTGACGTAGCGAATGGCGCTTTCGTAATCCGAACCAGCAAAGTGGTTATAGGCCTCGTCCACCAACACCGTTACCGATTCCGGGATGCGGTCCATGAAGCGCTGCATTTCGTCCTTTGGCACGATCGTGCCGGTCGGATTATTCGGATTGCAAATGAAGACGAGCCCCGTCCTGCTCGTGATCGCATTCGCCATGCGTTGAAGGTCGTGCCGGTAATCCTTCGTGAGCGGAACTTTTGTCACCTCTGCCCGGCTATTCACGGCATATTGATAGACCGCGTCATAAGTTGTCTGGGCGACAACGAGGTGGGGCTGCGATTGAAGGAACAAATCATCGCAGACCTTGAGGATCTCCGTCGATCCGGTCCCGATGAGGATGTTATCGGCTGTAAGGCCGTGGAATTTGCTCAACTGCGCCTTGAGACCATCGTAGGAAAGGTCGGCCGGATACCGTCCCGCCACACTGATGGAATCTCGAATTGCTCGAGCCGTTTTCTCCGAAGGTCCGTAGGGACTTTCATTGAAGCACAGATGCACGTATCCGTCGTTCGTCGAAATTGAAAACAACGGACGCGCCACGAACGCCGCGGCGCCTGAACCAAGCGTACCGATGAATTGCCGCCGAGAACTTATAAGGTTGGGTTCCATCGAAGTCGTACTATATTAATCTGAAAAACCAAGGAGGACGCCATGCATTCACGATTCGCTCTTTGTGCCGCGGTCACGCTTGCCGCGCTGTTAGGAACTCTGGTTGTTCCGGCATTGGCCCATCACGGCTGGGCTGGAAATTCCGACGAAGAGTTTGAGCTCACAGGCATCGTACAAAAAGGCGTGAGTTTGGCCGGGCCGCACGCAACCATGAAGATCATGGCCGACGGTCATGTCTGGGATCTCACCTTGGCACCGCCCGCGCGAACTGAGCAGGCAGGTTTGAAGGAAGGAATCATTCCGGTGGGCGCGACTGTCACGATACACGGCCACCGCAATCGCGATCCCAAGAAGTTTGAAGTCAAAACTGAACGCGTGATGTGGAATGGCAAGACGTTCGACGTTTATCCCGATCGCAAGTGATCTATGAATTCATGAAGTGGCTCGAGGCATCGTCTTTGGGCCACGTCATGCGCGAATCCGGTGTATGGACGTACGGCGTCGTCAACCTCGTGCACATTCTCGGTGTCGCTTCGTTGTTCGGCGCCGTCCTTGTACTCGATCTCCGGCTGCTCGGCGTTTGGAGAAACGTTGCATTACCGGCAATCGCGCGACCCACGGTTCCCATTGCCACTGCTGGTTTCACCGTTGCTGCCGCCAGCGGTATTTGCTTGCTTGCCACCAAAGCGACGGAATACGTGGGCAATCCGTTCCTCTACATCAAATTTCCCGCCATCGCGCTGGGCATAATGAATGTCGCCGTGTTGAATTCTTTATCGGGCTGGAAAGCTAGAACGGTCCGGGATCTCTCCTCGCGCGAACAATCGCAACTCGCTGTGGTGGGCGGCGTCTCGCTCATTTGTTGGCTGACCGCCATTACGGCCGGACGCATGATCGGATATTGGTGATCGCATGAAGACATCGCTCGTTCGGGCGATGAATCGATGGGACCTGACGGCACTGGCGATCAACGGGATTATCGGAGCCGGTATCTTCGGTTTACCTTCCTCCGTAGCGGCCATCTTGGGCGCGGCCAGTCCGATTGCATTCGCTTTGTGCGCGGTCGTCGTGTACGTGATTGTTCTATGTTTTGGAGAGGTGGCGCGCCAATTCACTGAGACCGGCGGACCGTATCTGTACGCCCGCGAAGCTTTCGGATCGTTCATCGGTTTCGAGACCGGTTGGGCGACGTGGATCGCGCGCACTAGCGCGTTCGGCGCCAATAGCAACGTATTGATTTCGTATCTAGGATTCTTCGCTCCACAGGTCACAACGGGCATCGCCAGAGTTGCGGTACTGCTGGCGGTGACTGCTTCCCTTGCGATCATCAATGTACGCGGCGTTCGCGCCAGTGCGCGATTCGGCGACGCGTTTGCAATCGCCAAGATTGCCGGCCTTGTTGTTTTCGTAGCGGCCGGTTTGTTCTTTGTGGACTGGAAAGTGTTCTCCGGAACGCAGCTCACAGCCGGTTCGGATTGGACGAGGGCCATCCTTTTGGTGACCTATGCGTTCACAGGCTTCGAGTCCGCGGTTATTCCCGCCGCCGAGGCGAAGAATCCGAGATCGGATATTGCCGGCGCGTTGATTTTGGGTTTAGCCGGTTCCGCGATCGTTTACTTCGGCGTTCAGGTTGTCGCAGTCGGAACAGTACCAGCGCTGGCTGCATCGTCCAGGCCACTCGCTGATGCGGCACGGGAGTTCCTTGGACCGGCTGCAGGTGCCGCTGTTTCGGTTCTCGCTTGTATTTCCATTCTCGGCAATCTCAGCAACATCGCGCTCGTTTGTCCGCGGCTCACCTATGCGTTTGCCGAGCGGCGCGAGTTTCCGGCATGGTTCGGCAGACTCCATCCCAGGTTCAAAACACCCGAAGCCTCGATCCTCTTCTTTGCAGTGATCGCCGCAATTCTGGCGATTTCGGGCACGTTTGTCTGGCTGGCCATGGTGAGCGTCGCAGCGCGGCTTTCGATTTATCTAGCGACCTGCCTTGCCCTGCCCTTCTTGCGAAAACGAACGGCAGCAATTCCGCTACTCAAGGCATTGCTGGGATCGCCTCTGGCGATTCTTGGCGTTGCGCTCTGTGCGTGGCTGGCCTTCCAGACTTCCAGTCACGACCTTCTTGCATTTGGAATTGCAGCCGCATTCGGTGTATTGCTTTATCTGGCTCGTCCGCGGAAAGTGGAACTGCATTGAGGTGCTCGACATGCCCATCGGAACAGCTTTTCACGCAAAGACCTTCGCGTTGTGCGAAAGCCTCAACTACCGCGACTGGTCCGGCTATTACACCGTCAGTGCATACGAAACACATCACGAGCACGAATACAATGCCATCCGAAATGCTTCCGCGTTGATCGACATTTCACCGCTGTTCAAATACAGGATTACAGGTCGAGATGCCACGCGGTTCGTCGATCGAGTGGTGACCCGCGATATGCGCAGGGTATCGGTCGGGCAGGTGACATACACGCCGTGGTGCGATGAACACGGAAAAGTCATCGATGATGGAACGGTATCCCGGCTCGATGAACACACCTATCGGTGGACCGCTGCCGATCCGAATTTTCGGTGGTTTCATCAGAACGCTCTCGGCCTGGATGTACGGATCGAAGATATCTCAGAACACGTCGCCGCACTTGCGCTGCAAGGGCCGACGTCCGCGCGGCTCCTTCAGAGCGTCGTCGAGGATGCGGATATCGGAGGCCTCAAGTATTTCCACGTCACTCACGCCACGATTGCAGGAGTGCGGGTCGACATTTCGCGAACCGGCTACACGGGTGATCTAGGATACGAACTGTGGGTACCGTGGAACGAAGGAACAAAAGTTTGGGACACGCTCATGGCCAAGGGCCGTGCGTTTGATATACATCCTGCAGGGATGCTTGCACTCGACGTTGCTCGAATTGAAGCAGGCTTGTTGCTCATCGATATTGACTTCCACAGCAGCAAGAAGGCCATGATCGAACCGCAAAAGTATTCGCCGTTCGAGCTGGGCCTTGGACGTCTCGTGCATCTGGATAAGGAAAGGTTCGTCGGACGATACGCGCTCATCAAAGAGCAAGTTCACGGTCACGCTCGAGAGATTGCCGGCTTGGAAATCGACTGGCCGAGCGTTGAGCGGCTTCACGATGAAATCGGCCTGCCGCCAACAATGCCTGCTACTGCGTCCCGTGTTGCCGTGCCGGTTTACAAAAACGGCACGCAAATCGGTAAGGCGACATCGACAACATGGTCACCGAGCTTGAAGAAACTCATCGCTCTAGCAACCTTGAAACGCGATTTTGCAAAACCTGGCACACGTTTGGAGATGGAGATGACGGTAGAAGCTGTGCGCCATCGAGTTCCGGCTACCGTCGTCAAAACACCGTTCTTCAATCCGAAACGAAAAACGGCAACGCCGGCATTGTGAACATCCAACAAATCATCGCGAGCTACGATCCTACCGCGCCATTAACGAACGCATCGACCATTCCCGCTGCGTGGTATCTGCAGCCGGAGGTTTTCGCATTGGAGCAGCGAACGGTCTTTTCGCGTTCATGGCAAGTTGCCGCACGAGCCGAACAAGTCCAAAAAACAGGCCAATACGTGACATGCGACATTGCGGGTGAACCGCTCGTGATCGTTCGCGGCGGCGATAGTGTCTTGCGCGCTTTCTTCAATGTGTGCCGGCATCACGCGGCGGCCATCATGACGGAACCTTCAGGCGACACGACTCAACTTCGATGCCCTTACCACGGGTGGACATATGCGCTCGAGGGACATCTGAAAAACGCTCCGGATTTAGGAAACATCTGTCATTTTGATCGCGAATCGATGGGGCTCTTCCCGGCAAATGTCACCGTTTGGCAGAGGTGGGTACAAGTCCGGCTGGATGGCTCTGGTCCAGTCCAAGCTGAGATGGCAGATCTGAATGTCGATCGGTTCCATTGGTTCGAACGGCGACACTACATGCTCGACTGCAATTGGAAAGTGTTCGTCGATAACTATCTCGACGGCGGCTATCACGTCCCTCATCTGCACAAAGGTTTGAATCGCCTCCTGGACTATTCGGAATATCAAATCGAACTGCGCGATCGGTTCTGTCTGCAGTGGAGTCCGCTTTCCGGCGACGAGCGCGCCCTCTATTACTGGATCTATCCGAACTTCATGATCAATATCTATCCCAACGCGATGGATACGAATCTCGTGATCCCTCGCGGGATCGGCCAAACCGAAGTCATCTTCGACTTCTACTTTATGGATGTCTCTGCGGAAGCGCGCGAACGCAATCTCGCTTGTGTGCACACCAGCGAAGAAATCCAAAATGAAGACGTCGCCATCTGCACATCCGTGCAGCGCGGCCTGGCCTCACGCGTCTATACTTCCGGCCGTCTTTCGGTTCGGCGCGAAGGAGGCGAACACCTCTTTCATCGTCTGTTACATGCCGACTTGGTATCCGGATTGATTTAATCCGTGTAATCCGGGCCTATCCGCAGCTATTCTCTAAGCCATGTTCGGAAAAAAATTCTCGGAATACTTGCAATTTGAGCGGTGGATTCTAATCCTGATCGTCGTGGTGTTCGCCCTCCGGCTCGGCCTATCGATGGCCGGCGAGCCGTTTACCCTGACGCGCTGGGTTAGCATCAACATTGTCCTCTTGATAGGGCTTTTCTATTTCTCGATCACGGTCCACACCAAGAGGGTCGGTAGCTACAAACAACTGTTCGGACTTCTACTGACTCAAAACGCCCTTGCGCATATCTTGATTGCATGCGGAATCGTCCTGGGCATCGTCACCGGAACTACTAACGCCTACACGGTTCCAGAAGTGTCTGGAGGCGGCAACGGCGCGACCTGGTTTCATGCGGGTCTGCATCTTATCGCCGGGGTCCTTGTCACGATTGTCGCTTGGCTGGTGGGTTCGGCGATTTTGTTCGCGACAAAAAAGCTCAAGCCCGCAGCGTGACGGCCTGACGCGCGCGACGCTTCCCGGCCCAATAAATGAGCGCCCCGACACCTACCAAGCATCCGCTTGACACGAGAAGCTTGATCACGGCGAATATTTTGTTCGGCTCATCATCGGGAGGGATGCATGCCAGGACGCTCGAAATAAGCGTGGTTAACAACCCGAGTATGGCCATCACTATCGCTACGGGCCTGCCACCGGGAATACGCATCACTTCTGGTCCCGCCGCCTCACGCTGGAGGCGGATGACGGCGGAAAACATATATAGGAACGGCAAAAAGTAAGAAACGACGCCCATGCCTACGAGAAAATCGTAAGCACCTTTTACCGAAGTTCCCGCTTGGCCGAGGAAAATAAATATTCCCGCTAGGACTGCCTGCACGGCCATCGCCACATAAGGTGTCTGCCATTTCGGATGCACACGACCGAACGCCGAAGGCAAGAACTTGTCGACACCCGCAACGAAAGGCAATCGCGAAGAGGAGGCGAACCACGCACTCACACCGCCAACGCTGCTCAGGGTGACGAGCAACGCTGCGAATGGGGCGACCGGTTCCACTCCAATTCTCGCAGCGACTTTGCTCATTGCCTGCATGAAACCTGTTAGCCCACTGACCTCTTGCGCAGGCAATGCCGTTAGTACGCTCGCTGTTGCTGCGATGTAGATGACAGTGATGATGACGCCGGCGGTCAGCAATGCGCGTGGAATGTTTCGGCGCGCATTTTGGATTTCATCGCCCATGGTCGAGGCTCCCTCCATGCCGCCAAACGCAAACGCCACCGTCGACCAAAAGAAAACGTTCTTGAAGTCGATCGAAGGGAAAACCGCGCCGCCGCCGAAGCGCGTCGCAGAGCCGAATCGAAACCATGCCACCGATCCCATGACGATGAGCATCGAGGCAGGCAGCCACGCTCCGAGCGCGCCGATATTGTGCAGCCACTTCCCGATGTTGAGACCAATCAGATTCAACGTAAAGCCGAGCGCAAGTCCTGCCAGGGCCGTCACGATGAAATAGGCGCTGTTTGTCGAGAAGCGTTGCCAACGGTCTCCTCCAACAAACAATGCGGCGCCCGCCGCGAAATACAAGAGCGCAGGGTAATAAGGAAGATTCGCAGTCCAGTACATCCAGCCCGTCATGAACCCTGCAAACTCACCGAACGCTTTCTTGCTCCATAAGTACATGCCCCCCTCTTCCGGATATCGCGATGACAACTCCAAAACGCAAAGCGTCAACGGAACAAAATATGCAAGGCATCCCGCGATCCAGATGACAATCGAGCTCGGCCCAGCCGCCGCAGCTGTAGCGATCCACCGCAGACTGAGCGCCGTCACCAGGTAGAACAGCACAAGGTCCCGAAATCCCATCGCTCTTCGCAGTCGTGTCATGGCCGGAGCATTGTACCGAAAATTTTATCGATCAATGGGCGAAGACACAGAGCCATTCGCAGAAATTCGTCAGGAACTCCACACGATTAAAGCTGTTCTAGTGCGTCATGGGGACGATGCGGAAAAGTTGCCAGAAACGATTCGCTTGGCGAAGCGGACGAACGCGACAGGGCAACCGGTGGTTGCGAGCGACCTCCAGTCTGCTCGCGCCTGGCGCCGTCTTTGTGATTCCCCTGACGAAACAACGCCGGCTTCTTGCCGATGGCCGCGCCGCTCCGGCCCGCGTCACTCGGCGCGTCCGACGATCCCACGCGATCACGCGCTTTACCCATGAACCTTTTCGATCTCGTAAAGCAGCCTGGCCGCTATCGCGTTTGGGCGACGCTTTGCCGCCAATCAGACTAACCACTGCCCACAAAAACGGTCTGTAGGCGTCACGCGGGCGATCGAATACAATTCTTGCGACCCTTTCGGAGGACACTTCCGATGTCGGACGGGTTGAAATATGGCAGGGTGGATCTGCCGGCTCCGAGCACGCCGGGGCTTATCTACTGGCTGATGCTCGCCCTTCTCCCGGTCCTTCTCCTGTTCGCCAATCTGCACCGCGGCGACCTGAGCGGCTATGACGACGCGGTTTATGCTCACGAAGCCAGGTCCATGATTCTCACCGGTGACTGGTGGAACGTTCGGTTCAACGGGTATCTCAACTTCGAATACCCCCCGATGTTCCAATGGATGGAAGCCGCGGCAATGAAGACGTTCGGGTTTACGGACTTCGCCGCAAAATTCCCTTCCGCAGTACTGGGAGTCGCGACCATTCTGCTAACGGCCGTTCTCGCCTTCGAATTGACAGGCAATGCGTGGCTTTCCTTGTTCGCCGGAGTTGTCCTTCTTTCCACGCAATACTTCATGAAGTATGCGACGCATGCGATGACCGACGTTCCATTCACGTTTTTCGTGACCGTCGCGGCCTTCGCCTATCTGCGCGGATTACGCAATCCGAATCATTTCGTGCTCTGTGGATCCGCGATCGGATGCGCTATCCTGACACGATCCGTAATGGGCCTGCTGCCGGTGCCGGCAATGCTTGCGCATCTTCTGGTCGTGAAACGCCAACACCTGCTGCGATCCCGCCAACTCCTCATCGGCGTGATCCTTGGGGTGGCGATCCCTGCCGTCTGGTACGGATCCCAATACGCGCTGCACGGGACTGTTTTTGTGGCTAAGCACATGGAGTTTGTCGGCGGGAAGATTGCCTCGTCCATGCCGACGCCGCGGCAAAGGCTGGTAGGATTGGCCGAATATCCCAGGTTGTTGTTTTCCGGCTACTGGCCGTGGCTGCCGCTGCTTCTGGTCGGACTGGTAAAACAAGCGAGACGGTTTCTCGTGCGCAACGAGTGCGCTGCGTTTCTTTTGCTTTGGGTGTTCTGCTTCATCGCACCCCTGTCGTTTGCAGAGACGAAGTTGCTGCGTTACCTGATTCTGTTGTTCCCCGTGTTTTCATCCCTCGCGGCCCTTCCGTTCAATGCTTGGATGCCGGCGCGGCTGAAGCCGAGAATCAAAGGCGGAGTCTACTTCCTGGCCGGCGGCTACTTGATCGTGACGACTTTCTTCTTTCCTACCGCGCTGAACCGGGCGACAGACATGAAACAACTCGCACCGGCAGTAGACGCGCACACACCGGAGAATCAACGTGTCGTGATGTATACGGGCGGCAATCTGGAATACAACTATCAAAACCAGTTTCTCTGGTACGGCAACCGATACACAGACCTGTTCACGCGCACGGACTATCTGCGGACCAGGCTCGAAACCGGCGAGAACAGCGTCGCGATCATGGACCGCCTGTCATTCGGAAGCTTCAAGGCGGCCAATGACGACGTTGTCGGCGACATCGTCGGCGAGTCGGAGCATTTCGTGTGCTTCCGGTCAAAATTCCGGAAATGATTCGCTTGCGCCCGGCAACTCGGCGATCAATCCCTTCTAACTTCTTATGCAGACCCCTCCCTGTAGCAGGGGGAAAGGCCGAGCACGCGGCGGATTGTAAGACCGAGATTTCTCTGCGGGGGAACGATCAGCGACGCGATCGAATATGACGCTCACGCTAAACTTCACGCTTTCGAATTGAGCCACTAGTACCGGACTTGTTCCAAGAACAGACCCGAGGCAGGAGCGGTCCACGCGGCGACGTCCAATTGAGCATCGCACCTGCCTTCGATCAACCGCTGAAACTCGTCGAGCGTGACCTCACCCTTACCCACTTTCACCAACGTCCCGATGACGCGCCGCACCATGCGCCATAGAAAGTGCGAGGCTTCAATTCGAATCTGGATGATGTCTTCTTCCGTCTCGATCGCGGCACGTTCGACCACAACGACCGTGGATTCCTCCGGACGAGCGGCATCCGCTGCGCGAAAGCACACGAAATCATGACGGCCGATCAACAACAATACGGCTCGTTCCATACGTTTGACGTCGAGATCGTCTTTGATCCACCACACGTATCTTTTAGTGAATGCTTGTTTTCGTCTCGATATCTGATACACATAAACGCGCGACTGAGCATCGTGGCGAGCGTGGAAGTTACGGCTAGCCTGCTCAACGTCCAGAACGGCAATATCGGCCGGCAATAAATCGTTCAAGCGGCGTTTGATGACTTCCGGAGTGTGTTTCACCTGAGTAGGCACCTTCACGTGCATTACTTGCCCGAGAGCGTGGACACCGGCATCCGTACGGCCCGCGCCTTGCATTTCGATGCGTGAGCCCAGGATCTCTTCAGCCGCCTTTCGGATCTCACCCATGACACTCCGCGCGTTCTTTTGCTCCTGCCAGCCACTGTATCGAGTGCCGTCGTATTCGAGAAGGATCTTGAAGCTGATCATGTGCTATAAGAACTCCCTCCGCTTTATGGAAGCAACAATAGAAATTGCCGCCGGAGCAAAGCATCGAACGCGAAGCATTGTCGTCTTCTTTGCACCTACTATTTTTCTGAGCGCATTCCTTCTATTTTGCTGCGAGCCGATGGTGGGAAAGATGATGCTGCCGTTGCTGGGCGGCGCCGCGGCAGTCTGGATCACTTGTCTTTTATTTTTTCAGTTGATGTTGTTGGCGGGTTACAGCTATGCGCATGGCCTCGAGCGGTACGCCAGTGTCCGAACGCAGATACTCGTCCATGCGGTGCTCATGCTTGCAGCGGTTCTATTTCTTCCCATCCATTTTGGAGCGCGGCCTGATGCATCGGCTAGCGCGCATCCGACGTTGTGGCTACTAGGAATGTTGATCCGATCCGTCGGTGTTCCGTTCTGCCTTGTCTCGACTACGGCGCCTTTGCTGCAGAACTGGCTCTCGAAGACATCAACGGCGTCGGGTCGAGATCCGTACTTTTTGTATGCGATCAGCAATGCAGGAAGTTTGCTGGCATTGCTCGCATATCCGCTCTGGATTGAACCTAAGTGGGGCGTCCGCGTGCAGAGTTCGGCTTGGGCGATCGCGTATGGACTTCTATTACTGCTTGTAATAGCCGCGGCATCGTTGGTGTGGCGACATCTAACTGTAGCGGCGCTGTATGAGCGCCGCGGGCGGTCACAGACCGCCCCTACAGTAAAACAGCGAGTCTTCTGGCTGGTCGCAGCCTTTGTGCCATCCGGATTGATGCTGGCTGTGACAAATCACATGCTCCTCAATCTCGCCTCGGTTCCCTTTCTTTGGGTAATGCCGTTGGCGATCTACCTCATCACTTTCATGATCGCCTTCGCCCGGAGATTCCGGATTTCGCCGCGTATTCTCTCGGCCGTAGTCCCGATTGTTTTGCTCGTTTTATTTCCTTTTGTCTCGATTTCGCGGCCCGTTGGAAGTCACGCATTATGGTATGTGTTGGGATCGCACATGCTCGTGCTTTTTGCGGGCGCGCTTCTTTGTCATACAGCTCTTGCATCTCGACGGCCCGATACGAGTCAGCTAACGGAGTTCTATTTCTGGGTCGCTGTCGGTGGAGCTCTCGGTGGAATATTCGTTGCGGTCATTGCTCCGTTCGCGTTCAGCACTGTCGTCGAATATCCGTTGCTCGTGGCGATGATCGCGTTCTTCCGGCAGACACGCGATCCTGAGCAAAAAATCAACTGGGGCGACCTCGCATATCCGATAGTGGTCGGCTTGCTCGTGGCTGGGGCCTGGTATCTCTTCAAGTGGGCGACGGTCGATGTGATGGAAGACATCAAAACAACGCTAGCCACCGATGCCGTTCTCATTCTCGTTGCTTATCTGGCGCAGAAACGGCGCGTGCGCTTTGCGTTCGCGCTGGCCGTGTTGATCGCAGGCTATCGTCTGGCACTTCCCGGATTTCTCGACGACTACCAAATTCTCCACGTCGACCGCGATTTCTTTGGAATCAAGAAAGTCGTCTTCGACGTCGATAGCAACATGCGCAAACTGCTTCACGGCGACACGCTTCACGGCATGGAGAGTATGGATCCGGCGTTGAATGGTCAGCCATTGTCCTATTACCACGAGACTGGACCGGCGGGCGACATCATGAAACTCATCAGCACTCGTCCGAACCAGCAGGTTGCCGTTGTTGGACTTGGAACAGGAAGCATGGCCGCTTGGGCTCGGCCGGATCGGCATGTGACTTTCTTCGACATCGATCCGCAGATTTACGACATTGCGCGCAACTTCTTTTCATACCTGCGTCGTTGCGCGAACGACTGCAACGTCGTCATCGGAGACGGCCGCATCTCGATTGAGAAAACGCGCGACGGACAATTCGACGTTCTGATGCTCGATGCGTTCAACTCAGATTCCATTCCCGCTCACCTCGTCTCGCGGGAAGCCGTGCGGATGTACCTTCACAAGCTCAAGCCCGACGGTCTCATCCTGTTTCACGTGTCCAATCGTTATATGAACGTAGAGAGCCTCGTCTCCGCTGTGGCCCTGGACGCCGGTTTGAAGGGTCTTGTCCGCTACGACGATGATGAGGAGCCTCCGGGAAAAGCGAAATCGGATTATGTCGTCGTCGCGAAAGACAGTGAGGATTTTGGAGAATTGAACGATGACGAAAACTGGACGGAGATTGAAAAGCCGGCGGGAATTCAGCCTTGGACCGACGATTATTCGAACATGATGGCCATCGTCCGGTGGCGATAGACTAACAACACGAAGAAAGGCAGCATTCCATGCGAATTTACGCTTCAATGATTGCAGCAAGTCTCCTGATGGTCGTGAGTGCATGCTCGAATCCGCGGCCCCAGCCTGCGACTGCCCCACAAAAACCCGCCGCTTCTGCAGCTCAGGTCCACGGCACCTTGTTGCAAGTCATGCGGGGTATCTTGTTTCCCAATTCGAACGTGGTCTTTGCGAGCCAGTCCAAAAATCCAGCTGAAATCAAACCCGCCGCCGATCCGAGCACCGCAACGGATCCTTTGCAAGGCTCCTATGGTGGATGGACGGCCGTCGAGAATAGCGGAATTGCATTAGCGGAAGCAGCGAACCTTCTGTCCCTTCCCGGCCGCAAATGCTCGAACGGCCGCGACGTGCCGATGAACAATCCGGATTGGCCTCAACTGGTTCAGGGTCTTCGTGACGCGGGTATGAAGACATATCAGGCCGGACAATCCAAAAACGAAGACAAGGTCCTTGAAGCCGCCGACGCCATGACCACGGCCTGCGCAAATTGTCACGACAAGTATCGCGACAAGCCGGGCGGCGACGCCGCCCGCTGCATGTAATTAGAAATCAGTTTGGAGAATACGCCATTCCCTCTCGAAGGGTTTGTTCGCTCACAAGGAACCGCAGCCGGAGTTTCTCTTTATCAGAGTCGCTTTCGAGGATGGCGTCGAATTGCTGACCGCTGAGCCCGCCAATGACTTTCCATTCATGGTTTGTATAAAGCACGCCCTCATAACCGTTACCTGACACTTCTGTCCGTTCCTCGCCGTTCAGATATAGGAGGGTCGCCTTTGCCACCAGATCCAGCTTGTCGTCGTTGCTCAGCAAGGAGTTTCCCATCAGAAAGGTAAAACCCCAACGCACCCCAGTCATGGGCGATAGATTAACATGTGGCGCTGACTATGAAGCGATCGGATGAATTCTTTTCGGCCGATTACGTGACCGCGAAGCGCCGGTTTCTCGACCTCTCAGTCCGAGCGGGTGCTCGGATGGAGATTCTTCCGATCGAAGCGAGGGGGCCAAATAGCGAAGAACTGAGCATCGATATCGCGTGGATCGGCGCTGCGATACCTCGCCGTGTTCTGCTCCACTCGTGCGGCCTGCATGGCATCGAAGGTTTTGCCGGTTCTGCCATACAACTGCTATTGCTGGGCGATCTTCCTCCGCTCCCCTCGGATACGGCCTTAGTGCTCGTTCACGTCCTCAATCCATACGGAATGGCATGGTTGCGGCGTGTGAACGAGAACAACATCGATCTCAATCGGAATTTCCGAGTCAATGGATCGTTCGATGGCGCGCCGGCAGCATATGGGCAATTAGATCGGTTTCTCAATCCACCGTCACAGCCGGCCTCTGATTGGTATTTCGCGAAGGCCACATATCTGATCATGCGGTTTGGCATGACTGCTCTCAAACAAACAGTCGTCGGTGGCCAATATGAATTTCCCAAAGGATTATTTTTTGGCGGGAAGCAACTGCAAGAAGGACCGCGCCGTTACGAGAGATTCTTGAGCGAGCGTTTGGGCGCAGTCGATAAAGCTATCGTCATCGACGTGCACACCGGCATTGGCAAATTTGCGGAGGATGCACTGCTCGTCGAATCGGAAGACTATTTTCAACTACGCGATCAATTCGGCCGGCGTGTCACGGCACTTCAACCGGACCAAGGCCCGGCATATCGGATCGAAGGCGGATTGCAGTCGATGATCTTCCGCATCTTTTCAAATCGGCCGATATTCATCTGCCAGGAGTTCGGCACGTATAGCGGCATGAAAGTCCTGCATGCGCTTCGGGAAGAGAATCGGTGGCATCACTACGGCGCTGGAACCTTGGATCATGCGACAAAGCGCAACATCAAGGAGTCCTTCTGTCCTAACGATGACGCGTGGCGCGATGCCGTCTTGAAGCGCGGGCGAGAATTGTTCGAACAGTCGCTGGCGGAACTGAAGAGTGACAGGTGATTCCCCTCGCGACCTCACGATCATTGCGGAGGCGGACCGCCACGGCGCCCGCCACCTGGAGGAATCCCGCTCAACGTAATATTGGTCTTGCCGTCTGCGCGCGTGAGCGCTTGAGCCCACGCATGCTTCGAGCCGTCTTTGGAAGCGAACGCCGTGACTGTAACTTCTTCACCGCTTTCCAGGATCGTTTGATAGATGCTGCGGTCGAAGCCATTCCGCGTTACGACGTTAGGCGCGGGAATTTCCAAAGCCCAGTTCACGATCTTCCCCTGAGCATTCTTAGCGTCGAGGTAAATCCAGCCATGTGGATTCTCGATTAAGACTTTCGTCAGCTTGCCAACGAGCGTGAGCGGTTTGGTCTGATCATATTCGGCTTGAAATGCGTGGTGCGCGACGGCTGGAATCGAAGCGGCCAGCAGCATGCCGCCGAAAAGAGTCATCGATAACTTCCTCATCGAAACCTCCAGAGATTTTTAGCGTGATACAGGCTCACGAACGACGCGGAATCCAACGTCACTGACTCGCAGTGTGTCGCCGTAATAGGCATATCGAGCCGATACACGAAGGAAAGGCGCTGGATTATCCCAAGCACCGCCGCGCATGATCGGTAATTGACCACGGCCACCAGGACCGCCCCTGCCTCCGCGGCCACCGCGTCGCCCTCCAGGCGGCCCATCGGGAAACGGCGGGGGCCCCTCCGGAAAAGGAGGCGGTCCATCAGGTACGCCTCGAAAGCCGCGCCGACCGCCTTTCCGACCACCGGCCGGACCCCAATCGAAGCCTCGTTGACCCGGAGCCGAACCCGTTTGGTCGGAACGGCGGAG
>JACXTT010001442.1_pt1 | contig 39457 bp, 26 predicted proteins | sample 9270951 | NCBI WGS metagenome assembly JACXTT01 (sample SAMN15532306, study PRJNA645909) | rock metagenome | isolation source: weathered quartz diorite | place: Puerto Rico | collected 2017-06-21
TTTGAGAACATGACCATGGAAGGCCGTATGACGGTTTGTAACCTGAGCATTGAAATGGGTGCTCGCGGTGGTATGATCGCCCCCGACGAAACCACCATCAACTATGTAAAAGGCCGTGAGTTTAGCCCTAAAGGCGAGGCATGGGATAAGGCTTTGGCTTACTACAAAACCTTAAAAACAGATGCCGACGCTGTTTTTGATAAAGAATACACATTTGATGGTTCAAAAATCGAACCGATGATCACCTACGGTACCAACCCGGGTATGGGCATGGGCATATCGCAGGATATTCCGGATGCTGCACATGTTGAAGGCGGCGCCGCTACTTACGAAAAGTCGCTAAACTACATGGGCTTTTCCGAAGGTGACCACATGATAGGCAAGCCGGTTGATTTCGTTTTCGTAGGCAGTTGCACCAACGGCCGTATCGAAGATTTCAGGGCGTTCACCTCCCTTGTAAAAGGCAAACATAAAGCAGACAATGTTACCGCCTGGTTAGTACCGGGATCGCACATCGTTGAGGCGCAGATAAAAGAAGAAGGCTTGCTGGATATTCTAACCGAAGCGGGTTTCGTTTTACGTCAGCCCGGCTGCTCTGCTTGTTTAGCCATGAACGACGATAAAGTTCCTGCCGGTAAATACGCGGTAAGCACATCGAACCGCAACTTTGAAGGCCGCCAGGGCCCCGGCGCGCGCACCATGTTAGCAAGCCCGTTAGTGGCAGCAGCAGCAGCAGTTACCGGTGTAGTTACTGACCCGAGAACTTTAATAGAAGAGTTAGTTTAAGAAGAAGACCATAGACCATGGCCGATAGTCCATAGACATTTTTTGCTATGGACTATGGACCATCGACTATAAACTAAATAAAAAATGGCTTACGATAAATTTAATATACTGACAAGCACCGCGGTGCCGCTCCCGATAGAGAACGTGGATACCGACCAGTTGATACCCGCCCGCTTTTTAAAAGCTACAGAGCGTGTTGGCTTTGGCGATAACTTATTCCGCGATTGGCGGTATAACCCCGACAACTCCCCTAAAAAGGACTTTGTATTGAACAACCCAATCTACAGTGGTAAGATACTGGTTGGCGGTAAGAATTTTGGCTCTGGTTCATCGCGCGAGCACGCGGCCTGGGCTGTTTACGATTACGGTTTCCGTTGCGTGGTATCCAGCTTTTTTGCCGATATCTTTAAAAACAACTGTCTAAATATAGGCGTGTTGCCGGTACAGGTTAGCCCGGAGTTTGCCGACAAAATATTTGCCGCTATACACAGCGACCCTACTACACAACTCGAAGTAAACTTGCCTGAGCAAACCATCACCTTACTATCAACCGGCGAAAAGGAAACTTTTGATATCAGTGTTTACAAAAAACATAACATGCTGAATGGGTTTGATGATATCGATTACCTGCAAAGCATCAAAGGCGAGATAGAAGAATTTGCAGCCGCACTGCCGCTTTAAGATGGAAAAAAGAAAAATAGAGATAATGGATACGACGCTGCGCGATGGAGAACAAACGTCGGGCGTATCGTTTTCCGTTTCTGAAAAACTGACCATCACGCAATTGTTATTGGAGGAGTTGCTGGTCGACCGTGTTGAGATCGCCTCAGCGCGGGTATCTGATGGTGAGTTCCAGGCGGTTAAAGGTATTTTAGACTGGGCTGCCGAGCATGGCTACGCCGACCGTATAGAAGTACTTTCGTTTGTGGATAATGGGGTGTCTATCGACTGGATGATCAAATCGGGCGTTAAGGTTCAAAACCTGCTGACCAAAGGTTCTATGAACCACCTGACCCATCAGTTAAAAAAAACACCCGCACAGCATTTCGCCGAAATTAAACAGGTAATTGACCTTGCCGCGCAAAACGGCATTGCTACCAACGTTTACCTGGAAGACTGGAGCAACGGTATGCGCAACTCGCCGGACTATGTGTTTGAGATGCTGGATTTTTTGACGACACAGCCCGTAAAACGGATCTTGCTGCCAGATACCCTTGGCATTTTAACACCTGCGGAAACATTTGAGTTTTTGTCGGCCATTAAGGCAAAGTACCCCACCACTCATTTTGATTTTCACGCGCATAACGATTACGACCTGGGCACCGCTAATGTTCTGGAAGCTGTGAAAACGGGGATAGACGGTTTGCACCTGACCGTGAACGGCATGGGCGAACGTGCCGGGAACGCGGCTTTGGCCAGCGTAATTGCTGTGATCAAAGATTTTGCCAAGGATGTTGATATGCGCATCAAAGAGTCGTCAATTTACAAGGTGAGCAAGCTGGTCGAAACGTTTTCGGGTGTGCGCATCCCATCAAACAAACCCATTGTTGGCGAAAACGTATTTACCCAAACGGCGGGTATCCACGCCGATGGCGATAACAAAAACAACCTGTATTTTAACGACCTGCTGCCCGAGCGCTTTGGCCGCAAACGCGAATACGCTTTAGGTAAAACATCAGGGAAAGCCAATATTGAAAAAAACCTGCAGGAGTTAGGTTTAAAACTCAACGATGCCGACCTTAAAAAAGTTACCCAGCGTGTGATTGAACTTGGCGATAAAAAAGAGACGGTAACTAAAGAAGACCTGCCTTACATTATTTCGGATGTGCTGGATAGCAACCTGTACGAGGAGAAGGTGACAGTAGAATCGTACGTGTTAACCAACTCAATGGGTTTGCGCCCATCCGCCACCATCGCCGTAAAAGTACATGGCGAAAGCTTTGAGGAGAACGCCCAGGGCGACGGACAATTTGACGCTTTTATGAACGCGCTGAGCAAGGTTTATACCAAAAAGAAACTGCGTTTGCCCAAGCTGATAGATTATGCTGTGCGGATTGCACCCGGAAGCAGCAGCGACGCTTTGTGCGAAACCATTATTACCTGGGAAACCGACCAAAAGAAGTTTATAACCCGCGGCTTAGATTCGGACCAAACGGTTTGTGCCATTAAGGCGACGCAGAAGATGCTGAATATAATATAGAGTTGAAAGCACAAAGCTAAAAGCTGAAAGCAAGAAAAATCGGTGAAATCACAATTAAAAAACAATAAAATAAATCCAATCGGTGAGATCACAAACCCATCGGTGAAATCAACTAAATAAAATGAAATTAAATATCGCCCTTTTGGCAGGAGACGGAATTGGCCCCGAGGTTATTGACCAGGCTGTTAAAGTATCAAACGCAATCGCAAAAAAATTTAACCACGAAATTGTATGGACAGCCGCTTTGACCGGCGCTGCCGCTATTGACGCCGTTGGTGAGCCTTATCCCGATTCGACGCATGATGTTTGTATGGCTGCAGATGCCGTATTGTTTGGCGCTATCGGCCACCCGCGTTTTGATAACGATCCAAAAGCTACAGTTCGTCCGGAGCAGGGCTTGTTGAAGATGCGTAAAAAATTGGGCCTGTTCGCAAATGTACGCCCTACTTTTACTTTCCCATCGCTTATAGATAACTCACCGTTAAAACGTGAACGTATCGAGGGTACCGACCTGATCATTCTGCGTGAACTGACCGGCGGTATATACTTTGGCGAACGTGGTCGTAAGGATAACGGCGATACCGCTTTTGATACCTGTACCTACACCCGTGCCGAAGTACAGCGTTTAGCTAAATTAGGTTTTGAAATGGCAATGGCCCGTGGTAAACGCCTGTGCTGTGTGGATAAAGCCAACGTGTTGGAAACCTCACGCTTATGGCGCGAAACCGTACAGGATATGGAAAAAGACTATCCCGAAGTTACGGTAGCTTATGAGTTTGTTGATGCCGTTGCCATGCGTTTGGTGCAATGGCCAAACAGCTATGATGTACTGATCACCGAGAACCTTTTCGGCGATATATTGACTGATGAAGCTTCGGTTATTTCAGGTTCGATGGGTTTGATGCCATCGGCATCTATCGGTATCCACACTTCACTCTTTGAGCCTATACATGGCTCGTACCCGCAAGCTGCCGGTAAGGATATCGCCAACCCATTGGCAACAGTACTATCTGCCGCCATGATGTTTGAGGATGCTTTTGGTTTGAAAGAAGAAGCCGAACTGATACGCTCCGTAGTGAACAAATCGTTAGCCGAAGGCATTGTAACCGAAGACCTTGCCGGGAAAGGTGCCAAAGCCTACAAAACCAGCGAAGTTGGCGATTGGCTGGCCGCGAATATATAAGCAGAATTAAAAATTTACTATAACCAACCAAAACCTGAATCTCTCAGCTAAGCGGCCTCCCAAAAAGGGGCCGCTTTTTTTGTAGTGCCGATGAGCCTTATGAAATTAGCTCTCCAAAACGTCTTTGAAAACGTTTCCCTTCAAATAATATTCTCTAACTACCAGTGGTATTGCGAAAGCAAATGATACTATTATTGGACCAATAGACCCTATATAAGCACCAAAAGCTGCAAATACGCTCATAAGAAAAACAGGAAATAAGACCGGGGTAAGATAGATCAATTTAACAAAGGTCCCCTGAGCATTAGCGTAAAACTCAAATTTTCCCTCACCTATTCTGGTATGTACATCTGATCTTGAACTCTTGCGATCACTAAATTCGTCATCAATAAAAATAATATATCCGTCTCCTCGATCTGTAATCCTGTAAAAATTCTTTTTTAGGTAGTTGTTGATTTTTCCCTCAAGAATATCAGGTGCCAATTGAACCTCTCTTTGAATGGTACGTTTATATTTCATTTAATAAATCAAGTGGTTGTTTCAGCTTAACCTTTTTTAAAGTCTATTCACTCTGCAATTTACCAATACCCCTTGTACCTTTTCACCTTTATAACAATATTATTTTCAGGGTCTGTAAATTTTTAAGTACTTCGCCCCGTAATTATTCGTATTCAATTATGCTGAACAGAGTAGTAGTAACAGGTATAGGTGTTTTATCGGCCCTGGGCAACGATGCCGAAACCTTTTGGAAAAACATAGTAGCTGGTAAAAGCGGCGCGGCACCTATAACCAAGTTCAATGCTGAGCTATTCCGCAGCAAATTTGCCTGCGAACTGAAAGATTTTGATGCGACCAAACTACTTGACCGTAACGACCTCAAGCGCAACGACCTGTTTACCCAATACGCTTTAATAGCTACCGACCAGGCTATTGCCGATTCGGGTTTTGAGTTTGATAAAATGTCACCTTTCGATGTGGGTGTGATATGGGGTTGCGCTCATGGCGGTACGGTTACCTTTGAGGAACAGATGAAAGACTACATTAAAGGCGATGGCACCCCACGCTTTAACCCTTTCTTTTTGCCAAAAGTGCTGGTCAACATGGCTTCGGGCATGATCTCTATCCGCAACGGTTACATGGGCCCAAACTACACCACGGTTTCGGCTTGCGCCAGTTCAAATACCGCCATGATGGATGCTTTTAATACCATCCGTTTAGGCAAAGCCAAGATCATCATCACCGGCGGTTCAGAAGCGCCGATCTCCGAAGGTGCTTATGGCGGCTATTGCGCTTTAAAGGCGATGTCGGCGCGGAACGACGACCCGCAACATGCCTCACGTCCGTTTGATATTGAGCGCGACGGCTTTGTAATGGGCGAAGGATCGGGCGCGTTAGTTTTAGAAGATTACGAACATGCCAAAGCACGCGGCGCCAAAATATATGCCGAGGTAGTGGGCAGTGCCAGCACCGGCGATGCGTACCACATGACGGCAACACATCCCGAAGGTTTGGGTGCTATACACGCTATGAAACTGGCTTTAAAAGAGGCCGGTTTAAGCATAGGCGATGTGGATTATATTAACCCGCACGCCACCTCAACCCATGTAGGCGACCTGTCCGAAACTAAAGCCATTTCGTCCTTAACGGGCACGGAGAAAACCAAGCTCCATATCAGCGCCACCAAATCCATGACAGGGCATTTACTTGGCGCGGCAGGCGCCGTTGAGGGCATCATTTGCCTGTTAGCTATCCGCGACGGCGTGGTACCTCCTACCATCAACACCGAAAACATTGACCCGGAGATACCTCAAAACCTCAATATCGTACTCAAAGAAGCCTTACAAAAAAAGGTGAACGTGGCCATGAGCAATACTTTTGGCTTTGGCGGGCATAATGGTATTGTGGTGTTTAAGCGGCTGTAGCCAGAGGTGAGTAGTGAGTGGTGAACGGAGGTTGTTTTGATTATCTCTTATATCTCGAGCTACCCAACTATTCACTATTCAACCTAATAAACCATTCACCCAACCTATTACTTCCACTGGCCGTACTCAAAATACTTTTTAACCTTGATGCCCACTTTGGTACCTTCGGGATATTTATTGCGATCAAGGTTAAGCACGCGGATGGTTACGTCTTGTTTCTCTACGATCAGTTCCTCAAAAAAGCCTTTAAAAAGTATTTGAACTACTGTCCAGTCCTTTTTGCCCCAGCCGGTACTTATTTCAACATGCTCGGGGTTGATAGCAATTGTACCGCGCTCGGCTTTAATACCGCATACTTTGGCCTGATCGCTGGTGAGTACCGAGCAATGCACCAATATCTGGGCGGTGTACAACATGCCCGGGTTCTGGTAAAGGTCTTCGGGTTTGCCAGATTCAACTATTTCGCCCTGTTTCAACACGATCAGTTCATCAGCCATCGACAGTACCTCTGCCGGGTCGTGCGATACCAGTACCACCGTAAGGCCGGTATCTTTAACTATGGTGCGTATATTCTGTTGTAAACCCTCGCGAAACGAGGCATCAACCTGGTTAAAAGGCTCATCTAAAAACAAAACCTCGGGTTTGGTAATCAGTGCTTTGGCAATGGCGACCCGTTGTTTTTCGCCGCCGCTCAGGTCGGCTACGCGCTGGTTTTTTAGCTCAAATACCTTAAGTTGCCGGAGCGCCAACGCAGTCTCGCTCTCTTTATACTCCAGGTTGGTATTGGGCAGCATCGATGATACATTTTGCCATACTGTAGCAAACAGGTTAAGATCGTCGGTATGCTGGGTAACCATTTTCATGCTGTCGTGGCCGGGGATCAGTTTTTCCTGCGGGCCTATGATCAGGTCACCCTTAAAAAAAACTTCGCCTTCGTCGGGGCTTAGTAAACCGTAAAGCAACTTGAGCAATGTGCTTTTCCCGCTGCCGCTCTCGCCTACTATGGCGGTTATTTTACCTTGCTGAACGGATATGAGGATATTGTTTACCCCTGATTCTTTATCGTCGCTATAGTTTTTAGTGACCGATATCGCGTCTAAAAAAGAAGGGTTTGCCATGACCGGCAAATATACAATAAAACAAAAAACCCCGGTGACAATTACCGGGATTTTTACATAGTGTACACAGGTAGTTGTTTCTTTAGAAAGCCGTTGTGATACCGAACGAGAAACTTTTTAAACCTGCCTGGTTAGGGCTGTTCTCAAACATATCGTTAAAATAGTATTTGGCGTAGATACCCAGGTTACCATAACCTATGCGCGTAAAGCCCCCGTACTCAAAGCGGGTGAAGTGGAAATCGTTAAAGTTCTTGGTTTTGCCGCGCTCAGGGCTTATCTGCTTTTGCATACCATCTATCAAAAACCCAACCTCGGGGCCAAATATTACGCTAAATCGGTCGCCGTGTGCAGGTCGGCTTGTTCTAAGATCAAAGGATAGCGGCAGCAACAGGTAATTTGACGAGAACCTGTTTTTTGAATAGTGGTTAGTATTATTAACCACGTATTGCAGTGTTGGCACATCGGGAACAATGTCGATATTTTGGTGCAGACGTATCAAGGTCCAGTCGAAGCCCGCATTTAAGGTGACCTTAAAGTTATCGTTAAAGCGGTAGCCAAACTTAAAAAAATTAAACCCTACGTTGCTGGTTTTGGCCTGGTTATAGCTCAAAAAGTCGTTTTTGGCCGACAGGGTAAAACTGCCGTTATCAAGCATGGTGGCAAAACCCAGGTAAAAATCAGAGAACACTGTTAGCCCTATCGAAAAACCTGGCTTAGCCTCATGTTTTTCGGAATCAATATGTATGTTATTTGTTTTTTTAGGTCTATGCTTGATGATCACGGTGTCGTTTTTCATCTTAATGGTATCTGGTTGATTTTGCTGTGCATATACGCTTCCCAGCATCCCGCAAAATATTGCGGTAATTATTAAACGTTTCATGTTATGATGGATTATTTAGATTGAATTAATTTTGTTTTTTAACTTTTAAAGGGCCAAGGTTAACGCCGCTAACAGTAAATGCTTCGTCATCATCATCGTTGCTAAACTCTATTATTTTATTGTCGCGTTTATCAACTTTGGCAATTACCACGTTGAGTATGTCGCCCAGGGTGTGTATCTTTTTCTTCTTTGCTGTTTCGGGTGCGGTCAGTTTGGGTATATCGGCTACAGCAAGCGCCCTTACCGGTTGTTTAACAGGTATGTCTGCTTTAGCTATCGCGGTCAGTGTATTGGCATTGGTTTTTATCGCAGGGGCAATATGCTCTGGCTTCTCAGTATTTACTGGTTGTATATTACTGGCGTATTGTGCAGTATCGGGTTGGCTATTTACCTGTGCATAAACCTGTTGGGTTTCCGGGTTTATTGCAATATGGTTACTTACCGTCTTTACCCGCTTAGGGCTTGCAGCCGGTGCATCGGCTGGTAAAGTTGTATAATTAACTGCCGCTACATTTGGTTTTACTATTAGCTGGGCAGTTTGTTGGCTATTACCCGAACCATGCAAACTTATCTTTTCCTGGCGCGGTGTAAACCATAAGCCAACCGTCATCAATATAGTGATCCCTGCTGCTATCTGCATGTAGGGGAACCTCCCTTTTTTATCACTCTCCACTTTAATATCAGCCGCGATCTTATTCCATACCGCTGCCGAGGGTTCAATCTCCAGGTCGGCTAACTGCGCGTTAAATAACTGATCTAAATCCTTATCCGACATTTTCATATCTCTTTCCTTCCATTTTAGTGATCTGTTCTTTTAATATTGTTCTGGCCCTTGATAACTGCGATTTTGAGGCCCCCTCGGTTATAGTCATCATCTCTCCTATTTCTTTGTGCGAATAGCCTTCTATCGCATACAGGTTAAACACCATTCTGTATCCCGGTGGCAGGGCCTGTATCAGGGCAAGCAGGTCTTTCACCCCTAAATTTGACGCGGCCAGCGGGTCAACGCCCTGCACATCGTGCGCGGTATCAATGTCAACCACCTGCATCATTTTATGGTGTTTGCGGTAATACTCTATCGAGCTATGCACCATTATCCTCCGCATCCACCCTTCAAACGAGCCTTCGCCCCTAAAATCGCCCATCTTGTTAAACACCCGGATAAACCCGTTCTGCAACATGTCTTCGGCTTCCATTTTATCGGTCGCATAACGCATACACACACCCAGCATTTTTGCTGCAAAAAGTTTGTACAGGCTTTCGTGCGCTTTACGCTGACCGGCTATGCAACCTTTTATTAACTGTCCGATGGTATCGTTATGTTCCAAAAACATCATTTAAAGGTAAGATGAAATGTTATGGTAAATGGTTGCATCCCGCAAAAATATTTTTTAAATATCCTCAAAACCTTAACTTTATGATGTATGAAACTGAACCTCACCCTGCTAATGCTGCTGCTATGCGGCATGGGCTTTGCTAAACGCATACCAGCCGATACCGCCACCCTTTATAAACCCGACCGTGTTTTTGATGGCGAAACCATGCACACCGGTTGGTGGGTACTGGTCAGGGGTACGCATATTGAAGCCGCAGGCGAGCCATCGGCGATAAGTGTGCCCAGTCCCGTAAAGGTGATTGACCTTAAAGGGATGACGTTATTGCCCGGATTGATAGAAGGGCACTCGCACCTTTTTCTGCACCCGTATAACGAAACAAGCTGGAACGACCAGGTTTTGACCGAAAGCCGTGCCGAGCGTACAGCCCGCGCGGTTACCCATGCTTATGCTACTTTGATGGCTGGTTTTACCACCACGCGCGACCTTGGTACCGAGGGTGCCATGTATGATGATGTAGGTTTAAAAACCGCTATCGACAAAGGGCTTATCCCCGGCCCGCGGATGCTGGTTGCCACACGGGCAATTGTGGCTACCGGAAGCTATGGCCCTAAAGGTTTGGTTAACGAGGCTATTGTGCCGCATGGTGCCGAAGAAGCTGATGGTGCCGATGCTATCACCAAAGCAGTGCGTACCCAAATTGGCAACGGTGCCGACCTGATAAAAATGTATGCCGATTATCGCTGGGGGCTTAACGATGCCGCCGCGCCCACCTTTACCGAAGAGGAATTAAGGCTTGCCGTGCAGGTAGCTGCCAGCGCCGGCCGTATGGTGGTGGTACACGCTGCTACCGAAGAGGGCATGCGCCGGGCCGTTATGGCCGGGGTTAAAACCATTGAGCATGGCGACGGAGGTACCCCCGAAATATTTAAGCTGATGAAAGAACATGGTGTAGCGCTAACCCCTACCATAGCCGCCGGTGAAGCTACATCAAGCTATAAAGGCTGGAAAAAGGGCATTGACCCCGACCCTGCCCGCGTGGTACAAAAGCACAAAAGCTTTACCGCCGCGCTGCAAAGCGGTGTTACCATTTGCTTTGGCGGCGATGTGGGCGTTTTTACCCATGGCGATAACGCGCGCGAAATGCTGCTGATGGTTGAGTACGGCATGAAGCCGCTCGATGTGCTGCGTTCGGCAACATCGGCCAACGCATCTGTATTTGGCCTGCCTAAACTTGGCAACATTAAACCCGGTTATCTTGCCGACCTGGTGGCAGTGCCCGGTAACCCGATTGACGATATCAAAGTAATGAAACAGGTTAAGCTGGTGGTAAAGGACGGCGCGATCGTAAAAAAGAACTAAAAAGCTGTACTGCCCCAATAACATCAGTAACTCCAGTTACAAACAGGGGGGTAATTGTAAGGTATTTTAACTTTATTTTCCAATCATTCATTAACTCAATCATTCAATCATTAGCTAAAGCCCATGGGTAAATATGGGTATTTTCATTTTATTTAGTCGATCATTCAATAACTCAATCCTGCAATCATTACTTCATCGGGTCGTTCTGAATTTTGTAGAATTTATCCCCATCAATTTCCATTACCATCCCGCTTTTACCATCATACAATTTGAACGAGAGCGTTTGTTTTACCTTTTTTTTAAGCTGTACTTTTACCTCGGTGGCATCATCAAACGCCCATTGCCGGGCACCGGGTTTATCACCCACGCGGGTGATATAACCTTCGGTTTCTTCGATATAATAAGTAGGCGTTAAAATTATTTTATCATGATCAATGGTGTAAGTGCCTCCCATTTTTAGCACGCGGCCAAGATCGGCATCGCCCGATGTGTTGAAGCAAAATGCCCCGTTATCAAAAAACTGGTAGTTAGCCGCATCCTCGTTAACTACGGCGGTATCGGCCTGCCACCTGCCAACAATATTTTGGGCGTGCAGCTTTATCACCATCATTAAAAGCGAACATAATACTAACAATAAGGTCTTTTTCATAATTTTCAATTTTGTTTAAACTAATAGGTCAGGGCTAAGGTATCAATACTTTTTTATTCAATAACTCAATCCTTCGATCATAAAAACAGGGGGGAAATTGTAAGATAACATTTCAGTGCTTTTGCCTTTCTCTGCTTTTTGAAAGACCGATCAACTAATGAACCATTTTAATTTTATCCTTTTCGGATACGTATTCAAAGGGCAGCAGATCGCCTACACGTTGCTGCGCCATCAGGCCCGACCAGCTTAACCCGGTATCATAAAAACCACCAGGGCCAATAAAGGAGAACTTTTTAGTTGGCGTTATAAATGTTTGGTGATCGTAATCAAGCTTGTATACAATGCGCATCCATTTGTTTATGCGAACATATTTTTGTCCGTTACTGGTTACCACAATACTATCTTCTGTTAACCTGTGGCTATCATAGGTCATTATCTGGTAACCGTTATCTTTTAAATTACCGTTCCATAAAAGACGGATAAACTGCATACGCGACCCGGCATAAGCATCTTCGCGGTTCTTTTTAACGGCTTTCAGTTCGGCGGGGCTTTGCAGGCTATCAGCTTCAAACTTATAGTTGCCATCAAATACCAAATGGTTGCCGGTGCGCACAAATTTGTCGAGGTAGTAGGTAATAGTATAGCCCAGTGTTTTATTCCGGATGAGGATAGGCTTGTTTGCCGAGACCGTAAAAGTGCGGGTTTTGGCAACATAGTTCATATCAATATCATCCATATTGCTTATTTCGCAGCTTTGCGCAAGAGCGGATGTCCCTAAAAACTCATGCCTGAACATGGTAACCATAATATCGTTCGATACGTCGCTTGGCGTAATGCGCACCTCAGCCAGCATTTTGGGTTTTAAATAAACGATGATCTCTTTGTCAGGACTATAGTCATTCAGCGTTTCCGAATAGTACCCTACCGAACTGATCACCAGCGGCAATTTGGTGTGGCCCACATTCAGTTTAAAAAAACCATCATCATCACACATCACACCAATTACCGACCCGTTAAAATAAACGCTGGCGTGCGGCACCGGTGTAGTGCTACCCTCGCGGTAAACGTGCCCTTTAATTACCTGCGCCTGTAATTCAAACGCGGCGATTAGTATTGTAATAACGAATAACAAACGTTTCATGGGTATTTATGGGTTATTTAACATCGTATGTGGCTGTAGCAACCACAGGCACTCCATTTTCGGTTATACCCTGTGCTGTAATGCGTACTTTGGTTTTAGGGTCAGCATTATAATAGGTTACCGTTGCTTCACCTTTATCGTTGGTAGTTATGTTGGGTTCCCAATGGATGGTGGTACGCAGGTCGGGTTTGGTGGTGGGCTTATCATGCTTTGGAGAGTAAAAAGTGCGGGCGTTATAATAGCCATCAATATCGCGGTTAGCGGTGTGAAAATCAAACTTATCAAAGGCATGTGGCTTTACCGCGATATCGACCCACATGTAATGATTAAGGTCGGTATTTTCATCATGGTAAATAAAGCCCCTTACCACGTCGGCATATAAGGGCTCCCCGGCCAGGTTAATGAACCTGACGTGTATGGAGAGTATCTGGTCGAGCGGTATCTGAAAAAAGTTGATATGCGCAGTATCGTCCTTACGCCAGTGCGGCACCGTGTCGATGGTAAATACAAAATGGAACGGAACGCCTTTTGGCAGCTTATCGCGCTGCCTGCTATAAAGCATACCCACATAGGCCCCCAGCGTTTGGAAGCGGTATTTATCGCGGGTTATGGCTATACTTGTATCGGCATATTTTTTACCAAAGGGTATGCCGCCGCTTTTGATATCAACCTCGTGCAAAACTATGGTATCGGTTAATTTATAGCGCCGGGTTACCAGTACGCGGTTGGCAACAGCTTCGGCAAATTTTTTGGCCGATGGTAAGGTATCGGGCGGATAGCTTATTTTTTTGGTGGGGTAACCCAGGTGTGTAACCGTATCAATATCTATCCAGGCTGCATGTTTGCCTTTATTATTAGCCGCATTTACGCTAAATTTTTGATTGCCGTAAAGGTTCATCCCATCAATAAAAAAGTCGCCGTTCTTATCGCTCCGGGCGGTAAATATTTTAGTGCCGCGCGCGCTATCGGCAAATAAGGTAATATTAAGGTCAGGCGCGGGTTTTTCGCTCCACACTTCTTTAACGTGCCCGCTTATACTGATACCTTTTTCTAACAAATACGATATACGCAGCGCCGAATCGGCCAGCCTGCGCCATACAAAATCGCGCCAGCCCTGGGTCATCAGTAGCAGGTCGAGCAGCTGCTTGCGGTTAGGGTTCTTTTCATCAAAATATTGACTAACGTTTGCAATTGCACCGCGCAGCTCCGACTTTAAATTCAGGTACGATGCAATGTTCAAACGGTCGCCGGGAATAAGCCCCGCGTCGGTAACCGCTACCGACAGATTGGTATTCGGCGCAGCTTTAATAGTTAGGGTAGTTTTCTCTTTAGCGGTGTATACCTGTTTATCGCTACTCAGGGTAAACAGTTCCTCATTAGGCCTGTCAATATACACCAGGCGTTCGCAATGGGGTTTTTGCTCGTCATCGTACAAAGTAAAACAAGTAACCCCTTGCGGAAAGATACTTTTTGACAGGCTTAACGCCCCCGTTTGCGCTGTTAACTGGAAACGGACAGTCTTATAGGTTTTGCCGTGGGTTTTTCCGGTAAGGGTAAGCTGTTTGTTTTGCAGGCTGGCAAGGGTTTGCTGGTCGGCGCAGATGGTTATGTTACAGGTGCTATCGGTACCGGCAACGTGCATGGTTAAGCCGCCAAGTAATGCCTGTGGCAAAGCTGTTTTAAATGCGGACCCGTTACTGTACCGGCCAACGGCATAATAACTGGTGTTAGGTAGTGGCACTAATGTAAAAGCGCCACTGCCATCGGGTGCGTTGATGGTTGTTATTTGTTCTCCTGATCCTGTTTCTATAACACCCCCTATCCCCAACGGACGCCCATAACCGTCTTCAGCTTTAAATGCCACCAGGCCGCCAATATTTTCGACCATGCTACCGCCTTCGGGGAAGAAGCGAATTGTGTTCACTGTATCTAAATTAACCGGTGGCAGCACGGGTAATGTGGGTGCGTTTGACTTGTTATTTTTTGCAACATTGGCCTTTGGTGCATTGGGCTGACTGTTTTTGGGTTTTAGTTTTTTACCCCCGTAAACCCGTATCTCTTTTTCAAACACAAAATTATCGCCAAAGTTGCGCATCCAGTTGGTATAAGCACGCAGGCGGTAAGTGCCTGCATACAGCGAGTCGCTTAACCTAAAATCGCCATGCCCGGTACCGTTGTCTATCCGCATGGTCTGCCTGTTGCGTACCACCCCTCCGGGTGCAATTAATTCGACGTACAGGTTATTGCTGTTATTTAGCAACTGGTTTGTTTGCGCGTTTACCAGGTAGGCTTTAAACCAAATATCTTCGCCAGCAGTATATTGTTCCCTATCCGTATGCAGGTAAGCCTTTTCAAAAAATAAGGGTACGGCGGCCTGTTGTGCCTGTAGTTTATGCGTGGCAATCAGCATTACGATGAGTAACAGCAAACGTTTCATAAGGTTATTTAACTTCGTAACTGGCTGTAGCAACAACAGGGATACCCTTTTCGGTTATGCCCTGCGCAATAATGCGCACTTTGGTTTTAGGGTCGGCATTGTAGTAGTTTATGGTAGCCTGGCCCATTTCGTTGGTATTGATATTGGGTTCCCAATGGATGGTGGTGCGCAGGTCGGCGCGGTCATCGGGCTGTTCGTGGTTAGGTTTATAAAACTCGCGCACCCGGTAATATCCCGAAAAATCGGCTACGGTATTGTCAAAAAAATCTTTAGGTTTTAATGGCCCCGGGCGTAAAATTAAGGTCACCCCATACCTGATGCCTTCGGGGGTACCGTGCCGGGTTATTGTCGCTTTTAAATAACGGTCCATAGGCAGGCCCAATGGGTCATCGGCGCAATCAATATCTGGTTTTGAGCCATCAGCTACACGGTAATTAATATGTATTGGGACGGGAAATGGCCAGGCATATTGCGATATGGTTGCAATTGGCAAGCCCAAAGGGTTTGTTGGGCACTTTTGTGAACCCTCGTCTAATGTTCCGGGCATCATGTACAACAAATACTGCCCCATATTGGCAAAGTCTTTTTGTTCGGTCATGGTGATGGGATGTATCTCCGGAAGGAAAACCTCTTTATTGGAGGTGATCTTTACCTCGTTCAACTGGTTATTGCCGCTAAAGTTCACCTTTTGGTTTTCGCGGGTTGCAAGCGGTTTACTCACTATTGTATCTCGTACGCGTTTGGCCATGAGCGGCGTAACCGGTAACCTGTTTTGAAACAGCGAATCAACCATCACCCAGCCCGCGGCTTCCCCCTTGTCGGTCCGTGCGGTAAATTTGCTGAAATGGTAGCCATAAAGCACCGCGCCATCAATACGGAACCTGCCCGCCGAATCCGTTTTGGCGGTAAACAGTTTATCACCTTTGGCTTTGGTGGCAAACATGGTGATATTAATATCATTTAATGGCTTGTCCCTCCATTTCGCACGTACACGCCCGGTAATGGGCATACTTTGCTCAACTTCGTAGTTGAGCACCAGGGTGGTATCGGCTATGCGTTTCCAAACAAAATCGCGCCAGCCCTGGGTAAGCAGCAGCATATCCAGTTGCTTAAAACGGGTGGTGTTGGTGGGATCAAAGTAGAGGCCGGCGTGCTCAATGCTGCCTTTAATTTCTGACTGTAGTTCCAGATAGGATTGTATATTTTCTTCGGCAACGGGTGCGATGCCCGCGTCAACCACCGCTACCGAAAGGCTGGCACTAACGGGCCTGCTTGTCGCGTCGCACAATTTTAAATTAAGTGTCGCCTGCTCCCTTGGCTGGTACGTAAGCTTATCGGTGGTAATGGTAAAACTCATGGTTTGGCTGGCATGGTGTACATAAACCAGGCGCTCGCATAGTGGCTGGTTATGTTCATCCATCACTGTAACACAGGCTATCCCTTCGGGGAAATGGCTGGCCGGTATCTGCAGCAGCAAACTGTTTGCTGTGACAGGTAGCTGATCCTCAAAATAAGTTTTGCCGCCATGTTTGGCAATGACCACCAGGTTGCTGCCGCCCTGCCGCAGCAGGGTGCGCTTGTTAGTACTGATGACCGCCGCGATCGTCGAATCGGCCATACTCACACTCAGGTTAAAACCCGTTGGCTGTGCTTTGGGTAGTTTAAAGGTTAACGGCTGGCCACCAATGGTTACCACGGCTTTATAATCCTGTGTCCCATCCGGGCACAAAGTAAAAATGCCCATGCCTAACGAGTCGCAGGTAAATTTTGCCACCGTGCGGCCCGATGTAGCTATGACCTGGCCGGTCGCGGCAAACCCTTTGCCATATTCATCTTCGGCCTTTACAGCCACAACCGAGCAAACATCGTTAACCAGCGAACCACCTTCCGGGAAAAAACGGACCACAGGGCCTGCTTCGGCAGTATCAGCCTTTATATTGACTTTTCTTTGGCGCGGCGCAGGTTTTGCTTTCGCGATGGGTTTGTAATGGAGGGGGTTTATAATGGTGACCGGTTTCTCAAATATAAAGTTATCGCCAAAATTGCGCATCCAGTTGGTATAAGCTCGGATGCGGTATGTACCGGCAGTTATGGTATCGGGCAGTTTAAAGTCGCCGTTGCCAAGGCCATGCTCTACACGGATCACCCGGCGCACTATTATCGCGTTATTATTGATCAGTTCGACGTATAGATTGTTGCTGTTGGCAATAGGCTGATTGCTTTGCGCATTTACCAGGTAGGCCTTAAACCAAATATCTTCGCCTGCAGCATATTGGTCCCTATCGGTATGCACAAAAACCTTTTCGTAAAACATGGGGATGGTTGCCGCGGTTTGGTGTTGCGCGGATACACCAATGCTATACAAAAGCAGTGCAAACAAAAAGGTTTTTTTCATGAAAGCAGGCATACAAGGGCAGGCAATAAGGTTTATACCCAAATATACAAAAATAACGGCGCATATCAATGCGCAGAAAGTATAATAGTTTACAAAATTTAGCTTTAAAAAACGTAGTTAATTAAACCAATGCAACCAAAATCAATCAATTGCAATATGTTGCGCCGGAGGGTTTTTATTAGACATAAATATTTTACTTTTACACGCCTAATTTGTCAGCCAGTTTTCGCCTTTTTTTGAACAATACTTTACTACGTATAACCTTTGTGCTAAAATTGGAGTATAATTAATAACTATGAGATTTTTTTACCTTTTCGTTTTTGTTGTCCTGTTTCACTTGCCGGCCATTGCACAACCCGGCGACCTGGATAAGTTAAAAGACGAGTTAAATAAAAAAGCCCAATACGACAAGGATAAGGAAACAGCTATCCGTAAGATAAAAAAGACCTTAAACTTTACCGCTAAAACCAACCTGCCGCAGCAGTTTAACCTAAGCCTCAAACTTTACGACGAATATAAATCGTACCAATACGACTCGGCTTATGTATACGCAGGCAAGCTGCAGGAGTTAAGCCACGCCATGCGGTCGCCGGCTAAGGAATATTACAGCAAGATCAAGATCGGGTTTATCCTGCTATCGTCGGGTATGTTTAAAGAAACCTTTGATAACCTGCATGGCATTGATGTACACTCGCTTGATGACAGCGTAAAACTGGAATACTACTCCCTGCTGACCCGTGCTTACTACGACCTTGCCGGGTACGATAACGATCAGCATTATACCCCTTACTATAACGCCCTCGCCAATAAATATATCGACTCGGCCATCGCGCTAAGCAAACCCGACTCGTTCGATAAAATTTACTTTACCGGTTATAAAAAACTAAAGAACGGGCAACCACAGGCAGCGATGGTTAATTTTAATGAGCTGCTCGATCATCATAAGCTCACGCTGCACCAAACGGCCATTGTGGCTTCAACGTTGGGTAATATTTACACCAGCGATGTAACCCAGCGTGAAAAATGTATCGACCTGCTGGCCCGGGCAAGTATTTGTGATATCCAGTCGTCAACCAAAGAAACCCTGGCCCTTTTTTGGCTGGCCCAGCTTTTATATAAAAACGGCGATATTACCAATGTGTACGTTTACCTGGAGCAGGCTCTTGCCGATGCCGATTTTTATGGCGCAAGGCAGCGTAAGATACAGATAGGCACGCTGTTACCCATTGTTGCCGCCGAAAAATTAAGTTACACCGAGCGTGAAAAAACCAGGTTCATTATTTACCTGGTATCCATAACAGCACTGGCTTTGCTGGTGCTTTGGTTTGCATTGGCCTTATCCAAACAGCTTAAAAACTTAAAGATAAAAGAGAAAATTATTGATGATAAAAATGTACAGCTCGAAAAGATAAACGAGCGGCTTACCGAGGGCACCAAGATCAAAGAAGAATACATCGGGTACTTTTTTAATGTGATATCGGGCTATATTTTGCAGTTGGAGAAGATAAAGCGCTCCATTGATACCAAGCTATCCATCAAAAAGTACGACGATATCCAGATCATCATTGATAAGATCAACATTAAAAAGGACCGCGACAACCTGTTCTATACCTTCGACCATGTTTTTATCAAGATATTCCCCAATTTTATTGAAGACTTCAACGCCCTGTTCCACCCCGAAGACCAGATATGGCCCAAAGAGCATGAAGTACTCACCACCGACCTGCGGATATTCGCGCTGATACGTATGGGTATAAACGACACCGAAACAATAGCCAAGATTTTGGAGTACTCCGAAAAAACCATCTACGTTTATAAAATGCGGATCAAAGCCAAGGCTATTATCCCCGGCGACCAGTTTGACCATCACATTATGGAGATCAAGGCCGTTGATCTTAAGTAGCTCCCCATTTTAGCCTTCTCGCTGCACCCCCCAAATTACGTTTAGCGCTTTTAAACGAGCTTTTTTATTGGCGTTTTTGTGTTAAAAAGTGTAAAATCCGTTTATATTTTTTTTGTTACAATTATTTATAATTATTTGATTATCAATATTTTAATAATAAAAATTATCGAAAAAAATTAAATTTTTTTTATATAAATAGCTATTCGCAATTATCTCACACAAATTTGTATTGTCGTATTACACACCGATGTGCCAGCCAAACAATAATTGGGCATCAGCCGTATACGCAGTATAAACCAATACAACCAAATAGAATACCGTACTAAAATTTTAAGTGATAACGTAATGTTATTGTTTACGCGCACACCTTGCTTTGGCATTTACGTGTTTGTGGCATAACATACCCTATAAAATTAATTTTTAACTGACCCTAAAAACAAACCCCGGTAATATGATAAAACTGTACCCAACTTAACAAACAAAGGCCGCACCTGTTAAGGCCCAAAATTCCAGGTCCTTTTTAACCAATTACACCCAAGCTTTCCGCAAACCCCAGACCAATTATCAATAAAATGAAAAGCTTTAAAATAAACCCAATCTTAAATTACATGAGAAATCATTATCTAAAAAAATGTATGCTGCTGTGTGCTTTGCTAATTGCATCGTCAATAGCTTTTGCGCAAACAGGCAGCATTTCGGGCAAAGTTGTTGACGAAACAAATCAACCAATGCCATCAGCAACGGTGCTTGTAAAAGGCACCACCAAAAGCACATCGGCCGATGTGAACGGAAACTTTAAACTAACCGGCCTTACCAATGGCACCGTTACTTTAGAGATCCGCTTTTTAGGCTATTTAACAAGCACACAGGTTGTTAACCTTAATGGTACCGCGGTAGTTAATGTAAGTATGCGGCCAAACACCACATCATTAAACGAGGTTGTGGTTATTGGGTACGGCACTGTAAAAAGTAAAGATCTTACAGGTTCTATCACAAACATTACTGCTAAAGATTTTAACCAGGGCGCTATTACCACACCAGAGCAATTGATACAAGGTAAAGTAGCCGGTGTATCCATCATCAGCAACGGCGGTGCACCAGGTGCCGGTAGTACTATCCGCATACGCGGCGGTGCATCTGTTGCCGGTAGCAACGACCCCTTGTTTGTAATTGACGGTGTGCCCGTAAGTAACAACGGCATAGCAGGCGCTGCCAACCCATTAGACCTGATCAACCCAAATGATATTGAGTCGTTCTCGATATTAAAAGATGCTTCGGCTGCAGCCATTTACGGTAACAGGGCTTCTAACGGTGTAATTATCATCACCACCAAAAAAGGTCAGAGCGGTAAACCGCAGGTTAATTTCAGTTCACAAATATCGTTTGCCAGCTTACCAAAAGAAGCCCCGGTATTAACAGCCGACGAGTTTAGGGCTTATGTAAAAGCAAATGATACAACTTCATCAAAAAAATACATCAGTTTATTAGGCAATGCCAGCACCGATTGGCAAAAAGAGATTTACCAAAACTCAGTAAGTACCGATAATAACATCAGTATTTCGGGTAAAACAGGTAAATTGCCTTACCGCGTATCGGTAGGCTACCTTGATCAGAACGGTATATTGATCACTACCGCCATGCACCGTTATTCAACGGCCATCAATTTAAGCCCAAGCTTATTTTCGGACCACTTAAAGGTTAATTTTAACTTTAAAGGCGCTCAGGATAAACATCGCTACGCCAACGAAGGCGGCGCTATATATGGCGCGGTTGACTTTAACCCAACAGTTCCGGTATTTTCGGGTAACAGTAAATACGGCGGCTACTGGGAATGGTTAGACCCCGCGAACACCGCAACAGGTTTAAAATCGCTGGCTCCGCTAAACCCGGTAGGTTTATTGAACGAAAACGATAACGAGAGCACCGTTTACCGTGCATTAACCAGCCTGGCTTTAGATTATAAGCTTCACTTCTTCCCCGACCTTCACGTCAACGTAAACGTGTCGTATGACGGGTCGAACGGCAGCGGTAGCGACTTTATCCCCGGTACAGCGGCCTCTAACCTTAACAGCTTTACCGATGCTAATAACGTTTTACGCAGCGGTAACAACAGCAGTTATCACCAGGTTAACGGCAACACGCTTTTTGAAGGTTATTTAAATTATACCAAAGATATCAAAAGCATAAAAAGCCATATCGACCTGGTAGGCGGTTATTCTTTCCAGGATTTTAAAACTACCAACTACAGTTATGTTAGTTACTCGGCCGATGGTGTTTTAAACCCATCTTCGGTATCAAATTACCCAAGCCACATCGCCGAAAACCAGCTTACATCCATCTACGCAAGGTTAAACTACGCGTATAATGATAAATACCTGTTGACCGCCACCATACGTTCGGATATTTCAACAAGGTTTGCGCCAGGTATCCGTACCGGTAATTTCCCGGCCGTTGCTTTAGGTTGGAGGATTAGCAACGAAGACTTTTTAAAGAACAGCAAAACCATATCAAACCTTAAACTGCGTTTAGAATACGGTGTTACCGGTAACCAGGACGGTATTGGTAACTACGATTACCTATCGCCTTACAGCTTGAGCAATACAACAGCGCAATACCAGTTTGGCAGTAATTATTATGAGTTGTACAGGCCATCGGCTTATTACCCTGGCCGTACCTGGGAGCAAACATCAACCAGCAATTTAGGTATTGACTATGGCTTCTTAAATGACCGTATCACCGGCGCTATTGATGTTTACTATCGCAAAACCGATAAACTCCTTGCATCAGAAAATCAGGCTGCAGGCAGCAACTTTGGTAACCGTATTGTTGGTAACATTGGTAACATGACCGACAAAGGTGTTGAATTTAGCATCAATGGCCGCATAATTGACCAGAAAGCCATTACCTGGACCGCCGGTTTCAACGTTACTTATGACAAGAATGAGATAACCAACCTGACCCAGATACCTAACCCTGATTTTGGTGGCATCTTAACTACCGGCATTTCGGGCGGAACAGGTAACACCATCCAGATCAATGCTTTAGGCTATCCTAAATACTCGTTCTATACTTTCCAGCAAGTGTACGGCAGCGATGGCAAACCATTGGCAGGCGTATTTGTTGACCGCAATAAAGACGGTATAATCAACAACGCTGATGAGTACATAGGCCACAGCCCGGCCCCGCAGGAGTTTTTTGGAGTTAATTCTGATTTCAGGTACAAAAAAGCAAGCATTGGTTTTTCGGCCCGTGCATCCGTAGGCAACTATGCTTACAACAACGTAGCCTCGAGCACCGGTGTTCAACGTAACTTCCTGAACCCTATTGGTGTGCTTAACAACGGATCGAGGGATGTGTTGACCAGCGGTTTAACCGGTAACGGCAGCAACGACCTGTTGTCTGACTATTACATCCAAAACGCTTCGTTCTTCCGGATGGATAACATACATGTTGGTTACAATTTTGGTAAAGTGTTCAGAAATCACGGCGACCTACGTTTGAGCGGCAGCGTGCAAAACGTATTTATCATTACCAACTACACCGGTGTTGACCCTGAAATATCCAACGGTGTTGATAATAACTTTTATCCGCGCCCACGCACATTTGTGTTAGGCTTTAACCTGGGTTTATAATTTGACATCCACCAAATAAAAAATATTGACATGAAAATTAATGCGATCAAGATCATACTAACTACGGGCATAATTTGCGGCAGTTTAGTATCATGTAACAAGGATAAGATATTATCCCCTAACGACGCGGTAACCTCGGTACAGGTTTACAGCACCCCAGATGGTTATAAACAGGCTTTAGCCAAAGTTTACGGCTCATTTGCTTTAACAGGTAACTCTGGCCCTGCCGGATCAGGCGATATTGCCGGTATTGACGAAGGTACTTCGGATTTCTTCCGCCTTTACTGGTGCGCACAGGAGTTAACTACCGATGAGGCAGTTATATCATGGGGCGACCCTGGTGTACCAGATCTGCACGCCATGAACTGGTCATCATCAAATGCTATCCTTACCGGTTTGTACTACCGTTGTATGTACCAGATCACCCTGTGTAATGATTTCATCACCCAATCGAGCGACGCGCAGTTAAGCACACGCGGCATATCGGGTAACGATGCGACTAACATCCGTTACTATCGTGCCGAAGCCCGTTTTTTACGCGCTTACCAATATTCGATAATGATGGACCTGTTTGCTAACCCTCCGTTTGTAACCGATGCTGACGCAGTAGGATCAGTTTTACCGCCGCAAACTACCCGCGCCGCAGTATTTGCTTACATTGAAAGTGAGTTAAAAGCTATCGACGGATTATTGGTTGCACCAAAACAAAACGAGTATGGCCGTGCCGACCAGGCGGCTGACTGGGCTTTATTAGCACGTATTTATCTGAATGCCCAGGTTTACACCGGTACTGCCCGTTATACCGATGCCATTACTTACGCATCAAAAGTTATCGGCGCAGGCTACAGCCTGATACCGCACTATGATAACCTGATGCTGGCCGACAACAATCTGAATACCAACGAGTTTATCTTCACCATCAACTTTGACGGGTTAAAAACTCAAAGCTACGGTGGTACTACGTTTTTAACTCACGCCCCTGTTGGCGGCTCAATGCCATCAAACAATTTTGGCATAAGCGGTGGCTGGGCCGGTGCACGTACCACCAGCAATTTGGTGGCTCTTTTCCCTGCAAATACCAACACCACGTTCCCAACTAACGGCAACCCCGATTTCAGGGCCGAATTTTGGACAGCAGGTCAAAACTTAGCGATCAATGATGTTACCTCGTTTAACGATGGTTTAGGTGTTAACAAGTTCCGGAACGTGAAAACTGACGGCTCACAAGGCTCAAGCAATAGCTTTTCGGATGTGGATATGCCTATCTTCAGGTTACCCGAAATGTACCTGATCTATGCCGAATCGGTATTGCGCGGCGGTAGTGGCGGCGACGCAACGACAGCTTTAACGTACGTAAACAAAATACGCACCCGTGCTTACGATGGCAGCCTTGCAGGTAACATAACTGCCGGCCAGCTTACCACCCAATTTATATTGGATGAGCGTGCACGCGAACTGTATTGGGAAGGTTTCCGCCGTACAGATCTGGTCCGCTATGGCCAGTTTGTTGAAGGGACTTATTTATGGCCGTTTAAAGGTGGTATCAAAGCAGGTACAAGTGTAGGCTCGTTCCGCACTGTTTTCCCGATACCTGATGCCGACCGTGCGGTAAACCCGAACCTTAAACAAAATACAGGGTACTAATTAAAACAACATACAGCAGGAACATTAGTTCCTGCTGTTATAGCATAACCAGTTTAACAAACATAAACACAAAAGTATAATGAGAAACTCAATCACTAAAACGTTAGTACTTGGCGGCCTGGCGCTGCTTGGGCTGGCATCGTGCAACAAGGATGGGGCATTGGTAACCATTAACGGGAGCACAACTGTTGCGGGTACGTTAACCGCGTCAACCACTACCCCGGTTTTAACCAAAGCAACTTTAACAGCTACATCGGTAACGTTTACGGCAACTTCGCCAAACTATGGCTACAGCGCGTCGGTAACCAATACCTTACAGCTTGATGTACACAGCGATGCTTTTGCAAAAGTTAAAAAAGAAGTAGTATTACCGGTAGGTACTTTATCACAAAGCTATAACGTGTTGGATTTTAACAACATTTTATTAGCCATGGGCCTGCCTACAGGCACCAGTGCACAGGTTGATGTACGCATCAAATCATCATTAAGCGCTACAGCAGGCATCGTTTATTCAAACGTGGTAACTTTAACCGTTACACCTTTTGCATTGATATCTTACATGTACGTACCTGGCGCTTACGAAGGATGGAACAACCCTGGCCCGCTGGAAGATAGTTTAGTTTCGGTAACGGGTAACGGCGTATATGTAGGTATCATTAAATTCACTGCAGGTAATAACCAATTTTTGGTAACCCCAGCTAAAAACTGGAATAACAAATATGCGACTAACGACGCTGCAAGTACCGCCGGGCCATCATCAAATTACACCGTTACTTACAATGGCAACAATAACTTTTACGCACCGACAACGGCTGGTTACTATGTGGTTACGTTAAACACCAACAACAATACCATGTCAATACAACCCGCAGATTTTTATAGCATTATTGGTGATGCAGCACAAGGCTGGAGTACCGATGTTGCCATGAAATTTATTAATGATGGTAACAACAACTGGATATCCCAGAACTCAACCGGGGGGACAGCAATCCCTCTGGTATCTACCGGTCAGTTTAAGATAAGGGAGGATAACGATTGGACCTATAGCTGGGGTATCCCAAAAGCCGCCGGGGCGGATGGTTTCGGTGTTCCTAATACATTGAATGATAATAACAATAATAATATTCCGGTTGCTTCAAATGGTAATTATGTGGTAACGTTTAATATGCCAGTAAGCGTACACGGGGCATCTCCGACTGCGCCGCCGTCAACTACAACTACTTACAGCGTTCATTAAAACGGTAATAAAACATTAAATTGTCCTGATCAAAACTTACCTACCCTTCGGGGTGGGTAGGTTTTTAACACCCTTTTATTTAGCATTGATTTAGCTTTTAATGCCTGGTAACCATCAGGTTAATGATCATCTATACTACTTACCAAATGAATATCCGCCCGCTTAATCTGTTACTGTTCTGCTTTATGCTAATGCCCTATCTGCTTGCCGCGCAGGTAAGCCCTGTTAAAGGTGCAGGCAACATAACCGGCGTTAATATAAACGGGCAGCAGGTTGCCATCACAACTGATAACGCTTTTGCGCAGGTAATGGTTTATAATGCCAACGTTATCCGTGTGCGGATGGATAGGCAACCACTCAGCGCTGATTTTTCCTACGCGGTAATTGCACAGCCTCAAACTACTAAAACCAGCATCACACAGGATGCGAACAGTATTAGCATTACCACCGATTCGGTTAAAATGCTGATCAATAAAAAACCGTTCTCGGTTACGCTATATACAAAAGACGGTGAGGTTATCAACCAGGACGAAACAGGCCTCACCACATCATGGGTAAACCAATCGGTAACCACCTACAAAAAAATGCAGGATGGCGAACGCTTTATAGGCCTGGGCGAAAAGACCGGCCCTCTTGACCGTCGCGGTAACGGCTACACCAACTGGAACACCGATGCCTTTGGTTATAAAACCGACCAGGACCCTATTTATTCCACCATTCCTTTTTACATCGGTATCCACCACGATATCAACTACGGTATATTTATGGACAACACCTACCAAAGCGATTTTAACTTTGGTGCCAGTAACGACCGTTTCTCCTCTTTCGGCGCCCGTGGCGGCGAAATGAACTACTACCTCATCTACCACAAACGCCTGGCCGATATTATTACGGCTTATACCGCACTGACCGGTCGCATGAAAATGCCGCCGCTGTGGAGCCTTGGCTACCAGCAAAACCGCTACAGCTATTACCCCGAAACCGAGGTAATGCGGATAGCGCAAACCCTACGCGAGAAAAAAATTCCGGCTGATGGTATCACGCTTGATATCCATTACATGGACCATTATAAAGTATTTACCTGGGATAAAACACGTTTCCCCGACCCTAAAGCCATGACAGATAAACTAAAAGACATGGGCTTTAAGATAACCGTGATTGTTGACCCGGGTGTTAAAATTGAAAAAGGCTACGGTGTTTACGACCGTGGCGTGGCCGCAAATGTTTTTGCCCAATATCCCGACGGCACCAACTATAGCGGGCAGGTTTGGCCGGGCTGGTGCCACTTCCCCGATTTTACGAACCCTAAGGCGCGTGCCTGGTGGGGAACCGAAATGAAAAAATACGGCGATGACGGCATCAGCGGCATTTGGAACGACATGAACGAAATTGCCAGCTGGGGCCAAAAAATGCCCGACAATATCATATTTGATTACGACGGGCAAAAAGCATCGCACATGCAAACCCATAACGTTTATGGTATGCAAATGGCAAGGTCCAGTTACGAAGGGGCCAAACAAGCCTTTAACAAACGACCTTTTGTGTTGACCCGTGCAGGCTATGCAGGCTTTCAACGTTATTCGGCCATCTGGACAGGTGATAACCGCGCCGAAGACAGCCACATGCTGTTAGGCGTACGTTTGCTAAACAGTCTGGGTTTAAGCGGTGTTGCCTTTACGGGAATGGATATCGGCGGCTTTACCGGCAACGGCACTCCATCGCTTTTTGCGCGTTGGATACAGATAGGCGCCTTTAACCCCTACTTCCGCAACCACACGGCGGTAAACACCAAATCGGCCGAGCCCTGGACCTTTGGCGAAGAAGTATTGGAGATATCACGCAACTATATCAGTCTGCGCTATAAGCTGATGCCATACCTGTACTCATCATTTTACGAGGCTACCCAAAGCGGCCTGCCACTGATGCGCTCGCTGGCTATTGATTATACATTTGATAAAAATGTGTACGACGGTGAGTTTGATACCCAGTATATGTTTGGCAATGCGTTTTTGGTGGCCCCTTTTGAGGGCGATGCCAAATTTGGTAAAGTATACTTCCCGCAAGGTAAATGGTATAACCTGTACACCGGCGAAGTGCAAACCGGCAACCAGCAAAAGCTGATTGAAGTAGGCCTGCACAAACTACCTGTTTATGTAAAACAGAGCAGCATTATCCCAATGCAATCGCTGGTGCAGTCAACAGCACAAAAACCTACCGATACTTTAACGGTACATATTTACCAGGGCGATGTGAACAACAAGTTTGTGTATTACGAAGACGACGGCGAAAGTTTTGCCTACGAAAACGGGGCTTTTTATAAACGTGTAATAGCCTACGATGCCGCCAGCAAAACCATCACCTTTAATAAAGCCGAGGGCTCGTTTGCGTCCAAATTCCACAGCATTAAACTGGTAATGCACGGTTTTGGCACTACCTCGGTAAAACTCAATGGTAAACAAACCAATTTGGATGATGATTTTTCGGCCCTGCTAAACCCGCTTTCCAAGTTCGATCCGCAAGGCTCGGCAAGAGGGGTTGAAGGCGAAAAGGTAAAAAGTATAATAGTTAATAACGACAGCGGCCAGTTTACAGTGGCTTACTAATCAGCATATAATGAAGTTGAGACCAGCACTTATATTTTTGTTCGTTTTTGTAGCCTATACGGCATCGGCACAGCTCCCTGACCTGGAACGGGTTGAGCCTGCCTTTTGGTGGGTTGGGATGAAAAACCCTAAACTACAACTCATTGTACATGGTAAAGATATTGCCAATCGCACTGCCACGATTAGCTATCCTGGCGTAAAGCTGGTTAAGGTAAACAAAGTAGAAAATCCTAATTACCTGTTCCTCGACCTTGAGATATCGGCGCAAGCCAAAGCAGGCAGCTTTAATATCAGCTTTGCTAAAGTGGGTGCACAAAGCCTGCAATACCACTATACACTCAATAACCGCGACCGCTCGTCTAACCGTGCGCAGGGCGTAACCAGTAAGGATGTTATTTATTTGCTGATGCCCGACCGCTTTTCGAACGGCGACCCTACCAACGATTCCTTTGCCAACATGCGCGAAAAGGGCGTTAACCGCGATTCGATGTATGCACGCCATGGCGGCGATATACAGGGCCTGATAAACCATCTGGATTATCTGAAAGACCTCGGCATAACCACTATATGGATGACCCCTGAAGTTGAGAACGATGAGCCTCATGCGTCGTACCATGGTTATGCCGTTACCAATCATTACAAAACCGACCCGCGCTACGGCACCAATGAGCTGTACAAGGCTTATGTCGAAAAATGCCACAGCATGGGCCTCAAGGTTATTAAAGACCTGGTGCACAACCACGCAGGCACCGAGGGTTGGACAATTACCGATATGCCCATGAAAAGTTGGGTACACCAATGGCCAACCTACACCCGTTCGAACTTTAGGTACGCTGCCCTTACCGATCCCAATGCTCCGGCGGCAGACCGTAAGCAAATGTTAGACGGTTGGTTTGACCGCCGTATGGCCGATATGAACGAGAGTAACCCTTACGTTCAAAACTACCTCACACAAAACCACATCTGGTGGATAGAGTACGCGGGGGTCGACGGCTTTAGGCTGGATACTTACCCCTATAACGACCCGGTTTACATGGCCGACTGGGCGCAAAAAGTAAAAGCCGAGTATCCGCATTTCTCCATTTTTGGTGAGGTGCTGGATAACCAGGTAGCAAATGAAGCCTATTTTATGCAGGGCAATACGGTAAACCGGGGTTTCGATACACACCTTCCCGGTATTACCGATGCCGCTCTGAAAGATGCGATCAACGAGGCGCTGAACGGCAAAGAAGGCTGGGATAGCGGCGTAAACAAACTGTACGAAACCATTGCCCAGGATTTTATGTACCAGGACCCTACGCGTAACTGCATATTTCTGGACAATCATGACATGAGCCGTTTTTACTCGGTGGTAAACGAAGATTTTGATAAGTATAAAGCTGGTATGGCTATTTTATTGACCATGCGCGGCATACCGCAACTGTACTATGGCGATGAGATATTGATGGCGGGTGTATCAAACCCGGATGGACTGGTGCGAAGCGATTTTGCTGGCGGCTGGCCGGGTGATAAGGTAAACAAATTTACGGCCGCCGGGCGTACGGATAAAGAGAACGAAGCCTTTAATTATGTACGCAAACTGGCTAACTATCGCAAAAATACCCCTGCCCTGCAAACCGGAAAGCTAATGCAATATCTACCTAATAGGGGTATTTATGTGTACTTCCGGTATGATACGCAAAAAACCGTGATGATGGTTTACAACAGTACCACAAAAGCCTCGTCGGTAAAAACCGACCGTTTTGAGGAGCGGATGAGTGGTTTTAAAACTGCTGTAAATATTATTAACGACGAAGTGCTGAACGATATAAGTACGATAAACGTACCCGCAAAAACAACCCTGGTATTTGAACTTAAAAAGTAAGATACAGGCATTATAAACATAACCCTGATAACCGTGAGAAAAGTTATAGAGAGACCCAGGCTAACATTTTGGCAGATATTTAACATGAGCTTCGGCTTTTTGGGGATACAGTTTGGCTTTGCGCTGCAAAATGGCAACGCATCGCGCATACTGCAAACCTTTGGTGCCGATGTGGAACACCTTTCGCTGTTTTGGCTGGCCGCGCCTATCACAGGTATGATCGTTCAGCCGCTAATAGGCCATTACAGCGACCGTACCTGGAACCGTTTAGGCCGCCGCAAACCTTATTTTTTAACAGGTGGTTTGTTAGCTGCTATCGCGCTGATATTTATGCCTAACTCGTCCATGCTGCTGTTCCTCCCTCCTATTATGGTTGGCGCGGGTATGCTCATGATCATGGATGCTTCGTTCAACGTAGCCATGGAGCCTTTCAGGGCGCTTATCGCCGATAACCTGCCTGATGGTCAGCGTGGCCTGGGCTTTTCGGTACAAACCTTCCTGATAGGCATTGGCGCGGTTATAGGCTCGTGGTTGCCTTACATATTTTCTAATTGGCTGGGCATATCCAAAACTGCCGCGCCTGGCCATATACCCAATAACGTATTGTTCTCGTTTTACACCGGCGCTGCCGTAATGATATTCAGCCTGGTTTACACAGTTTTAACGACTAAAGAGTATTCGCCGGCGCAATACGCCTCATTCCATCCCGAAGAGGAAAAAGAAGAAAAAGGCGGCATACTCACCATATTTAAAGATTTTGCCAACATGCCCAAAACCATGATGCAACTGGGCCTTGTACAGTTCTTCTCGTGGTTTGCTTTATTCTCCATGTGGGTTTTTACAGCTCCAGCTGTAGCACAACATATCTATCATGTGCTACCAGGCGATACATCATCCGCTAAATTTGCCGATGCCGGCAATTGGGTAGGTATATGCTTCGGTATTTACAACGGTATTTCGGCTATATACGCTTTATGCCTGCCTGCCATTGCCCGTGCAACCAGCCGTAAAATGGCACACGCGTTTTCGCTTATCTGCGGTGGCCTGGGTTTGGTATCCATCTTTTTTGTACAAAACCCTAATATGCTTATCCTGTCAATGGTAGGTATCGGCTTAGCCTGGGGCAGTATACTGGCTATGCCTTATGCTATCCTTTCGGGATCTATCCCGGCTAAAAAAATGGGCGTGTACATGGGCATCTTCAATTTCTTTATCACCTTCCCGCAAATTGTGAACGGGCTGTTCGGCGGCTGGATAGTGAAAAACCTTTTTGGCGGCCAGGCCATTTACGCCGTTGTGCTTGCAGGCATATTTATGCTTTGCGCGGCTGTATCTGTACTTTATGTGCAGGACAATAAAGACATCAAGTTTACGTCAAATACAACACCAGCATCTACCACCACTACTTATTTAACTACCGATGAAGAAGATAATATATTTGTTACTGACAGCCGCAGCGCTTAGCAGTTGCACCAAAAAACAGGTTGAGCCACCTGTAGTTGATAATGGCAGCGGTACCACTACTGTAGTCAACGGTAAACCGTTGCCGGCCGGTGCAAATGATGGCGCGACTTTCATTAACTCGGGCACATCGGTTATACTAAACCTGTACGCGCCTAATAAAACCACGGTTAGCGTTATCGGCGATTTTAACAGCTGGACACCTACGGCTATGAACGAGACGCCTGACGGTACACGCTGGTGGGTACAGATCGATAATATAAACCCAACTACCGAGTACGCTTATCAATACTTTGTTGACGGCTCGTTAAAAGTTGCCGACCCGTACTGCGAAAAGATACTCGACCCGGCAAACGATAAATATATCCCGGCTTCCATTTATCCCAACCTTAAAGCATATCCAACCGGGCAGACGGGCATTGTGAGTGTTTTACAGGCTAACCAGACCGCTTACACCTGGAAAAACACCTCGTTTACCCGTCCGGATAAAAAGAACCTGGTCATTTATGAATTGCACGTGCGCGATTTTATTGCCGATCATAGCTACAAAACCTTAAAAGACACCCTGAACTACCTAACCAACCTTGGCATAAACGCGGTGGAACTGATGCCCGTTAATGAGTTTGAAGGCAATGATTCGTGGGGATACAATCCTGATTTCTATTTCGCGCCCGATAAGTATTACGGTACCAAAAACGATCTGAAAGCACTGATAGATGAGTGCCACTCGCGTGGGATGGCCGTGATACTGGATATGGTGTTAAACCACTCGTTCGGTTCATCGCCAATGGTGCAATTGTATTTTAACAGCAGCACACAAAAACCTACACCTGATAACCCATGGTTTAACGTTGACCCAACCCACCCCGATAATGTGGGGTATGATTTTAACCACGAAAGCCAGGCGACCAAATACTTCGCTAAAAATGTGATGAAATTTTGGATGACCGAGTATAAAATTGATGGTTACCGCTTTGACCTGGCCAAAGGTTTTACACAAAAAAATACCGGCAGCGACGTTAACGCCTGGGGACTTTACGATGCCAGCCGCGTAGCCATCTGGAAGGATTATAACAGCTTTATACAGGGCGTTGACCCCAATAACTTTTATGTGATACTGGAAAACTTCGCGTCGGACCAGGAGCAGAAAGAAGAATCGGACCAGGGCATGATGCAGTGGAACAACATGAACTATAGCTTTAACGAAAGCACTATGGGCTGGGTATCCACATCCGACCTGACGAGCATGTTTTTTACCCCGCACACCTACACTGCGCCCGATTACCTGGTAAATTATATGGAAAGCCACGACGAAGAGCGCCTGATGTATAAAAACCTAAATTTTGGCAATACAGCCGGTGCAAGCGGCTATACCGTACGCGATCTGGCCACAGCCTTAAAACGCCAGGAAACAGCAGCAGCCTTATTTTTAACCGCGCCAGGCCCTAAAATGATATGGGAATTTGGCGAACGCGGGTACGATATCAGTATAAACGACGGCGGCAGGCTTGGCGATAAACCCGCACATTGGGAATATATGAGCGACCCGTTACGTAAAAAACTGTACACCGTTTTTGCCAGGCTGATCAAAATGAAGATCAAGAACCCGGTATTTACAACCTCAACCGTTCAATACTCCGTTGCAGGCGCGGTTAAAACCATGACCCTCGCCGGTACCGGCGTAAAGGTTGAAGTGATAGCCAATGTGGATGTAAACCCGCAAACCACTACGATCACCTTCCCTGCTACCGGCACTTATTATGATTATATGACGGGTACCACGATTAACGTGCCCAGTGCATCGTATAGTGTAACCCTGGCGCCGGGCGAGTACCATATTTACAGCACCGCTGTTTTAAATTAAGACAAAAAAGGATTGCATCGAAAAAAATCGACCTTAGAAAAACCCTTTGTGTCCTCTGTGCAAAATCTCTGTGGGCTCTGTGGTAAATTAACCGCAGAGTGCGCCGAGAGAAGAACACAGAGTTGCACAGAGCCTAAACTGAATCTGATTGTTTTCTGCTATTGAACTTTTGAGAAGCTTTTTACTAAAAGTATATCTTTACCGGGAGAATATTTATGATGACATTGGTCAGATCTGTTTTACTTTTATCAACCATTTCAATTTTTATGCTGGCCCAGCCAAAGCAAAACCTTACCCTTGCAGAACAATATCCCGTTTATAACGGCACCGACCTTGGGGTTACTTACGGCCCCCGTATCACCGTTTTTAAAATATGGGCACCGGGCGCAGAGCAAGTTAAATTACGCTTGTACGAAGCGGTTAATGGCGGTACGGCTTTTAAAACCGAAGATCTGCACAGAAGTGAGAACGGTATATGGGAAATGGCCATGCTGGGCGATATTAAAAACAAGTACTACACTTTCCAGGTGTACCAAAATGGTGGCTGGCTTGCCGAAGCACCCGATATTTATGCCAAAGCGGTTGGCGTTAACGGGCACCGCGGCATGGTGGTTGACCTGAAAAGTACCGACCCACTCAACTGGGGCAGCGATAAACGTCCGCCATTAAAAAACCTGACGGATATTATTATCTACGAAACACACGTACGCGATATATCAATTAGCCCAAATTCGGGAATAACACACAAAGGCAAGTTTTTAGGCCTTGCGGAGACAGGTACCAAAAGTCCCACCGGCGAAGCAACGGGACTTGACCATATTAAACAATTAGGAGTAACGCATGTACACCTGCTGCCCTCGTTTGACTACGCTACTGTTGACGAAACCAAACTACAAAACAAGCAGTACAACTGGGGATATGATCCGTTAAACTACAATGTGCCCGAAGGCAGCTACTCCACCAACCCCTACGATGGCAACGTGCGGATAAAGGAGTTTAAACAAATGGTTCAGGCCTTACATGCCAACGGTCTGCGGGTGATACTGGACGTAGTGTATAATCATACCAACGATACCAAAAATGCCAATTTTAACCAGTTTGCGCCTGGCTACTTTTACCGGATGAATGCGGATGGCACTTACTCGAACGGTACCGGCTGCGGTAATGAAACGGCATCGGAGCACGTGATGATGCGCAACTTTATGGTGCAATCTGTAGCTTACTGGGCCAGGGAATATCATCTGGATGGTTTTAGATTTGACCTGATGGGTGTACACGATATTACAACCATGAACACCATAAGCGATACGCTGCACAAAATTGACCCGACCATATTTATTTACGGTGAAGGCTGGACAGCCGGGGCAAGCCCACTGCCTGAAGGCCAGCGTGCGGTTAAGAAGAATACTTACGAGCTAAAACAAATAGCTGCCTTTAGCGACGACCTGCGCGATGGTTTAAAAGGCGGCTGGAGCGATGTAAAGGCCAAGGGCTTTGTGAGCGGCGCACCGGGTAATGCCGAGTCGGTTAAGTTTGGTATTGTGGCGGCAACGCAGCACCCGCAGGTTAATTACGCGGCTGTAAACTACTCCAAAGCGCCCTGGGCTGCACAGCCTTACCAGGCCATTAACTATGTATCCTGCCACGATGATAATACCCTTTTCGACCGTTTAAAAATATCAAACCCTAACGCCACCGAAGCACAGTTGATCAGCATGGATAAGTTGAGCAATGCTACGGTGCTCACATCGCAAGGCGTGGCGTTTTTACATTCGGGTGCAGAGTTTTTGCGAACCAAACAGGGAATTGCAAATTCGTACAACCAGCCTGACAGTATCAATCAAATTGACTGGGGCCGCAAAACCAAATACAAAACTGTATTTAACTATTATAAACAACTCATCAGCCTGCGCCGTAACCACCCCGCATTCAGGATGCCGACTACGCAAATGATAGCGGCACATTTGAAATTTATGGAGACCAACGATGCCTGCCTGATCGCTTACCAGATAAGCGGTAACGCGAATGGCGATACCTGGAAAAATATTATGGTGGTACTAAACGGTAACCAGGCTCCGCGCAAAGTAAAGCTGCCTGCCGGTAACTGGGTTTTGATTGGCGATGAACAAAAAGTTGTGCAAAGCGGTATACGCAAAGGCCTGGGCGGCGAAATAACTATGCCCGCAACCTCGGCCTACATATTACGCAATTAGCTAACTGCGTATTTTGAGTACGATGCTATTTTACGGTACAGTTCATCGGGGTTAAAAGGCTTGCTCACATAATCGTTCATTCCCGACTCAAAAGCCTTATCCTTAATATCCAGCATTGCCGATGCCGTTAAGGCGATGATAGGCAGGCTGGCGTATTTTTCGCCGGGTAATTTACGCACCTTTTCGGTGGTTTGGTAGCCATCCATTTCGGGCATTTGCAGGTCCATCAGCACCAGGTCGTAATTATTGGTCTGTATCAGTTCATAGGCTATCACACCGTTTTCGGCAACATCGCATTCAATATCCCACTGTTTCATAAACTGCTTGGCCAGCAGCACGTTGATCTGGTTATCCTCGGCAATTAAAATACGGGTGCCTTTGAGGCTTTTTATTTGTTGTATGCTCTCCAACACCGGTGCCAGTTGTTTGGTGCTGTTTTTAAACTTTAAGCTAAAGCTAAAAACCGAGCCTTTACCTAATTCGCTGGTCACTTTTATCTCGCTTCCCTGCAACTCAAGCAAGCGTTTGGTGATGGTCAGTCCAAGGCCGCTACCGCCAAATTTGCGTGTAGTATCCGAACTGGCCTGCGTAAAACTTTCAAAAATATAATCCAGTTTATCCGGCTCAATACCTATGCCTGTATCAGCTATCTCAAAATCAACAACAGTATAGTCTTTAGTGGTTTCGGCTAAAGTGGCTGTAATAGTAACCTTGCCCTCTTTGGTGAATTTTACCGCGTTGCTGATCAGGTTGGTCAAAATCTGTCCTAAACGGATAGGGTCGCCAATAACCGCGTTTGGCAGGTCCTCATCCATCATCAGCTTTAAGCGGATATTCTTTTCCTGTGCACGCTGCAGCTGCGCCAGGCGGATATTATCGATCAAACGGCTCAGGTTAAAATCAACCGCCTCAAATTCAATTTTGCCGGCCTCTATCTTATTAAAATCTAAAATATCGTTGATGAGCACCAGCAGGTTCTCCGACGAAAATTTCAGGATGTTAAGGTACTCCAACTGATCCGGGCGCGGATCGTGCTGCAGCAGTAAATGCGTAAACCCGATAACCGCGTTCATGGGCGTGCGTATCTCGTGGCTCATGGTCGACAAAAACTGTGATTTGGCTACTGCAGCCTGCTCGGCCAGTTCTTTAGCTTTGATGAGTTCAGCTTCGGCTTGTTTATAATCGTCAATATCCTGTATGGCGCCGTAAAGTTTGGTAACCTGGCCTACTGCGTTTAAAAATGGTTTACCAATTGCCCTGATGTATTTTACCGTACCATTGGGCAATACAATGCGTATCTCAAAATTGGAAGGTGTCAGTTGGTTGATGGCATCCTTGACGCTCTTTTTGTAACGCTCCTTATCCTCAGGATGGATCATCTTGTAAAACAGGTCAGTGGCGGGACCTTCCTGATCGGGTACTAACCCAAATATCCGGAACGCCTCGTCCGACCAGTAGTTTTTGCCCGTTAGCAAATCGGCTTCCCAACTGCCGCTATGCGTTAACTGTTGCGACTCGACCAGCATGGCCTCGCTTTGACGCAGCCTTTCTTCGGCGCGTTTACGCAGGGTAATGTCGTGCCAAACAACTAAAAGTGCCGGTTTATCATCAAACTTTACCGATTTTAGTGTTACCTGAACCGGGAAATCCTCACCGTCCATTTTGCGGTGTATCCACTCAAACTGGTGTATGCCTTTTTCGGCTGCCAGTCGGTCCATTTCTTTCGATTTTTCGTCCGACCGTTGCCCGTCGGGTTGAAACTCGGGCGAAAATTTAGCCGGATGAAAAGTTAACAGGTCGGCTTTGCTTTTGCAGCGCAGCATCTCCACAGCGGCATGGTTGCAGTCTACAAGGCCCTCGTCATTAAACAGCAAATGCGCATCGGCCGAGTAATCAAACAGTATACGCAGCTTTTCTTCGGCTAATTTGTGTTTATTGATGTCCTGAAAGATGCCGAAGAGTTTAACAGATTTTCCGTTCTCCATCAGGGCCTCGCCGCAGGCACGCACCCATTTTTCGTTGCCTTTTTCGGTAATTACTTTTAACTCAACATCCCAGGGTGTACCCTCTTCAACAGCTTTAGCCATCAAAACAGCCACCATGGCCCGGCTTTCGGGAGTGTAATATTTAAACGGGTTTTCAATGTACCCGCGCTTATCGGCATCAAACTCTAAAATGTTGTATACCTCATCGCTCCAATAACGCGTATTGGTAGTTAAGTCGAGCTCCCATGTACCAAAATTCATCAATTGCTGTGAGCGCTTAAGTGTGCCCTCAGCCACATCCAGCTTTTTCACTGTGTTCAAAATATCTTTACCCTGCATTATCCAATTGTACCGATGTTGCAAATATACAGTTATCGGGCTTAAACCGGGTGGCTTACTGTGGTTTATACGTTAAACGCGGTTTAATGTTGCAAATAAGCTTTACTATAAAGATATTTGAGTATGAGAAGACCAATAAACACCACCAAAGCACTAATTTTTGCTTTACTGATGATAACCTGCTGTTTTACAGCAGCCAAAGTTTCGGCGCAAAGCGAGCCTGAGAAAAAAGTAGCCGAAGCCGTTGAAACCATGCGCATGGCCATGATCAAAGCCGATACCATGCAATTAAAAAACATGATTGCCGATGAGCTGAGCTACGGCCATAGCAGTGGCAAAATACAAAACAAAGCCGAGTTTATTGGCGGTATTGCCAGCGGCGCATCGGTATTTGTGAGCATTGACCTTACCGAGCAAACTGTTAAAGTAGTGGGCAATACCGCTATTGTAAGGCATGTGCTTACCGCTAACACCAAGGATGGCGGAAAACCGGGAACTGTACATTTAGCCATTTTACTGATCTGGGAAAAAATGCACGGGCAATGGAAGTTGTTGGCACGGCAGGCTGTAAAACTGGTGTAGTTAGCTTTATGCCTTAGTTATACACAAACTCGCCAAACTCCGAACTGATTGTCACCTGCTTTTGTTTGGCGGCCTCCACCTTGCCGATAATTTGGGCAGGGATGTTAAAGCTTTCCGAAATTTTAATGAGGTCGGCGGCTATTTCCTGTGGTACGTAAAGTTCCATGCGGTGGCCCATGTTGAATACTTTGTACATTTCCTGCCAGCCTGTACCGCTTTCCTGCTGTATGAGCCTGAACAATGGCGGAACCGGGAACAGCTTGTTTTTGATGATGTGCAGGTTATCAATAAAATGCAGCACCTTGGTTTGCGCGCCGCCGCTGCAATGTACCATGCCGTGTATACGGTCGCGGTAAGCATCAAGCATCTGCTTAATAACCGGGGCGTATGTGCGCGTTGGTGATAATACCAGTTTACCGGCGGTTATGGTATCATCGTTATCCAGGTCGACCAACGAGGTCAGTTTTTTTGATCCTGAGAACACCAATTCGTAAGGTACGGCAGGGTCGTAACTTTCGGGATATTTTTGGGCGATGCTTTTATCAAAAACATCGTGCCGGGCCGATGTAAGCCCGTTTGAACCCATGCCACCGTTGTACTCCTTTTCGTAACTGGCCTGCCCGTAGGATGCCAGTCCGACGATCACATCGCCCGCTTTAATGTTATGGTTTGATATCACATCGCTGCGTTTCATACGGCAGGTAACGGTACTATCTACTATAA
>JACXTT010001443.1_pt1 | contig 39452 bp, 47 predicted proteins | sample 9270951 | NCBI WGS metagenome assembly JACXTT01 (sample SAMN15532306, study PRJNA645909) | rock metagenome | isolation source: weathered quartz diorite | place: Puerto Rico | collected 2017-06-21
GGCCTGAAGTCGGTTGAGCCCGAGCGCATCACCGCGCGCCAGATCGAAGCGGCCCGCCGCGCGATCACGCGTCAGATGAAGCGCCAGGGCCGGGTGTGGATCCGCATCTTCCCGGACGTGCCGGTCACCGACAAGCCGGCCGAAGTGCGGATGGGTAAGGGCAAGGGCTCCGTCGAGTACTGGGCCGCGCGCGTTCACCCGGGCCGGATCATGTTTGAAATCGATGGCGTGCCGGACGACGTGGCCCGTGAAGCCCTGCGCCTCGGCGCGGCCAAGCTTCCAGTGAAGACCCGCGTCGTCACCCGCATCGACGCCACTGCGGAGCACGCGTGATGAAGATCGACGAAGTTCGCGGGCTGACGCCCGACCAGCTGACCGAGACCCTGCTGAACCTGAAGAAGGAGCAGTTCAACCTGCGCTTCCAGAAGGCGACCGGTCAGATCGAAAAGACCCACCGCGTGGACGAAGTGCGCAAGGACATCGCGCGCATCAAGACCCACCTGCGGACCAAGCAGGCGCAGGCCTGAGGAGAGCTGACAGATGCCGAAACGAATTCTCGAGGGCGTTGTCGTCTCCGACAAGGGCGACAAGACGGTGGTGGTGAAGGTCGAGCGGACCTTCCTGCACCCGGTGCTGAAGAAGACCGTCCGTCGGTCGAAGAAGTACCACGCCCATGACGAAGCCAACGCCTACAAGGCCGGCGAGAACGCCCGCATTCAAGAGTGCGCGCCGAAGTCGAAAACCAAGACCTGGGAAGTGCTGCCTAAGGGCAGTGCGTCCTCGGCGGCTTAAGGATCAGACCCAATGATCCAGATGCAAACCAACCTGGACGTCGCCGATAATTCGGGCGCCCGCCGGGTCATGTGTATCAAGGTGCTCGGCGGCGCTGGCCGTCGTTACGCCGGCGTGGGCGACAAGATCGTCGTCTCCGTCAAGGAAGCCATTCCGCGCGGCCGCGTGAAGAAGGGTGATGTGCTGCAGGCGATCGTCGTGCGCACCTCCCAGGCCATCAAGCGCAAGGACGGTTCGGTGATCCGCTTCGACAAGAACGCGGCGGTCATCGTCAACAAGCAAAGCGAGCCGATCGGCACGCGGATCTTCGGCCCGGTTCCCCGTGAACTGCGCGCCAAGAACCACATGAAGATCATTTCGCTCGCGCCCGAGGTGCTGTGATGGCCGCGAAGATCAGAAAAGGGGACCGCGTCGTGGTCCTCGCCGGCAAGGACAAGGGCCGTCAGGGTCCTGTCGTGAAGGTGTTCCCGAAGGACGACCGCGTCGTGGTGCAAGGCCTGAACCTGGTTCAGCGTCACACCAAGCCGTCGCAGGGCGATCCCCAGGGCGGCATCAAGAACAAGGAAGCGCCGCTTCACGTGTCGAACGTGGCCGTCGTCGACTCCAAGGGCAAGCCGACCCGCGTCGGTTTCCGCATGGAAGGCGACAAGAAGGTCCGGTTCGCCAAGACGACCGGCGAGGTGATCGCAAATGGCTGATAAAGCTTACGAACCGCGGCTGAAGTCCGAATATCGGACCCGGATCCGCAAGGCCCTCAAGGACCAGTTCGGCTACACCAACGAGATGCAGATCCCCAAGCTGGACAAGATCGTCCTGAACATGGGCATCGGCGAATCCGTGGCCGACTCCAAGAAGGTCAACGCGGCCATGGCCGACCTGGCGAAGATCGCCGGCCAGAAGCCCGTGCCCACCAAGGCGCGCACCTCCATCGCCGGCTTCAAGCTGCGCGAAGGCATGGTGATCGGCGCCAAGGTGACGCTGCGCGCCGACCGCATGTACGAGTTCCTCGACCGCCTGCTCACGATCGCGCTGCCGCGCGTGAAGGACTTCCGCGGCCTGAAGCCCACCTCGTTCGACGGCCGGGGCAACTACGCCCTGGGTCTTCGCGAACACATCGTGTTCCCGGAGATCAACTACGACGAGATCGATCAGATGTGGGGCATGGACATCATCGTCACCACGACTGCGAACACCGATGACGAAGCGCGCGCGCTTCTCAAGGAATTCCAGTTCCCGTTCACCCAGGCTCAGGCCTAAGGGCGGGAAGGAAAGAGAACCATGGCCAAGAAAAGCGCCGTCAATCGCAACCTGCGGGTCCAGGCCCTCGTGAAGCAGTATGCCGCCAAGCGCGATGCGCTGAAGGCGACTGCCAACAACGAGGCCCTGCCGCTGGAAGAACGTTTTGAAGCCCGGCTGAAGCTGGCGGAATTGCCGCGCAGTTCGTCCAAGACCCGCATCCGTAACCGGTGCCTGGTGACTGGCCGTCCGCGCGCCTACTACCGCAAGCTGAAGATGAGCCGGATCTCCCTGCGCGACCTCGGTTCGCACGGGCTGATCCCCGGTCTCGTCAAGTCGAGCTGGTAGGGGAGGGACGAAAATGGTCAACGACCCCATCGGCGATCTGATCGCCCGCATCAAGAACGCAGCCATGCGCAACCGCGCCAAGCTGACGACGCCCGCCTCGAAGATGCGCGCGCGCCTCTTGGACGTGCTCACCGAGGAAGGCTACATCCGCGGCTACCACCTGGTGGAAACCCCCGGCGCCTTCCCGGAATTCGAGATCGAGCTGAAGTACTTCGATGGCGCCCCCGTCATCGTCGACATCGCCCGCATCTCGAAGCCTGGCCGTCGCGTCTATTCGTCGATCAAGGACCTGAAGCCCGTGAAGAACGGTCTCGGGATCTCGATCCTGTCGACGCCGAAGGGCGTCATGTCGGACACCGCGGCGCGTGACGCCAACGTGGGCGGCGAAGTCCTCTGCCGGGTCTACTGATATGTCGCGTATCGGAAAGAAGGCGGTTGCTGTTCCCAATGGGGTGACGGTGACCCTCGACGGCCAGACGGTCACGGTGAAGGGTCCCAAGGGGCAACTCGCCTGGACGGTCGCCGAAGAGATCGAAATCAAGCAGGAAGGCGCCGAGCTCCTGCTCACCAAGCGGGTCGAGGGCCAGCGCGCCCAGGCCATGTGGGGTCTCTCCCGCACCCTGGTGAGCAACATGGTGGTCGGCGTCACCGAGGGCTTCGAGCGCACGCTCGAGCTGGTCGGCGTGGGCTATCGCGCGGCTATGAAGGGCAATGCGCTCTCCATGCAGCTGGGCTTCAGCCACGACGTGGACATCCCGGCCCCGACCGGCATCAGCTTCGCGGTTCCGAAGCAGACCGAAATCAAGATCTCCGGCATCGACAAGCAGGCGGTCGGCGAACTCGCCGCCCGTATCCGCCGCATCCGTCCCCCCGAGCCCTACAAGGGCAAGGGCGTGCGCTATGCCGGCGAGCAGGTCCGCCGCAAGGAAGGCAAGAAGAAGTAGGTCATGGCTCTTTCCTCCCGCGACTCCTCGCAGAAGCGCGCGCAACGTACGCGCATCCGCCTTCGCAAGCTGGCCAACGGGCGTCCGCGCCTGTCGGTCTTCCGTTCGTCGAAGAACATCTACGCCCAGGTCATCGATGATGAGCGCGGCGTGACCCTGGCCGCCGCCTCCTCGCTGGAAAGCGGCGAGGCCCCCAAGGGGTCCAAGACCAAGGTGAAGGGGTCCGACAAGGACGCCGCCGCCAAGGTCGGCGCTCTCGTGGCCCAGCGCGCCATCGAAAAGGGCGTCAAGGACGTGGTCTTCGATCGCGGTGGCTATCTCTATCACGGCCGGGTGAAGGCGTTGGCTGACGCCGCGCGCGAAGCCGGCCTGAACTTCTAAGGAACGCCAGATGGCTCGTAGAGACGAACAGCGCGGTGGCGGTCGGGGTCGCGAAGAAGAACGCGACAGCGAGATCGTTGAGAAGCTGGTCCACATCAACCGCGTCGCCGCCACCGTTAAGGGCGGGCGCCGGTTCTCCTTCGCCGCTCTGATGGTCGTCGGCGACCAGAAGGGCCGCGTGGGCTTTGGTCACGGCAAGGCGCGTGAAGTGCCGGAAGCCATCCGCAAGGCGACCGAGGAAGCCAAGAAGACGATGATCCGCGTGCCGCTGCGCGAAAGCCGCACCCTGCATCACGACGGCAATGGCCGTTGGGGCGCGGGCAAGGTGATGGTCCGCTCGGCGCCTCCCGGCACCGGCGTCATCGCTGGCGGCCCGATGCGCGCGGTGCTCGAAACCCTCGGCGTGCAGGACGTGGTCGGCAAGTCGGTGGGCTCGTCCAACCCCTACAACATGGTGCGCGCGACCTTCGAGGCCCTGAAGGCCCAATCGTCGCCCCGCCAGGTCGCGGCCAAGCGCGGCAAGAAGGTTGCGGATGTCATCGGCCGCCGCGCCGACGGCGCTTCGACCCCTGCCGACACCGCCGACGTGGAAGGATAATCTCCATGGCTACGAAGTCTGCAGCCACCGTCACCGTCCGCCAGACCGGCAGCCCGATCCGCCGCAAGAAGGATCAGCGCGCCACCCTGGTGGGCCTGGGCCTCAACCGCCCCGGCCGCGTCTCGACGCTGGAGGACACCCCCTCCGTGCGCGGGATGATCGCCAAGGTCGCCCACATGGTGGAGATCGTGGAGAGCTAAGGCTCTTCACCGTCCCATCGCACCACATCAGCCGAGTCGGGGCCCACGCCCCGGCGATTGATCTCTCAGGAGAGGCACACATGACCAAACTCAACGAACTCAGCCCGCGTGAAGGCTCCACCAAGGGTCGCATGCGCGTCGGCCGCGGCCCGGGCTCGGGCAAGGGCAAGACCGCCGGTCGCGGCGTGAAGGGCCAGAAGGCGCGCTCCGGCGTCGCCGTGGCCGGCTTCGAAGGCGGCCAGATGCCGCTGCACATGCGCATGCCCAAGCGCGGCTTCAATTCCCGCAACCGCCTGGACTTCGCCGAAGTGAACCTGTGGCGCCTGGAACAGGCGATCGCGGCCGGCAAGCTCGACGCCAAGAAGGCCATCGACGCGGCCGTCCTGGTCGCCGCCGGCGTGATCCGCCGCGAGCTCGACGGCGTGCGCCTGCTGGGCAAGGGCGAGCTGAAGACCAAGCTCAACATCACCGTCCACTCGGCGTCGGCCTCGGCGGTCGCCGCGGTCGAAAAGGCCGGCGGCAAGGTCACCACCACCAAGAAGGAAGCCCCGGCTTCCGAAGCCAAGGCCGAGGCCTAAGCTTCACTGCGACCACTCGGCCCTCGCATATGGGGGCGGCGTGTCCTATCTGGGTGGACGACTGAGTCAGAGGAATTGGTGAATGGCTTCGGCCGCTGAACAACTCGCAGCCAATCTCAACGTCGAGGCCTTCTCGAAGGCCACGGAGCTGCACAAGCGCCTGATCTTCACCCTCGTGGCGATGATCGTCTATCGGATCGGCTGCTACATCCCGATCCCCGGCATCGACATCGCCACCTTCTCCCAGGCCTTCCAGGGCCAGGCGAAGGGCATCCTGGGCATGTTCAACATGTTCTCGGGCGGCGCCGTACAGCGCATGGCGGTCTTCTCGCTGAACGTGATGCCCTACATCTCGGCCTCGATCATCGTGCAGCTCCTGGGGACGGTCTATCCGCCCTGGGAGAAGCTCAGGAAGGAAGGCGGCGAGGCGGGGCGCAAGACGCTCAACCAGTACACCCGCTACCTGACCGTCGTGCTCGCCCTCTTCCAGTCGTTCGGCATCGCCGTCGGCCTGCAGTCGTCCAGCGGCGTGGTCGACAATCCGGGCATCTTCTTCGTGGTCTGCACCGTGGCCACGCTCACCGGCGGCACGCTCTTCCTCATGTGGCTGGGCGAGCAGATCACCAGTCGCGGCGTCGGCAACGGCGTCTCGCTGATCATCTTCGCCGGTATCGTCGCGGTCTTCCCGCGCTACATGCAGCAGACCTTCTCCTCGGTCCGCACGGGTTCGATGAACGGCGGCCTGGTCATCCTGATCGTGGCGATGATGATCGCGGTCACCATGGCCATCGTCTTCATGGAGCGCTCGCAGCGCCGGCTGCTGGTGCAGTATCCGAAGCGCCAGGTGGGCAACCGCATGTTCGGCGGCGACACCTCGTTCCTGCCGCTGAAGATCAACACCTCCGGGGTCATCCCGCCGATCTTCGCGAGCTCTTTGCTGCTGCTGCCGGCGACGGTGATGGGCTTCGCGGCCAACGCCAACCTGCCGTCCTGGCTGCAGTGGCTGCCCGGCGTGGTGGGCCAGCTCCAGCACGGCCGCCCGCTGTTCATGGTGCTCTACGGCGCGCTGATCATCTTCTTCTGCTTCTTCTACACCTCCGTGGTGTTCAACCCCGAGGACACGGCGGAGAACCTGCGCAAGTACGGCGGCTTCATGCCCGGCATCAAACCCGGCAAGCGCACGGCCGAGTACCTCGACTTCGTGCTCACCCGGCTGACCGTGATCGGCGCGGCCTACATCGCCGCCGTCTGCCTGCTGCCCGAGGCCCTGATGGGCGCCATGGGCACCACCCAGTTCGCGCTCGGCGGCACCTCGGTGCTGATCGTGGTCTCGGTCACCATGGATACGGTCACCCAGATCCAGTCGCACCTGCTGGCGCACCAGTATGAGGGCCTGATCAAGCGGTCCAAGCTGCGGGGCATGCGCGGCCGCTAACAGCAATTTGGGCTCGCAGGTCCCGCCAAGAGGGCCGGCGACTGGGGAGGGCTTCTAAGCCGATGAACTTGATCCTGTTCGGTCCGCCGGCGGCGGGGAAGGGCACCCAGGCCAAGCGCCTGGTCGAGACCCGCAAGATGGTCCAGCTCTCCACCGGCGACATGCTGCGCGCGGCCATCGCCTCGGGCTCCGAGCTCGGCAAGCGGGTCGCGGGCGTCATGGAACGCGGCGACCTGGTCACCGACGAGATCGTCGTCGCGCTGATCGAGGAGCGCCTGCCCGAGGCTGAGGCCGCCGGCGGCGCGATCTTCGACGGCTTCCCGCGCACGCTCGCCCAGGCCGAGGCGCTGGACGCCATGCTGGCCGGCCGCGGCGCCAAGATCGATCTGGTGATCCGCCTGAAGGTCGACGACGAGCAGCTCACCAAGCGCATCGCCGGCCGCTTCGCCGAGAGCGGCCGCCCGGACGACAACCCCGACAGCTTCAAGGTCCGCCTGGGCGCCTACAACGACCAGACCGCGCCCCTGCTGCCCTACTACGCGGGCAAGGGAAACCTGGTGGAGGTCGACGGCATGGGTTCTGTCGAGACCGTCGCCGCGGCGATCGACAAGGCGCTGGGCTAGCGGGCCTCCCAACCATCCGTCATCCCGGACGGCCGCAGGCCGATCCGGGACCCAGCAGCCGCAGCCTTGGAGCTTGCTGGGTCCCGGCTCTCCGCTTCGCTGCGGCCGGGATGACGACTTAAGTTGAGGCGTATCGATCGATCGCCGCCACGTGCGCCGCGATCTCGTCCGTCGTCAGGAACGACCCGGTGAAGCTGTTTTTCGCCAGGGTCACCAACTCGTCCCGCGTCAGGCCCACCGCGCCCGCCGTCTGCGTCCAGTTCGCGCCCAGATAGCCGCCGAAATAGGCCGGGTCGTCGGAATTGACCGTGGCGTGCAGGCCCAGCTCCAGCATCCGCTTCAGCGGATGGACCTTCAGGTCTTCCACCACGCACAGCTTCAGGTTCGACAGCGGGCAGACGGTCAGCGTCATGCCCTCCGCGGCCAGGCGCTGCACCAGCGCCGGATCCTCCAGCGCCCGGTTGCCGTGGTCGATGCGGTCGACCTTCAGCAGGTCCAGCGCCTCCCACACATAGGCCGGCGGGCCTTCCTCGCCGGCGTGCGCCACCAGCTTCAGGCCCCGCTCGCGCGCCGCCGCGTAGACCTTGGCGAACTTCGAGGGCGGATGGCCCACCTCGGAGGAATCCAGGCCCACGCCGACGAACCGGTCCAGCCACGGCTCGGCGGCCTTCAGCGTCGCGAACGCGGCGTCCTCGTCCAGGTGGCGCAGGAAGCAGAGGATCAGCTTCGATGTGACGCCCAGCGACCGCTGCGCCTCGGCCATCCCCGACAGCAACCCCTCGATCGCCACCGAGAACGGCAGGCCGCGGTCGGTGTGGGTCTGCGGATCGAAGAACATCTCCACGTGCCGGGCGCCATCGGCCGCCACGCGGCGGAAATAGGCCATGGCCAGGTCGTGGAAATCCCGCTCCGTCATCAGCACGCCCGCGCCCTGGTAGTAGATGTCCAGGAAGTCCTGCAGGTTCGAGAAGGCGTAGGCCGCGCGGACCTCCTCGACGGTCTTGAAGGGCAGGGCCACGCCGTTGCGCCGCCCCAGCTCGAACATCAGCTCCGGCTCGAGGCTGCCCTCGATGTGCAGATGCAGCTCGGCCTTGGGCAGGCCGGCGATGAAAGAGGAGAGGTCGGTCATGCGGCTATGTCCCGGGGTACAAGGTGTCGCGTCAAGCGTGTCCTCCTCCCCTTGCGGGAGGAGGTGGCCTGCGCATGCAGGTCGGAGGAGGGGTCTCTCCGAACTCTCAAACTTCGATCTGAGCTTCGTATCGCGCGGCGAGCGGAGCAAAACCCCACCTCCGTCAGCCATTCGGCCGACACCTCCTCCTACAAGGGGAGGAGGGGCGTACGTGTCAGAAGCGGTGAGTGAAGACGGTCCAGGCGAGCGAGCCTGAAGCGACGGCAAAGATCACTCCCATCACCAGGTGCATCGAGAGCCAGGCGAAGAACCGTGCGGGATATTGTTCGCGCGAGAGCCGCTGTCCGTACAGTCCCCGCCATGCGCCGTAACGCCAGAGAGAATAGGCTCGACACACCGCGATCACGGCATTGCAGGCCGTGGAAACGCTGAGGGCGGTGAGCGCGGCGGCGCTAAACATGCCCTGGTGGGAGAATGCCGCCGTGAGGAATAGGGCCCCGGCGCAGACAAGCGCATAAATCCCTGTCTTCGCGGCGATGATGTAAAGTCGAACGACCGCCAAGACGGGGGGCCTTTCATCTGGCTCGGGCCCCACGTCGATCAGCCGCGACATTGGCGCGCCGCCGGCCTGGCTAGCATTACTTCGCCACCGCCACCCCGCCGGCCTTCACCACGGCGCCGCCCTTCATCACGAACTGGACGTGCTCCAGGACCTTCACGTCCTTCAGCGGATCGCCGGTCACCGCGATGATGTCGGCGTAGCGGCCGTCCTGGATCGAGCCGATGTCGGCGGTGTCGCCGATCAGGTCGGCGGCGTTCCAGGTGGCGGCCTTGATGGCTTCCATGGGCGGCATGCCGGCGCCGACCATCAGGGCGAATTCCTGGGCGTTCTCGCCGTGGTTGCTCATCCCGAAGGTGTCCGTGCCGAAGGCGATCTTCACGCCCGCCGCGTAGGCCGCGCCGAGGTTCTTCAGCATATAGGGCACCACCGTCAGGGCCTTCTGGGCGGTCGACGGATTGAGGTCTTCCGGGTGGGTCTTGGCGTGCTCATAGACCTTGGAGCCCACCAGCATGGTCGGCACCATGTAGGTCCCGTGCGCCTTGTAGAGCTTGTAGCTCTCGGCGTCGGAATAGGTGCTGTGCTCGATGGAATCGACCCCGAGCGCAATCGTGTGGTCGATGGCCTGCTTGCCGTGGGCGTGGGCGGCAACCTTCATGCCGAGCGAGTGGGCGGTCTCGATCACCGCCTTGATCTCGTCGTCCTCCATGAGCTGCAGCTTGGGGTCGTCGCCGATCGACATCACCCCGCCGGACGGCATGATCTTGATCAGGTCCGCGCCCTCGCGGCGCAGGCGGCGCACCGTCCGCCGCGCCTGTTCGGGGCTGTCGATCAGGTTGTCGGTCCAGCCGGGGTGATCGAGCTCCGGATCCAGGCCGTTCTTCGCGTCGCCGTGCCCGCCCGTGGGGCCGAGCGGCGTGCCGGCCACCCACATCCGCGGCCCCGGGATCTGGCCGGCGTTGATCGCGTGCTTCAGCGCCACCACCACGCCGGTCTCCGACCCCACGTCGCGGATCGAGGTGAAGCCGGCCATCAGGGTGGCGCGGGCGTTGTTCACCCCGTCGATCTCGTCGTCGTAGTTGCTCCGGGTCATCGCCGAGTGGATCGGGTCGCCCTTGTGGAAGCTCTGGGTGATGTGGACGTGGTCGTCGATCAGCCCCGGCAGCACCGTCGAGGTGGACAGGTCGATCACCTCGGCGCCCTTGGCCCCGGCGGTGAAGCCGTCCTGGACGCCGACGATCCGCTCGTCGTGGACCAGGATCGAGACCTTCTCGCGGGCCGGCTTGCCAGTGCCGTCGATCAGCCGCCCCGCGTGGATCACCAGGTCCTTGGCGCCGGCCGGAGCCGCTGCAGCCCCCAGAATCGCCCCGGCCGCAGCCGCCAGCATCGCCTTGCGCAGGTTCATCCGTAGTCCCCCCAGATTTCACGCCCGAATCAGGCGGGTAGGTGAAGGCGCCGTCTTTGAAGGCGCAAGTGTATGTGAGGCGGCTCTACCCCCGCGCGATTGCGCAGCGGCCCATCTTCATGCTTTGCTCAGGAAGCCCCAGGCAGAGTCGAGGGGTATTATGCGTACGGACCCGGGCGGGGAGCACCCCTTGCGCCCGCCGTTTTCCGTTCATAAATAGGCGTTTCCGTTGTTGACGGGCGCGCAACGATCCCTATAACGAAGCGCTTCCGCGAAAGAGCGCGAAGGACGTACCGGCTTGACCTTCGGGGCGAGGGGCCGAGACGCCGTTCGCGCTTCCTTGCGTGACCAGGAGAGATCTGCACGTGGCCCGTATCGCTGGCGTCAATATTCCGACTAACAAGCGCGTCGTTATCGCGCTGCAGTACATTCACGGCATCGGTCCGGCCAAGGCGCGCGATATCGTCGCCAAGGTGGGCATCGAGGACGCCCGTCGCGTCAATCAGCTGACCGACGCCGAAGTGCTGCAGATCCGCGAGACCATCGACCGCGACTTCACCGTGGAAGGCGACCTGCGTCGCGAGACCGCGGTCAACATCAAGCGTCTGATGGACCTGGCCTGCTATCGCGGCCTTCGTCACCGCAAGGGCCTGCCCGTCCGCGGTCAGCGCACCCACACCAACGCCCGCACCCGCAAGGGCCCGGCCAAGCCGATCGCCGGCAAGAAGAAGTAAGAGGGCGTATTTCCGATGTCTAAGGAACCGGCCCGCGTTAAACGTCGCGAGCGCAAGAACATCACTTCGGGCGTGGCGCACGTGAACGCCTCGTTCAACAACACCATGATCACCATCACCGACGCGCAGGGGAACACCATCTCCTGGTCGAGCGCCGGCATGATGGGGTTCAAGGGGTCGCGTAAGTCGACCCCCTACGCCGCCCAGATGGCCGCCGAAGACGCGGGCCGCAAGGCCGCCGAACACGGCGTCAAGACGCTGGAAGTCAACGTCTCGGGCCCCGGTTCGGGCCGCGAGTCGGCGCTCCGCGCCCTGCAGGCGGTGGGTATGACCATCACCACCATCCGCGACGTGACGCCTATTCCGCACAACGGCTGCCGGCCGCCCAAGCGCCGGCGCGTCTAGTAACGAAGTACCGTACTTCCCTGCGCCGGACCGCGATTGGCGGCCGGCGATCCTGCGTTTCAAGGGACATCCATACGTGATCGAAAGAAACTGGAACGAGCTTATCCGTCCCGAGAAGCCGCAAATCGAGACCGGCGCCGACGCGAACCGCAAGGCGCGTCTGGTGGCCGAACCCCTCGAGCGCGGGTTCGGCGTGACGCTGGGCAACAGCCTGCGCCGCGTGCTTCTCTCCTCCCTGCAAGGCGCGGCCGTGACCGCGGTGCAGATCGACGGTGTCGTGCACGAGTTCTCCTCGCTTGAGGGCGTGCGCGAGGACGTCGTCGACATCGTGCTGAACATCAAAGGCCTGGCCGTGCGCATGCACGCCGAAGGCCCCAAGCGCATGACCCTGCGCGCCACCGGCCCGGGCGTCGTGACCGCCAGCCAGATCGAGGCCCCCTCGGACATCGAGATCCTCAACGGCGACCACGTGCTCTGCACCCTGGACGACGGCGCCCAGGTGCGCATGGAGTTCACGGTTCAGACCGGCAAGGGCTACGTCCCCGCCGAGATGAACCGTCCGGAAGACAGCCCGATCGGCCTGATCGCCGTCGACGCCCTCTATTCCCCGGTCAAGCGCGTCGCCTACCGCGTCGAGCCCACCCGCCAGGGGCAGAGCCTCGACTACGACAAGCTGATCATGGAAGTGGAAACCAACGGCGCGGTGACGCCCGTGGACGCCGTGGCCTACGCCGCGCGCATCCTCCAGGACCAGTTGCAGATCTTCATCACCTTCGAAGAGCCGAAGAAGAAGGTCGAAGGCGAGGCCAAGCCGGAACTGCCGTTCAACCCGGCGCTGCTGAAGAAGGTCGACGAGCTCGAGCTCTCGGTCCGTTCGGCCAACTGCCTGAAGAACGACAACATCGTCTACATCGGCGACCTGATCCAGAAGACCGAAGCCGAGATGCTCCGGACTCCCAACTTCGGCCGCAAGTCCTTGAACGAAATCAAGGAAGTGCTCGCTGGCATGGGTCTGCACCTGGGCATGGACGTGCCGAACTGGCCGCCGGAAAACATCGAAGAGCTGGCGAAGAAGTTCGAAGACCAGATGTAGCAAGCTACCGCGCCGACTCCGGCCGCTTCTGCGGTTCGGGCCCCGTGAAGTCGCAACAGCGGCGGAGGGCCCCGGCGCTTCGTATCGACCCAGGCGGGAGCAGGCTGGGACTTGGTTAGGCAGGACGGCGACCCAAGGGATCGGGCGCGTCCAAGGCGGGTCCGGGTGACCCAGGAGAGACTGAAATGCGCCACGGTATGGCACGTCGTAAACTGGGCCGTACGGCCGCCCACCGGACGGCGATGTTCGCCAACATGTCCGCGAGCCTGATCAAGCACGAGCAGATCGTGACCACGCTTCCGAAGGCCAAGGAGCTGCGCCCCTTCGTCGAGAAGCTGGTGACCTTGGCCAAGCGCGGCGACCTGCATGCACGCCGTCAGGCGATCAGCCAAGTGCGTGACGTGGAACAGGTCGGCAAGCTGTTCGCCGTCCTCGGCCCGCGTTACGCCGAGCGTTCGGGCGGCTACATCCGCGTGCTGAAGGCGGGCTTCCGCCACGGCGACAACGCGGCCATGGCGGTCATCGAGTTCGTCGACCGCGATCCCGCCGAAAAGGGCAAGGACTCCGGTCCGGTGGCCGAGTCCTTCGCGGACTAGGCCCCAGCCTCACCACAGACTTCGAAAACCCCGGAGCGAACCTCCGGGGTTTTTGTTTGCGCGGGCGCCTGGAACTGTCGCGGGCGGGCGGTAGTGTCGGCGCATGACCCGCCTCCTGCGCCTGCTCGCCGCCGTCCTGTTCCTGGCCGCCCTCGGCGCGCCCGCCGCCGCGAAGCCGGCCAAGCCGCGACCCGTCACCATCCTGATCTCCATCGACGCCTTCCGCGCCGACTACCTGGACCGCGGGGTGACGCCCAACCTCTCGGCGCTGGCGGCCGGCGGGGCGCGGGCGGCCATGCGGCCGTCGTTCCCGTCCAAGACCTTCCCCAATCACTACACCCTGGTCACCGGCCGGCGCCCCGACGAGAACGGCATCGTGGCCAACAACATGGTCGACGACGCCATCCCTGGCGTGAAGTTCTCCATGGGCAACGCCGCCGCGGTCACCGACGGGCGCTGGTGGGGCGAGGCCGAGCCGATCTGGGTGACCGCCGAGCGCGCCGGGATCGTCTCCGGCACCATGTTCTGGCCGGGCTCGGAGGCCGAGATCCACGGCGTGCGCCCGCACGAGACCGCCAAATTCGACGTCACCATGCCGTCGGACGCCCGGGTCGATAAGCTGCTGAGCTGGTTCGACGCCCCGCCGGCCGAGCGCCCGCGCCTGGCGACCCTCTACTTCGATATCGTCGACAGCTCCGGGCATCACTTCGGCCCTGACTCGCCGGAAGTGAACGCGGCGGCCGCCACCGTCGACGCCGCCATCGGCCGCCTCGAGGCGGGGCTGAAGGCGAGGGGCATCGCCGCCAACCTGATCGTCGTCGCCGATCACGGCATGGCCGCCGTCTCCGACGAGCGCCGCGTCTTCCTCGATGACCTGATCGGCAAGGACGCCTACCACGCCCTCGAAACCGGCCCGATCGGCACGATCTACCCGAACCCAGGCCACGAGGCGGAGGTCGCCAAGGCCCTGGTCGGATCCCACCCGCACCTGCAATGCTGGCTGAAGGCCGACATCCCGGCGCGCCTGCACTACGGCCACAACCCGCGCGTGGCGCCGATCTTCTGCCTGGCCGAGACGGGCTGGGAGCTGACCACCCACGACTATCATCCGAAGGATCCGCAAAGGGGCGACCACGGCTTCGACAACGCCAGCCCCGAGATGGCCGCCGTGTTCATCGCCAACGGCCCGTCGATCCGCCACGGCGTGAAGCTCAAGACCTTCGACAACGTCGACGTCTACCCGCTGCTGGCCCGGCTGATCGGGGTGAAGCCGCAGCCCAACGATGGCAAGCTCGCCGACCTGGCGCCGGCCCTCAGGCGCTGATCCCTGCCGGGCGGCTTGACGAGTTAATTGCAATATGCGTTAAATATTGTCGATCAACGCAAGGAATGCGTCATGAGCGACCCGGTCTTCAAACCCACGGCCTTCTATCGCGACCCGATGGCGGCGCTGCGCTGGCTGGAGCAGGCCTTCGGCTTCGAGACCACCACCCTGGTGACCGACGCCGAGGGCAAGGTGGGCTATTCCGAGATGAGCTTCCTGGGCGGCTCGGTGAGCATCAATCCCGGCTTCTCCGGCCCGCTGATCGGCGACGCGCGCATGGTCAGCCCGCTGGACCTGGACGGGCAGGGGACCCAGTTCATCCGCGTGAACCTGCCCGAGGGCCTGGATGAGCACTGCGCCCGGGCCCGCGCCGCCGGCGCCCGGATCACCGACGAGCCCACTGACCAGTTCTACGGCGAGCGCACCTACCGCGCCCTCGACCTCGAAGGCCACGTCTGGAACTTCGCCCAGACCATCGCCCAGCCCACCCTGGAGGAGATGGAGGCCGCCAGCGGCCTGAAGATGGGCACGTCCCTGGAGGGCGTCTGACATGGAAGCCCGTTCAACCATCGGCCCGGTGATCTGGTACCGGGACCCCAAGGCCGCCATCGTCTGGCTGGAGCGCGCCTTCGGCTTCGAGCGCCGCTTGGTGGTCGAGGGCGACGACGGCGCCATCGTCCACTCCGAGCTCACGCTGGGCGACGGCTACATCATGGTGGTCGGCCCGCCGCGCGAGAAGGCCGTCAGCCCCATGCAGTTCGGCGGCCGCGCCACCCAGTCGGTGCACGTCCAGCTCGCCACCAGCGTCGACGAGCACTACGCCCGCGCCCGCGCCGCCGGCGCCGCCATCACCCGCGACCTGGCCACCCAGGCCTACGGCGACCGCGTCTACGTCTGCACGGATATCGAGGACCATCCCTGGTCGTTCGGCCAGACGGTGGAAGTCCTCTCCGACGGCGCGGTGGCGCAGGCCACCGGCCACACGCTCAAGGTCGGGAAGGACGCGTGAGCGCCGCCGCCCGCCCTGATCTCGACCGCACCCTGGCGGCGCTCGCCGACCCGCATCGCCGCCAGGTGGTCGACCTCCTGAGCCACGGCCCGCGCTCGTCGGGTGACCTGGCCCGCGAGCTGGACCTGTCGCCACCCGCCATGAGCCGCCACCTGCGCACCCTGCGCCAGAGCGGCCTGGTGGAGGAATCCCACCCCGAATTCGATGCGCGGGTGCGCATCTACGCCCTGAGGCGCGAACCCATGGCAAACCTGATGCGCTGGCTGGCGGAGGCCGAACGGCTGTGGAGCGACCAGCTGGCGGCCTTCAAGGCCCACCTCGAACGCAAGCCCGAACCGGACCCCGAGCCCGAGCCGGAGCCATGACCCCCAAGGTCTATGTCGCCCTGCGCGTCGCCGCGTCGCCACAGCGGGCTTGGGACGCCTTCACGGCCGAGATCGGCGCCTGGTGGCGGCCGAACCTGCTGTTCCAGACCACGCCGCGCCCCGGCCGCCTGTCGTTCGAGCCCGGCCCGGACGGGCGGCTGATCGAAACCCGCGACGGCGGCAAGGTCTTCGAGATCGGCAAGATTCAGACCTGGGAGCCGCCGTCGAGGCTGGTTTTCTCCTGGCGCCAGGCGAACTTCCCGGCTGATCTTCACACCGAAGTCGAGGTCCTGTTCGAGGCGGTGGGCGAGGAGACCCGGGTGAGCGTCGAACATCGCGGCTTCCACAACGTGCCGGCCGACAGCGTCGCGCGCCACGGCTTCCCCGATACACTGCTCTTGACCCGCCTGGCCGACTTCTGGCGCGCGCAGATCGACGCCGTGCGCGGGCGGTTAACCTGATGCGGTTGCGTCAGTTCGCGGTTTGTTTCAGGGTGCGCCCAGGGGATAGCATATGAGTGACGACACCAGCGTCTCAGCCGGGCCGACGGCCGGCGGAGGGCGCCAGCAGCGCCAGGCCGCCTTCGGCTTCATCTTCGCCAGCGCGCTGATGAACTCGATCTCGTTCGGGATCATGATCCCGATCCTGCCGAACCTGATCCGTCAGCTGACCGGCGGCGACACCGCCGCGGCGTCAGTGTGGACCACCTATTTCGCCACGGTCTGGGGCCTGATGCAGTTCGTCGTCGGCCCGATCCTGGGGATGATGTCCGACCGCTACGGTCGCCGCCCGATCCTGCTGATCTCCAACTTCGGCCTGGCCGTGGACTTCCTGTTCATGGCCTTCGCGCCGAACCTGTGGTGGCTGTTCGTCGGCCGCATCCTGAACGGCATGACCGCGGCCAGCTTCTCCACCGGCGGCGCCTACGTGGCCGACATCACGCCCCCGCAGGACCGGGCGAAGAACTTCGGCATGCTGACCTCGGCCTTCTCCATGGGCTTCCTGGTGGGCCCGACCCTCGGCGGCTTCCTGGGCGCGCACGACCTGCGCCTGCCGTTCCTGGTGGCCGCGGGCCTGACGTCGATCAACTGGCTCTACGGCCTGCTGATCCTGCCGGAATCCCTGCCGCCGGAGCGGCGCGTGGCGCGCTTCGACTGGAGCCGGGCCAACCCTCTGGGCTCGTTCCGCCTGCTGCGTTCGCACGTCGGCCTGCTCAGCCTGGCCGGCGTCGGCTTCCTGTTCCAGCTCGCCCAGATCGTCCTGCCGACCATCTTCGTGCTCTACACGACCTGGCGCTACCACTGGCCGGTCTGGCTGCTGGGCCTGACCTTCCCGCTGACCGGGATCATGGGCGTCATCGTCCAGATGGGGCTGGTCGGGCCGGCGGTGAAGCGGTTCGGCGAGCGGCGGCTGGTGCTGATCGGCTGCGCGGCCGGCGCCCTGGGCTTCGCCTGGTACGGCTTCGCCTCCAACGGGTGGCTCTACCTGCTGGGCGCGCCGATCTTCGCCTTCTCCGGCTTCCTGATGCCGGGCGTCCAGGGATTGATGTCGCAGCGCGTGCCGCCGAACCAGCAGGGCCAGCTGCAGGGCGCCAACCAGGGCCTGCAGGGGATCGCCGGCATTGTCGGCCCGCTGATCTACGGGCCGAGCTTCGCCTTCGCCGTGCGCCACGACGCGACCCTGCATCTGCCCGGCCTGCCGATCCTGCTGGCGGGCGGCCTGTTCGTGGTGGCCTTCGCCCTGGCCTGGAGCTTCGCCCATCCGCACCGGCCCGTCGCCATCGTCGAGCCGGCCTGAGCGGCGCCCTTAAAGCGCCCGAAAACCTGAGCTAACCTCGGCCGCCAGATCCCGGAGGCCCCATGCGCGCCCATCGCGTCCTCATTCCCACCCTCGCCCTGATGGCCGCCGCCGTTCAGGCCCACGCCCAGCCGCAACTCCCTGAGCCCACGCGCGTCGTCCCGGCCAGCGCCATGGCGGTCAAACAGTCCTTCGCCCCGGTGGTGAAGCGCGCCGCCCCGGCGGTGGTGAACATCTCCTCCAAGCGCACGGTGCGCGTCCGCGTCGACCCGTTCTTCGAGATGTTCGGCGCCGGCGTGCCGCGCAACCGCGTCGAGGGCTCCCTGGGCTCCGGCGTCATCGTCCGCGCCGACGGCGTCATCGTCACCAACAACCACGTGGTCGAGGGCGGCCAGGAGATCACCGTCGCGCTCTCCGACCGCCGCGAGTTCCCCGCCAAGGTGCTGTTGGCCGACGCGCGCACCGACCTGGCGATCCTGAAGATCGACCTGCCGCCCGGCGAGAAGCTGCCGGTCCTGGCCATGGACGACCGAGCCGACAACCAGGTGGGCGACCTGGTGCTGGCCATCGGCGACCCCTTCGGCGTCGGCCAGACGGTGACCAACGGCATCATCTCGGCGCTCAACCGCACCGCCAACCCCGACGGCGACGCCGGCGCCTACATCCAGACCGACGCGGCCATCAACCCCGGCAACTCCGGCGGCGCCCTCATCGACATGCAAGGCGACCTGATCGGGGTGAACAGCTTCATCCTCTCTCAGTCGGGCTCGTCGTCAGGCGTCGGCTTCGCCATCCCCGCCGCCGTGGTCCGCCGGGTGGTGGAGACCGCCATGGGCGGCGGCCATGCTGTGGTGCGGCCCTGGCTTGGCGCGCGCCTGCAGAGCGTGACGCCGGAGATCGCCAGGACCATGGGCCTGGCCCGGCCCTCCGGCGCCCTGATCGCCGACGTCTGGCCCGACAGCGCCGCGGCCCGCGCCGGCCTGAAGCAGGGCGATCTCGTCACCTCGGTGGACGGCGCCCCGGTGGTCGACGCCGCGGCCCTCAACTACGCCGTCGCCACCCACCGGCCCGGTGAGGACGTGAAGATCGGGGTCCGCCGCGGCTCCGGCGATCAGGTGTTCTCGGCCCGCGCCGAGGCCGCCCCCGCCACGCCAGCCCGCGACGAGAAGCTGATGGTCGGTCGCAACCCCTTGCAGGGCGCCACCGTCGTCAACCTCTCCCCGGCCGTGGCCGAGGAGGTCGGCCTCGACCCGTTCGGCCGCCAGGGCGTGCTGGTGATCAAGATGGAGAACGGCCTGGCCGCCCAGGTGGGCCTGCGTCCCGGCGACATCATCCGCTCGATCAACGGCCGCGACATCAAGTCGGTCCGCGACCTCTCCGGCGCCACCGCCGCCCCGGCGGCCGTGTGGCAGCTCACCATCGAGCGCAATGGCCAGCAGGTGACCGCCACCGTCCGCGCCTGAGAGACATCGCGCACGACGCTTGCCTAAACCGCCCCGCACCGGGCTAGCTTTCGCCCGGGATCAAGCGGGGGCGAGTCTTATGCAAATGCGTCGTCGGGCGGTGCTGGGCCTTGGGCTGGCGGTAGGTGGGCTGGCCGCGGCCGCGGCGGCCAACGCCCAGGACGCTCAGGCTGGCGCCTTCGAGCTGGAGGGCGACGCCGGCCGCTACCGCGCCGCTCTGGACGACATCCGCGCCTATGCGGCCAAACACCTGGCCGCCTACAGCCTGCCGGGCCTGACGCTGACCGTTGTCGCCCCGGACGGCCTGACCGCCTTCATGCGCTTCGGCCACGCCGACGTGGACCGCAAGACGCCGGTCGGCCCTGATCACCTCTTCCAGATCGGCTCGATCTCCAAGTCCTTCACCGCGCTCTGCATCTTCCGGCTGATGGAGGCCGGCAAGCTGAAGCTCAGCGACGACGTCGGCCCGCTGCTGCCCGGCGTGCCCCTGCCGGCCGGGGCGACCATCACGGTCCAGCATCTGCTCAACCACTCCTCGGGCCTGGCCGACGACCCGCCGCCCTGGCCGCGCGGCGGCGATCAGCGGCTCTGGCGCGGCTATGCGCCCGGCAGTCACTGGTCCTACTCCAACCTGGGCTTCGCCCTGCTTTCGACCATCGTCGCACGGGTCGCCGGCAAGCCGTTCCCCGACGCCCTGCAGGAGCTGGTGCTGACCCCGCTCGGCATGGGCGCCACCATGCCCGCGATCCTCACCGCCGACCGCGCGCTTTACGCTGTCGGCTATGCGCCCTTCGCCAACAACCGCGACTATCCGTTGGGCGGCCGCATCGCGCCGGGCGCCTGGACCGAGATGGTCGCCGGCTCCGGCTCGGTGGCCTCCACCGCCCGCGACATGGCCCGCTACGCCCGGTTCCTGATCGCGGCGGGGCAGGGGCATGGCGCACCGCTGCTCTCCGACCCCGACGCCAAGCGCTTCACCACGGCGACTGTCGAGGCGCCGGGCTGGGGCGCCGGTGGCGGGCAGTACGCCAACGGCCTGGCGGTCGTCGACGTGGGCGGCCGCAAGCTGCTGCACCACACCGGCGGCATGCTGATCTTCAACTCGGCGATCCATGTGGATCCGATCGCTGGGGTCGGCGCCTTCGCCAGCACCAACATGGGCCTCTTCCCCTACCGCCCGCGCGACATCACCGCCTACGCCTGCGCCCGGATGCGCGCCGCGCTGGAGGGCGCGCCCGCGCCGCAGCCGAAGCCCGCCCCGCCCCAGCTCGGAGACCGCGCAGGCTACCTCGGCCGCTACACCGCCCGCGGCGGCGAAACCCTGGAGGTCGCGGCCGATGACACCGGCCTGGCGGTCACCCACGCCGGCCGGCGCCTGGTGATGAGCCCTAGCGGCCCCGGCGCCTTCACCGCCGTCGATCCGGCCGCCACGCCGCTGCCGCTGGTGTTCCGCCGCAAGGACAAGACGGCGACGTCGCAGGTGGTGCGCGTCTGGTGGGGCGAGACGGAATATGTTCGCGACGGCGCCGCCTACAGCCCGCCCACGCCGCCGGCGCTGAAGGCGCTGACCGGCTTCTACGAGAACGACGACCCCTGGCGCGGCTCGTTCCGGGTCATGGCCCAGGGCCCGGCGCTGTTCATCGACGGCACGACGCCGGTGGTCGCGCTCGGCAAGGGGCTCTATCGGACCGGCGAGGAGGCCTGGTCGCCGGAGCGCCTGCGGTTCGACGCCTTCATCGACGGCCGCCCACAGCGGGCCGTCGCCTCCGGCGTCGACTACCAGCGGCGACCCGCGTGATGGGGCGAACCCTGACGATCTAGGGGAGTGTCCGCCCCCGAGGTTTGCTAGACATCGGCCATGGCCGACCTCTTCGAAGCCGCGGGCCTGACGCCGCAAGCCCCATCGCCGATGGCCGACCGGCTGCGCCCGGCCGCGCTCGACGACGTGGTGGGCCAGGACCATCTGCTCGGCCCCAACGGCCCGATCCGCCGCATGGCCGAGGCCAAGCGCCTGGCCTCGATGATCCTCTGGGGGCCGCCCGGCACCGGCAAGACCACCATCGCGCGCCTGCTGGCCAAGGAGGCCGGCTACGAGTTCCAGCAGCTCTCGGCGGTCTTCTCCGGCGTCGCCGACCTGAAGAAGGCCTTCGAACAGGCCCGCGTGCGCCGCCTGGCTGGCCAGTCGACCCTGCTGTTCGTCGACGAGATCCACCGCTTCAACCGCGCCCAGCAGGACGGCTTCCTGCCCTTCGTGGAGGAGGGGATCGTCACCCTGGTGGGCGCCACCACCGAGAACCCGTCCTTCGAGCTGAACGGCGCGCTTCTGTCCCGCTGCCAGGTCTTCGTGCTGAAGCGCCTGGATGACGAGGCGCTGGAGAGCCTGCTGGACAAGGCCGAGGCCTTCGAGGGCCGCACGCTGCCCCTGGAGCCCGAGGCCCGCCAGGCTTTGGTGGCCCTGGCGGACGGCGACGGCCGCTACCTGCTCACCCTGGCCGAGACCCTGTTCAACATCGGCTCGGCCCGGCCGCTCTCCACCAAGGACCTGGGCCAGGTCCTGCAGAAGCGCAGCCCGGCCTACGACAAGGACCGGGAGGAGCACTACAACCTCATCTCCGCGCTCCATAAGTCGATCCGCGGCTCCGACCCGGACGCGGCGCTCTATTGGCTGGCCCGCATGCTGTCGGGCGGTGAGGACCCGCTGTTCATCGCGCGCCGCCTGATCCGCGCGGCGGCCGAGGACATCGGCGAGGCCGATCCCATGTCCCTGGTCCTCGCGAACGCGGCCAAGGACACCTACGACTTCCTAGGGTCTCCGGAGGGCGAGATCGCGCTCGCCCAGCTCGTCATCCACCTGGCCGCCGCGCCCAAGTCCAACGCCGTCTACAAGGCCTACAGCGCGGCCATGAAGGCGGCCCGCGAGACCGGCTCGCTGATGCCGCCGGCCCACATCCGCAACGCGCCGACCAAGCTCATGAAGGACCTGGGCTACGGCAAGGGCTACGCCTACGACCATGACGCCCCCGAGGGCTTCTCCGGCCAGGACTACTTCCCTGAGGAGATGGACCGACAGACCTTCTACGTCCCCACCGCCCACGGCTCGGAGGCCCGGATCAAGGAACGCCTCGACCGCTGGGCGGCGTTGCGCAAAGAGCGGGGAGGGTCTTGAGCCGCCGCCCCCAGCGTCCGGACCGCGCGCCCGTCACGCCCGTCCAGCTCTCCAAGGCCGAGATCGAGTTCGTCCGGTCCCTGGTGATCTACCATGACCCGCACATCGTGGCGCTGAACAAGCCTGCCGGCCTGTCCAGCCAGGGCGGGCGAGGGCAGGTCCACACGCTTGACGAACTGCTCTGGGCCTTCGCCAAGCCCGGCAAGGCGCGGCCGCGGCTGATCCACCGCCTGGACCGCGACACCTCCGGCGTGATCCTGACCGCCCGGACCAAGCCCGCCGCCGGCTTCCTCGGCAAGGCGATGATGGCCCGCCAGTTCGCCAAGACCTACCGGGCCATCGTCACGCCCGGGGCGCCGGAGCCGAAGAACGGGACGATCGATGTTCCCCTACGCCGCGACGAACAAGGCCGCGAGGCTTACATGCGCGTCTGTGCGCCCGAGCACCCCGACGCCGAGACCGCGCGCAGCCGCTACCGCACCCTCGCCGAGGCCCCCGGCTGCGCCCTGTTGGAACTCGACCCCGAGACCGGCCGCATGCACCAGCTTCGCGTCCACCTGGCCCACCTCGGCCGCCCCATCGCCGGCGACGCCCGCTACGGCGGCGCCCTGGTCATCGGTGGCCATCCGATCCCGCGTCTCATGCTTCACGCAGCGGCGCTCAGCTTTCCGCACCCGAGCGGCGGCACGAAGCGCATCGAAGCCCCGATCCCCGCGGACATGGCGGGTCTGATCGCGGCGCTTGGACTGGGCTGAGGCGATCGCGGAAGCGATCAGCCGACCAGAAAGCGGATGTCGTCGGCGGTCAGCTCACCCTCGAACGCGCGCGCGTAGTCGAGGAGGAACTGCTTCAGATGATCTGGAAGCTTCTGGTCGCCACGCCCGCGCGTCCCGACATTGAACCGCGACTGGGCGGGGTCAGGCTTGTCCGCATAGGCCCGCAGGCGGTCGATCTGCTCGCCGGTCATGGGGATGTGGCTGGTAACGTGGTCGACCAGTGCGTCCGTTCGCAATACGTGGTCTTCGTATTTCACCACCAGCGGCGACACGAGCCCCTGACGTTGGCATCGCTTCCAGGACAGGTGGAAATTGATCAGCCACACGCCCAGCGAATGGGTGAGCAGCGTGTAGCGCGTCGCGTCGGGCAGGGTGGCGTACCCGGCCGGAAGGGCGAACTGGCTGTCCAGCAGCCAGCTGTTGGGGGCGTCGTCCCTGACCCTGATCATGTCGTCGAACGAGACGATGCAATCCAGCGTGTTGCGGACCGCGACGAGCGGCGAGAGCCCGTAGAGGTCCAGCTGCAGGGCGAGGTATTGGGAGTATCGCGTGTGATGCTGGGCCACGAACCCCGCGTCGCACAGGAGGATGGCCTTGGTCACCGCCATCTCGTCGAGCTCCTGCTCGCGCGAGTTCATGCCGAAGATCGACGACACGGCGCCGCCCCCGAACGTGGTCAGCGAGACCCGCGGCAGATCCAGCGCGTGCTGCAGGGTGCTGGACAGGAACGACGAGCCCGACTTCGGCATGGAAAAGACGACGTGGCGGGGCGCGGTTGAACGCGTGGCGGCGTCCCGGGCGGCGACCAGGTATCCGATGCCCAGCGGCCTAAGCTTTCGCGGCAGGCTCGCACTCTCCGAATCCGTGAGCTTCAGGAACGGGTTCCGCAGGTAGGCCGTGGCGATGTGCTGCAGAAGGTCGGGGTCCTGCCCTAGGATCTCCCGCGCTTGGTCATGCTCGTCATCGCTGTACGACTGGTAGAGCAGGCGGATGGCCTCCGCCTTTGCCGCATCGCAGGTCGTCGCGGACCGAGCTGCGCCTGGACCTTCGGGCTGCGATGGGGCCTGGAAGGCGTTCAAGTTGGAGTCGTGAGGCGGATCATACGCCTCGGCGTGCAAACGGGCGCCGCTATCCAACTTCACTTGCCCCTCACGCGCACGACTCGACCCCGGAAAACTTATGCAGACATTATGCCGACCGTCAAACTAGGTCGCGGGCTCGCAACCCGCCCTGGCGTGAGCGTTTTAGGCTAGGATGGACGTCGAGGGACGTGTGACCGGACACCGCCGATGAAACGCCTGCTCTTGCCCACCCTGGCCGCGCTGGCCTTAAGCGCCTGCGCCACCGAGCCCACGCTCTACCAGCCCGCCACCGGGGCCAGCCGGGTCGGCTTCTCGGAGATGCGCATCGAGCCCGGTCGCTACCGCGTGACCTTCCAGGGCGGCCCGGGCGCTCCGCCGGCCCAGGTGGAGGACTACGCCCTGCTGCACGCCGCCGACCTGGCGGTGGCCGAGGGCTACGACTGGTTCCGGGTCACCGACCGGTCGACGCGCCAGGACGGCTACAGCGGCGCCAGCGTCAGCCTGGGCTTCGGCGGCGCCAGCTTCGGCCGCCACAGCGCCACGTCCGTCGGCGTCGGCGCGGGCGGCATCCCCCTGAGCGGCGGCCCGGCCCTGATCGCCAGCCTGGAAGTCCTGATGGGCAAGGGCCCGAAGCCCGACGACCGGGACGTCTACGACGCCCGCGGCGTCCAGCACTCGCTGCGCCAGCGCATCTGACGGCCTTTGCCTGAAAAGGCGGCGCGTCGCATAAGGGGCCGATGCCACTGACTCTCCTTCTGGTCGGCCTGGGCGGCGCCGTCGGTTCGATCTGCCGCTACCTGCTGAACGTCGGCGCCACCAAGGCGCTGGGGCCGGGCTTCCCCTATGGGACGCTGGGCGCGAACGTCATCGGCGGGATGCTGATGGGCGTCCTGGTGGGCGTGCTCGCCCTGCGCGGCGGCGCGGACCAGGAGAAGTGGCGCCTGCTGATCGGCGTCGGCGTCCTGGGCGGCTTCACGACCTTCTCGTCCTTCTCGCTGGAGACCGCGCTGATGATCGAGCAGCGGCGGCTGGAGATCGCGGCCTTCTACGTGCTCACCTCCGTCGCCGCGGCGATCGGCGGCCTGTTCGTGGGCCTCTTCCTGATGCGCAAGCTGCTGGCGTGAAAGAGGTCCGCACGATGTATGTGGACGTCGGCGAGGATGGCGTACGCCTCGACCGCTGGTTCAAGCGCCGCTGGCCGCACCTGAACCACATCCAGATCCAGAAGCTGGCGCGCTCCGGCCAGATCCGCGTCGACGGCGGCCGCGCCAAGCCCGACACCCGCCTCACCGCCGGCGCCCAGATCCGCGTGCCGCCCCTGCCGGAGGCCGGCCCCGCCCGCGACAAGGACAGCCTCGACCCGCGCGAGATCGCCTACGCCAAGTCCCTGGTGCTCTACGAGGACGACGAGGTGCTGGCGCTGAACAAGCCCGCGGGCCTGGCCGTCCAGGGCGGCACCAAGACCTCCAAGCACATCGACCGCCTGCTCTCGGCCTGGGGCGAGGGGCTGGAGCGCCCGCGCCTGGTCCACCGCCTGGACCGCGACACCTCCGGCGTCCTGGTGCTCGGCAAGTCGCCCGGCGCGGCGGCCGAGCTCGCCGGCGCCTTCGCCAAGCGCCGGGCGCAGAAGACCTACTGGGCCATCGTAGCCGGTTTCCCGAAGCCCGGAGAGGGCGTGCTCGAGCTGCCGCTGGTCAAAAAGGGGGTCGGCGACCGCGAGATGGTCGTGCCCGCCGAGCCGGACGACCCCCGCGCCGAGGCCGCTGAGACCGAGTTCGTGACCATCTCCCGGGCCGGGGCCAGCGCCGCGTGGATGGCGCTCTGGCCGCACACCGGGCGCACCCACCAGCTACGCGCCCACATGCTGGCCATGGGCCACCCGATCCTGGGCGACCCGAAGTACCACACGTCCGCCTCCCAGGAGCTGTCTCAGGACCTGAAGCTGCAGCTGCACGCGCGCCGCCTGGTGCTGGCCCATCCCAGCCGCGGCCAGCTCGTCCTCGAGGCGCCGCTCAGCCCGGAAATGCGCGCCGGTTTCAAGCACTTCGGTTTCGATCAGCACGAGGCCGACCCCGATCCTTTCAAGAAGGGCCGCCGATGAGCGAGGCGGATATCGACCGCGCCGACTACCTGATCGCCCAGGGCAAGTTCGACGAAGCCTTGGCGCTGACCGGCCGCATGGTCGGGGGCTCCGACCCCAGCCTGCTCGCCCTGGCGACCCATGCCGGGGCGCTGAAGGCCGCCGGCCGTCCGCTTGAGGCGATCCCCTACGACGAACAGGCCGTCCGGCGCTTCGCGGGCGACCCCATCGCCTGGCACAACTACGCCGCCACCCTGGGCGACCTGGGCCGGGCCGCCGAGGCGGTGAAGGCCTGCGAACGGGCCTTCAGCCTGGGCCTCGACGCGCCGCAGACCTGGGGCGTCTATGCGCGTGCCCTGCAGGCGGCCGGCGACCTCGACCGCGCCGAATACGCCTATCGCCAAAGCCTGCTGCGGGTCGGCGGCAATCCGGTGGTGGCGGGCGAACTCGCCAACCTGATCTGGATGCGGCGCGGCGACGTCGCCGAGGCCGACAAGATCCTCGACGTGGCCTTCTCCCAAGGCGGCCCGCCGCAGCCCTTGCTGATCGCCAAGGCGACCCTCTACGAGGCGTCCGGCGACGGCGCCCGCGCCGCGGCCCTGCTGGAGGCGGCCAGCCAGCAGCTCTCCGACGACCCGCCGGTGCTGCTCACCGCCGCCCAGGCCGCCCTGCGCCAGGGCCGCGTGGAGGACGCCGCCCGCTACGTGGCCATGGCCCGGACCGCCGATCCCGGCTCTCGCGGCGTCGCCCAGCACGGCGCCATCGTCGACCTGGCCCAGGGGCGCCCCGGTGAGGCCCTCGCCAAGCTGAAGACCGCGCTCGCCGCCCACCCCGACGACCAGTCGCTGTGGGGCTGGGCCGCCACCGCCGCCCGCGCGGCCGGAGATCCTCTGTATGCGGAGCTTTGCGATTACGACGCGGTGGTCGGGGCCTATGATCTGGCGACACCGGCCGGCTGGCCGAGCCTCGACGCGTTCTTAAATGATCTCGGCAAGGCGCTGAAATCGCTGCATCCTTATGAGCAGCACCCCGCCAATCAGTCGCTTCGCCACGGCAGCCAGACGCTGCATCTTCTGACGGGTTCGGACGATCCGGCGATCCGCGCCTTCTTCGCCGCCATGGACGCCCCGATCCGCCAGCACATGGCGAAGATCGGCAAGGGCGCCGACGCTCTGCGCCGCCGCAACACCGGCGACTACCGTATCCAGGGCGCCTGGTCGGTGCGCCTGCGCCCCGGCGGCTTCCACCAGGACCACTTCCACCCGGAGGGTTGGCTGTCCTCAGCCTTCTATGTGGAGACCCCGGACGCGGCGCTGGACAGGCCCGACCGCCAGGGCTGGATCCGCTTCGGCCAGCCGCCCTACGCCACGGTGCCGCCGCTGCCCGCCGACCACTATGTGCGGCCCAAGCCCGGCCGGCTGGTGCTGTTCCCGTCCTACATGTGGCACGGCACCGTGCCGTTCACGACGGACGAGGCCCGCATGACCATCGCCTTCGACGCGGTCCCGACCTAGCTAGACCAGCCCGAGAACCGGCTTCACCGCCCCGCTGCTCGGGAAGATGGTGTTGTCCAGCGCGCCGCGATCGACGCCCATATGCTCGGCCAGCACGCCCTTGAACAGGCCGCGCATGTCCAAGGTCGGGGTCACGTCGCGGTTCTCGTAGAGCGCCTGCTGTTTGAGCGTCGGCCAGTCGCCGACGATCCCGCCGCTCTTCAGCGCGCCGCCCAGCAACAGGGCCGTCGAGCCCGTGCCGTGGTCCGTGCCGCCGGTGCCGTTGGCCCGCGCCGTGCGCCCGAACTCGGTGGCGACCACCACGACGGTGTCCTTCCACTCCGGTCCCAGGCCCGTGTGGATGCCGTCGAGCACCGCGTCCAGGTAGGCCAGCCGCTGGTTCAGCAGGCCCGCCTGGCCCGCGTGGCTGTCGAACCCGTCCAGCGAGATCGCCGCCACCGTCGGCCCATTGGGCTCGCGCATGAAGCCGGCGAGGGACTCGCCCAGCATCTTCGCCGCGTCGCGCCCTGGCTGGCCGCCTTGACCGCCGCCGCCGCCTTTTCCGCCCGCCATCATCGGCGCCGGCGCGCCCATCAGGCCCGCCGTAGCCTCCTTGGCCATGGTCTCGGTGGCCAGGCCCTTGGCCAGCGCCGGGCCCAGCAGGGCGTCGTTGCGGTAGAGGTCCTGCAGCAGGCTCGGCAGGCGAGCCTCGGCGTCGACGCCCTTGCCGGGTGACCAGGAGGCCGTCTGCACCTTGCCGCGCAGCACCAGGGGCGCGGTCGGGCCGATGGAGATGGCGTCCACCTTTCGCTGCCGCGACAGGGTCTCCACCGCCCGGTTCAGCCACCCCGAGGTGGTCGAGTAGACGCCGGCCGCGCCGGTCTCCAGCACGTCCTGCGCCTCGAAATGCGAGCGCGCCCGGTCCGGCGTCGCCACCGCGGGCACGATCCGCGCCTCGCCGGCCTTGGCCATGGCGTAGGTGGCGGTGAGCTGCGGATGCAGCGCGAAAGTCGCGTCCAGCGGCAAGGCGGTGGCGTCCAGCGCCAGGTCGCCGCGCAAACCGCGGTATTCGCTGTCGCCGATCGGCGGGGCGACGGAGAGCCCGTCCATGCCGCCCCGGCAGATCACGAAGATCATCTTCTTCTTCGCCGCCTGGGCGTCGGCGGCGAACGCCGGCACGGCCATCAGCTGCAGGGACAGTCCGAAACCGGCCGCGGTCGCGAGCAGGCCCCTTCTTGTCGGGTAAAGGGGGCGAGAAGGAGCGAAAGCGTTCATCGGCGTTGGAACTCCGGAGACATCAGCAGCAGGGCGAAGCCCTCGGGGCGCGATTCCGCGCGTGCAATGACCTTGGCGGTCTCGGGGCTGAGCCGTTCGCCGAGCGCGTCGGCCGCCAGTTGGCTGGGATCGCGCGCGCCCACCGCCGGCGAGAAGGCCTGGGCGAACTGCATGCGTTTGACGATGCCGTCGGGCGCGGCCCAGGACTGGGCGTCCTCCGGCCAGCCTTTCGGCGAGGGGGCCGAGAACGGCTTTTGTCCCAGCGCCGTCAGGATCGGCGCGGCCTTCTCGAATGGCACGCCGGGAACGCCGGCCGCGCGGTAGCTCGAGACCAGGAACTCGTAGGGCGTCTTGAACTTGGCTTCCGGCGGCGCCCAGGCCTCGGGCGCGTTGATCAGCGCCTCGGCCACCTTGGCGAGGTCGCCGCGGCTGCCGGTCCAGGCCGCCTCCAGCCGCGCCACCAGGGCGGGCGAGGGATCGTCGGCCACGAAGTGCCGCGCGATCTTGGTGCAGATGAACCGCGCCGTGGCCGGCTTGGCTGCGAGGTCCGTGAGGATCGCGCCCGCTTGCTGCTTGCCGCCCTGCGGGTAGCTGACCTTCATCACCGTGCGCACGCCGGGCTCATGGGCGTTCTCGCGGAACACCGCGGAGCCGTATTCGGCGTCGCGCTGCCCGCCGATGCTGAGGCCGGTCATGGCGCGGGCGAACTCGGTCACGTCGGCCTGGGTGTAGCCGCCGTCGATGCCGACGGTGTGCAGCTCCATGATCTCGCGGGCCAGGTTCTCGTTGAGGCCCGGCGTCCGCGCCACGGCCGGCTGGAAGCCTCCGACGCCGCGTCCGCGCCGCGCGAACTGCGCCGCCGGGCTGTCTGGCCCGATCGACTGGATCTGGTCCAGATAGGTCAGCATGGCCGGATGGGTCTCGGCCGCGCCCAGCAGGTCCTCGAACCGGCCGAACACATGGGGCCGGATCGCCTCTTCCTCGAACGGCCCGACCACCGTGCCGGTGATCTGCTTGGTCGCCGAGACCGTGAAATGGTTGGCCCAGAACAGCGCCCAGCGCTCGCGGAAGCCCGCGTCGGTGGTCGCCGCCAGCGTCATCCGCGCGCTGAAGTCCTGGCCGATGTCCTGGCGCAGCGCCTGGCCCACCAGCTTGACCGGATCGCGTCCCTCCATCTTCGAGCGCGGGGCCATGGCCGGATCGGCGGGGCCCGACGCGGCCATGACGCGCATCTCGGCGGCCTTCTCGACCTTCACCTCGCGCTTCTCGCGCTGGTAGTCGCGGAAATCGCTCAGGCGCTGGACGCTGGAGACCGCGCCGCCGGGCGGCTGGTCGGCGCCGGTTCGCTGGATCTGGGCTTTGAGGAACCCCTTGGGGTCACCGCTGGCCGCCTCGATCTCGCCGGGCTTGGCGCCCAGTCCGAACCGCGTCGCGGCAATGGCGGCCATGAGTCTGGAGTCGGGAGCGGCCACGCCGGTCTCCTTGCGCTTGTCCCTCGGCGCCGTCATGTCACGCCAAGAAGGCTGAACGTTGGCTGAACTGTTTCGAGAGAGAACCCTAACCTTGGCGCGTGGATTTCACGAACCGGGCGAGAAGCCCAGACGGTTCTATGCATCGGTCGATGTCGCCCCCGAAGACAATGGGATGCAGGAGGGCGGCTTCGCGGTGCGCCTGGACGGGCGGCAGCTGCGCGGGCCCAAGGCCGGGCGGATCGTCCTGCCGACTCGGGCGCTCGCCGAGCAGGTGGCCGCGGAATGGGCCGCCCAGGGCGAGACCCTGGAGCTGGCGAAGATGCACGCCAGCCGCCTGGCCAACACCGCCATCGAGTCGGTGCCGGGGGCCCGCGAGGCCACCGCCCAGCAGATCGCCGACTACGCCGCCTCGGATCTGACCTGCTACTTCGCCACCGAGCCCGCGGGCCTGGTGGAGCGTCAGGAACGCCTCTGGGGCCCGCTGCTCGAGCGCATGGAGGCCGAGGCCGGCCTGCGCTTCGTCCGCGTGGCCGGGATCATCCACCAGCCCCAGCCGCCGGAGACCCTGGCCCGGGTCAAGGCGCGGGCCCTGGAGCTCGATGACTTCGCCCTGACCGGCCTGGCGTTCGGCGCGCCGCTGTTCGGCTCGGCGGTCCTGGCTCTGGCCCTGCAGCGCGGCTGGCTGACCGGGCAGGAGGCCTTCGACCTCTCCCGCCTCGACGAGGCCTGGCAGGAAGAGCAGTGGGGCGTCGACGACGAGGCGGCCGAGCGCACGGCGCGCCTGCACGTCGAGGCGGCCATGCTGGACCGCTGGTTCCGCAACCTGGCCTGAGCGCCGCAGGCAAGACGCCGAACCGGGCCTTCCCCGACGACATTATGCCGTTCGCATAACCTGGTGCGCTAATTGCAGCGAGACCTCCGAATCCACGGCAATTGTGCCGGTCTGGAGCGGAGTTGAGCCTTGATCGCCTCGATCGCGGCCCACGGCAGTCTCAAACTGGGTCAGAGCGCGAGCCCGCGCGCTGTGGCCCCGGTTGCGCCTGCGCCGGTCTCCCGCGACCGGCCGCCCGAGCCTTCGGTCTTCCACGCCGCCTCCACCGTGGCCCTGGCCCCGGCCGCCATGTCGGCCCTGATCGAGGCCCAGGAACGCATGGGAACCAGCGGCACCGAGTTCGACCGCCAGAAGACCGCCCAGAAGCTCGACCGCCTGATCTCGCGCCTGGACGACGACGATCCCCCGCCGCCGCCCACCGCCGCCGCGCCCTTCACCCTGCGCCGCCTGCAGACCGCCCGCGACCTGCTCGTTTAGGCCGCAGGCCCTCACCTGACGGCAACTTGCCTCGAAGCAGGCTCCGCACTACGCCTTCCTGCGTAAAGGGAAGGGCTGGTCTTGAAGCATATCCTTGAGGAGCTTGAGAAACGCCGCGCCGAAGCGCGCGTCGGCGGCGGCGAGCGGCGCATCGCGTCCCAGCACGCCAAGGGCAAGCTGACCGCCCGCGAACGCGTCGACCTGCTGCTCGACGAGGGCTCCTTCGAGGAGTTCGACATGTTCGTCGAGCACCGGGCCACCGATTTCGGCATGGCCGACCAGAAGATTCCCGGGGATGGCGTGATTACCGGCTGGGGTCGCATCAACGGCCGTGTCGTCTTCGTGTTCTCCAAGGATTTCACGGTCTTCGGCGGATCTCTTTCGGGCGCGCACGCGCAGAAGATCCTCAAGGTCCAGCGCCAGGCGCTGAAGGTCGGCGCCCCGATCATCGGCCTGTTCGACGCCGGCGGCGCGCGCATCCAGGAAGGCGTGGAAAGCCTCGCCGGCTACGCCGACATCTTCCTCGAAAACACCCTGGCCTCCGGCGTCATCCCGCAGATCAGCGTGATCATGGGTCCCTGCGCCGGCGGCGACGTCTATTCCCCCGCCATCACCGACTTCATCTTCATGGTGAAGGACACCTCCTACATGTACGTGACCGGGCCTGACGTGGTGAAGACGGTCACCCACGAGGAGGTCAGCCACGAGGAGCTGGGCGGCTACCGGGTCCACGCCATGAAGTCCGGCGTCGCCGACGGCGCCTACGAGAACGACCTGGAGGCCCTGACCCAGGTCCGCCGCCTCATAGATTTCCTGCCGCTCTCCAATCGCGAGAAGCCGCCGGTCCGCGAAAGCTACGACAGCCCCGACCGCGACGAGCCCAGCCTCGACACCCTGGTCCCGGCCAACCCCAACAAGCCCTACGATATCAAGGAGTTGATCACCAAGGTGGTCGACGAGGCCGACTTCTTCGAGATCAGCCCGGACTTCGCCAAGAACATTGTCGTGGGCTTCGCGCGCATGGACGGCCAGCCCGTCGGCATCGTCGCCAACCAGCCGCAGACCCTGGCCGGCGTCCTCGACATCGATTCCAGCCGCAAGGGCGCGCGCTTCGTGCGCTTCTGCGACGCCTTTGAAATCCCGCTGATCACCTTCGTCGACGTCCCGGGCTTCATGCCGGGCACCAAGCAGGAGCAGGGCGGCCTGATCCGCCACGGCGCGAAGCTGCTGTTCGCCTTCGCCGAGGCCACCGTGCCCAAGATCACCCTGATCACGCGCAAGGCCTATGGCGGCGCCTATGACGTGATGAGCTCCAAGCACATCCGCGGCGACATCAACTACGCCTGGCCCACCGCCGAGATCGCCGTCATGGGCTCAAAAGGGGCGGTGGAGATCATCTTCCGCTCCGAGATCGGCGACCCGGAGGCCATCGCCGCCCGCGAAGCCGAATACAAGGCCCGCTTCGCCAACCCCTTCGTGGCGGCCTCACGCGGCTACATCGACGACGTGATCATGCCGCACGGCACGCGCCGCCGGATCGTGAAGGCGCTGAAGAACCTGAAGGGCAAGCAGCTGACCAACCCCTGGAAAAAACACGACAACATTCCGCTCTAGGGTCGTCGCTGCCTTCGCCTGAATGTTTCCGGCACATGTCGTTTGTGTCGTATCGAAATATTCGAGGCGCCTATTTAGGCAATACTCAAGGTCAAGCTCAGTGATTACTGTAATCCGTCCTAGTCGTCGGTCGATGTGCTCAAGCGTGTCGTCCGTGATCGGAGGGGTTTTCGGTGCGAAAGCTTGCGATGCTGGCCGCCGCGGCGGTCCTTTTCAGCGCGGTCTCGGCCCAGGCGGCCCAGGTCATCAGTTTCCCATCCCTGGGCGGCGGCCTCTCCATCGGGAGCACGTTCACGCCCGGGTCCGGTCTCCTGCATAAGTTCACCAACGTCGCGAGCTCCGGCGTCGGCGCGGACGGGCCTTTCGTCAACATTTCGGGATCGACCCTGGTGAACGGAAGCGAGGTCGAGGAGACGAACGCCACGCTCTACTGGGAGTTCGAGGTCCTGGGCCCGGGCGCCGGCCAGGTCAACGTCGACATCAACGGCGTCTACAGCGGGTCCGCCACGGGCGGCGGGGTGGTGGGCAATGTCCTGGTGGGGCGGGGTCCGTTCGACCTGAGCTATGTCTTCCAGGGCCAGTGCTCCAACGGCCATGGACTGTGCACGACGAAGGGCTTCACGGCCGTCGCCCCGGTCACCGTCAACGCCATCTCCGTGATCGAGATCGTCGCCGACGGCGCAGGAGCCGCCTTCAGCGCCAGCATCGATCCGCTGCTCAGCCTGTCGCCGGATCTCATCAGCCAGGGCTACAGCCTGCAGGTGGAGCCCGACGCGCTGCCGCCCTCGACCAGTCCCGGCGGCGTGCCGGAGCCTGCGGCTTGGGCGCTGATGATCGCCGGCTTCGGCATGGCCGGCGCCGGCCTGCGCCGGCGGCGCGCGCTGGCCGCCTAGGACGGCCGAACCTCCGGCCGCCGGCGCGGTCGCGACGACGTGTCGGAACCCCGCTCACCACCCTCCCGTTGTCCGCCGTGAACGGGCTCGCGTGTCGCGGCCCAAGCACGGAGGACCTCCCATGGCCGACAACTGGATGGACGACCGCGAACGCGAGGAACGCGACCTTCGACGCGCCGACTACGTGGGCCGTTGGCCCGAGCGGGGCTCGGGGCAATACCGTGACAGCGCCCGCGGCGAGGGCCGCAGCTTCGGCGCTCGCACCTACCAAGGCGACGGCGGCTACGAGGGTGGCCGCGACCAGGTGTTCGGCGAGGACGGCGGCGGCGGCGGCCCCCGCGGCTATGCGGGCCCGGTCAGGGGCTGGCAGAACCCCGACTACGCGGGCGTCAGCCCGGCCATGCGCCAGGGCGAATACGCCGCCCAGCGCCCCCGCTTCTCCAGCCAGGACTACACGCGCGGGCAGGGCGGCGGCCGATTCTACGGCGACGACGACCGCGAGCGCGTCTACCGCGAGGAATATGGCGAGGGCGGCTATGACCCCGGTTTCAGCCCGACGCGGGCCGCCTACTACGGCCAGGGCTATGGCGCTCCCGGCTACGGCGGCTATCGCGACCGCCTGACCCGGCCGGCCAGCGGCGGGACCGGCGGCTACGACTACGAGCGCGGCTACGGCGACGGCGGGCGCGGCCAGAGCCGCGGCGAGCGCTTCGAACGCGCCGGCCACGACGCCGGCGACTTCCTGCACCGGGCCGGCGAGAAGGTCGCCGCCTGGTTCGCCGGCGGCGGCGAGGGCCGGGCCTATGAGCCGGACTTCGACGGCGCGATCCGCGGCCACCGCGGCAAGGGCCCCAAGGGCTACAAGCGCTCCGATGAACGGATCAACGAAGACGCCCACGAGCGTCTGACCGATGACGCCTGGCTGGACGCGAGCGACATCAACGTCGCCGTCTCCGGCGGCGAGGTCACGTTGTCAGGCAAGGTCGAGACCAGCCAGGCCAAGCACCGCGCCGAGCGGATCGTCGAGCACATCAACGGCGTGACCCATGTGCAGAACAACCTGCGCATCGGGTCCGGCTATGCGTCGGACACGGGTTTGCGCCAGGACGATCCCGTGGCCAACGGCACCGGCGGCGCGGGCGCCGGCCAATCCACCGCCGGTCGCAAGAACTAGACGCGACAACCCCCTTGCGGCGCGACCGGCTTTCGGGCCGGATCGCCGCATGGGGGATCCGCACGAAACCTTCGCGCCCTGGCTCGACCGTTGGGGGCTGACGCCGGACGGCGAGCCCTTCAGCACGGCCTATAACGCCAACTGGCTGATGCCGGTCCGGCGCGGCGGCGAGGCGGCCATCCTGAAGATCGCCCCGTCGCCGCACGAGCGGGCAGGGGCGTCGCTGATGACCTGGCTGGCCGGCGACGGCGCGGCGCGGGTGCTGGAGTGGGAGGGCGACGCTCTGCTGATGGAGCGGCTGCCGGCCGCGCGCTCCCTGGTCGAGATGGCGTTGAACGGCGACGACGACGAGGCCATGCGCATCCTCTGCGCCGTCGGCGACCGCCTGCACGCGCCCAAGGCCCGCCCGCTGCCCGACAGCTTGATCCCGCTCGCGCAGTGGTTCCGCGCCCTGGCGCCAGCTGCGGCGGCCCATGGCGGCATCCTTGAGGTCTCCCTGGCCCACGCCCAGGCCCTGCTGGCCGAGCCGCAGGAGGTTGGTCTCCTCCACGGCGACCTGCACCACGAGAACGTGCTCGATGGCGGGGACCGCGGCTGGCTGATCATCGATCCCAAGGGCCTGCGGGGCGAGCGGGGCTACGAATACGCCACCAGCCTCTGCAATCCCACCGCCGCCCTGGCGCTCGCCCCCGGCCGCCTGGCCCGGCAGATCGGTGTGGTCGCGCAGGCCGCGCGCCTGGACCCGAACCGTCTCACCCGCTGGGTCACCGCCCACGCCGGCGTCTCCGCCGCCTGGTGCATGCAGGACGGCAAGGACCCGGCCGCCGCCTTCGCCCTCGCCGAGGCTGGCGCGGCGCTGCTCTAGCTCGCCTTGGCCGTCACCGGCTCGGCGACGCCCTCGCCGCGGTGCAGCCGGTCCGGCAGGGGCGCGCCATAGGGCACGAACTCCAGCGACACCGAATTGATGCAGTAGCGCAGCCGGGTCGGCGGCGGGCCGTCGGGGAACACGTGGCCCTGGTGGCTGCCGCAGCGCGCGCAGAGGGTCTCGATGCGAACCATGCCGTAGGAGGTGTCCTTGATCGCCTGGACGTGGGCCTCGTCCACCGGGGCCCAGAAGCTCGGCCAGCCGGTGCCGCTCTCGAACTTGGTCTTGTGCTCGAACAGCGGCAGGCCGCAGAGCCGGCAGCAGTAGATGCCGGCGTCCTTCTGGTCCAAGAGCCCGCCGCAGAACGGCGCCTCGGTGCCGTGGTGCAGCAGCACCTCGGCCTCTTCACGGGTCAGCGCGGCCTCCAGGCCCTTGCGTTCCTCAGCGGTAGGTGGCGACAGGTCGAACCCCGAGGGGGAGATGTGTGGCGTGCTCATGACGTCCAATCTAAGGTCCCGGCCTCTGAACCGAAAGCCCGAGTCACCGAACGCATGTTTTCAAAGATCCTGATCGCCAACCGCGGAGAGATCGCGGTTCGGATCATCAAGACCTGCCGCCGGATGGGGATCGCCACGGTGGTGGTCTATTCCGAGGCCGACGCCGACTCGATGGCCGTGGAGATGGCCGACGAGACCGTGTTCATCGGCCCGCCGCCGGCCGCCCAGTCCTACCTGCTGGCCGACAAGATCATCGAGGCCTGCCGCGCGACCGGCGCCGAGGCGATCCACCCCGGCTTCGGCTTCCTCTCGGAGAACGCCGGCTTCGCCAAGCGCTGCGCCGACGAGAAGATCGTCTTCATCGGTCCCAACCCGCACGCCATCGAGGCGATGGGCGACAAGATCGAGAGCAAGAAGTTCGCCGCCAGGGCCAACGTCTCGGTCGTGCCCGGCCACGTGGGCGAGATCGACGACACCAAGCACGCCATCAAGATCTCCGAGGAGATCGGCTATCCGGTGATGATCAAGGCCTCGGCCGGCGGCGGCGGCAAGGGCATACGCGTCGCCTGGAACACCAAGGACGTTGAGGAGGGCTTCCCGGCCGTGAAGGCCGAGGCCAAGGCCAGCTTCGGCGACGACCGCATCTTCATCGAGAAGTTCATCGAGAGCCCGCGCCACATCGAGATCCAGGTGCTGGGCGATAAGCACGGCAATGTCGTCCACCTGTTCGAGCGCGAATGCTCGATCCAGCGGCGCAACCAGAAGGTCATCGAGGAGGCGCCAAGCCCGCTGCTCGACCCCAAGACTCGCGCCGCCATGGGCGCCCAGGCCGTCGCCCTCGCCAAGGCCGTGAACTACGACAGCGCCGGCACCGTCGAGTTCGTGGCCGGCCAGGACAAGAGCTTCTTCTTCCTGGAGATGAACACCCGCCTGCAGGTGGAGCACCCTGTGACCGAGCTGATCACCGGCGTCGATCTCGTCGAGCAGATGATCCGCTCCGCCTACGGCGAGGCGCTCAAGTTCAAGCAGGACGACCTGAAGATCAAAGGCTGGGCCATGGAGAGCCGGATCTATGCGGAGGATCCCTACCGCGGTTTCCTGCCCTCGATCGGCCGCCTGGTCCGCTACGACCCGCCCGTAGAGGGCAAGGTGGATGGCGGCATCGTGCGCAATGACGCCGGCGTGCGCGAAGGCGACGAGATCTCGATGTTCTACGATCCGATGATCTCCAAGCTGTCCACCTGGGCCAAGACCCGCGAGGGCGCCATCGATGTCATGGGCCGCGCGCTCGAGGACTTCCACATCGAGGGCCTGGGCCAGAACATCCCGTTCCTGGCCGCGGTGATGGATCAGCCCCGGTTCCGCTCCGGCAAGCTGTCGACCAACTACATCAAGGACGAGTTCCCAGAGGGCTTCCAGGGGCTGCCGCCGAGCCCGGCGCAGCGCGACCTGGTCACCGCCGTGGCGCTCTCCATGCACCGCACTCTGCTGGCCCGCGCCGCACCCGATCAGCTGCGTCAGGACTGGATCGTCGTGGTCGGCCACGAGAAGCGCCAGGTCCGCGTCTCCGGCAACGGCGGCGGCCTGATCGTCGAGACTGACGGCCGGAAGCTGCACCTGGAGGACATCCGCTGGCGCCCCGGCCAGCCGTCGTTCCGCGCCTCCCTCGACGGCAAGGACTTCACCGCCACCGTGCGCCCGGCGCCCGAGGGCTTCGTCATCCGCCATCGCGCCACCACCTTGCGCGTCCTGGTCCTGACCCCGCGCACCGCGGAGCTGCACGAGAAGCTGCCGCCCAAGGTCGCCGCCGACACCTCCAAGCTGGTGGTCTCGCCGATGCCGGGCCTGGTGGTCACCCTCGACGTGACCGTCGGCCAGCAGGTGCGCTCCGGCGAGGCCGTGGCCGTCATCGAGGCCATGAAGATGCAGAACATCATCCGCGCCGAGCGCGACGGGGTGGTCAAGGCCGTCAACGCCGCCGCCGGCGACAGCGTCGCCGCCGACGAGGTGCTGGTCGAGTTCAGCTAGGCTATAGTGGCCCGATGAACGGTCAGACCGACTGGAGCGAGCTGTTCTTCTCGGCCGCCGGCCGCGCGCCGCGCATGTCGTCGTGGATCGCCGCCCTGATCCTGCTGGTGATCGCCGCGCTCTATGAGGCGGTCGTGGGCTCGACCCTGCACTGGCTGACCGGCTGGTTCGTTTATCCGGCGCTGATCTATTGCGGCGCCTGCGTGCTGTCCAAGCGGCTGCACGACCGCGGGCGGTCCGGCTGGTGGGCGGCGCTGATCCTGGCCGCCACGGTGGCCATCTGGCCGCATCCGGACAGCTTCTTCGATTTCTTCTTCACCCTGGTGCTGATCTGGGCCGCGGTGGAGCTCGGCGCCATGCCCGGCGAGGCCGGCGCCAACCGCTATGGCCCGAACCCGCTGCGCCCGCCGCTGGCGGTCTAACGCCGCCCCTCTAGCGACGTACGAAGCAGGCCTGGCCGCCGGCCTTCAGCTTCTCGCAGAGCGCCGTGGCCTCGGACGCGGCGTGGAAGCCGGTGATCACCGCCCGGTAGACGGTCTTGCCGTCCACCTCGGCCGAGACCACGTCGGTGGAGAAGCCGCTGAGATCGCCGGCGAACTTCTTCTGCACCTTGCCGATGATGCCCTTGGCGTCCGGCTGGCTGGGTGACGCGCCCACCTGCACCGCCAGGCCCGGCGTGGCCGGGCCCGCCTTCGGAGCCGCCGCCGCCGTCTT
>JACXTT010001444.1_pt1 | contig 39446 bp, 34 predicted proteins | sample 9270951 | NCBI WGS metagenome assembly JACXTT01 (sample SAMN15532306, study PRJNA645909) | rock metagenome | isolation source: weathered quartz diorite | place: Puerto Rico | collected 2017-06-21
CGCATCTTTGAATCGGGCATGGGCGAATTCATCAAGGGCAAGCAAGCCTCGCGCGAATCGCTCGACATGGGCGCAGTGCTGGACAGCTCGCGCCGCGCCATGCGCGCCGCCTTCCAGCGCGAACTCGATGCCCTCGACATTCATTTGAACTTTCTGGCCTCCGTTGGTTCCGTCTCTCCCTACATCGGTTTGCTGGGCACCGTGTGGGGCATCATGAATGCTTTCCGCGGCCTGGCCAGCGTGCAACAGGCAACCCTTGCCATCGTCGCGCCAGGTATTGCCGAGGCGCTGATCGCGACCGCCATTGGTTTGTTTGCCGCTATTCCTGCGGTGGTCGCCTACAACCGATTTACCCACGATATCGACCGCCTGGCCATCCGCTTCGAAAGCTTTGTCGAAGAGTTTTCGAACATCCTGCAGCGCCAGTCGCGCTGAACGGAGGCGAGATGGCTTCCTTCAACAGCAGCATGCGCGGCGGCCGGGGCCGCAAATTCAAGTCGGAAATCAATGTGGTGCCTTACATCGACGTGATGCTGGTCCTGCTGATCATCTTCATGGCCGTGCCGCAGTCCAACACGCCGAACGTGATCAACCTGCCCAATGCGGAAAAATCCGCGCTGCCGCCGGACGACTACATTCAGGTGCAACTCAAGCCGGACAGCACCCTGTCGATCGGCATCGCCGGCAAGACCAGCACGCCGGCCCAGGACGTGCCGGACCGGACTGCCGCGCTGCGGGTCTTGCGCACCTTGCACACCGAACATCCCGAGTACCCCGTGCTGATCGCGGGTGACCGCGAAAGCAAATACGATGCCGTCATCCAGCTGATTTCAGAATCGAAAAAGATGGGCATCAACCGGGTCGGTCTGGCCACCAAATAAGCATGGCGACAATTTCTACCGATCACGGCAGTCCTTACCGCGTACCGCCCGAACCGCGGCGCTGGCCGTCGATTGCCCTGGCCGCAGCCGTGCACTTGGGTCTGCTCGCGTTTTTGTTCATTGGTATCAATTGGCAAAACAATGAACCGGTCGCGGTGGAGGCGGAAGTGTGGGACATGAAGACCCAGGCGGCAGCCCCGCCACCACCGCCGCCGCAGGAAGTGGAGGCGCCCGAACCAACGCCGCAGCCGACGCCGGTCGCGCCGCCGCCCCCGCCAAAAGTGGTGGAAGAGCCGCCCGCGCCGAAGCCGCCCGACATCGCCCTCGAACGGGAAAGGCGTAAGCTGGAACAGAAGAAACTGGCTGAAGAAAAGCGCGAGGAAGAGCGGCTGCGCGACGAGCGCGACGCGAAGCAATTGAAGGAACAGAAGAAGGCCGAGCAACTGGCCGCCAGGAAGGAACAGGAAGCGGCCGAGAAGAAGGCCCAGGCACTGGCCGACAAGAAGGCGGAAGAGAAAAAGCTGCTGGACAAAAAGCTGGAGGAAAAGAAGCTGGCGGAAAAACAAAAGGGCGAGAAGCTGGCCAAGGCCAAGGCCGATGCCGCTGAACAAGCCAAGCTCGACAAGCTGCGCGACGCCGAAATGAAACGCATGCTGTCCGGCGTGGGCGGCACTGGCGAGGCAGCGAAGTCGACGGCGCCACGCTCGGACCCGGGCTATCTGGCCGGCATCCGCACCAAGGTCAAGAGTACCACTTCGTACACGGGCGACACCGACGTGCCCGGCAATCCGACGGCGGAATTTCGCATCGAGCAATTGCCCAGCGGTGAAATCATGAACGTCAAGCTGGTCAAGAGCAGCGGTGTGGGCAGCTTCGATGATGCAGTTGAGAAAGGCATTATCAAAGCGTCACCACTACCCAAGAAGAAAGATGGTACCGTGGAGCGAACACTCGTGATCGCTTTCAAGATGAAGGACCTCAACTGAGCGGGCCAAGCTGCTTCGGTGATCCTGCGCTGACTTCAACCATGGAACAGACTGATTTATGAACAAAACTATTTGCACGATTTTTTTGACCGCCGGCGTGCTGGCGGCCCTGCCCGCCAGCGCCCAGGTGCGCGTTGAAATTGCCGGCGTGTCCAGCAACCAGATTCCGGTGGCCGTCGCCGCCTTTGCCGACGAAAGCATCGCGCCGGCCCAGGTTTCGGCCATCATCCGCGCCGATCTCGAGCGCAGCGGAATCTTCAAGGTGATCGACGCCGGCACCGTGCTGTCGGAAAGTTCGCCGGTCGATTACGCCCAGTGGAAAGGCCGCGGCGCCGATGCGCTGGTGGTGGGCAGCGTGCACCGCAGCGCCGATGGCCGCCTGGACGTGCGTTACAAATTGTTCGACACGATCAAATCGAGCGAACTGTCGACCCTGTCGAATGCGGTGGCGCCCAAGTCGACCCGCCTGGCCGCCCACAAGATCGCGGACGACGTCTACGAAAAACTGACGGGCACCCGCGGCGCCTTTGCCACCCGGATTGCCTACGTGACCCAGGCCGGCCGCAATGAGTACCGCCTGGAAGTGGCCGATGCCGACGGCGAAGGCATGCAAGTGGCCGCCTACGGCAAGGAGCCCATCATTTCGCCCTCGTGGTCGCCCGATGGCAGCAAGGTGGCCTACGTCTCCTTTGAGCAGCGCAAGCCGGTCGTCTATGTGCAAGACCTGGTCACTGGCGGCCGCAAGGTCGTGTCCAATGAAAAGGGCAGCAATTCGGCGCCCACCTGGTCGCCTGACGGCCGCAAGCTGGCTGTGACCTTGTCGAAAGACGGCCACTCCCAGGTGTACAGCGTGAACGCCGATGGCAGCGGCCTGCGCCGCCTGTCCAACAGCAACGGCATCGACACCGAACCGCAGTTCTCGGCCGACGGCCGCAGCATTTATTTTACGAGCGACCGCAGCGGCGGACCGCAGATTTACAAGATGAGCGCCGACGGCGGCCCCGCCACCCGGGTGACCTTCAACGGCAGCTATAACATCAGCCCCCGCCTCTCGTCCGACGGCAAGACGATGGCCTGGATCTCCCAGCGCGACGGCGGCTTTTCCCTTTACGCCATGGATTTGACGAGCGGACAGGAACTGCGCCTGGCCGAAGGTGCGGGCGAACCCAGCTTCTCGCCCAACGGCAAATACATCATGTACGCCACCAAGGGTGGCCGCCCCGGACTGGCGGTGGTGTCGGTCGACGGCCGCGTCAAGCAGCGCCTGACCACGCAAGCCGGCAATATCCGCGAACCGAACTGGGGTCCGTTCATGAAGTAAGGCCAGTTTTCAAGAAGGCGGGCGCCGCGTGCGCGCTCGCTTTCAACAAGCAATCGCACGCAAAATGTTTTTTCGTAGTAATGTATTACAATTGTGCAAATGGAGTTGGGCGAAGCTGCTCGCAATCCCGCCGCACGAATAAAAGAAGTCCATCTAACCCTGACCAGGAGAAAATAACATGCGCAATTACAAAAGTTTAGCCTTCATCGTCTCGAGCGCTGCCCTGCTCTCCGCCTGCAGCTCGCCCGTGAAGCTGTCGGAACCACCGGTCGTCGAGCGCGCGCCCACCGCCGCCGTCGCGCCGGTCGACACCACCCGTGACGTGCGTCCCGTACAGACTGGCACCGTCGATCCCCTGAACGATCCCCAGGGCGTGCTGGCCAAGCGCAGCGTGTATTTTGATTACGACAGCTACGCCGTGCGTGACGACGCCAAGCCGGTCGTGGAAAATCATTCCGCCTACCTGAACAAAAACAAGGATCGCAAGATCCTGATCCAAGGTAACACCGACGAGCGCGGCGGCACCGAGTACAACCTGGCCCTTGGCCAGAAACGCGCCGAAGCCGTGCGCAAGGCCATGACCGCCATGGGCGTGTCCGAGTCGCAAATCGAAGCCGTTTCGCTGGGCAAAGAAAAGCCGAAAGCCACCGGCAGCAACGAAGCAGCCTGGGCTGAAAACCGTCGCGCCGACATCGTCTATTGATGCTTGCAAGGCTGATCCGGAACAGCGCGGCTGCAGCCGCGCGCCGGTAGATTGACAGGGGGCGGCGTGCGGTGCAGACTGCATCCGCCCCGTTTTTTTGACGCGGCAATTGTTCGCGCAGATAGCTGGGCACTTGCCTGGTCAGCGCAGATGCGCGCGCCTGGCTCCGGCCGGCCACCATCGTGGATGCGGCCCCGCGGGTCGACCTGCTTGCAGTTTTACCGATTCGATTCTTAGAAAGTTACGATCATGAATGCCATTTTCAAATCCCGCGTCTTTGCCGCTTGCATGGCCATGGCCGCTGCGATGCCACTGGCCGCCCATGCGGGCATTCTGGACGACGACGAAGCGCGCAAGGCCATCCTCGACCTGCGCATCAAGGTCGATAATCTGTCACGCGATCTCAATGCCCGTCTCGACACCAAGTCGGACAAGCGCGACGCCCTCGAGCTGGTCAATCAGCACGAGCAAACCATGCAGGAAATTGCCCGCCTGCGTGGCCAGATCGAAGTGCTGTCCAACGACATCGCCAATGCGCAAAAACGCCAAAAGGATTTCTACGCCGACCTGGACGCGCGCATCGCCAAGCTCGAGCCACGCCAGGTCAGTATCGACGGCAAGACGGCTGAAGTCGATCCCGGCGAATTGAAATCCTACGATGCCGCCATGGCCACCTTCAAAGCGGGCGACTACAAGACTGCCGCCGCTGCCCTGGCCGATTTCGTGCGCCGCTACCCCACTTCCGGCTACGCTTCGAACGCCCAATACTGGCTGGGCAATGCCTATTACGCCCAGCGCGACTACAAGAACGCCATCGCGGCCCAGGAAGTGGTGGCCTCCACTTACCAGGACAGCCCAAAAGCGCCTGACGCGATGCTCAACATCGCCAGCAGCTACACCGAGCTGAAGGACAAGAAAAACGCCAAGAAGGCGCTGCAGAGCCTGGTCAGCAAGTACCCTGATTCAACCGCCGCGGCTGCCGCGAAGGACCGGTTGGCGGTATTGAAGTAAGCAAAACGCAAAATTAAGCGCTGTAGAGCATTTGACAGGATTCGAGCCGCCCCCTATAATCTTGCTTCTTTCGGGTCGTTAGCTCAGCTGGTAGAGCAGCGGACTTTTAATCCGTTGGTCGCAGGTTCGAATCCCGCACGGCCTACCACGAATACCCAGGAAGCCCACGAATGCAAGTTCGTGGGCTTTTTGCATTGGCGGCGCCGCTTTTCACTCTCGGCCGCGGCGCACCTGTTGCTTCCATCTCCCTTGATTTCCTTACGGCGCGGCGGCGATGGCGCCATCGGTCACCTTCGCGCCGCCCGCCCCCGCGCGCTGGTTGTCGTAGTCGACCACCGTCGCATGGGTGAGCGCGTTCGTGTGCCAGATGCGCAGGCCAAGCTGTGCGCCGCCCTGGCCCTGCGCTGCCGGCGGCCCGGCGGTCACGGTCAGGCTGTACTGGTAGCCCGCCTTGCCATTGAACAGGCCTGTTCCCGTGTAGCGATGTGCGCCGCCCCCCGCCGCTGGCGCGGCCAGCATGCTGGTGCTGGCAAACGCGGCCTTTCCAGCGGTAAAACGCAGGCCGGCCGGCGCAGCCGCAGCTGTCTGCTGGCCCGAGCGCGGCGCCGATAGGGAAAAGGTGGCGGCGCCCCCATGCGCGGGATCGGCGCGCAGTGCCCCTTGCGGCGAATCGATGCGGCCGCGCCCCAGGGCGGCGCTGTCGACCGGGTCGGCCACCACCAGATCGCGCTTGACCGTGGTGGTGTTGCCGGCGCGGTCGGTCACGCGGGCAACCACGGTGTAGATGCCCGCCTCACGATAGACGTGGACGCCGCGCGCACTGCCGGCGCCGGCCTTTTCCGTCACCAGTGCGGTCTCCATGCTGAGGTCGCCCCACTGCCAGTCGACATGGTGCAGATCGGTGCTGTCGCTGTCGTTAAAGGCGACCCGGACTGCCACCGCGCGACCGGGTCGCGCAAGCTGCGGCAGGTCTATGGGGCCGACCACGGGAGCGGAATGCAGCTCGGCCCCCACCGGGCGCAACAACACCAGTCCGGCATTGGAGGAAGCAACGATGGCGCCGCTGTCGGACAGCGCAAGCGCGGTGTCGAGCACCAGCCCGGCCGGCGCGTTGACAAGCCGCGCGTTCAGGTCGGCCATGGGCTGGCCGGCGCGCCACAGGAAGGCGTGCATTGCTCCGCTGGTGGTCAGCGCGTTCCCCGCCACTTGCCCCACCCCGTTGACGGCCAGCGGCCGGGCGCCCGGGCCGCCCAAGGAGCCGACGTCGACCATGCCGCTCTTGGCATTCCACGAAAAGCCACGTTGGAAGTCGCCGGGCAAGTTGTAGACGCCAACGATCTGGCCTGTCTTGCTGACGGCGAGGCTGAAGGATTCCGTACCGCCCAGGGTGCCCAGGTCGCGCATGCCGCCCGCCGCCGTCCAGCGGAAGGCATGGTAATACGATTCGGCGCCCGCCACCGTGGAATAGCCCGCCACCTGGCCGGCCGCATCGACGCCGCTGGCGTAGGAAGCGGCACCGCCCAGGGTGCCCAGGTCGCGGATGCCGCCGGCGCGGGTCCAGACGAAGGCGTGGGGATCGATGTTGGCGTTATTGGAAAAGCCTGCCACCAGGCCGGCATCGTTGAGGGCCACCGGCACGCTGCCCCAGCGGTCGAGGGCGCCAAGTTCTTCGCGGCCGCCCGCTGCCGTCCAGCGCAGCGCGCGCGGCGGATCGAGCGCGCCCGCGGCATCGAATACGACCACCCCGTCGCGGTTGATGGCGGACGCATGAGAGGACTCGCCGTCCAGGCCGATTGGCGAGAAACCGCCGGCCAGCGACCAGCGGAAGGCATGCTGGGCGTCGTAGCCGGCATGGCTGAAACCGGACACCTGGCCCTGGTCGTTCAATCCTGTGAGGTCCGTGTCCGGCCAGTCGTACTGGGCGACCGCATGCAGCCGGCGGCCACCGAAGAACCAGCTCTGGAAGCGATCGCCGTCGGCCACCGACATGGCCACCTGGCCGCTGGCGTTAATCGCCGGGAACTGGGTCGGGCTGCCGGGCACCAGGTTGATCATGCGGTATTGCACCGGTGCGGGCGTAACGGTGGCGATGGCTTCGGGCATCAGGCCCGCCAGCGCCTGGCCCTGCATCAGCAGGCAAGCGAGCCAGCAGGCGAAGCGCGCCAGCCATCCGCGCGTGCGGCGGCCATCGCCATGGGGACGTGAAATGCTTGGTTTGAACATGGGAGACTCCATCAGGGGACAGCATTCGCGGTGGGGAGGATTGCATGGCCATCGGCTGCATCTTCAATTGCGTCGCTGGTCAATGATGGGGCAGCGAGGGCCGCGCACACGCGGGGACAGGGCGTGAGGTTTGAGAAGGCTCAACTCAGAGCCACATGGCTGAGAAAAGGTTCCTCATCCGAAAAAAAATAGTGGGCCGTCGGCAAATCTTCACGGCGCCCTCGCCTGTTAATTGCTCAAATCATTTATGCTGTTTGCTGGACAGACCACCAGCGCGCCGATTTTCCAGACAGCTCAGACATGCACCCCAAGCCAGCCGATCTTTTCAAGGTGACCGTGCGCGACGCCGGCCCCGCCGACGCCGCCGCCATCACCGCTATCTATCAACCCTATGTGCTGGAAACTGCCATCAGCTTTGAGGAACAGGCCGTGGACACCAAGGAAATGGCCAGACGCATCGCCGCCGCACAGTACGCCGGCCTGCCCTGGCTGGGCGCCATCTGCGACGGCGAGCTGATCGGCTACGCTTACGCCAGCCAGTGGCGGGTGCGGCCCGCCTACCGCCATGCCGTCGAAACCTCGGTGTACGTGGCGCGCGCTGCCCACGGCCGGGGCGCCGGCCGCGCCCTCTACACGGCCCTGCTGGCGCGCTTGCGCAGCGATGGCAAGCACCTCGCGATTGCCGGCATCGCCCTGCCGAATGAGGCCAGCATTGCGCTGCACGAATCGTTCGGTTTTGAAAAGGCGGCCCATTTCAAAGAGGTGGGCTTCAAGTTCGGCGAATGGCGCGACGTCGCTTACTGGCAGTTGCTCTTGTAGGGACCGCCGCCGGTCGATCCTTCGCTCATGGCGCGGGATGCGCGCGTTGCCGATACTGGATAAAATGCAACATCGCTCCCCGTCAATCCGAAGGAAACCATGAATTTGCCGCTGATCCTCAATATCGCCGTGGCGCTTGCCGTGTGCTTCGCGCTGTTCCGCATGCAGGCCGCCCATTTCTCCTTCACCAAGCGGGTATTTACGGGCATGGGCGTGGGCGTGCTGCTGGGCGCGGCCATCCAGGCCGTCTACGGCGCCAGCTCGCCCGTGGTGGCGCAGACCAGCGCCTACCTCGACATCCTTGGCAGCGGCTACGTCAAGCTGCTGCAGATGATCATCATGCCGCTGATTATGGTGTCGATCATCTCTGCCATCCTCAAGCTGCGCGATGCCTCTTCGCTGGGCAAGATCAGCGTGCTGACCATCGGCACCCTGATGATCACCACCGCCACCGCCGCCCTGATCGGCATCTTGATGGCCAAGCTGTTCGGCCTGACCGCGGTGGGGCTGACCTCGAGCGCCGCCGAACTGGCGCGCGGCCAGTACCTGCAGGGCAAACTGCCCGACGCGGCGTCGATTTCCCTGCCCTCGATGATCCTCAGCTTCATTCCCGCCAATCCATTTCTGGACATGACGGGTGCGCGCAAGACCTCGACCATCGCGGTGGTGCTGTTTTCCCTCTTTATCGGCGTGGCCGCCACCGGCATCGCCGGCAAGCAGCCGGCCATGTTCGATTCCTTCGCCCACTTCATCAAGGTGGCCCACGTCATCGTGATGCGCATGGTCACGATGGTGCTGCGCCTGACGCCCTACGGCGTGTTCGCCCTGATGACCCAGGTGGTATCGGAGTCCAGCATCACCGACATCCTCAAATTGATCAGCTTCGTGGCGGCTTCCTACAGCGCGTTGGCGCTGATGTTCTGCGTGCACCTGCTGTTGATTTCCCTGAGCGGCCTGAACCCGCGCCGCTACGTGCAGAAAATCTTCCCCGTGCTCGCCTTTGCCTTCACCTCGCGCAGCAGCGCCGGTGCCATTCCCATGAGCGTGCAGACCCAGACGGGCCGCCTGGGCACGCCCGAAGGCATCGCCAACTTCGCCGCGTCGTTCGGCGCCACCATCGGCCAGAACGGCTGTGCCGGCATTTATCCCGCCATGTTGGCGATCATGATCGCGCCCACCGTCGGCATCGATCCCTTTACCTTGCCCTTCATCGCCCAGCTGCTGGCCGTCATCACGATCGGTTCGGTCGGCGTGGCCGGCGTGGGCGGCGGCGCCACCTTTGCCGCCCTGATCGTGCTGTCGGCGATGAACTTGCCCGTGGCGCTGGCAGGATTGCTGATTTCCATCGAACCCCTGATCGACATGGGCCGCACCGCCCTCAATGTCAGCGGCTCGATCACAGCAGGCACCCTCACCAGCCGCGCCATGGGAGAGACCGACCTGGCCGTGTTCAACCGGGCCCACGACGTTGAACTGGACAGCGAGCAAATGGTGGCCTGAGGACCGCCGTCAACCGTTGCCTTGTCGCGCCGTAACGTGCGCGGATGACCTGCCCTCTGCGATTATCATGAAGAATCGATAACAGCAGGGACGGGTCTCCGATGGAGCAAAAATGGCCGCAACAAATCTGGCTGGTGCGTCACGGCCAAAGTGCCGGCAACGTCGCGCGCGACCAGGCTGAGGCGGCCAAAGGATTGATGATCGATATCGCCGAACGCGACGTCGACGTGCCCTTGTCTCCGCTCGGCGTGCAGCAGTCGCACGCCCTGTCCGACTGGTTTGGCGCCCTGCCGCCGGAGCAGCAGCCGAATGTCGTGCTGCACTCCCCTTATCTGCGGGCAGCCGAGACGGCGCGCATCGTCACCGCGGGTTTCAAGGGCGGCGAGCCGGTGGCGGCCACCATCGATGAACGCCTGCGCGAAAAAGAGTTCGGCATCCTCGACCGCCTCACCACCCACGGCATCGCCCAGCAGTATCCGGATCTTTACCAGCAACGCCAGCATGTCGGCAAATTTTATTTTCGCCCACCGGGCGGGGAGAGCTGGTGCGACGTCATCCTGCGCCTGCGCAGCGTACTCGACACCATCACGCGCGAATATGCCCAGGAACGGGTGCTGATCGTGGGCCACCAGGTCATCGTCAACTGCTTCCGCTACCTCATCGAACGCCTGGACGAAGCCACCATTTTGCAATACGACAAAATGGGCGACGTGCCCAATTGCTCCGTCACCTCCTACCGCTTCGATCCGGCCGCCGGCAAGCGGGGCAAGCTGGTGCTGGACCAAGTCAATTTCGTCGCTCCCCTGGAAGCGGCAGGCACGCCGGTCACGGCCTCCAAAGATGTGCCCGCTGCTCCGAAAGCGTAGGCGGGCCGGGCCGATGGAAGCGCCATCGTCGACCACCCACCGCATCAACCTCGATGCGGCCACCCTGCGCAGCTGGCCATTACCCATGCCCTCCGGCGATGGCGACAAGGAAGTGCGGGGCCATGTGCTGATCCTGGGCGGCTCGCGCGAAATGCCGGGCGCGGTGATCCTGGCCGCCACCGCCGCCCTGCGCGCCGGTGCCGGCAAACTCACCATCGCCACCGGCGCCAGCGTGGCCCAGCTGGTGGCCATGGCCATGCCGGAGTCGCGCGTGCTGGGCCTGCGCGAAAACGACCAGGGCGGCTTTGCCGACGATGCCATCGACGTGCTCGACCCGGTAACCGACAAGATCGACGCCATGCTGGTCGGACCGGGCATGCAGGACGAAGAGGCCACGGCGCGGCTGGTGGCGCGCCTGCTGGAGCGGCTCGATTGCACGGACGATGCCGATAACGGGACGCGCGCCAGCATTGTGCTCGACGCCAACGCCATGGGCATCGTACGCGCGCCTGATTTTCATTTTGCCCGGCCCGTCATCCTGACCCCGCATGCGGGCGAAATGGCCCATTTGACGGGGCTGGACAAGGACGCCATCGCGGCCGCGCCGGAGCGCCACGCGGTCGAGGCGGCGGCGCGCTGGCAGGCAGTACTGGCCTTGAAAGGCGCCCGCACATTGATAGCGGGGCCCGGCGGCGAGCGCTGGCAGCATGAGGGGGGCAATGTCGGCCTGGCCAGTTCCGGCTCGGGCGACGTCCTCGCCGGCATCATCGCCGGCCTGTGCGCACGGGGCGCCACCCTGCCCCAGGCGGCCTGCTGGGGCGTTGCCCTGCACGCCGCCGCGGGCGAAGTGTTGGCGGCCCGGATGGGCTTGCTGGGTTATCTGGCGCGCGAACTTCCCGGCGAGATTCCCGCCCTGCTGGAACGATTCTCCCGTCCCGGCGAAGCGCCCGTTTGATATTAATCAAGCACAAAATTTAACTTCGGCGAAAACCGGAACATCGCCCGTTTTGGCCGAACCGCGCCGTATGTCGCCAGTCTAATTATTACAGTCGAATTCGTGCACTGAACGGGGCCGCGTTTCTCGCTGCGTTGCTCCCCTGAACTTGCGTGAGCAGGGACAGGCTCATCGCGGGACTGACCTGACGCTGCCGCTGTCACGCGTTTCTTACGTGTGTTTTTCCTGCGGCGGTACAAGATAGACGTGAACGAGGAGTTTGCAATGAAAACCATCAGCAGCGCAACGAAAGTCATCCTCACCGCCGCCGCCCTGGCCGCCCTGCTGGGCGGATGCCGGCGCAGCGACACCACCGCGGCACCGGGTGATTCCGCTGGCGGCACGGGGACCACCAGCGGCACCAGCGGCACCAGCGGTACCAGCGGCACCAGCGGCACGGGAGCAAGCGGCACGGGCACCAGCGGAACCAGTGGCGGCAGTGGCACGGGAACCGGCTCGGATACGGGCACGGGCGCGAGCGGCAGCAGCGGGACCGGTACCGGCGGCGCGGGCACCACGGGCGGCAGCTCCGGCACCTCGGGCGGCAGTGGCACCAGCGGCAGCAGCGGCACCAGTGGCACGAGTGGCAGCAGTGGCACCAGTGGCACGAGCGGCAGCAGCGGCACGAGTGGTGGTAGTGGCACCAGCGGCAGCAGTGGCAGCGGCACGGGAACCAGTGGCAGCAGCGGCACCAGCGGAACCAGCGGCAGCAGCGGCAGCAGCGGCACCAGCGGCGGATCGGGCAGCGGTCGCTGAGGCCCTGACTCACTGGATTGCGAGTCGGTCAGTCGGTCAGTCGCTAAGTCGCTCAGTCGCTCAGTCGCGCGGTCACTGCGCCACTCGACCGCTGAGTGACTGCATCGCTGCACAACGGAGCCGGATCACACGACCCGGCTTTTCATCTTGCGGTCATCCATCCGAAGCCGGCGCACGCGCAAGCTGTGCCAAAAAAAAGCCGGATCACGCGATCCGGCTTTTCACCTTGCTGTCAATCATCCGCAGCTGACGCAAGCGCCAGCGATGACAGCGCCTGAACCTGCTATGCCTTCTCCAGCACCACGGCCCCCTTCTTGCCCCCGCCCATGGCGAAGCGCAAGGCTTTCTTGAGGTTGCGGAATACAAAGCGGATCAGCGTCAAGGTCAAGATGACTTCGACCGTCGTCATCACCAGGGCCACGACGATATTGAAACGGGCGGCGCGGCGGCGGGTCTTGGCGAACATGCGGTCGCGGGCCGATTCGATGCTGAAGTAAAAAGTCGGTACCACCAGCAGGGTCAGGATGGTCGAGGTGATGGTGCCGCCGATGATGGCGATCGCCAGCGGACGGTAGAACTCGCCGCCCTCGCCCAGGCCCAACGCCACCGGGAACATGCCGGCGATCAGGGCAAAGGTGGTCATCAAAATGGGGCGCAGGCGCATGCGGCCGGCGTCCATCAGCGCTTCTTCGCGGTCAAAACCATCTGCCTCACGCTTGCGGGCGGCGTCGAGCAGCAGGATCGCGTTTTTAGCGACCAGTCCCATCAACATGATGATGCCAATAAAACTCATCAGGTTCAGGGTGTTCCGGGTCAGCCAGAGGGCCAGCACCACGCCGATCAGGGACAGGGGCAGGGACATCATCACGGCCAGCGGCGCCGTGAAGGAGCCGAACTGCATCACCAGGATCAGATACATCAGGCCGATGCCGGAGACCAGGGCAATCAGCATCTCCGTGAACAATTCCTGCTGGTTCTGGCCGGCGGTGCCCAGCTTCAGGCCGTAACCCGGAGGATAGTCGAATTCCTTGGCCAGCTTCATGGCGTCCTGGGTCACCTCGCCGGGCGAGCGGCCCTGCACGTTGGCCGAGACGGTGATCGTGCGTTTGCCGTCCGTGTGGTCGATGCCGGATGGGCCCTTGCCCATGCTGATCTTGGCGATCTGGTCCAGCGGCACCATCTGCTGGGTGCCGGTCACCGCGATCGGCAGGCGTTCAATATTTTCCGCGTTGACCCGGTCGTCCGGGTGCAGGCGCACGGCGACGTCGCGGGTTTCGCCGGTTGGGTCGACCCAGTCGCCCACCTCCACGCCGGCAAACGCGACGCGCAGCGCCTGCGCCGCATCGTTGACGGAAATGCCCATCGAGTTGGCCAGGCCCCGGTTCATATCGATTTGCAATTCGTTCTTCGGATCCTGCTGCGACAGGCCGACGTCGACGGCGCCCGGTACCTGGCGCAGTTTGTCCATGTAAGCTTGGGCAATGCCCATCAGCTTGCGCGAATCGGGGCCCGTGAAATCGATCTGCACGGGCTTCTGGCCGCCATTGTTCAAGTCGTCCTGGACCACAAATTCCGCGCCTACCAGGGTGCGCAGGCGTTCGCGCAGGTCGATGGCGATGTCCTTGGCGGCGCGGTCGCGCTCGGCGCGCTTGCCGATGTCAACGTAGACGCGGCCGCCACCGGCATCGATGGTGGCGTTGGTGGCCTTGGTTTCCTTGAGGCCGCGGGCCAGCTCGGCCGCCTTTTCCACTTTCAGGTGCGAGTACTCGACTGAAGACGAGGCCGGTGCGCGCACGTTGATGATGAGGTTGCCCGAATCGGCGGCAGGCAGGAAGCTGGAGCCCACGCCGACCACGCCCAGCCAGATCGCGCCGACCAGACTGAACAGCGCCAGGCTGCGCATGACCAGGCGGTGGTGCAGCGCCCAGGCCACCACGCGGCCGTAGCGGTCGGCCTGGTGGTCGAACCATTCATTGAATCGGCCTAACACGGCGCTGATGCCCTTCTTTGGCGCCGTGTGATGGTCCGGTGGATCGCCCCAGTAGGCCGACAGCATCGGATCGAGCGTGAAGGAAATGCCCAGCGAGACGATCACGGAGCAGGCCACCGTCAGCGCGAAGGGACGGAACCACTCGCCCGACACGCCCGGCATGAAGGCGACGGGGATGAACACGGCGATGATGGAAAAGGTCGTGGCGGCCACGGCCAGGCCGATTTCGGCCGTGCCTTCCAGCGCGGCCTTGCGCCGGTCCGAGCCCATCTGCATGTGCCGCACGATGTTTTCCCGCACCACGATGGCGTCGTCGATCAGCACCCCGATCGCCAGCGACAGGCCCAGCAGGGTCATGAAGTTCAGGGTGAAGCCGCACAGCCAGACCGCGATGAAAGCGGCGATCACGGAGGTGGGCAGCGACATTGCCGTGATCAGGGTGGAACGCCAGGAATTGAGGAAGGCGTAGACGACAAAAATGGTCAGGACGGCGCCCAACACCAGCGATTCAATCACGTTGTTGAGGCTGCGCTGGGACTCGTCGCCGCCGTCGCGGGTGATTTCAATGCGCGTTCCGGCCGGCAATTCCTTTTCGATGTCCTTGACCATCTGCCGCACTTTCTTGGCGATGGACACCGTGGAGGCGTCGCGCGAGCGGGCGATCTGAATGCCCACGTTGGCCTTGCCGCTGCGAATCGACAGGCTGTCGATGTCGGCGAAGCCGTCGCGGATTTCAGCCACCTGGGCCAGGCGGACGATTTGCTCGCCGCTGCGCTTGACGACGATCTGCTGGAAATCTTCGGGGCGCTCGATGCGGCCCACCAGGCGGATGCTTTCCTCGTCGAGGTTGCCGCGCACCTTGCCCACCGGGGCGTTGGTGTTTTGGTTGCGCAAGGCATTGGTCACGTCGCTGACCGACACATTGTATTCACGTAGTTTTTCCGCCCGCAGCAGCACCGACAGCTCCCGCTTGAGCGATCCGTTGACGGTGACGGTGGAGACGCCGTCGATGCCACGGAAGCGGTCGGCCAGCTGGTCTTCCGCCAGGCGCGAAATTTCCGCATGGGTTTGCGAGCTGGACGACAGCGCCAGGGTCATGATGGGCTGGGCAGAGGGATCAATGCGGCGCAGGATGGGCTCGCGCATTTCCACCGGCAATTTATAGCGCACCGAGGCGATGGCGTTGCGCACATCGTCGGACGCCTCGATCAAGTTGCGGCTGAAATTAAATTCCATCCAGATCTGGGCGGCGCCCTCGCTGGCCGTCGAGCTCACCTTGGTCACGCCGGTGATCGACTGCATGGATTTTTCCAGGCGGTTGACGATTTCCCGCTCCACCGTGTCGGGCGAGGCGCCGGGATAGGGCACCGTCACCACGATCAGGGGAATGTCGACGTCCGGGCTCTGGTTGACGCGCAATTTTTTCAGCGCCAGCAGGCCCAGGCACATCAAGGCCACGATCAGCACGATCGTGGGGATCGGCCGTTTGATACTGAAGTCGGAGAGGAACATATTATTTTTCCTGGGTGGGAGCAGCAGACTTGCCGGCGCCCGCCGCGGCAGGCGCCGGCGTGGCCGCAGCGAGGCTCGGTCCGGTCAGCTGGACCGCCTGGCCATCCTTGAACGAGGAGCTCGGCGTGCGCAGCACCATGTCGCCGGCCGCCAGGCCGCCCAGCACTTCATACAAGCCCGTGCGGGCGTCGCGCGGCCCCACCGTCAGCTTGGCCTTGCTGATGGTCTTGTCCTTCAGGCGCCAGGCGTAGACCTGGTCGCCCGCCTTGACGACGGCCGACTCCGGCAACATCAGAGCCGATTTCACATCCGAATCGATGCGGCCTTCACCGTACAGGCCGGCCACCTTGGGCTGGATATTATTGATGAAGGCCACCAGCACTTCAACCTGGCGGGTGACATCGTTGGCGGAAGGATCGATGCGCTTGACCACGCCCTGGAAATCCTGCTCGCCATAGCCATTGACGCGGAATGTCACGGGCTGGCCCACCTTGACGGCCGCAATCTTGTCGGCCGAGACGCGGCCCTCGAAGCGCATGCTGGTTGGATCTATCACTTTCAGCAATTCCTTGCCGATGGCGGCGGTGTCGCCAGCCGACACTTTCTTGTCGCTGACGATGCCATCGAAGGGCGCCCGCACCAGGGTGCGCTGCAGCTGCTGACGGGCCTGGACCGCGCGGGCGCGGGCCGCCACCACTTCGCTTTGGGCCGTGTTGCGGCGCATTTCCGCGTCGTCCAGCGATTGCATCGAGGTCATGCCCGAGGCGCGCAGGGTTTTCAGGCGCTCCAGCTGGCGCTCGGCCTGGTCGAGCGACTGGCTGGCGGCCTTGGCCGCGGCTTCCGACGAGCTCAAACCGTCCCGGATCGAGGTCTCATCGAGTTTGACCAGCACGTCGCCCTTCTTGACAGGATCGCCATTTTCTTTCAATACCTGCAGCACCACGGCCGACACTTCGGCACGCAGGTCGGCGCGCCGCTCGGGCTGCACGGAGCCGGTGATGACGGGACCGGAGGCCAGCGCGTTGCTGGAGACGCGCAACAAGTCTTCCGTCGCGATTTTCAAGGTGACGGGCTTGGCATCCGCCTTCGCATCTTTATCCCCTTTGCCGCAGGCAGCCAGGGTGGTCGCCATGGCAAGGATGAGCAGGGTGTGTCGCAACATTGAAAATCTCCGGGAAGTCGTTAGGTCGTGGTGTTATGTCGTGATGCTGCAGACGTCTGTACAGCAGCGTCGCAGTATCCGGCACGGACGGGGACGGGTCAATCGCCGTGTTTCGGAATGCATAAATCGTGGGACGAAATGCATATGGCGGCGACGAAATGCAATTGGGAACTGGGCTGTTTGCCAAGTTTTGACGGTCGCCGCCGCCCTGCCCGGCTTAAAACCGGTGCGAAATGGCGTTGACGGCCACAGCCATCAACATGCCGGTGACGATGCCGCCGCCAATTTCCACCAGGGTGTGGCCCATGCGCTCGCGCAGGGGTTTGACGCCGGGACCGGCGCCGCCGAGACGGTTGATGGCGGCGGCCTGGCGGCCCACATGCTGGCGCAGGCTGTTTGCATCGATCATCACAATAAAGCACAGGGTGACGGCCACGCCGAAAGCGGGATGGCCGATGCCCTCGCGCAAGGCAATCAGGGTGGCCATCGCCGTGACCACCGAGCTATGGTTGCTGGGAAAGCCCCCATTGCCCACGAGATCGAACGCGAGGCGGCGCTGGCGCACGCTGGTGATGAGGAACTTGATGGGGCCGACCACCAGCCAGGTCAGAAAAGGGGTGAGGAGATAGGAGAAGTCCATCGAAAGTCCGCAGAGGTGGAAGAAGCGCAGCGCAGAATTATCGCAGAAGGGCGGCATCGGGGCGACCTTCAAAACAGGGGTCCGGCCGAACTCGCGTTAAACTGCCGACCATTGTAGCTTTTTCACCAACGCGCCCTCAAAATCCCAATATGCAAGAATTTCGTTTTTCTATCGTCGTGAGCGTGGTCTTGCTGGCACTGGCTGGCTGGTGGGGTTATGCCCATCAAGGAGGGGCCGGCCTGCTGCAGGCGCTGTGGATTGCCGCCGTGCTGGGCGTGCTGGAAGTGTCGCTGTCCTTCGACAACGCCGTCGTCAACGCCACCGTGCTGCGCAACTGGAACGCTTTCTGGCGCAAGCTGTTTTTGACGGTCGGCATCCTGGTGGCCGTGTTCGGCATGCGCCTTCTGTTTCCGCTGGTAATCGTTGCAGTGGCGACGGGCCTGGGCCTGGTCGAGGTCTGGCACATGGCCATCAACACGCCCGACGAGTACGCCCGCAACCTGATCTCCCACCACGCCGAAGTGTCCGCCTTCGGAGGTGCGTTCCTGATGCTGGTATTCCTGAATTTCCTGTTCGACGAAGAAAAAGAATTGCACTGGCTGGGCTGGCTGGAGCGCAAGGTAGGCGAATACGGCACCGAGGGCCTGGCCATCCTCCTGACCATGGGCGCCGTGTTTGCCGGCATGACCCTGGTGCCGGAGGCGCGCAAACTGGCCGTTCTGACCGCCGGCGTGGTGGGCGTGCTGGTGTATGTCGGCGTGGACTGGATCAGCAGCTTGCTGGAGGAGGAAGAGACGGGCGACCCGGCGGTGGGCAAGCTGATTTCGCAGGGCAGCATCGGCGGCTTTATCTACCTGGAAGTGCTGGACGCTTCCTTCAGCTTCGATGGCGTGATCGGTGCCTTCGCCATCACCAACGACGTCGTCATCATCATGCTGGGCCTGGCCATCGGCGCCATGTTCGTGCGCTCGCTCACCGTCTACCTGGTCAACAAGGGTACCCTCGATGAATTCGTGTATCTCGAGCACGGCGCCCATTACGCCATCGGCATTCTTGCCATCATCATGTTCGCCAGCATCGGTTACGACATCCCCGAATGGTTCACGGGCCTGTCCGGCGTCGCCTTCATCGCCGTCTCGCTGTGGTCCTCATTGCGTTACCGAAAATGCCAGGCAGCCCTGGCCGTCTCAGCCTCACAATAACAATCAATATCCAACCTGACAGAAAGCCCCGCATGCCGACCGCCTCCGTGAATCCCGCCCGCCGCCGCCCTCGCTTCGGCCTGATCGCCGTCCTCATCGTGGTGCTGGGCCTCGCCCTGTTCGCCGCCTACACCTGGGCGTCCCTGCACATTTCCTACGCCGAAGGCGAACGCGCCGGCCTCCTGCAAAAATTTTCCCGCAAGGGCTGGGTATGCAAGACCTGGGAAGGCGAAATCCTGCTGACCAGCATGCCCGGCGCCATCCCCGAAAAATTCGAATTTTCCGTGCGCGACGATGCGGTGGCCAGACAATTGATGGATGCGATGGGCAAACGGGTCAAGCTGTCTTACGCCCAGCATAAGGGCGTGCCGACGGGCTGCTTTGGGGATACGGAATATTATGTGTCGAATGTGATGGTGACGCCCTGAGTAAACTGACGGAGCCCTGCAAAATATGCGTGGCTCCGCACGCAAAAAGCGCGAGCATTGCGCTTTGCTTAGCGACCGCTTTCGGCCAGGAGCGACCTTTCACTGCTTCATGTTTAGTGCATCAACGAGAACGAATACCGAGAACGTACTTGGAACGTAGGTATCGCGACGCGGTACTGTCCTGGCCATAATACAAGACGTTGCCAATAGGCCAGCGTTCGCTTGTATTAGAGGCATGATCCTCATCGATTGATCGTCTCATTGGACGCCCGAGCAAGCTCCGTATTTGCATCGAAATCGACAACCTACTTCCTCTTAAAAGGCCATGTCAAATGCCCGCGTATTTTCTTTATGCCTTTCTTACCTTACTATTAAGTTTGGTAGCGACAAGTGCTACCGCCGCCAGCTTCGACTGCAAGCTTGCGCAAAGTAAGGTCGAAAAGATGATTTGTGTCGATAACGGTCTGTCGACGCTGGATGATCAGCTAGACGCGATTTACCTGCAAATTCGCAAGTCGGTTCCTGACGATCAGATGGAAAAAGCGACGCAACGTGCATGGCTGAAAGCGCGAGATACCTGTGCTGATATGGCTTGTCTGCGGCGATCTTACACTGCGCGTATAGCAGAGCTTCGGGCGAGGGTGTACAAGCGGGATAATGCTCAACCGGAATCACCGGTGACAATCACGTCTGAGTCCTACACATTGAACGAGCCGTTCACTTGCGGAGAGACGCCATCTTGCAGACTGCTTGTTTGCGTGAGGCTCGACACAAAAACTGACGGCTCGCAACATATATGGGCGCTCGTGGACATGTCTGATTCACACGGCGTTTTGGAGGTATCTGGTCCGGTAACAAAAAGCAAAAAAGGCGGAATATCTTTCCGGTTTGAAGACGGTTGGGGCAATCTTGGAAAAGGCAATTTCAAAACCGTAGGAATGAAGGGATATCTGAGTTTGCGAATCATTAGCAGCGCACCGGATAGTGACCGAACCATTGGTCGAAACTACGGCGAGTCAACACTAGCAACGGGTACGTGCAAAACTGATCGATCTTAGAAACGAGCAGACACACCGTGCCGATGACTGCTTTGGGTCGAATCCAGCCTGTCGGCGTCTCCACTGGTTTTTAGTACGGGAAAGCACTAAGCTCGGGCCCAGCGGCCGATTTCGGCCAGCAACCGGCCAACGTTGTTGCGCCCATGAGGATAACCACCGATGAGATATAGATTTTTTCTAGCACTTTCGTTTTTGATTTGTGCGTTTGCACTTGCGGCGCCAGTCGACGAGCAGGTTGCGGTGGATCCCAGAGTTATCCCAACAATCAGCGAAGCTGAGAAATGTTTGGACTCAATCCTTCAAAACGCAATGCCTGATTGGCCGAAAAAGGCACTTCGCGCAGGCCCGATCGGCTGGGCTTTGGTTCGATACGACTTAGACGGCACCGGGCTTGCACAGAACCCAGTCATCGAAATTTCTGCACCGAATGAAGTTTTCGAGCAAAGTGCGCTTCTAACGGTTAAGCGTTCGAAGTACAAACCAGGAATTTCGAAGACCGGATGTAAAGCGTTGATCGTCTATTCCTAACTCTATCTTCCAACGCCTAGTTCGTTCGCTGACCCGGCCAACACGGCCGTCTGCTTTGGGTCGATAGCCGACGGTCAGTGATAGACTACTTTTGGCCAGAAGCTGCCCTGGCGACGGTAAAAGCGCGCGCTGAATTCCATATGCTGTCAATACGATCAGTAGAGGTCAAACTATGAAAGAACAACGCTATTGGTTTCCTGTGCGCCCCGCCCGGAATGGCTGGGGTTGGGGTCTGCCCACCACCTGGCAAGGATGGGCTGCATACCTGGTGTGTTTCGCAGCGCTTGTTGGAGGCATTTTCCTCGTGGCGTCTCGTGGGGAGTGGGCCATTATCGCTTTCAGTTGTGTTTGGGCCGCTCTCTTCCTTGTTCTGATGTGTTGGAAGGGCGAGCCACAAAGTACGCGCGACAATAACTCGCCGTAATCCAATGTCTCAACCAGGTCAGGCTTCCACGTGGGACGATGCTATGCGTGTTCTACCGACCGAGTTCGGCCAAAAGCGGACTTAAGCAAGCCCGCGTCCCTCACCTAAATGTCGACCAGCCTCGTCCGACCCGTTCAGCCGCCTCAACGGTACTTCGCCGCAATCGCCGCCATGCTCCCATCCGCCACCAGGCGCTCCAGCGCGCGGTCCAGTTCGCGTGGGGTGACGGTCGATTTCATCGACAGGGCGCAGCGGGTGTGGTGGACGGCGATGGTCAGGGGGGCGTGCAGGGCCACCTTGATGCTGCCCTCGCGCATGCGGTAGTCGATCCAGCTCTGCATGGCGACCATGTGGTGCAGCCGCCCTACTCCCAGTTTCGCCAGATTCATGTCGAGGCTTTGGGCGTCGTTGCGCAGGAAGGCCCCGTCGAGGGCGTGTTCGAGTTCGGGGTAGCGGTAGCCCAGCACGGTGCCGATCGGCTGGTCGGCGAGCGCGCCCATCACGGGCGGGCGCACGGCGCCGCGGTCGGTCAAGACGATTTGCACCTGGTCCATGAAGGGCTGGCTCCAGACGAAGCGGCCCAGCAGCCATTGGGGATCGTAACCGCAGGTCAGATCGGCGCTGCCCGACTCCAGTGCCATTGCCACCCGCTTGCGGGGCAAGGCGAGAAAGCGCGGGCTGCGGCCCAGCGCGCTGGCAATCGCTTCACCCACGTCTTTGTGGATGCCGTCGACCACCTGGAAATGCTTGAAGCGGGCCATGGGCATCTCGGTGGCGGTGTCGACCAGCACGACCAGATCCTTGGCGAACGCGGGGAAAGACAGCGCGGCCAGCAGTACGGCGGCGCAACATTGAGAAAATACCATGAGCGGGGTGATGCGGAAAACGCCGATCTTACACTTATTTGGTGGAAACCGCCCGCTGGGGAATCAGGGGTCCGGCGAAGATTGCTGGGTCAACAGGCGTCCCAGCACCTCGCGGGTGATGTTTTCCGAGGCCACGCGCTGGTGCGCCTCGCTGGTGCGCTGGGCGATGGCTTCACCCGTGGCGGCAAGGGCGCGGCGCTCGGCGGCCAGGCGCGAAGTCTCCAGGTCGATCAATTGTTGCTTGGATTCGGCCATCGCCTGGGTGGTCATGGCCACTTTTCTTTGCAAGGCGGCATGGGCCTGGGCGCTGTCCAGCAGCAGACGCTGGGCCGCCACCTTGTCGGCCATTGCTTCGGCGGCAGCCTCTTCCGCGGCCTGCACTTCCCTGGCCACGGCCAGTTTCTCGTGTTCGGCGGCGGCACGGGCAGCCGTGGCGGCGGCAATCGCCTGCTCGGCGGCGATGCGCTCGGCGATGGCCGCGTTTTCCTGCTCGCGCGCGGCGCTGGCCGCGCGCTGGGCATCTATTAAGTCCCTGGCCAGTGCCAGGGCCGCGGTTTCCTGTTCCAGATCAACGGCGGCCTGGGCGGCTTGCTGTGCGGCCAGGACCTGCTTTTCTTCTTCGATGCGGCTGCGCTCGGCCTGGGTCGCCGTGTGCGCCTCGGCCGCCTGCAGTTGGGCGGCGATGGCGGCCAGCGCGCTTTGTTCATGGGCGGCGGCCATTTCGGCCTGGGCGGCGAGCAGGCGTTCCGCTTCGACGGCCTGCGCCTGCGCATCAGCGGCCTGCTGTTCGGCGTCGATCTTTTGACGCAGCAGGTCCGCCTGGGCTTGCTGGGCGGCGGCGCGGCTGTCGGCGGCGGCCGATAACGCTTGTTCGGCGGCGATTTTTTCTTGCAAGGCGGCCAGTGCGCGCTGTTCCGCTTCCGCACGCGCGCCCTCAGCCAGTGCCAGTTCCCGCGCTTCGGCCACCGCCCGGGCCGCCGCGCTGGCGGCAGCCTTGGCGGCCTCGGCCTGCTGGCGCAGAGCGTCGCGCTCGATGGTGGCGGCGGCGTTGGCTTCGGCCTGGGCCTGGGCGGCCCGCTCGATGAGCGCGGCCTGCTCCAGCGCCAGCTCGCGCGCAGCCTGTTCCTGCGCCTGCTGGGCTTCGGCCGCGGCCGTGGCCTGGCGTTCAGCGGCGGCGCGCGCGCGCGCGGCATCAGCTGCGGCTTGTTCGGCAGCGATGCGGGCCTGCACTTCCACGCTGGCTTCTTCTTCCACCATGGCACGTGCCAGCGCCACTTCGCGCAGCTGGCGGTCCACTTCGATGCGGGCTTCGGTCGCCGTCATGATGCGCGCCTCGGCTTCGCGCCGTGCCTCCAGGCTGGCGGCGGCCTTTTGTTCAAGACGCTCGCGGTGCACGGCGGCATCGCGCAATTCTTTTTCGGTCTGCAGGCGCAGGTGGATCGAGCGGGCCGCCATCCGCTCCGATTCAGCCTGGGCCAGCGCAATGGCTTCCCGCTCCTGCTCGACGTGGGCCAGGGCGCGCGCTTCTTCCAGCGCGCGCGCTTCGGCCATGGCGCGGGCGAACGCGGAGGCCAGCGCCACCTGGTCGGCTTTTTCGCGCTGCACGGTCAGTTCGAGCGCTTCCGCTTCCGCTTCGGCCAGCAATTCGGCGGTCTGGCGGGCGCCCTTGGCCTGGCGCTCGCGCTCGCGGGCGAGGATGGCCATGCGGGCGTCGGCCGTGGCGATGTGCAGCACCTCTTCCTTGGCAGCATGGACGGCGGCGACCCGCTCGACGGCCTGGCGGCGTGCCTGCTCCGTCTGCGCTTCCAAGTCCTGGGCGGCCTGCTCGGCGGCGGCGGCCATGGCAGCGTCCGCCTCGATCTGTTCGGCGGCGCGGCGGCGTGCTTCTTCCTCGAAGCGGGCGCGCGCTTCGGCGGCCAGCTTGATGCGGGTGTCGGCCTCGACGCGGGCGCGCAGCTCCGCCGTCTCCTGGCGCACCGCTTCGAGGCGGTCGGCGCTGGCCTTGGCGGCGGCGCGCAGGGTTTCCAGCCGGTCGCGGTTGGCCTCGATGGCTTCTTCGGTGGCCTGGGCGTGTTCAAGGGCGGCGGCGGCGGCGGCCGCATCCATGGCAGCGCGCTCCTCGGCCAGCGAGCGGGCGCGCGCCTCGGCGTGGGCGCGGCTCTCGGCGGCGCAGGAGGCCTTGGCTTCCGCCTCGACCCGGGCGATGCCCTCCTGGATGGCGCGCATTTCCACCTGGGCCCGTTCAGGCGCGGGCGTGGGCGTGGGTGCAGGGGCTGACGGCACCCGGCCGGCCGGGGCAGGCAGGTCGATGCTCAAATTGGTGTCGTCGTGAGGCTGCAGCGGTTCCATGATCGTTCTCGCAAGATTGCCTTCCAATGCGGAAAACATACACGATTATCACGTACCAGGGCGCGCCGGCTGACCCGGAGCATGAGGAGGAAAACCGTTCAGTTCAACGCATTTGAACGACACTCAGGCCGACCAGAGCGGCCCCTCATCCATCAGCGCCACCTGCTCGCGCAATTCGAGGATGCGGTCTTGCCAGTAACGCTCGGTATTGAACCAGGGAAAGGCGACGGGAAAGGCGGGATCGTCCCAGCGCATCGCCAGCCAGGCCGAGTAGTGAATCAGGCGCAAGGTGCGCAGCGCTTCCACCAGGTGCAGCTGGCGCGCATCGAAGTCGGCGAAATCCTCGTAGCCCGCCAGGATGTCCGCCATCTGGCGCGAGCGCTCGGCCCGTTCGCCGGACAGCAGCATCCACAAATCCTGCACGGCCGGGCCGCTGCGGGCATCGTCGAAGTCGACGAAATGGGGGCCCGCATCGGTCCACATGATGTTGCCCACGTGGCAGTCACCATGCAGGCGGATCATGGGTTGCTTGCCGGCGCGCTCGTAGCAGTGGGCCACGCCTTGCAGGGCCTGGTCGACCACGCTAGTCCAGGCCGGCACCAACTGGGGCGGAATGAAATTGTTTTCGAGCAGGTAGGCGCGGGGCGCCGCGCCGAAGGAGGCCGGGTCGAGCGCGGGCCGCTCCACGAAAGGCCGGGTGGCGCCCAGCGCGTGGATGCGGCCGATAAAACGGCCGATCCATTCGCGCACGGCGGGATCGTCCAGTTCCGGCGCGCGGCCGCCCCGACAGGCAAACACGGCAAACTTGAAGCCGGCAAACTGGTGCAGGCTGTGGCCGCCGATGTTGAGGGCTGGGACGACGGGAATCTCGCTGGCGGCAAGTTGCTCCACAAAGGCATGTTCTTCCAGGATGGCGGCATCGCTCCAGCGCTTCGGCCTATAAAACTTGGCGACCACGGGACCGCCCTCTTCCCGGCCCACCTGGTAGACCCGGTTTTCATAGCTGTTCAGGGCCAGCAGGCGGCCGTCGCCGTGCAGGCCGATGCTGTCGAGGGCGTCGAGCACGCAGTCGGGACCGAGGGCCGAAAAGGGATGATTCGTTTCTGTTGGGACGGCATCTGGATTCATCGCTGCATTGTACGCACGCCGCGGCGGGTCCGGAAGGTTTACACTACGGCCTTAACTCTACGAAAGCAGCTCACCATGCAATACGACCAGCCCTTGTCCGACAAAGAATTCGACGAACTCGATACCTTCCTGCTCTCGGACCGCAGTTCCGACGATGCCATGACCATGGACACCCTGCACGGCTTCCTCACCGCCATCGCGATCGGCCCGGAAGCGATTCAACCCACCGAGTGGCTGCCCAAGGTGTGGGGCATGGAGGGCAAGGGCGAGCCGACCTGGAAAAACGCCAAGGAAGCGGACCGCATTTTCGAGCTGATCATGCGCTTCATGAACGAAGTGGCCGTCACCTTCGAAGTGGCGCCCAAGGAATTCGAGCCCCTGTTCGTCGAGCACGAGCACGAAGGCAAGACCTTGATCGATGCGGAAGCCTGGTGCTGGGGTTTCTGGGAGGGTCTGGAATTGCGTCCGGGCTCCTGGGACCCGATTTTCACCTCCGATGCCGCGCCCCTGATGCGCCCCATTTACTTGCTGGGCGCCGACGAAATCGAGGAAGAAGAACTGGCCGAGGTGGACGATCCCGTCAAAGGCCACAAGCTGGCCATGGAAATCGAGGCGAATCTGCCCGCCATCTACAAGTTCTGGCTGCCGCTGCGCAAGTCGGGCGTGCAACCCCTCAAGCGCGAAGAGCCGAAAGTGGGCCGCAACGACGAATGCCCTTGCGGCAGCGGCAAAAAATACAAGAAGTGCTGCGGCGCCGACCAGGCCTGATCGATCCACCCTTAAAAACCCGCCCATGTCCAAACTCTTGCCCATCGCTACCAGCATCGACCGTGACGAATCCTTCGGCCTCTTGTCCAACCTGGCCAACCGCCACGGCTGTATCACGGGCGCCACCGGCACCGGCAAGACGGTGACCCTGCAAGTGATGGCGCAAGCCCTGTCCGACATCGGCGTGCCCGTCTTCATGGCCGACGTCAAGGGCGATTTGTCGGGCCTGGCAGCACCTGGCGCCATGTCGCCGAAGATGGCCGAGCGCCTGAAAATGCTGAAGGTCGAAGCGCCCGCCTGGGCCGCCTGCCCCGTCACCTTCTGGGACGTGTTCGGCGAGCAGGGCCACCCGGTGCGGGCCACCGTGTCCGATCTCGGTCCCCTGCTGCTGGCGAGCATGCTCAATCTGAACGACACCCAGGAAGGCGTCCTGCAGGTGGCGTTCCGGATTGCCGACGACCACGGCTGGCTGCTGCTCGACACCAAGGATTTGCGCGCCCTGCTGCAACACGTGGGCGACAACGCGGCCGACTTCCGCACCAGCTACGGCAATATTTCGGCGGCCAGTATCGGCGCCATCCAGCGCGGTCTGATTACCATCGAGGAACAGGGCGGCGACAAGTTCTTCGGCGAGCCCATGCTCAACATCGACGATCTGCTGCAGACCGATGCGGCTGGCCGGGGCGTGGTCAATGTGCTGGCCGCGGACAAGCTGATGAACTCGCCGAAACTGTATGCGGTGTTTCTCTTGTGGCTGTTGTCGGAACTGTACGAACACTTGCCCGAAGTGGGCGACGTCGAGCAGCCCAAGCTGGTGTTCTTTTTCGACGAAGCCCACTTGCTGTTCGACGATGCGCCCAAGGCTCTGCTCGACAAGATCGAACAGGTGGTGCGCCTGATCCGCTCCAAGGGTGTGGGCGTATTTTTCGTCACGCAAAATCCCCTCGATATTCCCGACACCGTGCTGGGCCAGCTGGGCAACCGCGTCCAGCACGCCTTGCGCGCATTCACCCCGCGCGACCAGAAAGCTGTCAAGGCCGCGGCCGACACCTTCCGCCCCAATCCCGCGCTGGACACGGCCCAGGTCATCACGGAACTGGGCGTGGGCGAGGCCCTGGTCTCGTTTCTCGATGAAAAGGGGCGGCCGAACATCGTCGAGCGGGCGTTTATTTTGCCGCCCGCCTCGCGCATCGGTCCGATCGATGCAGCCGCCCGCCAGGCGGTGATGGCCTCATCGCTGGTGGCGGGCGTGTACGAGCACGCCGTCGACCGCCAGTCAGCCTATGAAATTCTCACCCAGCGCAGCACGGGTGCTGCACCGGCGCCGGCGCCGGCCGCGCCAGCAGCAAGCACGGCGCCTGCGCCTGCATCCACCTCCGGCGGCCTGGGCAGCATCATCGGCGGCCTGGGCGATATCTTCAGCGGCAGCAGCCGGCGCGACACGCCCATGCAGGCAATGGTGAAGTCGGCCGCCCGCAGCATCGGCTCCCAGGTGGGACGCGAACTCATCCGTGGCGTGCTGGGTTCGCTGCTCAAAAAACGATAGCCTTCAACCGATGTGTTGCAGCTAAGATTTTAAAATTCCCTGGGGTATTGACAGCTGTTACATTGTGATACATTATGAATCATGTTGTAATAATTCGTTAAGACAATCCTGCTCGCAGCAACGCCGTCCCCCGAACCGGACGAATCACTTCTGCTACCAGGTTTCGCGCCCCATCGCTGCGCTCGATCCGCCGAATACACAGTTGCTGAACGCCGCCCTCCGTGCGCGGCCTGGCCCCGCTGTGCCGGCTCACTCACGAGCAAAGCCATGCAAGCAAGCATCTCCCTCACGTCCGGTCTGCGCACAGAGTTGCGCGGTTTCAAGCTGTTGCGCGAATCAGTCAAGCTGGCTGGCCGCGCCCTGGTGCACCGCCGCCAGACCCGGGCATGGCTGGAGCTGCTCAATTCTCACCCTTTGTTTCGCCAGATGCTGCCCGGCTGCCCCCGCCTGGTCAACAAGATCTACCGCAATTACCTGAGCAGCCGGCTCGACTGCTACCAGCGCCTGGACGCCCTGCAGACCCATTACCACACGGTGATTGCGGAAGGCCTGGCCCCGCTGGTGGCGCGCGCCGCCGCCGGTCCCGTTGAAATGGCCCGCCTGCACACCCGCGAAGGCAATTACACGGTGCAATTGCGCGCCGGTGGTGTGCTGTGCCGCGAAGGCGAGCTGATTTTTCAGTTGATGCAGGACGACACCCTGGTGTATTCGGTGGCCTGCTCCTTCGTGCGCGAAGGTTTCCAGGTGCTGCTGGGCGTCGGCTGCCTGCAAGGCGCCGCCGGCAGCGCGGCCCAGGACAGCGTGCGCGAAGCCACCCGCGCCCTGCACGGCATGCGCCCGAAAAATTTCCTGATGCGCCTGGTGCGCCAGTTCGGCCACGACCACGGCTGCGCCGGTCTGCTGCTGGTGGGCAACGCCAACCGGGTCGTCACCAAATCCATGCGCAAAGGCAAAGTCCACGCCGACTACGACGGCCTGTGGCTGGAACTGGGCGCACGCCAGCGCAAGGATGGCGATTTCGAGCTGTCCTGCGAAGACCTGCCTGCACTGGAACTGAGCGAGATCGCCTCCAAAAAACGCTCGGAAGCTCGCAAGCGCCACGAAATGCTGAGCGTGGCCCTGTCTGATGTGAACGAACAGATCGCCCGTTCCAAGCGGGCCCTCGTCGCGCTGCGCCTGGTCGCGCCGCCGCAAGCCGTCACGGTCGCGGAACTGCGTTTGCGCCGCCTGGCCTAAACATTACGCCGGCAGGGCCGCCGGTTCGTTCAGCCGGCTTTCGTACAGCGCCGCCAGCAAATCCGACTGGCTGACCATGCCGGCCAGCCGGTCCTCGCCGTCGAGGACGGGAATGTGGTGCAAACCCGTGTTCGACATCAGCGGCACCAGTTCGACGATGGGCGTGTCGATGCGGGCGGTGACAGGCTTGGCTGTCATGATCTGTCCCACCACTTCCGGCTTGTCCGAATGGCTGCCCGAATACGGCAGCAGGAACTCGCGCAGGCGCGTGCCGAAACCCTTGAAATCGTCCAGCTCGCCGTGGCGCAGGAAATCGCTCGTCGTGACGATGCCGATCACCCGCCGCGCCTTGTTCAACACGGGCAGCGCGTGCAATTTATGGAAGCGCAGCAGTTTCCAGGCTTCCAGCATGCCGGTGGCAAATTCCACCGTCACCGCATCGGTCGACATGATGTCGCCGCAAGTGATGACGCCGAAGCGGCGCTCATAGGCCTGCATCTCCGTGGCCAGGATAATATTTTCCAGATCGTCGCGGCTCACGTCCAGCACCTGGCCGTAGCGTTTCAACACCACGTCGAGATCATGGGGCGAAAATCCGACCCGGCCGGTGGGAGCGGGATCGCGGGTGGCGTGGGCCGGCTGCAGCGAGGACAGCTGGGTGTGCGGATAGCGCCGCCCCGTGAAATTATTGTAGAGCAGCGCGGCAGCCACCATCAGGGCCGTGTTGACGGCCACCTGGCCGTAGGCGAACTGGTAGCCCGACGCATGCACGGCCGGCCCGGCCAGCACCGCCGTCAGGGCGACCGCGCCGCCGGGCGGATGCAGGCAGCGGCACAGGAACATGGCGAGGATGGCGCCGGCGGCCGCCACCGGCGCCGCCCAGACGGGGTCGGCGATCCACATGGCGGCAGTGACGCCGACGATGCCCGAGACGACATTGCCGCCGAACACGGACCACGGCTGGGCCAGGGGGCTGGCGGGCGCGGCGAACAGCAGCACGGCCGAGGCACCCATCGGCGCCACCAGAAACACGATCGCGCTGCTGTCGTGCAAGATCGCGCGGGTGATCAAGGGCGTCAGCAAGGCCGTCAGCGCCAGACCAAGCAAGGCGCCGGCGCCCGCGCGCACCTGCTCGGTGCGGCTGGCCGTGGTCGGCTGCGGCAGAAACCGTTTCAACCACGCCTGTATCCTGTCTCCCCTGTCCCGCTGCTCCACGATTGCCCCGACGTTCATTGAAAACGTCAATTATGACATTCCCAGCCTGCATGCCCGCACTAAAACGGTGCGGAAGACCGCATGCCGCCCCGCACGCCAGGAAAATTCATTGGCACGTTTCTTGATATATATTGTTTGTTGTCTATATCAACACATCCACCCGGGAATACCCATGGCAAGCCTGCAAGCGCCCGCCCGCTTTTTCAACGAGATGCACGAGCATGCCGCCAGCGGCAGCGACACAACCGGCGGCGTGCGCGAGCACTACCGCGCGTTCGATGCCTGGCTGGCGCGCCAGACCCCGGAGCAGATCGCCCGCAAACGGGCCGAAGCAGACCTGACCTTCCGCCGGGTCGGCATCACCTTTGCCGTCTATGGCGACGATGCGGGCACGGAACGCCTGATCCCCTTCGACACCATTCCCCGCATCATTCCCGCCCACGAATGGGCGCAGTTGCAGACCGGCCTGGTGCAGCGCGTCAAGGCGCTGAACATGTTCATCCACGATATCTACCACGGCCAGGACATCATCAAGGCAGGCTTGATTCCCGCCGCCCAGATTTACCAGAACGCCCAGTACCGCCCAGAAATGCAGGGCATCAAGGTCGCCTCGGACATCTACGCCCACATTGCCGGGGTCGACATCGTGCGGGCCGGCCAGGGCGAGTTTTACGTGTTGGAAGACAATCTGCGCGTGCCCTCCGGCGTGTCCTACATGCTGGAAGACCGCAAGATGATGATGCGCCTGTTTCCCGAACTGTTCGCCCGCAACCGCATCGCCCCCGTCGACCACTATCCCGACCTGCTGCTCGACAATCTGCGCTCGGTGGCCCCGGCCGGCGCCAACGATCCCACCGTCGTCGTGCTCACGCCCGGCATCCACAATTCGGCCTACTTCGAGCACGCTTTCCTGGCCCAGCAGATGGGCGTGGAACTGGTCGAAGGCAAGGACCTCTTCGTCAACGACAACAACGTCTATATGCGCACCATCCGCGGTCCCCAGCGGGTCGACGTCATTTACCGCCGCATCGACGACGACTACCTCGACCCCCTCGCCTTCCGCGCCGATTCCACGCTCGGCGTGCCGGGCCTGCTGTCGGTCTACCGGGCCGGGCGCGTGACCCTGGCCAACGCCATCGGCACCGGCGTGGCGGACGACAAGTCGATCTACCCTTTCGTGCCCGACATGATCAAATTTTATCTGTCGGAGGAGCCTATCCTCAACAACGTGCCCACCTGGCAGTGCAGGAAACCCGCCGACCTGGAATACACCCTGGCCAATCTGGACCAGCTGGTGGTCAAGGAAGTGCATGGCGCGGGCGGCTACGGCATGCTGATCGGCCCCGCCTCGTCGAGAGCGCAGATCGAGGATTTCCGCCAGCGCTTGAAGTCGAAACCCGATGGTTATATTGCCCAGCCCACCCTGGCCCTGTCGGCCTGCCCCACCTACGTGGAAAACGGCATCGCGCCCCGCCACATCGACCTGCGCCCCTTCGTCTTGTCCGGCAAGACCATCTCGATGGTGCCGGGCGGCCTGACCCGGGTGGCGCTGGAGGAAGGTTCCCTGGTCGTCAATTCCTCGCAAGGGGGCGGCACCAAGGATACTTGGATCCTGGAGCAGCCATGCTGAGCCGCACCGCCGACCATCTGTACTGGATGGCGCGCTACACCGAGCGCGCGGAAAACACGGCCCGCATGCTGGACGTGGCCGTGCAGGCCGCCATGCTGCCCCAGTCGCTGGAAGACAGCGAGGCGGGCTGGCGCGCCATGCTGGGCATCTCCGAGCTGGACGCCGAGTTCGCGCGCCGCGAGCTGGTGTGCGACCAGGCCGGCGTGCTCGACTTCATGGTGCGCGACGCCTCCAACCCGTCCTCGATTGCCGCCTGTCTGAAGGGCGCGCGCGACAATGCGCGTGCGGTGCGGGGCGCCCTCACCACCGAAGTGTGGGAGACCGCCAACGCCACCTGGCTGGACCTGCCCCGGCAATTGACCCAGGGCGTGATGGAACAGGACCCCAGCGCCTTTTTCGAGTGGGTCAAATACCGCTCCCACCTGTCGCGTGGCGTCACCCTGGGCACCATGCTCAAGGACGAGGCCATGTATTTCATCCGCCTGGGCACTTTCCTGGAACGGGCCGACAACACGGCGCGCATACTCGACGTCAAATACCACGGCGCTGGCGAAGCGTCTTCCCAGCGCGACTTTTATTACTGGGCCGCCCTGCTGCGCTCCGTGTCCGGCTTTGAAATCTACCGCAAGGTCTACCGCGACGTGATCACGCGCGAGCGGGTGGCCGAGCTGTTGATGCTGCATCCCGACATGCCCCGTTCCCTGCTGCACTGCATGGAACAGGTGGTGGACAACCTGGGCCACGTGCGCAACGATGTCTCGGGCGACACGGAAAGGCTGGCCGGCAAACTGCACGCGGAACTGAAATTCGGCCGCATTGAGGATTTCCTGGAGCAGGGTTTGCACGACAGCCTGAGCGCCTTTTTGGCCGACATCGACGAGCTGGGCCAGCGGGTCAGCCGCGATTTCCTCGTGCCGCTGGGGGCTTGAAGATGAAACTGTCGATCCGCCACGAAACGGTGTACCGCTACGCCGCCAGCCAGGCCTACAGCATCCAGCAGCTGCACGTCACGCCCCGCCTGGAAGCCCAGCAGCACGTGATCAGCTGGAACCTCAGCACGCCCGGCGCCTGCAATGCCTACACGGATGCTTACGGCAACCGCTCGCACATGCTGACTTTGAACGAGCCGCACCGCACCGTGGCCATCGTCGCCGAGGGACTGGTGCAGACCAGCTTGCTGGAGGGAGGCCGGCTGGACAATCCCGAGCCCCTCTCTCCCCTCGTGTTCACGGTGCCCACCCGTCTCACCACGCCGACGGCGGCGGTGCGCGAGTATGCGGCCCGCCATGGCAAGGCCACCGCCACCACCGCCAGCATGCTGGCTTTGGCGGAAAGCATCTACGGCAGCGTGGCCTATGTGACGGGCGCCACCAGCGTGGACACCACCGCCCACGACGCCATGCTGCTGGGCGCGGGCGTCTGCCAGGATCACGCCCATTTATTTCTGGCCTGCTGCCACGCTCTGGGCGTGCCGGCGCGCTATGTGTCCGGCTACATCGATCCAGGCAGCACCGGTCACGCGGCCAGCCACGCCTGGGTCGATGCCTGGGTCACGGACGCCGATTTCGAAGGCTGGATCAGCATCGACGTCACCCACGCCAGGTTGATGACGGATGCCTATTGCCGCCTCGCCATCGGCCGCGATTACGACTCGGCCGCACCAGTACGGGGCAGCCGCCGCGGCGCGGGCGAAGAGACGATGACGGTCGAAGCCCTGATCGTCCCTGTGTAAAATGGGGCTTTTTACAAAGCTGCTGCAACCATGACTTACTGCACAGGCATGCGCCTCGATGCCGGACTGGTGTTCCTGTCCGATTCCCGCACCAACGCCGGCATGGACCAGGTGGGCACCTTCCGCAAGATGACGGTGTTTGAAAATCCGGGCGACCGGGTGCTGGTCCTGATGACCTCGGGCAATCTGTCGATTTCCCAGGGCGTGCGCGAACACGTGGCCAGCTGGGTGGGCGAGGATGGCAGCTCGATCTGGAATGCGCCGACCATGCTCGCGGCCGCCCGCATCGTCGGCGACGCCGTGCGCAGCGTGCACGCGCGCGACGCCCAGGCGCTGGCCGAATTCGGCGTCGAGTTCAACATCAGCATCATCTTCGGCGGCCAGATCAAGGGCGAGCGCTGCCGCCTGTTCAGCATTTACTCGGCCGGCAATTTCATCGAATCGCATGACCAGACCCCGTATTTTCAGATTGGCGAGTCAAAATACGGCAAGCCCATCCTGGACCGGGTCATCACGCCCCAGACCGCGCTCGACGAAGCGGCCAAGTGCGCCCTGATTTCCATGGACTCCACCCTGCGCTCGAACATCTCAGTGGGCCTGCCGCTGGACTTGCTGGTCTACGAGGCGGACAGCCTGGCCGTGACCCGTTTCACCACCATCGACGAGAAAAACCAGTATTTTCAAATGCTGCGTTCCAGCTGGGGCGCCCAGTTGAAAGCCGTATTCGAAGGCATCGCCGACCCGGTCTGGGATGCGGCCCCGGGCACCACGGACAACGTTTTATGTGCGGCCAACGGCAAGGTGGCGCCCCTGCGGGTGACGGTGCCGGCCGGCGTCAACCAGGCCGCGGCGGCGGCGCCCCTGCAATCGGTGGCGCAGGATTTCGGTTCACAAGCCGGGTCAGCCTGACCCGTTTTACACTATTGCACGCAGGCGGCAAAGTTGCCCGAGTTGATGTAGGATCGTCAACAGTTTTCAACATCAACCCCCCGAGGACAACAATGAAACGATTTGCGCTTTCCGCCATGGCAGCTGCCATGCTCTGCCTTACCGTCACCGCCGCCGCGCCCGCCATCGCCGCCGCGCCCATGGTCAAGACCAGCGCCCCCGGTTTTTATCGCATGATGCTGGGCGACTTTGAAGTGACGGCCATCAGCGACGGCACCAATCCTCTGCCCGTCGACACCCTGCTGCAGGGCATGAGCAAAGCCGACATCACCGCCAACCTCAAAAAGAGTTTCGAGGCTTCGCCCCTGGAAACCTCGTTCAACGCCTTCCTCATCAACACCGGCAGCAAGCTGGTGCTGGTCGACACGGGCGCGGCCAGCCTGTTCGGCCCCAACCTGGGCAAATTCGCCGCCAACCTGAAGGCGGCCGGCTACAGCCCCGAGCAGGTCGATGAAATCTACATCACCCACATGCACCCCGACCACGTGGGCGGGCTGATGGCCGGCGACAAGCTCGCCTTCCCCAACGCCACCGTACGCGCGCAAAAGCAGGAAGCCGATTACTGGCTGAGCGAAGCAAACATGAAAAAGGACGCCAGCAAGGCCGACTTCTTCAAGGGCGCCATGGCCTCCCTCAACCCCTACGTGAAGGCCGGCAAGTTCAAGCCTTTCGAAGGCGACGTCGAACTGGTCCCCGGCATCAGCTCCCACGCCGGCAAGGGCCACACTCCCGGCCACGCCACCTACGTCGTGGAAAGCCGCGGCCAGAAACTGGTCTTGATCGGCGACCTGATCCACGTCGCCGCCGTGCAAATGGCTCACCCCGACGTCACCATCGGCTTCGACAGCGAACCCAAGGAAGCGCTGGCCTCGCGCCGGCAGGCGTTCGATGCCGCCGCCAGAGCCGGCTACCTGATCGGCGGCGCCCATCTGGCGTTTCCCGGCATCGGCCACTTGCGCAAGGACGGCAAGGGCTATGACTTCGTGCCGGTCAATTATGAGGTGATGCACTAAGTTGGCAAGGGGACTGGCACTCGCTGCCTGTCACCGCGGTTGGTCGCGAATGCCGGCAGAACCGGGGACAGGCAGCAAGTGCCAGTCCCCGGACGTCGACTAGTCCCGCGCTAACGATTTACTAAGTAGTCTGAATCTGGCGACGTAAATCTCCGAGGCGAACTGTGCGTCCCATCGGGTTTGCGTCGCCATATTTTTCGTCTATTGACCCCGCGGCCCTTTATCGGCCCCCTTGTGATCCTTCTGCCCATCCTGCTTGTGCCGCCCCGTCACTTCCTGGGCTTCGGCCTTTTGCTGGTTCATGGCAGCTTCTTGCTGGGCTTGCTGGGCTTCGCGCTGCATTTTTTCGCGGGCGTCGGCGGTGCTTTTGCTCATGGCGGTCTCCGGTGGTGAGTGAAGCACCAGCCTATGCCGCCAGCGGGCGCGCCACCGTACGGCACGCCACACAAAACAAAACCATTTACAGCTTGATGAAGTGCTCGCGGTAGTACTTCAGTTCTTCGATCGACTCGATGATGTCGGCCAGGGCCGTGTGCTTCTGGTGCTTCTTGAAACCATTGACCAGCTCGGGCTTCCAGCGGCGGCACAGCTCTTTCAGGGTCGACACGTCCAGGTTGCGGTAGTGGAAGAAGGCCTCCAGCTTCGGCATGGTGCGCACCATGAAGCGGCGGTCCTGGCAGATGGTGTTGCCGCACATGGGCGATTTGCCGGCCGGGACGTATTGACGCAGGAAGGCGATCAGTTCCGCTTCGGCCTGCTCTTCGCTGACGGTGGAGGCGCGCACCCGGTCGATCAGGCCGCTGCGGCCGTGGGTGCCCTTGTTCCAGGCGTCCATCTTGTCGAGGGTTTCGTCGGACTGGTGGATGGCGAACACGGGGCCTTCGGCCACCAGGTTCAAGTCCATGTCGGTGACGACGACAGCCACTTCGATGATGCGGTCGGTGTCGGGCTCCAGGCCGGTCATCTCGAGATCGACCCAGATCAGGTTCATCTCGTTGGGGCGGGCTTGGGCGGCGGGGGCAGTGGGGGCGGTCGCTTGTGACATAATTCTCTCTTGGCCTAATCAATCCTGCATTTTCTCACAGGCATAGAATGTCTTCACTTGTGTTTTCGTTGTTGTTCGTCGCTTTTTTCATCCTGACCCTGGGTTTGCGCTTCTGGCTGTCCGATCGCCACATCCGCCACGTACTGGCCCACCGCGCCCAGGTGCCAGCCGAATTCGCCACCCGCATTCCCCTCGACGCCCACCAGAAGGCGGCCGACTACACGGTCGCCAAGACCCGCTTCGGCCTGCTGACCCTGCTGTTTTCCAGCGCCGTGCTGATCGGCTTTACCTTGCTGGGCGGCCTGCAGTGGCTGGCCATTCAGCTGGCGCCCATTGCCGGCTTCGGCATCACCGGCCAGCTGGCTTTGCTGGCGGCCTTTGCGGTGATCTCGGGCCTGCTGGACCTGCCCTTCGATTACTACCGCCAGTTCGTGCTGGAGCAGCGCTTCGGCTTCAACAAGATGACACCGGGCTTGTGGCTGGCCGACCTCGTCAAGGGCTCGCTGCTGGGCGCCGCCATCGGCCTGCCCCTGGCCTGGGTGGTGCTCACCCTGATGGAAAAGACCGGCAATCTGTGGTGGGTGTACGCCTGGCTGGTGTGGAGCGGTTTCCAGTTGCTGATGATGGTGCTGTTCCCCACCGTGATCGCGCCCCTCTTCAACAAATTCATCCCGCTGGAAGACGCCAGCCTGAAAAGCCGCATCGAAGGCTTGATGGCCCGGGTCGGCTTTGCCTCCAAAGGTTTATTTGTGATGGATGGCTCGAAGCGCAGCGCCCACGGCAATGCCTATTTCTCCGGCTTCGGCGCCAACAAGCGCATCGTGTTTTTCGACACCCTGCTGGAGCGCCTGGCGCCCGAAGAAATCGAGGCGGTGCTGGCCCACGAGCTGGGCCACTTCAAGCTGAAACACATCATCAAGCGCATCGCCGTGATGTTCGCCGTCTCGCTGGCCTTCCTCGCCCTGCTGGGCTACCTGAAAAACCAGACTTGGTTTTACGAGGGCCTGGGCGTGGACGCCATCCTGGCCAGCAACGCCATGGCCCTGATCCTGTTCATGCTGGTGCTGCCCGTGTTCACCTTCGTGTTCTCGCCCCTCACCTCGGTCAGCTCGCGCAAGCACGAATTCGAGGCGGATGCCTTTGCCGCCACCCACGCCAAGGCGGGCGACCTGGTCTCGGCCCTCGTCAAAATGTACGAGGATAACGCCTCTACCCTGACGCCCGATCCCCTGCACTCGGCCTTTTACGATTCGCATCCGCCCGCCTCGGTGCGGATTGCCCACCTGAACACGGCGGCCGCATGAGCTTGACGACGCAACACTGCATCGACGGCGCGCCCGCGCTGGACGAGGCCAGCATCACCGCCCTGCTGCCCCAGATCCCGGACTGGAGCGCCACCGGCGCCACCTTGCGGCGCAGCTTTGCCTTTAAAAATTGGCGCGAGGGACTGGCCTTCGCCAATGCCGTGTCCAGCATGGTGGAACAGCAAAACCACCATCCCGTCCTGATGCTCAGCTACCGCGCCTGCGAACTGGCTTTTACGACGCACGCGGCCGGCCACCAAATTTCCCTCAACGACTTTATTTGCGCCGCCCGCGCCGATGCGATCTACGCCGGGCAGGCCCATGGCTGAGCAACTCACCGGCCTGATCATCGCCGCCCACGGCCGCCACTACCTGGCCGACGTCGCCGGTCGCAAGCTGCAAGCGGTCACGCGCGGCAAGAAGACCAATATCGCGGTGGGCGATACGGTCAATCTGAAAATGACGTCCGAAGACCAGGCCGTCATCGAATCCATCGCCGAGCGCCACACCCTACTCTACCGCTCCGACCAGTACAAATCGAAGCTGCTGGCGGCCAACCTGACCCGCCTGTTCATCGTGGTCGCCACCGAGCCCGGCTTTGCGGACGATCTGATCTCGCGCTCGCTGGTGGCGGCGGAAGCGGCCGGCATCGACGCCCACCTCATCCTCAACAAGACCGACGTGGTGGACTCGCTCGAGAAGGCGCGCGAACGGCTCAAGACCTACACCTCGCTGGGCTATCCCCTGCACGAAGTGTCGGCCCGCACCAAACCGGAAGAGGCGGTGGCGACCCTGCTGCCCCTGCTGGCCGGCCAGTCCTCGATCTTCATCGGCCAGTCGGGCATGGGCAAATCGTCCCTGATCAACCTGCTGGTGCCGGACGCCGACATTGCCGTGCGCGAGATTTCGGCGGCGCTGGACACGGGCAAGCACACGACGACGTTCACCCGCCTGTACGACCTGCACATCCCGGGCGATGAGGGTGCCAATGCTTCAACCATCATCGATTCGCCCGGCTTCCAGGAATTCGGCCTGTACCACCTGAGCGAAGGCATGCTGGAGCGGGCCTTCGTGGAATTCAAGCCCTACCTGGGCGGCTGCAAGTTCTACAATTGCCGGCACCTGATCGAGCCCCAGTGCGCCATCCTGGCCGCGGTGGCAGACGGCAAGATCGCCAAATTCCGCCACCAGCTCTACGCCCAGTTGCTGCACGAATCGGCGCAAACCCTGTATTAGTATAGACAAGAAGTGTGATGGCAAAGCCTGCCTTAGTTTCTCTTAAAACACTTCTTCGCCTATAATTACCAGTTAGCCGCTCTAAAGTTGCCAGCATGAACTCCCCCAAGCCCACGTCCACGCCGATCCGGCACTTTCTCCAATTTTCCGACTTCACCCTCGCCGAATTCGAGTACGTCATCGCGCGCGCCGCCATCATCAAGCGCAAGTTCAAGAATTACGAGATCTATCATCCCCTGATCGACCGCACCCTGGTAATGGTGTTCGAGAAGAACTCCACGCGCACCCGCCTGTCTTTTGAAGCCGGCATGCACCAGCTGGGCGGCGCCGCCATTTATCTGAATACCCGCGACAGCCAGCTGGGCCGCGGCGAGCCGGTGGAAGACGCGGGCCAGGTCATGAGCCGCATGTGCGACATCATCATGG
>JACXTT010001445.1_pt1 | contig 39415 bp, 35 predicted proteins | sample 9270951 | NCBI WGS metagenome assembly JACXTT01 (sample SAMN15532306, study PRJNA645909) | rock metagenome | isolation source: weathered quartz diorite | place: Puerto Rico | collected 2017-06-21
AACAGTGGCGGCTTTAATACCTTTATGGGCTTTGTGGCCGGGCATGACAATGTAGGGGCCAACCAAACCTTTGTCGGCTTCCGAAGCGGCGAAAATTGCGGCATCAATGAATCCGGCGGCGCCACCGGCGGTAACTCGTTCCTGGGATCTTTTTCCGGGATCAATTGCACCGGTGATATGAATGTGATTGAAGGGTATTACGCCGGGTCGGATTGTACCGGGAGCAACAATACCTATATCGGCGCATCTGCCGGCGGATCAGCCGACGGTAGCTCCAATCAGTTTATTGGCACAAATTGCGGGGCATATTGCACCGGGAGCAACAATACCTATATCGGCACGGGTGCCGGCTCATCCAACACGGGAAGCAATAGTCAGCTTGTTGGAGCAGGTAGCGGGCAATTCGCCCGCGATACCAATTCCGTGCTCATGGGATATTTTGCCGGAAGAATGAGCCACCTGAATGAAAGTGTGGCCATTGGCCACATGGCAGGCTACTCCAGCAGCGGAACAAAGCTGACCATGGTAGGAAGCAACGCCTGGGCCTATGCTGGAACCAGTAATGCTTCAGCCGTCGGTGCAGAGGCCGTAGCTAAGACATCCAACACAATGGTGTTCGGCGATTCCTATGTAACCTCCTGGATCTTTGGTCCGGCCGATGCAACATCGGGCAAAGCCCTTATTGTGGGCTCCGGCTCTAACTCCGGCAACGGCGCCTACCTCACTACCGGCGGTGTATGGACCAATGCCTCCGACCGCAATAAAAAGGAAAACTTTGAAGCCATCAATACCGCCGACATGCTGGAAAAGATCGCTTCACTTCCCATCACCCGCTGGAATTACAAAGGGCTTACCGAACAGCACATCGGGCCGGTGGCGCAGGATTTTTATCGCATATTTCATCTTGGCAACGACGATAAAAACATCTCTACCATCGATCCCTCAGGTATTGCACTGGCAGGCATCCAGGAACTCTACCGCCAATGGCAGGCCACGCAGCAGCAAAACCGGGAGCAGCAAACAACGATAACAGATCAACAGGCACGCATAACCGGGTTACAATCCCAACTGGAACAGCAACAGGCCCAACTGGACAACCAGCAGACGCAGTTGAACCAGGTATTGGAAAAACTGAACAGCCTGGAGTCTGCGCTGAGTAATTCAAAGCAGCTGCATTAAGATAAACCTGTTGTTTTACGGTACAGCCAATGCATACAGGAACGGCCGCTTTTCACGGTCGTTCCTGTATTACTTTCCTTGCCTGGCAATCCCTGCTGTACCCCATTCATCCTCCCATCCCCCCGCTCCAACCAGCCTGGTCGTTGGAATCCTTTTGTTCGTACATTCGGCTTGCCGCGGGAATGCCTTTATTTTATTATTTCTAAACAAAACACGCTTCCCGCAGGTTAATGCTGGTTGCGTATGAAATATACTAAAACACTGTTTTTTGCCCTGCTCCTGGTTGCATCCGGCCTTAGCGCCCAAACAAAAAAATCACCCTTTCCCAATCTTAACGGCAAATGGGTGTCCAAACAGGATCCCCACTATACCCTGCAAATTAAAAACGGTTGGATAATGGAAGCGCACCTGCCCGTCCGGCAGGTAGACAGCTTTACGTTTGAAATTTCCGGCAAACCCTGCCAGCCCCCAAAAACAAAAGAGAAGAAAGCCCTCTACTTGCGTAAAAAGGAAAAAAAGGGGAATAATGAATATTGTTATAAACTGCTCACCTATACATCCAATGCCTTTTCGATGCGCAGCGCCGATAATAAAACGTATCAGTTCATTCGTTACCTGAAACGCTATCAGGCCCCGTAGCCACCGCCACCTTCAGCATCATCGCTGCACCGGTATAGGCTACCGGTGCTTCATCATTGCCCAATCGCCTGCGTTTGCGTTGGCTCAGCAAACCGGCCGGGATATCCTCCGGCACTGCATAAAATACAATTCCCAGCACCAGGAACAAAAACTGTCCTGCCTCTGCAGTCACCGCATGCTGCAGCTGAAGCGCCGGAACTAACTGGCGATCGATAGGGTAGAGCCCCGTTTCCTGTTCATACCTTTTCGGCCGTTCGTTCACAAAATCAAGGGAACAGGCAATACTCACTACCTGGAAATATTTAGCGCCTGGTGGCGGCACCAGTATTTGCTTTGGTATAAAAGAAGGGATGCTAACCTGCATATAGCCGGTAGCAGCATCAATGGAACCACTGTATTCACCTTTGAAAACATTCGCCAGTTTGGCATCGCGGTTAAAATTAAACCCTTCCAGCAGGGCCGGCTTCCCGTTTTGTATACATCGTTCGCCCCGGATCCCTGTCTCGTCCGACTTAATGGTTTTCAGGAATACCATATTCATGCGCCCGTTTAGCTTGCCATCCGCTACAGCCTGTAATAAAGGACTCAGCGCATGGCGCAATTGCGCTGCGCCCAGGGTAGCGCGGCGAAATTCTTCCGCATTTTCAAGCGTGCGTTTAAAGTCCGGGTCGCGAAGTATCCTTCCTTTGTCTAACCTGGTTTTTAGCCGCAACAGGGGACCGTCGTTCGGATCTACATAACCGGTAACATCGCCCAGGGTGCCGGAGAATTTATGAATACCAATTTGTTTTGCCATAAATAAGGTTTACATCAATTTACGAAAAACTAACGGGCATGCAAAAATTATTTTATACCGGAAAAACACCATTGCAGGAATAAAACTGGGATAATAATTGTTTGTTATATATAATAGAGATACATAAAAGGCGGCCCGGGTACAGCAAAGTGCCGGCCGGAGAACCAGGATGTAAATTAGCAGGTACTGAAATGGAAGGAGTTATGTATCTGGGATAATGAAGAAATGTATTTGAATGGATTAAACGTACTTATACCAAACCGGGGGCAAGCCTGAAGTACGCCAACAGTAAGCCTGCAGTAAGACGCAACGATTCCCGGACCGACCGCCACTGGTCAAAACAGGTACTTCCGCACCTGCACAAAACCCGGTAAATATGTCAATAGCGTTATACATATTTTTTATTGGTAATACAATGGGACAATTCATTCCCCAAACGGGTACTAACGGTTGCCATCTGGCTATAAAGACAGGAATAACGTTACCGGCGTTGCTTACCAGGCAAAAAAGCCAGGCTCAAGCGCATTCCCTTAGTTTTCTGTATTTGAGACCGTAGTAGACAAACTTCCAGGTCGTTATCTTTTTAATGGCCATCCTCATTGGCTTATCGGGCAAAAAGCTGAAAGAGCAGTTGAGGACTGCCAGCCACTCCTGCGTGGTGCCGCTGGTATTTACCATGGCCGGAAAGTCTACCACCATGAGCAGCGGCCCCGCCATTGCTGCCGTGTCTACGGTAGGTTACCTGGGTTTTTTAATGGTGCCGCCATTGGTAGGGTTTATTGCACAGGCCTCCAGCCTGCGCTGGTCATTTGCGTTTATCGCCCTGTTCGGTGGGCTCATTACCGTACTGGTAGGTCGGACACCAACCGTAAAATCAACTACCAATATGGGAATTATAGACGATTTTTAAGCCATACATCATCTAACTAATGTTTTTACAGGCTATTTCCAGTTAGTTAAATATGCGATCATCTTCGTATTGGTTCCTCTGTTTTTAAGTTTTATTTTCATAGTGGTTTACCAATATTCTACCTATGAAAATCCGTTACCTCCAGGGGCAAACCTCCCTGTTGTTACTTACTCTTTACACGGCATGCCTGGCCTGCCCCGCTGTAGCGGCGGCCCAATTGCCGGTAAAAGGCGTATACGCCTCCCGGTATAAAGCAACCACAGGATCTACCTATCTCGATACCATCTCTACCGGCTCCGGCCTGTCTGGCAAGTACACCTATAATTATGGTACAAAAACCGTTGCTTCCAATAACTACCAGCGGCTGGACTCGTTTACCGTGGGCAACTCCATGTACGTATTCGATAGTGCTGCTGTGCCGGTAGTAAAGTTCAGGCGCGTCAATAATGCCTGGGTTACCGGTTTGCGTAAGGCTGTCTGGATGGAAAGCGATGGTAATACACCTTCTGCCACGGTGCCCGTAGCCCTGCGGCCCGCGTATGATGATAGTCTCGAAAATATGTTTGCCAAACGCCTTTTTAATATGGGCGTTGACAATGCCTTTGAAAACAATACCGGCACCAATAATAATAATATAGAGCGGATCGATATTATTTTCCCATCCGGGTTAAAGACCATCAATCCCGATAGTGCCGGTTTTGCCGTCTTTGACCGGGGAGCCATCGGGGGCAACGATTCGTTTATGATTGCAGGCATTAAATCGCTCGATGCAAACGGCGATCCGTCTGATTATTACCCCGCCGTAAAAGTAGGCCCGCTCAATTACGGCGCCGCTACAGGTACAGCGCTCAATTTTCATGGGCTGCGCAAAGACCCGGCGGAACCCGACCTGCGCCTGTTTATTGCCGCCGGCAACCAGGCAAGGGAAGGCGTTTATTTTTCATTCCGTTCGCTTGGTTTCCCCTACAGCAGCGCTACCAGCAGCCTGCGCATATATGGCTACTCGGTCATGGCTACCGATGTCAATCTCGCGGCGCCGGGTACCCCAAAAAATATGGTGAATTATACCAATGGCACTATCTTTCCCACCACTACCGAACTGGGCGGTGTGGGTGGGATAGACATGGTAGCTGTAACCGGTGTGGCCGCTACCACCACCACATCGGCCATGCTTACCCTGCCGGTGATAATGGATAATTTTACCGCCCGTCCGCAAGGCAATAAGGTGGCGCTCAGCTGGCAGCAAAGCTCCGGCAACGATATCAGCCAGCTATGGGTAGAACGAAGCAGCAACGGCACTGTCTTTTTCCCGCTTACCGACATGAACCCGCAGGGAGGTGGCAGTAGCCGTGGCGCCATGGATAACTATCCATTGCCAGGGCAAAGCTACTACCGGCTTCGGGTAGTAGACAATGCGGGGGACCTGAACTTTAGCCCCATCGTTAGCGTTACTATGAACACGGCTGCCGGCCAGCCCCTTGCCATGGACATTTACCCGGTGCCCGTTACCAATAAACAGTTTACCATAGCGGCTACCAGTATCAACGCCACGGCCTGTGTGCTGGAAATAACCGATATACAGGGCCATCCCGTTTTCCGGCAGGTTACCGGCGGCAGCCGGCTTACCCATACACAGGTACAACTGCCCTGCAACCTGCCCGCCGGCATATATACCGTCCGTGTGCTGGATGAAAGTGGTGCCGGGCTGCTGGTAAAAAGGGTGCTGGTAGAATAAGCGGCTATCTGATAAGGTATACCAGGCAGTAACACACTAAGTGTTTGCCTTTAATATAAATGGCACTGAACTTTGGTGGACATTGATTGTAGAATTTTCTGTAAGAATTAGGAACAATCCGCTGCACACGGATGGTGATTCCACAAGCTGTAACGTTTTTTTACGCGTATAGTAAATTTCTTACAGGGAGAATTGCGAAGAACATAGACCGTCGTATGGTGGACAGACAAAAGAAAGAAGGTGGACAAAGAGGCTGCAATTTTAATTCTGCCTTAATTTAAGGTAGACATCTGGTGGTCTTTTATCAACATTGTGATGACATTTAGGTGTACATCGCCTTCTTTTCTGTTACTTCGCATATTGGAGTAGAGGCGTTTGGTTTTGTCCTCCTCCCATCGTCCGGGCCCCTAAGTAAATGAAATATCAATGAAAAAGACCAGCATTGTACCGCTATTGGTGGCTTGTCTGCTGTTAGCTGTCCCCCGGGGGGGACTTAGGAAGGAAAACAACGTCTTACCGGGCGTTTCACCTGTTGTACATTCCCTCCGCCCGTCGTTGCCCAACTGTTGCTCATTACTTTCATGGAGAACAGGATACAGGTATACTCCTAACGGACAGGAGGGTACAGGCATTGCTTTGGCCGGCATTTCCCTGCTCTCATTTGGCGAAAACGGCATTGTACTCACCCTGCTGGCCGTGATTGTCTCCCTTTGCGCCTTTGCCTGGCAGCGCTTCCGCAAAATAAAAGCCGATGTAAAAAACGAAAAGGAAGAAGCCCTCCTGAAAGCGCGTGAAATCATGGAGCAGGAAAAGCAAACCGCCCTGCAACTGGCGTATCGCCTTATCCGCGAAGAAAAGGAAATGGCCCTGCGCCAGGCCCGCGAAACGGCCGTGCAGCAGGCCCGTGAAATCATTGAACAGGCCCGCGAAGAAGCCCGTATGCTCCAGGCCAAGGTAACTTCTACCTCGGTTATGCTGGCCAATAAAAACGATTACCTGCTGCAACTGCAGGAAAAACTGCGCACGACCGATAATACCGACTGCAAACGGTTTGCCCGGGAAATAAAAAGCAACCTCGGCGATGTGGATCACTGGGCCGACTTTATCAGTAATTTCAATTTGCTTCATTCACATATCATTGATAAAATCACAAAGAAGCACCCCGACCTCACGCCCAACGAGGTCAAGCTGATTTGCTTTGTGCTTTCCGGGATGACCAACAAGGAAATAGCCGGCGTTTTTGCCGTTGAACCCGAAAGCGTTAAAAAAGCCCGTTACCGCCTGAAGAAAAAGCTGCACCTCCGCGAAGAAGAAAGCCTGAAGTTTTACCTCGATAACCTCGATTAGCACAGCCTCCGCTGAATCTTATTGGTAAAGTCCCCTCGGGCCGACATGTTAGTAGCCGCCATCAGCTACCACAATAATCACCCGCTCATTTGGCAAAGAGCTCCATCGGGGCGGCAGGTGAAAAATAACCACATGCTGCCAGTAACCCGAAACCCGAAACCATCAGCCTTCCCTCAAAATCAAACTAAGTGTAAATGCCTATAATTGCTAATAGTATTAACTTATCCGTTAGTGAAACGTTAGGTGGACATCCGGTGTACATGAAATGAGCGGCGCGAACCATGAGCAACTATTTGTAATAAATTTACTATAACCCGATGTTAAAAATACGGTCATACAAAAGGTTGAGTATATACCGTTATAATTGAATGACTGTGTTTTATACACTTACTATTTTTTGACCGCTCTTTTTTATCAGCACATCCCCCTTTTGTCCACCCTGTTTTCTTTGCAGCAGGCTTTTTTCTTCCAACATTTGCATATCATTCTTCCAACATCTTTTGAATCTCCGGATTTCATATCCATATATGTTCGATACCTGTCAAAGCCGCTGTTAATTTGCAATGTCCTGGTTTATGATCCTCTATCGGTGTGACCGAACCAGTATTTCCAATGCCTGTTAAAAATGACAAAGGTTCAGTATCCCACTCCAGCCAATATTTATGGAAAGGCTAAGGTTCCGCCCTTTGTCCAATACCTGCCGATACCATGTTAGGTTCAATGTCCTTGTACAGATTGTACAGTGGTGAAAGGAAATGGTAAACGTAGTATCCAATACTTGTTGATTTACCACAGCGTAATATCCTGTATTCAATGCCTCTTGAAGCCATATTAAATTCAATGTCCTGTTCCTGAAGATAGTACATGTGCACCATGAGCTATGTTTTTAAGGGTTTAAAAGCGGTGGTGTCTACCGCCGCTTTTTTTTAATTGCAATGCCCGGAATGCACAATCTTATTCACTATGAAAATGGACAATCTATGCTTTCGTTTATCAATCTCTCAGTGCAGGACCGGAAAAAAACGGTGATAGAAAACCTGCAGGCTGCTTTTCTTGAAGGGTTCGTATACGGGCTTTATGCCCCCGATGCGGCCCTGCTCCGGCCCTTGCTGGAATGTATCAGCGGCCGCAGCTCCACGTATAAAGGAGACCTTGTATATAATGATGGCCCCCTGGCCGGCCAGGTCACCTATATTGATTGCCAGCAGCCCGCCGCCCCCAGGAAAAGAATACGCACCAATGAACCGGCAGGCATAATGGCCGGCCCCGTGTTCCCGCTTTACAGCAGCATGCCGCCACAGGCCGATCCCCTGATGGATTTTTCCCAAAAAATACTATTGCTGCACGATCTCCGTGCCGCAGGACATACCCGGAGCCCCTGGCTGGACTTCCTGGAAACGCATACCATTCCTCCCCGGAATATGGTTATCATTACCAGCCACGATTACGCGGCCCTGAAAAATACCTGCGACTTTATTTACCTGTTTGATAAAAAACGTTTCCCGATTGTAGTGGAGAAGGCAGATTTTGCCATGTTCGACTATTATTTTGAAAATGTATTCAGGCGGTAACCTTATTATTAACGTTAAATATAATTTTTATGCAATACCTGCTGGTAACAGTGGTATCGATGCAACTGTTGTTGTTTTACGGCTACTTCCGGTTGCTGAACATCCTGAAGAAAAAGGATAAATCCATGGAAATAGCCGTGAATAACCTGCATCACTGGACCGTTTCGAACGACCGGTCTGCCACGAAACAGCTCGAAAAACTGATGGAACTGAGCCAGTCACTCTACGTCCGTATCCGGGTCATCGATTTAACGCTTCGCAATAAAGCATTGGGAGAACCGCAAAGCCATGGGCAGGAACTGCGGGAACTGGAATCCATGATGACTGATCTAAGCCAGAAAGACAGCATCGAAAAGGTTAGGGCGGAAGATCTCCAGTATTTTTATGCCACGCTGATAGAAGAACTCCGGAGCCTGAACAAACACATAAATAAAAACGGTTCCCGTGCAGAGATGCTTCCCGGCACAGGAACCGTTTCCGGTAAATACGACAACGGGATCCCGGTCAATGGCTGGCACAACCGGCCCGATAAAGTGCTGTAAGGCTGAGCCCGTCGAAGCCCTACTTTTTTACCACCAGCACCTGGAACGAGCCGGGTACCATTGGCGGCCTCCGGGCTCCTGCCGGGGTAGTGGCTTCAAAATCGGCAGCCGGCAAATACACCGTATGCGTAGTTTCGTCCACCGCCAGCGTTCTTGCGCTGCGTTTGGTGCTGGCATTCTCTACTACAGTAAATTTATTGGCCGCATCCTCGTGTATCACCGCCAGCTTTCCTTCGCCGCAGGAGGCAAACACCAGTTTCAGTTTATTGTCGAAGGCAACGCCGTCGCAGCCATCGCCAATCGGTAGCTTGTCTACAACAGCCCCGGAACCGGCGTCTACTACCACCAGCAGTTTATCGCAACCGGCAAATAAACGTTTGGTGGCAGCGTCAATGGCCAGGCCGGTGGGCCCTTCTGCCGGTGAAAGCGGAAAATGCTTATCTACCGCCTTGCTGTTCATATCCACTTCCACGATCTCGTTTTTGTCTTCTATGTTCACATAAACATGACCGGCATTGTCCGATACCGCCGTCTCGGGTTTTCCGCCCACCGGGATGGTGGCAATAACTTTTTCCGTAGCGGGGTCGATAACGGAGAGATCATTGCTGCGGCCATTGCAGGTGATAATGGTTTTGGAAAACCCCTCATACATAATGGCGTCCGGGTTGGTGCCGGTGGCAATCTGCCCGGTTACCTGGTTGGTTTTAAGATCAAATACGCTTACATTGTTGATCCGGCCATTACTAGTATATCCTTTTCCCAGCGCAGGTGCAAACGCAATACCATGTACGCCGGTGGTATTGGGAATGAAACCCAGCGAATCGCCGGTTTTTGCGTCCAGTACATTGACTTGTGTGCCGTGTGATACATACACACGGTTATTGCCCGGCCCAACGGCAATATAATCCCAGCCGCCGGTGCTGGCAATATGAAAGGTATTCGCTACATGGAAACCCCCGGTCTGTGCCTGTACCATGCAGGGTGCCACGGCAGCGCCGGTAAGAAGATGAAGAAGTAATCGTTTCATGTTGTTATGGTTTTAATTTTTCTTGTTATACAATAAACGCAACAGGCTGGGCAATACAATCAGCAATAATGGCAATGCTGCTATAAAACCGCCTATCACGGCAATGGCCAGTGGCTGGTGCAACTGGGCGCCCGCACCAATGCCCAGCGCCAGCGGCATCAGGGCAATAATGGCCCCCAGCGCCGTCATCAGTTTGGGGCGCAACCGCGTGGAAATGGAATAAATGATGGCTTCATCCACCGTTTTATCGGCCAGCGATTCCCGAAACTGCAGAAACGTAAAGATGGCATTTTCGCCAATAATGCCCACGATCATAATCAGCCCGGTATAGCTACCCACGTTCAGCGGCGTGCCGGTAATATACAGGGCATAATAACTGCCGGCTATGCCCAGCACCGATACCAGCAGGATAACCAGGGCTACTTTAAACTCCCTGAACAGGAAAAGAATAACACCAAATACCAGCAGGCTCGCGGTAATCAATATCAGCAACAGCTCCTGGAAAGACTGCTGTTGCTCCGCATACGCACCGCCGTATTCAATATGATAGCCCTGGGGCAGCACAATTTGTTTGGCTACCTGTTGCTGGATATTTTTAATGACGGTTCCCAAGTCGCTGTTTTCGAGCCTTGCAGTTACAACACCCATCGATTGCAGGTCCTGCCGCTGAATTTCGGCATCGCCCGGGTTAATATGTACATCGGCCAGCGAAGTAATGGGGTTCAGTTTGCCATTGGGTAAAAACAATTGCAGCTGCTCAATACTCGTTACATTGGCCTTGCGGTTATTGGGGTACACCATACGTATAGGTGTTTGCTGCTCTTTTTCCAGCAACGTGCCCACCACATTGCCCTCCATGGCGGTCTGTAGCTGGAATTGCAGGTTGGTGGGGGTGATGCCAAACTGCGCCAGCTTGCCATAATCGGGTTCAATGCTCACTGAGGGCCCGGCAATGACAATGCCGTCAAATACATCGGCAGTGCCTTTAACACCCGATACCACTGCCGCCACCTGCCGCGAAAGATCCTGCAGTGTTTGCTGGTTGGTGCCAAATATTTTTACTTCCACCGGTTGCACCGAAGTCATCAGGTCACCCAGCATGTCGCCAATCACCTGTCCAAAATCCACCCGCAGTGCCGGTTGGGTAGCTTCAATTTTTTTGCGTATTTCTGTAATCACCTCTTCGGTAGGCCGTTCATGCCCGGCCTTCAGTTGTATCAGGTAATCACCGGTATTAGGCTCGGTAATAAAAAAGCCCATCTGCGTCCCGGTTCTCCGCGAATAAGCAGCTACGTCGGGAGTAGCGATAATAATCTTTTCTACTTCGCGGAGCATACGATCGGTTTCATCCAGCGAGGTACCGGGCGGAGAAGCATAATCCAATACAATACTGCCTTCGTCCATCTCCGGCAGGAACCCCGTTTCAAGCCGCGGCAGCAGGTAAACGATCAGGAATACAAAACTGCCCACCAGCAACAGGCTCAGCCAGGGGCGACGGATAAAAAAAGATACCCAACGTTGTTTCCGGACCGTATGCGGCTTCAGCTTTTTTACCGCTCCCGGTTTTTGATTCCGGCTGAGCAATAAATAAACCACGGGCAGGCAAATCCAGGTCACAAAAAAAGAACATACCAGCGTAATGATCATGGTATCGGTCAGCACCTTGAAATAAGCCCCCGCTACGCCGCTCATTAAGATAAAAGGGAAAAAGATGACAATGGTACTGATAGACGATCCTACCATGGCCGGCAGCAAATAATGAATCGCTTTTTGCACCAGCACCGTGCTGGGCTCGCCGGGATGCTCTTCATGTGTGCGGTGTATCTGTTCCACCACCACGATGGCATCGTCAATAATAAGACCGATGGCCGCCGCCAGCGCACCCAGGGTCATAATGTTAAAGGTAAACCCGATGGCATACAATACAATCAGCGTAAGGCAAAGTGTTACCGGGATGGTGATCAATATGGTGGTACTGGCTTTGAGTGAACGCAAAAATATAATGGCTACGATAATGGCCAGCCCCAGGCCTATCCATAAACTATCGGTAACGCTTTTTACCGATTCATTCACAAAATCCGCCTGTACATAATAAGGCCGTATGGTCACCCCTTTGGGAAGAATAGCCCTCAGATCATCTATCTTCTTCTCCATTAAGGCCGATACAGCCACCAGGTTGGCATTGGGTTGCTTAATAACAGCAATTAAGATGCCTTCCTTGCCGTTGGCATTTATCTTGGTAAACTCTACCGCTTCCTGCACGTTTACCGTGGCAATGTCCTGCAGGCGCACAATCCGCCGGCCATTGTTTTTGAGGATTACGTTTTTAAGCTCGTCGGTAGTATGTACCGTGGCATCGGTAACCGATAAATAAAGAAAACGGTAATCGGAGATAAAGCCGTTGGACCGGATAAAATTGGTCAGGCTGAGCACATTATTGACCGAATCGGGTGTAATGCCCAGCGCGCTCATCTTACGGGCATCCAGCTGCAGCCAGTATTCCTTTGTTTTACCCCCGATAACGCGCACTTCAGAAACACCTGCTACCTGCGACAGGAATGGTTTTATGGTATAATTGGCCAGCAGCTTTAGTTCAATAGGGGATAGCTGGTGGCTTTCCAGCGTATACCCCATTACCGGCAGGATGGAAGGGTTCATCTTTTCAACGGTAATCTGTACGTCCGGGGGCAATTGATTGCGTATCTGCGCAATCTTCGATTCAATACGCTGCTGGCTCAGATCAATATTGGCTTTCCAGTCCATAAAGGCGGAAATCTCGCAACTGCCCCTGCTGGTAGTGCTCCGGATGGTTTGCAGGTCGGGCACCTGCTTGATGGCATTCTCCAGTGGTTTGGTCACGGTGACCATCATCTTATTGACCGGCTGCAATCCCGCATCGGCAATGATCTTTATTTTGGGAAAGGTGATTTCCGGGAACAAAGAGGTTTGCATCCGGCTATACGTAAACAACCCGCCCGCAATGATCAATACCAGCACTACGGCCAGCGGGTTCTTATATGAAAGGAAAAAATTTTTCACGTAGTGAGTTGATCTATGGCTGAATGATGTTGACTTTTGCGGTATCGCCTAATCCATAATTGCCCGTTACCAGTATCTTATCGCCGGCCGATAAGGGCGGCGACAGTATCTCTACCTGGTCGGCGGTTTCTATACCTTTTTTTACGGGCACTTTCACCGCCGTGGTACTGTCAATCATTTTCATGATCCAGAAATTGGTTTGTGTTTCGTCAGACAGTATGGCGGCCCTGGGCAGGGAAGCACTATTGCTTTTCACCGATTTAAGGATGCGTACTTTGGCTATCAGGTTTTCGGGAATGGAATGGTTGGCAGTTACTTTTATAACCACGCTCTGCGTCTGCGAAGTCGCATCTACCGTGGGCATAAGGGAGGCAATCGTTCCATTGAGCTTCTCACCGTCGGGCAATACCAGCTGCACGGTTTTTTGGTTGAGCACGTAGGGGCGCAGTTCATAAGGCAGGTCCAGCAGGAATACAAAACTGTTCAGGTCGCTGATTACCGCCAGTTGCTCACCGTCCTGCACATAGTCGCCGGCCTGGTGGTTCACCTGGGTGATAAATCCTTTGGTGCCTGCTTTAATCGTGTTGGTGCCGGAAAACCGGAAGGTGGAATCCAGTACATTCACGGCATTGCCCAGGCTCTGGGCCTCCTTGGTCTTTACGGTAAACAATACCTGCCCCTGGTTCACATATTGCCCTGGCTGTACGCTGCCGGATTGTACGTACCCATTGGCGTTGGCTTTTACATAGTTCTTCAGCAGGAAGGTAGACGTAGCATTCAGCTCAATGTATTCGGCCAGCGGCTCCTTGCTGATGGTCGTTACCGTTACAGGTGTCTGTACAACGGCCGGTGCCTCTTCCTCTTTGGCCGGGCCCTGGTTTTTGCAGGAAGCGGCCGGCAGCAGGCTGCCCAATAATAGGATAGATAATAAACTGCCCTGTCTGGCCATGAACGGTTAATTTTATCGGTTCCAGTAATTAATTTGATTGATGATTTGCCACCGGCTAACATTGTTTTGTATCAGCAGGTTCCGTGCGGTTAAATAATTGTTCAGCGCTATCACCAGGTCCGCTATTTTGGCATCGCCCGTTTCCAGCAGTTTTACATTCACGTCAATAAGCCCTTCCGAATATTTTATCTGCTGGTTGATATCGTCAATCAGCTCTTCAGTTCCTCTCAGTTGCTGCGTCAGCTGCGCAATCTGCTGGCTGTATTGACGAGTATAGAAATCCTTGTAGGCGGTGCGGGTGCGCTCGGCAATGCTTAGTTTGCTGTATTGCATTTTACGCTGGTGCCCGTCGTAAATAGGCACGGTAATATTGATGCCAAAGCTGGTGCCGAAGTTTTTATACGGGAGGTAGTCAAGAGAGGAATTATAGCCCGCGTCGGCAAATACGCTCACTTTGGGCCGGTAGCTGAAATCAACCAGCGCCCGGCTATTGGTCAGTGCCAGGCTGTCGAGCACATACTTGCGGAAAAAAACGGAATGGTCTATATCGGGCAGCGTGTTGAGCGCCAGCGGCGGCTCCTGCAGCATTACGCCGGCGGTGTCAACAATGCCGCTCAGGTAATTGAGCATGGCATGGTCGTTGCGAAACTGGATGGCCAGCTGGCGTACCTGCAGCTCCTGTTGTTTGAGGGTAACCAGGAACGTGAGATAATCGGTTTGCCGGTACACATTCCGCCCGGTCAATGTTTTTAACAGCGCCTCTTCCTTTTTTAGCAACGTATCTACCCCTTTCGAAAAATTGAGCTGCTGCCAGCTGCCGTAAGCAGTAATGTATTGTGCAATGATGGTGCGCTTCAAATCCTGCTCCGTTATCCGGGCGGTATTTTCAAGCCCCTGGTTTTGGATCCGGATTGTTTCAAACTGGGTATTGAGGTTTTTGCGGCTCACCAGTGCCTGGCTCACGCCTACAACGGCGCTGATACCGGCCCCGTTGGTGATGGCATTATCATACCCATAGCCGCCAATTACCGGGGCATAGAAATTATTGCTCGTGCCCATAACCTGCGGCCCGTAGCCGGCGCGTATGCGCTGGCTGTCTGTTAGGTTGGACTGTACCTGGTTCTGGTAATCTCTTAACAGGGGGCTGTTGTGCAGCGCCTGGTCCAGGTAATAATCAATATTGCGGCTTTGTGCCGGCAAACGGGTAAATGGTAATAATAAAATAACAAAAAAGAATCCTTGTTTCATCAATATAGAAAGATAAATAAAAAGCTAACGTTTCAAAATGACCGGAAGCAATGAATCCCTTGTGCCCGGTCAGCGCCCGGCACAAGGGACCCGCCATTTCCGGCCACAATACTAATCTTTTTCTTCTTTAATAAAGACGCCCTTTGCATCAAAAACAACGTCCTTTTTGTTAACCTCCGCCTCGTAATTAATTGTTCCGTCGGCCTTGGTTATTTTGGCGGCCTCTTTAACAGGAAGACCCTTGTAATGCTGCTTCATGTAGTCTGTCACGGCGGCCGGCAGCTCCGATACCTTAATGCTTACTTCGGTTTCTTTGAGCACGCCCTGGCCATCGTACACGGCCGACATTTTTTGTCCCTTGTCCGTAAAACTGGCTTCAAAAGTGCCGTCTTCGTTTTCCCATTTCACTTTCGTTACGCCCGGGAAAGCCTTTGCGAAAGCAGCTTTGGCCGGGGCCGGGGGAGTAGTGCTTTTTTCTTTTTCCTGGGCAGCCGCAACTAATGCAAGACCGCCGGCAAGCGTTAGTAATAACAGGTGTTTTTTCATAATGCTAATAGGTTTTATGGTGAACAATACAGCTAAACTATACCTCGATTCTGTAGACTTTCTGAAGGAATACGAAGATTTTCGGGTACAGGCGGCACCGTTACCAGCTGAAGGAAAACCGGTGGTACCCGTTTTGATAATAATACTGCACAGGAATGCCGCTGAAATCACTTATCTGTTTTACAATAGCCAACCCCAGGCCAATACCATCCGTTTCGTGGCCCGGCTTGCCAAACCGGCGGAACAGCTGCTGCGGATCCAGCGCAGCACCGCCGGCGGTATTGCTGATTTCAAATAGTCCCTGCCGCACCGTTACGGCAATAACGCCGCCCGGGGCAGTATACTTGATGGCATTGCTGAAGAGGTTATTGAGCAGGATATCGGCCAGCAGCGGGTTGATAGACAGGGTTGCCGGTTCATGAATATCTTTGGTGACCGACAGGTTTTTACCCCGCATCAGTTCTTCGCACTGCATAATTTTTTCCGTGGCGCGTTGCGGCAGGTCAATAATAGAACGCTCTTCATACTGGCCGTTTTCAATTTTGGTCAGCAATAACAACGATTGGTTGAGCCGCGCCATTTTCTGCAGGGCCACGTAAACACTTTGCACAACCCGGCTTTGCGGTTCCGATAAATGTTCATCCTGTATCAGCAGGTCGAGCTTGGACTGTATTATGGCCAGCGGTGTTTGCAGCTCATGCGAAGCGTTTTCAGTAAATTCTTTCAGGAAACGATAGTCCGCCTGCGCCTTTGCCGTGGTATAGCGCAGGGTATCATTCATGACGGTAAATTCTTCGATGCGGGTAGCCGGGAAATCGGGTTGCTCCATTTTACCGAGTTCAAATTTCCGCAATACCGACAGCGTATGGTAAAAAGGCTGCCAGAGTTTGCGCAGCACCATACGGTTAATGACCAGTGAGGTGAGCAGGATCAGCAGCAGTGTAGCCAGGGTGATGGTAATGATAGACTGGGCCATATCGTCGGTGCCTTCCATCGATTTGCCCACGATCACCTGGTACCATTGCCCCGCAGCCATAACGGTAAACAGGATTTCGCGGTAATAATTATTTTCTTTTTCCGGCGCATCAAACAGCTGCACGGTCTGGAATTTTCGTTTGCCCATGGATTGCGCCACCGGGGTATATTTTATTTCCTGGTCCTTTACCGGGATCACTTCCGGCAGGTGGTGGTACTTATCAATAAAGGTTTGAATTTCCCGTTGTTCTATTTTCAGGTTTTCATCCACCTGGTCTACCAGTACATACCGGAGCAGGAAAGAAAAAGCGGTACTGGCCAGCAAAAAGATGACCACGGTAGAAATAAGATTAATGCGGTTATAGGCGGTAAACAGTTTCATAGGCTAGTGGATACCGAATTTATACCCCATGCCGTAAACCGCCTGGATATAATCCGGGCATCCCGCCTGCACGAGTTTTTTGCGAAGATTTTTAATATGCGTATACAGGAAATCGTAGTTGTCGGTCACATCCATATCATCGCCCCAGAGATGTTCTGCAATGGCGCCCTTGCTCACCACCTTATTTTTATTGCTGATAAAATAAAGCAGCAGCTCGTATTCTTTGCGGGTCAGCTCTATGGCCTTATCATGCACCATGGCCGTTTTGCCCTGCAGGTCGAGCGACAGTTCATCAAAGCGGATGGAATCGCTGCCGTTGAAGGATTTGCGGCGGATAATAGCGGCCACCCGGGCGCCCAGCTCCGACAGGTGGAAGGGCTTGGTCAGGTAATCATCGGCCCCGGTCTTGAGCCCGGCCACCTTGTCTTCGAGCGAGTTTTTGGCAGAAATGATTAATACGCCGTCCTGCTTGTTATTGGCTTTCAGCTCCTGCAAAATTTTCAACCCGCTGCCGCCGGGCAGCGTAATATCAAGGATAATGCAGGTATAATCATACAGGGAAATCTTTTCCATGGCCGATTCAAAATCATACGCGCATTCGCAGATAAAGCTCTCGTTGTTCAGGTAAGAACAGATACTGTCCGAAAGCGCACGCTCGTCTTCTATAATAAGGAGTTTCATACTGGTGAAATAAATATATGAAACTCCGGCATGATTCTGAACAAATACTGAAGCGCACCAAAGACAGCCGGGAGACTGCCCTTAAAAAAGCAAACGGTGGGTCGCCCTTCCGGGGCGGCTCACCGTTTGTATAGCTAATCCGAAGATTTTTACCTCAATTATAATTTACTTACCACCACGTTTTCCACCAGTTTGCGGTTGATGGTAAAGCTGTGTTTGATTTGCTGTTTGCCGGAGCGGATAATAAACGTAGGGTTCAATTCCTGCTCTTCTGCCACAAACTGGATGGTTTTGTTGAAATGTACATCACTGAACTGGCCCTGGTATAAAATATCGCCTTCGGGGTTTTTAATGATAAGCTGGAAGCGCTGCGCACCGGGGTTCTCAAATTGTACATTGAAACGAACGCCGTCTTCATTGCTGCCGGTATATTGTACCTGCAACTGGTTTTGCGTGAGCGGGGTAACAGCTTCTTTGGCTGTTTTTTCACCGCCGTTATTGGTGTTGCTGTAAGAAGGGTACCCTGCCAGGAGCATAAAAGCGGCTGCTGCTGTAAATAACGTCTTTTTAGTATTCATCTTTTTGTGTTTTACGATGTTTGAATGTGGCAGGCATCGCAGGTGGCAGGCAAAAGGAGGGCGAAGCATCGGAAGGAGGGGAGCAGGTACTGAAAGTGTGTATTACCTGTGCTTCCGGTAGCAAACTTAGCCAGTATAAGGGAGTACCGCAAACCATGTTTTGCCCGGATATATTATCCCAAAACAGTTTATTTACTGTTAAAACCCGTTGTGGGCAGGGGTTACAGCCCATTTATGGCGTGATGGCCAGCCTTGTAAAACCGGCTACCGCGCTATTCTTTTTTAGCGGGTGCAAAGCTTCATGTTGGGGTAACATTAAAACCTGAACTTGTGTTAAACTAAAAGCAATGGCAACTTATAAAGAGCTGAAAACCGGGGTCTATTACCTGCTGCAAACGGATGCTGCTTCCGCTATCCGGCTGGTATCGGCCATTATGAAAACAAAAGAAACGGTACTGTTAAGAACCTATATGCCTGCAGCCGACGATTTTTTTAAACCCGGCAGTGAAACCATCTTTAAACTGGTGGAAGAGCTGGATGAAAAAGCCGCAGCCGATTTTGAACGCATTTACCTGGCGGATGAAATTGAAACGGAAGAAGAAGAACTGATGGAAGAAGACGGGGAAGAATAAGATTATCCACCTCACCTCATCCGGCACGCTTATCGTATTCCTTTTGATTGCAGGAAGCTGATGAGTGCTGCCGGATGATCCGTTTGCAAACCTGCCGGGTGCAGCAGCAAAGCTTTTTCCCAAAGCTCCGGACCTTCACCCGGCGATTGGATATCCGGCCATACAGGCACCTGTTTTTCAGCAGCGATTTTTATCATTTCGGCGCTGTACTCATTGAAAGAGCCGTCCAGGATGTCCACTTTTACCGAATCCAGCAGCCGGCGCATCTCCACGGGTGGTTGCATAGAGTGCGGAAGGCTTATCATCAGTGGCATGCCCGGTGCTACAGCGCGCCACGAAGTAAACTGCGCAGGTGCATTGATATAAACGACTACCGATTTTTCTGTGCCCGCCTGCAAAATTTCCCGGTAGGCCGCTGCCGGGCTCGCATCTTTAAAATCAAGATAGATATTTATTTTTCCTTTGCACAGGGCCAGTACTTCCGCAAAGCGCGGAATAGGGTGGAGACCCCATTCAGGGTGCTGCCTGTTTTGCACCTGGTATTGTTGCAGGGCGGATAATGAAAGCTCACTTATTTTGCCCTTTCCGTTGGTCATCCGGTCAATAGTCCCATCATGCATAATGACCAGCTGGCCGTCTTTGGTAGTGCGCAAATCAATTTCCACATAGTCTGCACCGTTGTCGATAGCATGTTGAAAAGCCGCCAGGGTATTTTCGGGCGCTGCAGTATGATCACCCCTGTGGGCAATCACCACAAAGTGGTGTTGAATGGCCGGAAGTTGTGCATACGGGGAATAAAAAACGGTGAGAAGAAGGAAGAGGAATAAAAAGCGGTAGCGCATTTTTTGAAATAAAAGTAGGCAAGGCAGCGCTGCACAGGCGCAGGAATGCATTATCTTGATATTAACTTTGCCATGACCGGAAGGCCTGCAAGCCTTCGTATGCTGACAGGAGAATATACTACAAAGCGGTCAATTTATCAAAATTAAAAGTTACGCGTAATGGCCCCTTTTTTAAGGGAATCCACTAATATGTGGATAATTTTTAACCTTTCATAAACAGCAATTGAGTAGCTTGTAGAGTCATATATACTAAAAAACCATGAAATCTGTCCAGCCATTTATTGCTTCTACCCCGGGCCAGGTGAATACCTTGCACGTGTTGAGCAGTGGAGAAATCATCGATTCGTTGGAGGGATATGAAAAAGTAGCCGACCGTTTTGCATGGGTAAGCCGCTCTTTCATCATCGCCAAAATCCTGCAATTGCGCCAACTGACCGATGATCACAAGCATTCCGTTATTGTTCTTTATGAAGAAGGACAACGCATCCGCGAATTTGTAAATGTAGAAGAAGGATTCCGCCCGCTCCGTTTCTGCTGATCGCACCCGACCCTCTGGGTCCTCTATCCGTGTTACAACCAGCTCACCGTCTCTTCCTTAAAAAATAGTTCCAATGTTCACCTGGGTTTTACCCCTGGCGGCGTAGTATTGCCCGGACTTCCCCCCCTTCCCGTGCGGCTGTAAAACAGCCCACTTGCAATACTTAATAAAATGTTAGTATCTTTACATATTGAAACATTTCAATAAATAAATTGTTCTTTTGTGTAAAAATATTCCCCTATGGACGTTAAAAAGGCCGAGAAAATTTCCAAGGCGCTGGCCGACCCCAACCGCCTGGCCATTCTGAAGGAAATAAAAAAAAGCAACGATTGCCTGTACTGTATTGACCTCAACGATACGCTGGACCTGGCCCAGCCCTCCATCTGCCACCACGTAAAGCAATTGATTGATACCGGGCTGGTTACCTCCGATAAAGAAGGGCGTAACGTGCGCTATTCCCTCAACAATAAAATACTGGACGACTACATCAAATTTGTGGAAGGGTTAAAAATATAATCTTTATTTTTTACCTTATTTATTGAAATATTTCAATACTTCTATACTTTTGCTTCCCGGATTGAACTTTTCGCGGAATCGTTCGTTCTAATTTATTGAAATATTTCAATAAATCAAATAATAAACCTGTATACCATGTCACGAATTATGTCAGTAGCGTACCAACCGGGCAGGCGAGGCCTGCTGGTTGCCACTTTTTATTTGTTTATCGCCGTCCTGCTGGCAGGTTGCTACGCCCGGGCCAAAGACCCGGCGTCGGCACCGGCTGCTGCAGCACCGCAGGCCGTACCGGTAGACGGGGCTGTTATCCGCCCCGGCTCGCTGAAAGAAGAACTGGAAGTAACCGGCTCGCTGGTAGCCAATCAGCAGGTGGATATTGTGAGTGAGCTGACCCGCAAAATTGTCCGTGTTAATATAAAGGAAGGCAATTTCGTAAAAGCGGGCACCTTGTTGTTCCAGCTGGACGATGAAGACCTGCAGGCTGAACTGGAAAAATACCGGCAGCAGGAAAAACTGGCCGTGCTGAATGAAGAACGCCTGCGCGACCTTATCAAACACGAGGCCGTAGTGCAGCAGGATTACGACCAGGCATTTACCAACCTCAAAGTGCTGCAGGCCCAGATAGCCGAACTGCAGGTCATGATCAGCAAAACACGGATCAAAGCGCCCTTTGACGGCCAGGTGGGTATTATTCATGTGTATCCCGGCGCAGTAGTATCGGTCAATACCGTGCTCACGCATATTGAAGACAACAGCGTGGTAAAAGTGGAATTTTCAGTACCCGAAAAATATTCCACTATCATCATCCCCGGCAGCGTGCAGCAATTTACGGTGGCTTCCAACACCAAACAATATACGGCGCGGGTAGTAGCCCGTGAATCGAAGCTGGATCAAAACACCCGCACCCTGCTGGTACGCGCGGTGGCTGAAAACCCCGGCAGGGTATTGCTGGCCGGACAAAGCGCCCGGCTGAGCCTGTCGCTGCACGAATCGGGCAATGCCCTGATGGTGCCTTCACAGGCATTGATCCCTTCTTCGCAGGGATACAGTGTCTTTGTGGCCCGGAACAACAAGGCACAGATAACGCCGGTTGAAATCGGCCAGCGCGGGCCCTATACCGTTGAAGTGCTCAAAGGCCTGCAGGCCGGCGACACAGTAGTGCTCAACAACCTGCTGCGGTTGATGCCCGGCGCGGAGGTACAATTCATCACCTTTAAAAACTAAAACGTTGGCCGTTGTTTGTTGGCCGTTGCCCGAATCGTCGCAAACGCAGGTCAACGAACAACAGCCAACGAGCAACGGGTCTTAGCCAACTGCCTGCCATCTATTTCTAATCAAGATTAAGAATACTATTTTATGAGTGCTATTTCACAAATAAGCATCTCCAGGCCCGTATTGGCCGGGGTGATGTCTGTACTGCTGATTTTATTCGGTATCGTGGGGTATTCGTTTCTCGGTACCCGCGAATACCCGGTCACCGATTCACCCATCGTTACCATTACCACGGTGTACCCCGGCGCGAGCGCCGATATCATTGCCTCGCAGGTAACCAAGCCATTGGAAGAAGCGGTGGCCGAGGCCAATGGCATCCGCGCCATGTCGTCCGTTTCGCGTGAACAGGTGAGCGTTATTACCGTGGAGTTTAACCTTAATGCCGACCTCGAAGCGGCCGCCAATGACGTGCGGGATAAAGTAGCCAAATCGCGCCAGCAACTGCCCACCGATATTGAGCCTACCATCGTGGAGAAATCCGGTCCGCCCGATTTTCTCGTGTTCCTGACCGTGCAGAGCGATACCAGGAGCCTGGAGGACATTACCGATTTTGTCAACATCAATATCAAGGAGCGCCTGCAATCCATTCCCGGCGTGCGCCTGGTAGATTCCTATGCCGGCCGTAAACGGTCCATGCGCCTGCGCATGGACCCGGTTAAACTGGCCGCCTATCATCTTACGCCTGCTGATGTACAGGCTGCGCTGCAACGCGAAAACGTTGACTTGCCCAGCGGCCGTATTGAAGGCGAGAATACCGAAGTAACCCTGCGCACACAGGGAAGGCTGGTAACGGAAGACGATTTCAACAACATGATCCTGAGCCAGGAAGGCGGCGCTATCGTGCGGTTTAAAGACATCGGCCGCGCTATCATGTCTTCGCAAAACGAACGTACCGCCATGATCGTAAGCGAAGGCAAAACAGCCCGCTACGGCGTAGGCACCGGCGTGCAGCCCCAGCGCGGCGCCAATTCACTGGCCATCGTGGATGAGTTTAAGCAGCGGTTTGCAGATATCGTAAAAACGGCGCCCAAAGATTATATCATCTCGCTGGGTAAGGATTTTACGGTACCGGTACGCAACTCGCTGAACGAAGTAAAGGAAACCCTGCTGCTGGCCTTTGGCCTGGTGGCACTGATCATCTTTATCTTTTTGCGCAACTGGCGCAGCACCATCATTCCGCTGGTAGCCATCCCCGTGTCCATTATATCGGCCTTCTTTATCATGTACATTGGTAATTTCTCCATCAACGTACTTACCCTGCTGGGGCTGGTACTGGCCATTGGCCTGGTGGTGGACGATGCCATCGTGGTGCTGGAAAATATTTACAGTAAAATAGAGCAGGGCATGAGCCCCATGCAGGCCGCACGCAAAGGGGCAGACGAAATTTATTTTGCCGTTATCTCCACCACCATCACGCTCGCTGCCGTGTTCCTGCCCATTTTGTTCCTGGGAGGCATCACCGGCCGGCTGTTTAAGGAGTTTGCCATCGTGGTGGCCGGTTCGGTACTGATCTCGGCTTTCGTAGCTCTTACCCTTTCACCTATGATGAGCGCCTACCTGCTCAAAGCAGGCGCTTCGCAAGGCTGGCTATATAGAAAAACGGAACCCTGGTTTGAAGCATTGAACAGGGGATACGAAAAAACGCTCCGCGGCTTTTTCCGTTTCCGCTGGCTGGGCTTTGTGCTGTTGCTGTTATCATTCGGTACTGCCTACCTGCTGGCGCCCAAACTGCCTTCCGAACTGGCCCCGCTGGAAGACCGTTCCATGGTAGGCCTTGCCGTTATAGCCCCCGAAGGCACTTCTTATGAAAGCATGGAAGCCACCATGAAAGAGATTACCAATTACGTGGCCGATTCTATTCCCGATCTCAATGAAAACCGTACCTATGCCGGTATTGCAGCATCCATCGGCACATTGGTGCAGCCGGTTAACTTCAGCTTTCAATGGGTGTTTTTAAAAGAGCCGAAAGACCGGAAAAGCGGGATGACGCAGGCACAGGTGTACCAAAAACTGGCGATGGCCTCCGGCCGGTTCAGGAACGTGATTTGTATTCCTATACAGATACCTACCATCGGCGGTTTTTCCAGTTCGCAACCCCTGCAATACGTTGTGGAAGGGCCCGATCTAAAAAGCCTGGAAGACATCATGCCCAAACTGATGGGCAGCATTTATCAAAGCCCGAAGCTCAGTTACCAGGACCCCGATTTTAAAATCAATCGTCCCGAAATAGGTATTACCATCGATCGGCAAAAAGCTGCCCAATCGGGTGTTTCCACCCAGGAAATCGGCCGTATACTGCAACTGGCATTGAGTGGCCGTCGCTATGGGTATTTTATTTACAACGACCGCCAGTACGAAGTGATCGGGCAACTGGACCGCAAGGAACGCTCCACACCGGCCGACCTGGGCTCCATGTTCCTGAAATCGTCCACCGGCGAAATGATATCGCTCGATAACCTGGTGAAGATGAATGAAAGCGTGAGCCCGCCGGCTATTTACAGGTACAACCAATCGTATAGCGCTACCATTTCTGCCACGCCCGCCCCCGGCGTAAGCCTTGGCGAAGCCATAAAGGAAATGGATGGTATTGCGGCAAAAGTACTGCCCAAAGGTTTTCACACCACGCTGGCAGGCCAGAGCCGCGACTTTGCCGAAAGCAGCACCAGTCTCATTTTTGCCTTCATCTTCGCCATTATCCTTATTTACCTGGTGCTGGCCGCGCAGTTTGAAAGCCTGATCGATCCGTTTATCATCCTCCTTACGGTACCCATGGCCGTTACCGGGGCATTGCTGAGCCTGTGGATAACCGGTCAGTCCATCAACATCTTCAGCGAAATCGGCATCATCATGCTCATCGGGCTTATTACCAAGAACGGTATATTGATCGTTGAGTTTGCCAACCAGCGCAAGGAAGAGGGAATGAGTGTAAGAGACGCCGTGCTGAGCGCAGCCGCCTCACGGTTCCGGCCTATCCTCATGACCACGCTGGCCATGATATTCGGCACGCTGCCTATTGCACTGTCGCTGGGCACGTCTTCCGGCAGCCGGACTTCATTGGGCATTGTAGTGGTGGGCGGCCTGCTCTTTGCCGGCCTGCTGACCCTGTATGTCATTCCCTCGGTGTACTCGTATTTCTCGAGGCCACACCGGGCAAAAGCAGAAGAGAAAGCCATACCGGTACCGGGCAAGCTGGAAACGCTGCCTGCCTGAGCAACCATTGTTAATTTCTGAATACTATTATTATGTATTACGATAAAAAGATTTTGATTTATACCATACTCGCTTTTCTCCTCCTCTGCCTGGCATCGTATGCCCTGCAGGCGCAGCAGCCGCTTTCGCTGCAGGAAGCGGTATCGCTGGCGGTAACGCATAACCGCGAGGTAAAAGTGGCCGGCATTGGGGTAGACCAGTCGGAGCAGCAGGAGCGCATTGCCAAAAGCCAGTTGCTGCCCACTGTTACTGCCGGCGCACAGGCAGCGCATTATTTCTCGCTGCCCGTGTTTTTTGGGCTCACCGGCAATACCGGCAGCGATAAAATTTCCTACGGTCGCTTTGGCGGCAAGGACCAGGCCGGGGCTACACTTTCCGTAGTGCAGCCGCTGTACAACCCGCAGGCGGCGCCCGCGCTAAAAAGCGCCCGCCTGGCACAAAAAGTAAATAAAACACTGCTGGCCGATAAAACGGTGCTGGTTGCTGCGCAGGTAAAGCAAACCTACTGGCAGATAGTGGTATTGCAGGAGCGGCTTAAGCTGCAACAGGAAAGCCTGGACCGTAACCGCAAGGCGCTCGAAGATGCCAAATCACTGCTGGCGCAGGGCAGGGCATTGCGCGTGGATACGCTCCGTGCCTATACCTCGGTAAAGAACCTGGAGCCCGACTTGTTGAAATTATCCAATGCCATGGAAGTAGGAAAGCTGCAGCTAAAAGCGCTGCTGGGTATGGACTCCCTGCAGAACATTCACCTGAGTGATTCTCTGCAACTGCCCGCCAGTTCCGCTATTCCGGCCGAAGACGAAGTGTACCGGGAAGCCATCAAAAACCGCCCCGATTTGCAGGCGCTGGCCCTGCAACCGCAACTCGATGATCAGCAGGCAGCCCTGGCCGCAGCGGGCAAAAAGCCGACGCTCAACGCCGTTGGCCAGTATCAATTGCAGACGCAGGTGAACCAGTTTAATTATTTCAATGCCTATTATCCCTCTGTGCCTTTTGTAGGGCTGCAGCTGACGGTACCCATCTTCAGCGGCTACAGCAACCTGGCCCGCGTGCAACAGGCAAAGCTGGCGAAACAGCAATCGGTACTTCGCCTGGACAATGCCTTTGCACAATTGAAAGCAGAGGTACACCAGGTGATGGCCAGCCTGCAGGAAACCACGGCCCGCATTCAAACCCGGGTTACGGTAAAGGAAACCGCGCAGCTCAGTTATGATATCACCCAGTACCGCTATGCCCGCGGCGTGGCCTCGCGGCTGGAACTCACCGATGCCGAACTGGCGCTGACCGCCGCCCAGCAGAATTACCTCGAAGCGGTATACGATTACCTCTCCGCCAGGATTGATTTTGACCGGGCCCTGGGCAGGATTGGAGATTAAGCAACACAACCCTGGTACAACCCTGCTACTATCTATAACGTAGAAGAAACGTAAGAAAGACGTAAGATAAACGTAGGAAAGACGTAGGATAAACGTAGGATAGCTATAAATGGACAGAACAAAGAAGCTGAGTCGCCCTGAATGCGCTAAAGGAGGCTCAGCTTTTCCTGTTCCTGGGCTCCCGGCCGGCTTTTTCCATTCATACCCCCCCGACACTTTTATATATCCCCGCGCCCGCTTTCGCAAAAAAGCCGGAAATTGATTGCTCAATCGCTATGGGCAATACCGAAACTGATATCTCAAAACTGGTGGACCATCTTTTCCGGCACGAATCAGGGAAACTGGTGGCCGTAATGACCAGGATTTTTGGTGCTACCAACCTGGACCTGGCGGAAGATGTAGTGCAGGATGCACTGCTGGATGCCGTTAACCAATGGAAATACAGGGGCATACCCGCCAACCCGGTGGCCTGGCTGTACAAGGTGGCCCGGTACAAGGCGATTAACATCGTGAACCGGGAGAAATACCAGCGGCAGTATGCCGCCGAACTGCTGCATACCCTGTCATCCGAACCGGCGGGCGAGCCGGGTCAGGACCCGCTTTTTTCGGCACAGGAAATACTGGATGACCAGGTACGCATGATGTTTACCTGCTGTCATCGCCCGGAATTTAAACGAAGCCCTGGAAATAGCCCGTGCTAACCCCATCTTTGAAGATGCGGAAGCCCGCATAGAAATAAGGGCCATCAAACACGAAGCAGGCATCAATTAACCTTAAATAAAAAAAGTTTGTTATGATAAACGCAGGGGAGGTTCTTACACAATTCTACGACGCCGTTATAAAAAGGGATATGGCAAAGGCGCACAGTTTTTTGAGCGACGATCTGTTGTTCGTGGGGTTGTTTGAAACCTATCCCAATGCCGAAGCTTATATAGCTGCACTGACGGGTTTGCTGCAGATTACGGTGCGGCTTACGGTAAAAACCATTATTGCCGAGGGCAACCAGGCCGCCATCTTTTTTGAACTGGAAACCAGGGCACCGGCAGAGGCGGTGACACTGGTAGCCGAATGGCACCAGCTTATCAATGGAAAGATCGGTCGTGTTGAGTCGGCGTTTGACGGCCGGCCCTTTGCCGCTATGTTTACCAAATAAAAATCAATCACCTGTTAAACGATAAACAATGAAAGAATTTATGCTGCTCATCCGCAACCAGATGGGCCACCACGAAGCAATGTCGCCCGAAGACCAGCAACAGTTCCTGAAAAAATGCATGGTCTACATCGAAAACCTCCAGAAAGAAGGCAAACTGAAAATTGCCCAGCCCATGGAGCGACAGGGCAAGATGATTTCCGGCACAAAAGAGGCCTGGAAAGAAGGCCCGTTCAATGAATCGAAGGAAGTGATTGTTGGTTATTATCATATCCTCGCTAAAGATATGGATGAGGCCGTAGCTATTGCCAAAGGCAACCCCGAGTTTGAATACAGCACCACGGCAAGGGTGGAAGTACGCCTTATTAAAACAAAGGAAGCAACCACCGGGTATGTTTATCCCGAAACAAAATGAGCGGTTGTACAATATAATAAAGCACGGTGGGTCGCCATTCCGGCCAGGGGTGAGCCGCCCTTTGAGGGCGACCCACCCCTGGCCGGGGGCGGCTCACCGTGCTATTGTTTTAGTATTCATACTCCGGCGGTGTAATTCCCTTACACCTTAAATACGTAGTAGCCTGGCCGCGGTGGTGCGTAATATGATCCAGCGTGGCATGAAACCCTGCAAGGGCATCCTCTTTCAGCTCCCCTTTTTTTACCGTGCTTTCCAATGCAGCGTAGGCTTTGTTAAGCGCGGTCAGTACATCCTGTCGGGTGGTTTTAGCGGCAGGCGGGTTCCAGCCTGTTTTATTGGCCTTGATAAAATTCTCCTCCCACCAATGGATGCCATAAGCAATATGGTTTATCAGTTCCCCAAACGTCCATACATCCCCGACAGGGGCAAAATCAAAGGATGCGGCGGGCATGGCGGAGGCCACGGCAATGCTGTAATGTTTCGATTTTTCCAGTGTTGCTAAAACGTGCTTGTTCATAATGGTATAATTTATACCATCAAAACTAGCGGGCTGCCGGGGCAGGGACTTACGAAATCCTGCTTTTTTGCGTGCGGAAGGCGGTGGGCGACTGCTGGTATTTTTTGCGGAAAGCCGCGCTGAAATGTTCCAGGCTGTTGAAGCCCGAAGAAAAAGCAATATCGGCTACCGGCAGGGCACTGTCGCGCAATAACATCTCGGCATGCCGGAGCCGGATACCCAACAGGAACTGGTGCGGCGAAACGGCCGTAAAGGCTTTGAAGATGCGGCTGAAATGAAAGGGACTGGTATGACAGTAACGCGCAGTTTCGACCAGTGAAATATCTTCTGTAAAATGGCCGGTAATATATTCTTTGGCTTTTTCTATGGTAACCAGGTGATGTTTTTTCAGCCGGTCGGTGATAAAAGGATTGGGAGCGTAATCTGTAACGGCACCCAGCACTTTTTCAACCATGTCCATCACCAGTTGGTCTACCTGCAGCCGCGCGCCCGAGCGACGCAGGACCAGCTGCAATGCAAAAAAATGCAGGAACTCCATTTCCGCATTGGTGGGCAGCAGGGTAGAATGCAGGTCGTTGTTGCGAAAAAATGCGGTGCCGCCCCAGCGCTCGTAAATGGCTGCTGCAAAGGCCTGGGTAAAATCGAATATCGTACACTCGTCCGGTACTGTATGCGTATGGGTAACGGTATGTTCGTAACCCGGTTTGGTAACCAGTACGGTGCCATTATACGAGTCGAGTGAGCGGCGGAACACATTAAACAGGAAATTGCCTTTTCGTACAAAGCTGATGCAAAAGGTGTCGGTTACTTCCGGTTTGGAGGTACGGCAATCCGTACACCTGCACTTAAAATCCAGGATGCGGTAGAAGTCAGAAGTATAGAGCGTATGGATATCGGCGTCCATAGACCTTAAAATTACTTTGTTTGGCGGGTACTGGCATATTAAATTAGCGCATGGTATTATGCTTAAACTATTTATATTTGCACTCCCAAAATGTCTCTGTAGCTCAGTTGGTAGAGCAGCTGACTCTTAATCAGCGGGTCCACGGTTCGAGCCCGTGCGGGGACACAGACAGTTAAGCACTTGGAAATTGGTTTTCCAAGTGCTTTTTTATTGCTGGCAAGCGGCGCCTTCTTGTTTACGACGAAGTGTGTATTTGTTTGATATTCATTGTGTTAATATGGCATCGCCCTTTGGGGTTAGCCCGGCATTGTGAATGACTATACCGGTATATCAACATAAATCTGCGTGCCGGCACCGGATTTGCTCTCGATGCGACAGGTGGCATTCAACTCCACGCAACGGCTTTTGATGTTCTTGAGCCCATTGCTTTGCAGATCTGCCCCGGCGGTGTCAAACCCAATCCCATTATCGCATATCTCCAGGGAGAGCATTCGTTTTTTAAACTGCAATACCACTTCAACGTCGGAAGCCTGCGAATGCTTGATTACATTTTGCAATGCTTCTTTTATTATCCGCAGCACCATGGCCTGTCGTTTACTGCCCAGTGCAACGCTATCTCCTTTTAGCCGGCATACGGCTTTGATGGCGCAGGCTTTTTCAACCTCCTGGCATTCGTTGTTAATTTGTTCGCTGATGTCCTGTGCCTGGGCTGTTTCATTTTTCAGCGTTCTTGACAAACCCCTCAGATCGTTAATGGCGTTACTGATAAGCAATTTGGCCTGGCTTACTTTATTTGAAATGACCTGCCCGTTGGTATAATCAATGGTTTTCAGGTTAAGATTAGCCAGTGTGAGGATTTGCCCGATATTATCATGAATTTCTTCTGAAATATCGTGGAGTGTTTGTATTTTAATTTGCTCTTCTTTTTGCCGTTGAAGCTCTCTTTCCCGCCAATACCGGTACATGAGGGCCATGCTGATAATAAATACTTCCAGGATAATACCTACATGAAAGGTAGTGGGTGGAAACAAGAAGGATAAGGTGCTCGGGAAAAAAAGCCGTTGCACGGAACCCACCATAAAAACGAAGGAGCCGGAAAGCAGGAACCATGCGCTTTTGGGTCCTTTTATAACGCAGTAAAGACAATTGGCAATCAGTATACAGATGCCCAGCAGGACGCTTATTCTTACCCAGCCGAAAACGATATTTTCAATATGGTAATCCGTTGCTGTCAGAAAGACAACGGCGTGTACCGCCGCACTGCATAAAACATTTATTTTTAGCAGGGTGGAGCACCGGTATAGGAGCCTGCTGCTAACCAGCACTTTTTTCAGGAATTGTTGAACCACATGCAGCAATACCGCAATAGCCGAAGCGCCTATAGCGGCATAGGGAGTTAACCTGAAGGCCCTTTCTGAGTCCAGGCCCAGAAATTGCTGGTCGAGTTGATCGTTTTTCATCACCACAAGGAAGAGCAACGCTATATACAAGGCATACCATAAATGAAGTTTTTCCTTCAATGCAAAGAATAACGAGATGTTAAGGGTAAAGAACAATATGAGCAGGCCCACGATAATCCCAAATACGAAATAGATATTGCTCTCAAATATTTTTAGTTCTTTAGGTTTCAGGAGCGCAAAACCAAATGATTTATACGCATTGCTGGCGTCGATGCTGAAAAGAAGCGTATCCGTGCTTTGTCCCGGCAGTGTAAATGGAAAAACATGATGTGTAAATTGATAGGAACGGTCGCGGAACCTGTATTTAAGCCCGGTCTGCCCCACCTGGGCCCATTTCCCCTCCTTTTTTTGAAATAAACGCCCGTCGTACAGTCCAAACGGCGCCATCAGCAACATCAGGTTGCGACTTTCGGGCCGGGAATTGTTTACAATGATCCTGAACCAATAATAGTAGGGATCATAATTCATTGCCATCACCGTTTTGTCGCCAGGCCTGGTAAAGTGGGATACAACCTTTAGCACGGAATCCAGGGTCACTGGCTGTTCGGTGCGTAAAAAGGAAGCATAGGTAGTAACCAGTAAATGAGCACTGCTGTCGCAGCGATTGGCGTCAATGACCTGGGAGAACGTCAATTGGCAGACCGTTATAAAATAGATTGCCAGGGAAAAACGAATCAGCATGCGCATAGATAATAACAGTATGTTCGGTTAGATATTACTTAAGCAGGCTGGGGTTCCTCTTGTATGTGTTGTGCAAGCCGGTGCTTAGCCATTTCCCCGTACACTTCTACCCGTATTTTATTAATGCTTCCCAATGGAGCATGCTCCACGATTGCATTTCCCGGGCAGAAACTCATTTCTTTATCCAGCTTTCTTCTGGCTGCCGTATCCAGGTGCTGTTTTGGCAGGATAATCGTTGCCACAAGATGAAACGGCGTTTTCCAAACTACGGTGCTATCGTCAATGGGTTCTGTACGATTGTTTTCCTGGAACTGAACAAACAAACCGAAGGCAACGGGATCGTTGGCCTCCTCTGCCAGGTCGCTGATAAGCCGGTTGCGCAGAAAATCATCTTTGGGATGTTCCGGTATTACACTGGTAATGGTTTTAAGCGGCCGGGCATGCCATTTTATACTCCGATCCTTCCCGAAAGCATAGGGTGTGCCGGAATAGTACATCTCTTCCAGTATATTGGGTGTTACAATGGGGTATTTCAAAAACAGGAGGGCACCCTTCAGGTACCTGGCTCCTATCCGGATACCGTTTACTATTTTTTCAGGCAAGGTACCCAGCAGGAGTTTAACGGCACTGAGCGCATAGCTGCCGGAGCCGGGAGCAAATGTGCGGCTATTGCTCAGGATGATATCCTGTACACCGGAGTGCTTTGTGTTATCAAGGTATTGCGTTCCGTGGACATCCAACACCTTGATGGCCATTCCGCGTACGGCTTTGCTCTTGTCTGGTGAAGGTATGGTGCTGCTGTTGGTAAAGCGTATCCATGCATTGTACGTGCCGGGATACCGGAACAGGCCTGCCCTCAGCGATTCGGGCAGGTTTGTTTCTACTACGATTTTCGCTTCCACCAGCCCGATAGTTTTGGCATGAAAGATCCGCAAGGGTGTTTTATCACCATACATCTCCCTGCTCTTTTTTTTAAGAAACGATACCACTTTCTTGCCGGTAGTACTGATTTGCGTTATGGGGCAGGCGCTTGCCGGGTTGGGAGCATTCATACATTGATTTTGGAGGTTTCGCTCATCATATAGTTAAGCGCCCGGATACCGGGCAGAAAAAAATAGGCGCCCCCAACTATGGTAGTAAACTGGGGAACATTGGTATACCGTTTCCGGATGGTTTGCTGCGGGGTGGTGAAATCGTGGCAGTCCGGCTGGCCCTCGGGAGGACGGGGAGAAATGATGGGATCTACCTCATTGCACAGGTTGGCAAACGTGGAGGTATTGGCCCATACATTCTGAACAAACTCAAACTGTCTTTCGATATCCGATACCAGGCAGATAAAATGAAGGCCCCGCACGATGGGCGTTTGAGTATGTACGTCGTCCCGGTTGTGCGGTGCCGGGGTATTCCTGACCAGGCAAAGTATTTTTTCAATATCCATATCGGGCACCAGCGGAGGGCCATAAATACGACCGCGGCGCAGCATACGATGCCGCCTGGACATGACCAGCGAATCCTGCGGACTACGACCGGTATGTACCTGGTCTCGGGGGTTGGTACGTCTTATATGGGCTCCCAGTGGACATTTTACGCCATCCTTGTCTGATGCCGTATAGTTGAAATCGTTCAGGGATTCCATCCCGGGGTCGCAGGTGCCGGAGGGGCATGTTACAAGGGGGTGCCCGTCAGGCCAACGGCCAATCATTTTGGCGCCAAGCTTTACTGCTTTCTCCTCCCGGGTAACGGCCGCTTCTTTTGAATGCTGGTAGTGAAAACGCCAGAATGCTTCTACGTGCTGCTCCATTTGCCGGAAAACAAGGTAGGTGCCGTTTTTGCCCAGGTCCCACTTGTGTTCAGCACCGGGTAGCGGTGGAAGTGTATGCTCACCGGGATTGCTACTGACATAGGGACTGGGAGAATAATGACCATACTCATTTTTGTACCCTAATATAAACTCACCGGGATTGAGCAGGTTATCGCCAGACAGTTCCTTTTTTGATTTAGACAATCCTTTAATAATAGGTTGGGATATCCCGTCGCTGAATCCAAAATGCTCCTTCGATATTTTTTTGGGATCGTATTCAAAATCTTCTCCCATGTGTATCAATTCTACCCCGCTCTTTATTTTTTCATAAGCATCGTTTATCAAAACCTGTAAATCATTGCTGCATTCGGCATATAACATGAGTACGCAATCCACCCATTTTTCGCCGCTGCCCCAGTGCCAGTTGCCAGGATCATTTCTTTGGGTATCGCCCAGCAACTGCGGACGTTCCCGGATAATCGTTTTCGGGTCACCAGGATCAGGATAGGTGAAGTTCATACCTTCTATAAACTGTCTTGAAAACGTACCCGTGACTGCCTTTGGTAATCCAAGTTGTACCAGTCCGCTATGGGTGAAGGCCAGGTGAACGGCCGTTTTGGGGTCTCCTTTTTCGGTAAACGCCTTCCAGGACGATTTACGGGCCCTGGTAATATAGGTGTCAATTAATATCCTGAAATAGTTTTTTGCCAGGGTTGAGTCGGTGATCCGGAGTAATATGTACCGTGCGGCATTTAATGAGTCGTAGCCCCTGGCTATTAATGCCTGCATGTCTTCCTTGCCCTGGTTTACCTCGGCAAAATAATCATCGAGTTTTGATTTTGTGCTATAAGATGCGCTCATAGTTTTAGTTTTAATATGCAAAGGCGTTGTTTTATAACAATTTCAGCCATTGGGCGGCTTCCGCTTCATTCATCTCTTTAAACAATCCGTTCCTGATAAGCCTGAATTTGTGAATGATGTCCTGGGTGAGGGTGGGTTCATGCCTGTACCAGAAGTCGGTTACATGCTGGCCTTTGTGGACGGCATTCATATATCCCTCCGGGTCTTTACTAATGCCGCCCAGGAATAATAAATCAGCATCGGGAAACAAGGTGCCGTTGGTAAACATAAAATTGATTCCCTGGTAGGTGCTTTTGCTATTCAGGAAATCCCGCACATAAAAATCGGTTGTATTGGAATAATTGGAAAGAAACACCAACCGTCTTTTTTTATCAATCACCAGCCACCTGATGGAACTAACGGTAGGTACGGGTAATGAGTTGCGGAAAATGCCCAGGAACCGGAGCGCGGTTGCATAAAACCATTTTCGCAGTTTGCCGGGTTTTAATGGTACCGCTGCGGTCATCTCGTTTAAGATGGGATGCAACTGGCTGGCTGCAATTTTCCTGACATAGGCATCATCGGGCCTGGAGGCGGTGGGGTTATTATCTCTTGCTATCAGCCACAGCAGGGTAATTGATCCGGCAGCCAGCAAGAGTATTGTTGTTATAACTGCGCAGCCATACGGACAACCCGTAATTAACCGTATGAGCAGGGTTAGGATAAGAATAACGGATAATAAAAAAACTCCTATTAAGGCAGCACCCTTCCAAATGTGTAGAAATTCGGAAAGCGAGATTCCTGAGGCGGGCTTAAATGCCCATTGGTATTCATCTTCGTGAATCCTGATATGTCGCTGAATAAGCCCTTTAACCTGCACAGCAGAAAGGGCATCAAATGCATTTAATTTTTCCGCTTTGTACAGGTAGTGCTGAATTTCGTTGCGAAGCTGCTTTTCCCTGCATACGTCCTTCTTGGTAATACACTGGTACCTGGAGCCAAAGGCCGAAGGGCGGGCATTTGACTTTAAATAAGCTTTAAAAATGTTGTCGTTAATGTGATCTGCCGATGGAAAATCGACGCAGTGTTTAAATATTTCCTGCAGGCAGGGACCATTGATCCCGACAAGTTCGTTGAGATGGGCAGACAAAGGGCCGCAATACGTGGTTGCAAATACCAGTGTTTCCGGCAGGCATTCACTTTGACATTGTTGTAGGGGTTGATATTGTTGTGCGGGCAAAATGACACCGGAAACAAACAGCGTTGTTTCGTCGTTCCTGAAATTAGCAGGACCCCTGTCCTGGGTCCGGTGCAGGCGTTTCAGGGTGTCCCTCAACTGCGCTGAGTGTCCCTCCTTTATGGCTACAACTACGGTAAGTGCGGCATGGAGTCGGTGCATAAGGAATAGGATAAATTAAGTTAACTAACCTGGTTATAATCTACCGAAAGCGCCACTAATATTAAATGGGTTGCAATAACCACCATCGAAAACCACTCCGCGCCTAAAAGCGTTAAAAAATCCAGCTTCCAGAGTAGTAGTACCAGTACAACGGCAATGGCCATTACGATTCTTACGATCCTGCTTGTTCTTGTTTCGCCCGGGTTTGAAATGAAGAGCAGCACCAGTATGTTTCCCACGAAAAAGAAAACAGTGAACAGCATGTGCCGGAGCCAGCTATCCCTTTCCGGGCTGAGGGCGACGCCTATCAGGAATATTCCAATAAAAATATTATACCAATGACCGTTTGCACGTACCTGTAGCGTATTCCGCCTGTTTATATAAACAGCGCCGTTAAAAATAAACAACAGCGCCGCCATGCAATAGAGTATGCCGAAAATATAACTCCGGGAGCTGTATACATAGTCGCTGAGACTCGTACGGAAACCATATTTCCTGGTCACGCGGGATGCCGTGCCAATCCGGATGTCCAGGACGGATTTTGTTATAGCTAGCTGAAAGCCGGAACTGCTATCGGAAATTGGGGTGACGGAATCAATTTTAAAGGCGGCAATTGAATGGGTCGGCGTAGTCAGGCCGGCGGTTGTTAATTGTTTGGGATAAAACTCATCCTTATCTGCCATTTTTAAAATGACTGGTATGAGCATACAAATGACTGCTATAACCACCTGGAGCACCTTAAATGAGCCGAGCGGATCGTTTAAAAGCCGTTTTAGCACGATTATCCATTTCATAGCTACTATTGTCCTGGTGAGTGGCAGACTGAAAATTGTTACAGAGAATCTGAATTCCTAAGGGGGAGATTAATGGTGGCGTTATTTTTATTTTGAGGGATATACGATTTACAGGCAAAATCCATCTAAAAAATAGAATAAACACCCGGCTGAAAGTTACTACCCATTTAATACAAACAACCCCGTGAAAACACCTTTTTATGTAGGTAAAAAGCGTAGGTGTTTCTACGGTACTGTATGAAATATATGGCGGTGTGGCCTGAAGGGGTTACTCTTTTATGATCGTTAGCGTTTCACGACGGTCGTTGCCGGTGAGCAGCACCTGGTAGATACCGGTTGTAAAACCATTGCCCGGTTGAAGCAGGTAACTGCTGGTGCCGCCGGTATGTGCTATCGTTTTACTGTACACCTGCTGGCCGAGGGGGTTGCTGATAACGACCCGGTAATTGCCTTTATCAAAATTGACCAGTTGCAGGCGGATGCCACTTGTTTTAACCGGGTTGGGGTATATGGTTGCGTACATTGATTGGCCGGCAACCACTGCTTTTACTACTTTGCTGTATTCCACTGCGCCCTTTGTATCGATGGCTTTTATGCGGTAATAGTTATTTCCGACGGTAGCGCCTGCATCCAGCCAACCGTACTGAACAGGGAAGTTGCTGTTTCCTTTTGAAGCCACGGTGCCCGCCTGGTGAAACTGCTGGCCGTTGGCCGATTTTTCTATTTCATACCTGTTGATGTTTATTTCGGCAGAAGTGCTCCATGTTACCTGTACGCCGGCCGGTTGTGCCAAAGCCGTTACGTCAACAAGGGTAACCGGCAGGAGCGATGAAGTGCTGGAGGCAAGGGTATAGAATGCCCCGGCAGCGCCGCCGCCGATATTATTGGAATTAATAACGGAAGTACCGCTTACCGTGCCTCCCAGGCTACTGTATGCGCCATTGACGGTACTACTTTTGGCTACTACATTTATAACCCCCAATGCCGCAGACCTGGTTAATGAAATGGAGGAACCCATGAAATTGCCGGCAAAGGCGAGCGACCAGTATTCTGAATGGCTGATGGATAAAACTCCGCTACCATCACCGGTGCCGCCTGAATTGCTGGTAAAGGCTTCGGCGGTAGTGGTAATGACCCCACCCAGGGTAGAAGGATTGACCAGGACCAGTGGCAGGTAAGTAGTTGTTTTACCCAGCGGAAGGGTATAAGCAGTTGCGCCGGACAGGCCGGGTGCCAGGATAATGGCCACCGGCCCGTTGATAAACGAAGTCGCTGAGCCGCCTGTAATAGCCGAAGCTGCTGTATTGGAAATTGTAAGTAAATGAGCAGAAGAGGTTGTTAAGGTTCCGGTGGTAAGTGTTAATGTACTGCTGATGGTTTTGGCGGCGCTAAGCGTTACGCCATTGCTGTTATTGATACTAACACCTCCCGAACCGGACCAGGTAGCGGGAAATTCGGCGCCGGTGGCCTGCGCCGCCGTTCCTGCATATTCCAGTGAGCTGGCTGCTCCATATATGAGTGCCGTGCCCGACAGGGTAGCGGCGCCTCCCATAGCAAGTTTGCCATTTACAGTAGCGGCAGTAAGAATGGTCATATTGGCTGTAGCAGTGGCTCCTGAACCGCCGCAATCACCTGTAATAACCACGGTGGGTGCACTGGTATACCCGCTGCCCCCGTTGGAGAGGTTGAGGGATGAAATGGGATTGCCGGGATCGCCAAAATCATAGCCTTCGCCAGTGGCGCCTGAGCCGCCGCCGCCGATAAAACTAAGTGTGGCATCGCAGTAATAACCGGTGCCGCCATTGGTTAAGGTAAGACTTGATATATAACCTACGCTGGCAGTGGTTTTGGCGCCCGAGCCGCTGAGCGTTAAGTTTTGATAGACGGCCGGGTAAATCGTTTGAGCGCCGGGGTAAGCATACACTACTGTGCTGCTGCTGCCAATGGTCAGGTTTTTAAATGTAGAAGGGAAATTGCTGTTGGAGAAACCGCCTGAATTGCCACCTACGATCAACGTTCCATTGATAACAAAATTCTGGTAACCTCCAATATTAATGGTATAGGTTTGAAGGTCCAGCGTGCTGCCGGTATTGATGGCCGGTGAAATCGAACCGTTGGTGGTAATGTTTTCACTCAATGTTACCGTACCGCCGGCAATGATAAAGTTCCTGTATTGATTAAACCCGGTGGGCAGGGTAAAACTGCCGGTAAAGGTAAAGTCCTGTTGCAGCGGGTTGTTCCTGTTGGCAGGCCCGGTTCCTTTTAATAACCTGGAGCAGGTAATGGTAAGTCCCCATGAACTATAATCGAGCGTTCCTGCCGCCGAAGCGCCGGAGCCGCCAATGGTGAGATCGCCGGAAAGGGTTAACGTTGATGAAGGATTCCAGTTGGGGTAGGATAGGGTACCGGAACTGCTGCTGCCGCCTATCACCACATTTGCCGCAGCTATATTTTCACTGCCGGAAGCTGCGATAGTGACGGTATACCCGCCTTCAATAACGACATCATCTCCCGCGCCGGGATACCCGCTGGGGATGGCCGCGCCTCCCGAAGTTAATGACCAGGTGGAAGAGGTGGTCCATGGACCGCTGGCCCGGGCGTAGTAAACAGTAGCATCTGCGTGGTTATTTACAAGCAAAGCAACCAGGGCAAAGCACAGGTAGGGTAGCGTGTGTTTCATTGATTTAGCGTATAGGGTATTGGAATGGCAGTATATTTTAATAACACACCTGCGTAACGGTTTAGTATTACACCGCTTTATATATTTATTTAATACATGATTTCTATTAGCGCATGCTCCTGATTTGGGAAAAGGACAGGGCTTATAGCAACTAAAACGGGTCATGACATGGTAGTCATGACCCGCTGGCGCTGTAGTTTTACCCGGCCGAAGCCGTTTAAATATATTTCAGCACTTCTGC
>JACXTT010001446.1_pt1 | contig 39415 bp, 32 predicted proteins | sample 9270951 | NCBI WGS metagenome assembly JACXTT01 (sample SAMN15532306, study PRJNA645909) | rock metagenome | isolation source: weathered quartz diorite | place: Puerto Rico | collected 2017-06-21
GGCGCCAGGCGCCGGGCGCGTGTCGAGCGCGGTCGCCGACGGCTGGCGCGGAATCCTGTTGCGCCGGCCGGGCTGGCGCGCGGAGGCGGAGATCCGCGCCTCGTACGAGCCCGGCGGCGAGCCTGCCGAGGAGATCGCGACCCTGGGCGCCGGCGAGCCGGGCCGCGTGGCGATCGATCTCGCTGTTGTAGACGCCCGCCCCGGTGACGGCCGGCGACTCGCGATCGAGGGCCGCGACGGGAGCGAAATCCCCCTCGACCGGGCACTCGCGCGGGTGCCCGCGTTCGCGCTGATCGGGCGCCGCTACCGCCGCGTGCGGCGGAGCTAGGGACCAGGTCGGCCTTCAGGCGCCCTGCTTGCCCGCCGCTACTTCGCTCGCATCCGGTTGTTCTTGGCGTCGTGCGTCAGCTCCGCGAGGCCGAGTGCCTCCATCAGCGGCGGCATGTACATCCCGAACCTGCCGCGGTACCCCTTGCGCACGCCATACCAGCCGCCGACCGGGTTCGAGGCAGCACGCCCCCACGCCTCGACCGTGCCCGGCTTGGCGTCCTTCTGCTCGTCCGCCGCGCCGAGGTCCATCCAGTCGCCATGCTTCTTGAGCATCGCGTGCAGGTCGTCGATCGCGCGCTTGTCGTACTTGAGCGTCGTCGAACCGACGACGCAGACGATCGCCGGCGGGTCGCCGGCGTCGTCGATGTACATGAGGTACTCCGAGGTAAGGGGCGGGGTCTGGAGCTTCCACGGATCCGCCTTCGTGCCCGTGCCCTTCGCCATCGGTTGTCCTCCTCACCCGTTCGGTCGTGCAGCTATCGTGCGCTACCCTAGCGCCTCGCGCGCCCGTAGCTCAGCGGACCAGAGCATGTGGCTTCGGACCACAGGGTCGGGGGTTCGAATCCCTCCGGGCGCGCGACCCAAACCCGCGCTTCTGCAGTAGCAACGAGCACCAAGTATTCGGCCTTGGCAAGCTTGGCGCCGACGATCTCGTTGTCCCGCACGCGGATCGACTCAAACAGGTTCGTGGCGATTTCAGCTCGCTCCTCGGCGGTCGCCTTCGCCCACAACTGGCCGAGGTCGGAGAGTAGGCGCGCGGCCTGCACAAGGATCGCCTCCGAGTAGGTAGGAGCCTCTGCGCCGACCTCGAGGCTGGCCTCAAGCTCGCGCTTCCGGCCCAGGTATTCCTCCCGGCCGATGTCGCCCATCACGAACAGCTCCCGGAGCCGCTCCAGCTGTCCGGCGATGGCCGCGCGGTCGACGATCGGTCGAGGTCGTTCGGGCGCGACCAAAGCCCGCTGCATGCGTTCGATATCCGCGCGCCAGTCCCCCGGGACGCGGAGTTGTGAGAGCCACGCCTCGACCTGTGACTCCAGGCGGTCGCTGCGGACCGCATGCTGCTCGCAACCCCGCCGGCCGCGCTGGGTGGGGCAGGCCATGTACGCCCGACCCCGGTGTGGTTCGCCATACATTCTTGCGCCGCAGCGGTCGCAGAGCAGGAGTCGCCGGAACGGGTAGACGTGGCGTGCACGACCCCCGGGGGACCCGGTGTGCTGGCGCCTGCACACAGCCCTGATCTGCTCCCAGAGTGCATCGCTCCACAACGGCTCGTGGGTCCCTTTGAGAATCTCGCGGTCAGGCCGCTCCTTCTTCTCTTCCGGCTTTCGGTGCCAGCTGAGCCAGCCGGCGTAGATCGGATTGGAGGCGATCACACGAATGGCTGAGCCGGTGAACGGACGCCCGGCCACGTTGCGGTAGCCCTCGCGGTTCAGGTGCGCAGCGAGCGTGCGGGCGCCGTATCGGCCGGAGGCGTACAGCCGGCCGATGTGCCGGATCAGATCAGCCCGGGAGTACAACTGGCCACGGCCGATGCGCGGCTGGGGCCTATCGTCGGGGACGAGCTTGCCCGTCTCGATGGGCTCGTCCGACCGCTTCGATGCGTTGAACTGGGTGACGTACTCCATCACGTAGCCCAGCGGCGGGCGGCCGCTGTACTTGCCCCGCTCGAAGCGACGGATGCGGTAGCCCTGGGCCACCTTCTCTTTGTGGCGCTCTAGCCATTCGGCGTTCGACCAGTGGTTGACGACAACCGATAGGTCGCCGGTGGAACTCAGCTTTCCCTCGCTCAGATAGGCGATAACGACGCCCGCCTCGTGAAGTTCACGCTGGTAGAGGATCGCATCCTCGAGGTTTCGGCTGAGCCGCGACGTGTCGTACACCATCAGCACATCGAACTCGCCGGCCTTGGCATCGGCCACCATCTGCAGGAACTCAGGTCGCTTGCGCGCGTCCGAGCCGGTCTTGAAGTCGGTGTAGAAGCGATCGGGCTCGTGTAGGCCATAGCGAGCCGCGAAGGCTCGCTCCTCGCGTTCCTGAGCGACGGGGCCGGAGTGCCCGCCCTGCTTTTCGGTCGATTCCCTGACCAGGCCCCGGGAGCGCAGGCCCTTGAGGTCCTCGAAGCGCCGCGGGAGCCGGCGGTTCACGGGACCGCCCGCCGACGCCGCTTCGCGGGTCGACCCGGGCGCGGCCGGTGGACTATGAGCTTCTTGATGGACTGCGCGTTGATCACGTACGAACGCCCGAACTTGCTGGCAACGATGCAACCAGTTCGACAATACCTGCGCACGGTTTCAATGTTCAGCCCGATCAGTTCGGCAGCTTGGAATGTTGTTATCGCTGGCACAAGGCGGTCAATTTTGCTTCGCGGTCTCACAGATGTAAATGAGCAGTTCGCCGCCGAATACTTGAATGTCAGATGTCGGTGACATTCACGCTCGCGCGCGCGATTGAGCTCAACAATGACGCTGTCTCAATACCGCTGTCGGCGTGAATTAGCGCGGGAATGTTGGAGTTTGCGCGCGTTGGGGTTGACCCGGACGCTCGACCCCTCGTTGTGGACTCGCGCATGGTGAGCTCGATCGCGATTCGAGCAAGGGCTGCTACGAGCGGGAGATCCGCGGGATGGGCGGCTTCTTTGAGCCCTCCGGGACGCGCTGTCGGTTGCATCGCTTCATCGTGCCGCCGAAACCGAACGTCGAAGGGGGGCGCGTTTCTGCCGGTCGCTCGTGCACCGCCCGCCACTCAGCGAGCCAGTGAAGGCCCTTCGCATCCTTCCATTTGACGTTGACGCGGGCCAGTCGATCGTCAAAGTCCTTCACGTCGCCATACCCCGTGCATGGCGCGATCACCTTTCGTGTTGGCGGTTTTGGTTTCGGCTTGTGCGACTCGAGATAGTCCTCGATGCAGATGGCCAGTCGCTCGCGGAACTGATCGTCAGTCAAGTCAGTATTCCCCAGCGGTGGCCCGCGGTGACTCGCGTCATCGATAAACCGACGCGCCAGCCTGAACTTCTCTCGCAGCTTCTTGGACTCCGGTTCTCCGCTCAGGTCAGGTGCACGTTCGCCCCCAACAGGGTCCCACCTCCATGTGAGGGCCGCGGCCGACTGTTTGATCCGAACGGTCATGACATACAGCTCGAGCCGGGGAAACAGGAACCGCGTCCCAAATATCTCGATGTAGGGCGGGTCAGCCGGCCAGCCGCGCGGAGACACAGGTCCGTCAGGCCAGCCCGCTTCGTTGAGGCGCTCGCGGAATAGCCGACCGACCATCTCGAGGCTGAAGCCCCGGTACATCATCCCTATTCGTTCACCGGGGACGACAACCATCTCGAAGGTACCGCTGCGCGGCAGCCCGAGGTCTGCCTTCTCTGCCTCGCTGAGCACGCGCGGTTCCGGCATCCACCGGCTAGATCGCTCTGTGCCTATATGAGCCCCCCTTCTGCGGCTGCGCACCTGGTCACGCTCGGGTCCGGCGATTCCACCCAAACCGTGAGGAGGGAATATGGCACAGGAGAACGCTCAAGAGGCTGGGAGCGGCTGGCCCGGGCCAGTTGCCGACCACGCCTTTCACGGCCTGGCCGGGCGCATCGTCAGGGCGGTCTCTCCGCTCACCGAGGCAGATCCGCTCGCCATTCTCGGCCACCTACTGGTCGCGATCGGCGCTGCCGCCGGTCCAGCAGTCCACGCAATTGCTGGTGGCGATGAGCACCCGGCTCGCCTGTTCGCTGCCTTCGTCGGCGAAACGGCGAAGGCCCGAAAGGGCACCGCGGCGGCGATAGTCCGCCGGATCGTCGGGCTTGCTGATCCGGTCTTCGCATCGACCCGGGTCGTCGAGGGCCTGAGCACCGGCGAAGGGCTGATCTCGGCAGTCCGCGACCCCAACCCGCCTGACCCTGGCATCTCGGATAAGCGCCTTCTCGTCGGGGAGTCGGAGTTCGCCAGGACACTCAGGGTCGCCGGCCGCGAGGGCAACACGCTGACCGCGACGCTGCGCCAGGCGTGGGACTCAGGCCAAATGGGGGTTCTGACGAGGTCCTCCCCGCTGCGGTCGACAGGTGCACACATCGCGTTGTACTGCCATATCACAAAGGAAGAGCTGGTCAGGTACCTGACCCGCACGGAAATGGCGTCCGGCTTCGGTAACCGGTTCCTATGGCTTGCGGTCCGTCGGGCCCGCCTGCTCCCGCACGGCGACGCTGTAAGCGATGACCTTCTCAATCCTTTCGCGCGCGAGATCCGCGACGTCCTGAGCTGGGCCCGAGACCGCCGGATCGTTCGCTGGAGCGTGACGGCGGATCGTGAATGGGCTGCGGTCTACCCGAGCCTGTCGCGAGGGCGGCCCGGTCTCGCTGGCTACATGCTCGCCCGCGCCGAGGCGCAGACATTGCGGCTTGCCGTGGCCTACGCGCTCATCGACATGTCGGACGAACTCCGCCCTGAGCACCTTCACGCCGCGCTGGCGCTCATGCTCCACGTCGAGGCATCAGTCCGCTGGATCTTCGGCAACGCGAGCGGCAACCCAATCGCCGACACCATCCTCGCGGCCCTTGTCGACCGATCGCTCGACAGGACCGAGATCTATGACCTGTTCAGCCGCCACTTGAGCAAGGCCGAAATCGAGGCTGCCCTGGCGTCGCTGGAGCGATCCGGCCTCGCGGCCCAGACAACCATCAGCACCGATGGGCGGCCGCGCGAGGTCTGGTCGGCAGTGAAAAAGTGACCGATATCGCGCTTATCGCGCTTATCGCGCCAGTCCAGCTGGGGTGACAGACCGCGATCTGCGCTTTCCACCAGGACCCCCTGACATCCTCGCGCGTCGCGCGTTAAGCGCGCGAAGCGCGATATCTGAACGGAATTGACGTAGGCCCAGCCCTACCTCTCTGCTGCCGCGCCTGCGCGGCGGGGTCAGTGAACCGCGATCACCTTGGCAGTGGACCCCATGCGCGTCGGACCTCGCCAGACCTCACGTTTACCCTCCACTGAACATTTCCACCGATGCGGTCTGCGGCCGTCCACACAACCCAGTCTGAGAACGTTCGCCACACCCGAATCGGCTCCACCCACGCCAACCCTTGCTTCATCGATTCAGAGCGAGCGCGCGTGACCGCTTCGCCGCGTTGCACGCGCGATTTTCGGAGGAACTCCCAGATATTCAATTTCCATATCCCAGCCACTGAGAGCTCGCATACGCCGCCGCTGAAAGGCCGCCCGCCTCGGCTACAACGGGAAGAGTCGACACATACCCGGCGGTGATCGGGAAGGCAAGACCGCGTGACAGGCTTCCGGTTCCGTATGCCTCCGCAAGTGCTTCTTCAGAGTACCGATACAGGGAGGAATTTCTGTACAGCCAGTTTCTAGCGGCCGCGAGCGTGGAGGAAGTCGACGTCAGTGCCGCGTGGACAGACTCATGCCGAAGGGTTTCTTCCAAAGCTTGCCCTGTGAGGCCCCTCTGCACAGTGATTTGACCGGTATAGGCGTCAGTGGCGCCAAGCGTACCTGGGTCGAGGTCGCCGTATGTGAAGGCGGTGCGTGCGGTTGCGCCACGGGCGGCCGCGCCTATGCCGCCCAGGCCGAAAGTAAGACTACCGACCTGAATGATCGCGCTCACGACCTCCCGCGCCGTAGGGCCATAGTCTCCGCGCAGTTGCGCGGCGTACAGATAGAGTGTCTTCCGTGCGGACGCGGTCGACCAGCCAGTCAAATACTCCTCAGGCGACCAACCATCGGAGATACCATGTTGGCCGGTGTACGAATCGCCCCAATCGATGACAACACTTGAGCACGCCAGTGCGTAGTACTGATAACACTCTAGGTTAGAGGTGAGCTGCCCGCCGGGCCTCACAAAGATCGCGGAGGGATGACTGGGATCGCGGGGATGCGAACTTCGCGTAATGGTCACGACGTCGTGACCATTCACTCGCCGGTGGCGCGTCGTTGTGCCGTGGCTCACTATTGTGAAGTTGTGCTCGGAGGCGATTACAGCACGCCCACACGTGTTGCAGGTCTCATCTTCCAACGCCGCATGCCCGTCCGGATCGACCAACGTCGCCGGGTTGGCCAGGGCGTACAGGAAGCGGTTCATCGTTAGCGGGTTGGCGGCTTTCCCCTGCGCCGAGTCCCTCTGGGTGAATGTCCCGAGCTGCGGGCTGTAGTCGCGGGCGCCCATGTCCAGCAGCGCCCAGGTCAAGTTGTCCGAGCCGATGTTTAGCAGGCCCCGGTACCGCCACGGGTTGACCGAGCTGCCGTTGTCCGTGATCCGCTCGCCGTAGCCGTCGTAGCGGTACGCGTCGGAAAGCGTCGTCGTGCCGGCCGTGCACAGCGCGACCGCCGAGCCGTGCAGGTCGAAGATCAGCCAGGCCACGGAGCCGGTGCCGGTCTTGATCGCGAGCCGGCTGCCGTCGTTGTCGAGGAGGGCGTTGGTGGTCGTCGTACTGCCCGTCTGCCAGGCCGTCTCGGTCGGCCCGAGGTAGCCGTAGTTGTCGGTCGTCCCGTTGGCGGTTCGGGTTGCATGCCGGTCGAGCGGGTCGACGGTGAAGGTCACGGCTCCGCCGGTGGGCGGCGTGATCGAGGTGAGCCGGTTGGCCTCGTCGTAGCTGTAGGTGCTGGTCGCACCGGAGGCGTCAGGCAGCTGGGTGGCGTTGCCGTACCGGTCATAGGTGAATTTTTCGGGCTGCCGTTCTGGTTGACCGCCTCGTCGGTCCAGTCATAGCTAAAGGTCGTGGTGACCCCGTTCCGAAAGCGGCCCGATCTCAGCAGCGAGCAACGACAGCGCGGCCAGCGCCCGCCCGAGGTTCGCCACAAGGCTCCCGACAGTGACTTGCCGGCGGCTCGCTTGAAGCCTGAGGGACATCGCCAGGGCCGGAGGTGCAACATGGGTCCCTCCGACAGGCGGGCAAAGGACGACCCGATGGATCTCGGCGCCTCGCGAGTTGCGGTTTCAATCGTCGCGATCATCCTGCTCTCGGCCTCGGGCTGTGCTGTGCCGCCACCGCCGTCGCCGTCCCAGGCCCAGGCCGTCGACGTCGTCATGGCGAAGGCTCTCAGCGATCGGCAGGCGCTGTACACGGTCGTCACGGGCACCGGCCACCTGATCCCGATCACCACCCCCACGTTTGCTGACGGGGTCCCCGTCTGGTCGCCTGACGGCTCGCGCCTCGCGTTCGTACGGTTCGCCCAAGACGGATCGTCATCGATCCACGTCGTCGCGCCGGATGGATCAGCCGATCGCGCCATTACGTCGGAGCCGGGAGTCTCGGACATACTGCCGACCTGGTCATCCGACTCGACGCAGATCGCGTTCGTGCGTGTCCGTGGAAACGGTGGGCAGGCCACAGACTCCGCAGTTTTGACCGTCACGATCGATGGCACTGCGACCAAACACCTGACACATGATCCGTCGGCCGCGCCAAACGACGCCGTGTGGTCGCCTGACGGGACGCTGATCGCGTTCACCGCTGGCAGTCGAGATCGCAGCATCTGGGTGACCGACGCTGCCGGCCAGGGCACCCGCCAGATCACCCCACCATTGGGACGACTCACCCTCGACTGGCCGCTGGTCTGGTCACCTGACTCGGCTGAAATCGCGTTCGCCGCCGCCGGTCAAGGGAGCCAGGATGACGTCTATCTGGTCGGCAAGACCGGAAAGATCATGGACTTGACGGATGATCGGGCCAACGAGGGCGCACCGGCCTGGTCTCCGGACGGTGCCCAACTAGCGTTCTGGTCGGATCGGGACGGACCCGGCGACATCTATGTCGTCACACGCCGTACGGGGACAGTTCGGCGTCTCACGACTGACAGCGGTATCAGCGGCGTGGTGACGCTGGCCTGGTCGACCGATGGCATGGAGCTGATCGTCTGGGAGAGCCCGGCTGGTTTGTCGGAAGCACGCAACTACCTACTGCTCGCAACCGGCGGCACTCCACGGCTCCTGACAAGCGACCCGGGCGCTGAGTACATGGCACTCTGGAGGCCCTGAGGCTCGACATTCTGGTCCAGAGCCGCCCCGATTTGGCGAACTGCGCCCGCATGTCCTCCGTCTGCTTAACCAGTCGCCTCGGCTTCGTCAGTGGGGGCTTGACGAGGGACGAGCTCGTCACATAAGGCTCGGGCGAGCTGCTGTCGTTGCCAGTCCTCCGCGCCGGGCAAACAGTCCTTACCGAACGTGGCCGACAGGCTGACGCGGGGGTCCATGGGAGCGTCGGAGTCACGTTCGGCAGTCCGGCATCGACGCGAGGTTCGCCGCCACCTGGGATTGGCACGTCAGCCAGTCGCTGAGGACGGCCGACATTCCGAAGATGCCATGCCCGGCCACGGCGAGGCCGACAACGGCTGATCGACAACTGGGAGGCTTCTCGAGGTGAGGCCCACCGTTGATCAGGGCGGCTAGAACCGAACCCGTCTAGCGCAAGATTCCACTCAGCTGGTCCATGACCTCGGGCGATCAGGCTACGGCAGCAGACGCTGAGTCGGGCCGCAAACAGGAGTGGGATGAGTTCCGCGGCGCCTTCGACATGTAGGGTTGTACCGCGCGCTCGGTTCCCTCGGGGCGCGCCATCAAAACCCGCTCTTCTGCCGATGCCACGAGCGCGAGGTATTCGTCGCGGGCGAGCTTAGCGCTGACGTCTGATTGTCCCGCACCCGGATCGAGGCGAGCAGGTTCTGGGCGATTTCGGCCCGCTCCTCGGCGGTGGCTTTCGCCCACAAGGCACATCCGTAACGCCGCCGCGGGCCAGACGCCCAAGGGAGCGGGTTCGCCACAAGGAACGCCGACCAGTCGCTGCTACCCCCGCACGCTCGCATCGAAGGGTCCCTCGACCATACACACACGGACGAGCCAAATCCGGTGCGCTGAGACAGTTGCGGCTCGCCGATCATCTCTACTACATGGCGCACACCGAGAGCTTTCCTGCTGAGCTCGGGCCAACCGTGGCGCGCGCTGCCGCCGGCGATATCGCTGCGTTGGCGGCCATCGTCACCGAGCACCACGCCGACATGGCCCGCGTATGTGTCTTGATCTGTCGAGACGCCGACGCGGCCCAGGACGCCGTCCAGAGCGCGTGGCCGATTGCCTGGCGACGCCTGGGCACGCTGCGCGATCCGGAGCGGCTACGGCCGTGGCTCATCGCGATCGCGGCCAACGAGGCCCGCCAGCAGGTGCGCCGCGACCGGCGCCGGCAGGTCGTCGAGATCCGGGTCGCGCCGAGGCCTCCTTCCTGGGGCGATCCGGACGGTCGTGCCGCCCTGGCCGACCTCGACCGCGCGCTCCGGAACCTTGATGCGGACAGCCGAGCTCTTCTCGCCTTGCGGTTCGTCGGGGGCTTGGACTCGTCCGAGGTCGGCCGTGCCCTCGGCATCTCCGCGTCGGGCGCCCGCTCCAGACTCGAGCGGTTGCTGGCACGGCTACGAATGGAGCTCGAGCGATGACTGATGGCGACTTCGAGGCCCGCCTCGGCGGCCAGCTACGGCGGCTGGCAGATCTCGACCTCCGATCGATCGACCCGCTCGCGATGGCGACCGCGGCCATCGAGGCCGAGCGACGCCGCACGGGTTGGGCGTGGACATGGGTCGTCAGGCGACAGACGGTCGTCGCGAGCGTTGCTCTGCTGGCGACGGCGGCGCTCGTCGTCGGCTTGCTGATCGTCAGTGCCTCGGCCCGTCGGACCCCAGGTAGCCAACTTGCCTTCGTCCGCGGGGGCGACGTGTACCTTGCCACAGGCGACGGGACCAACCCGAGGCGCCTCGCTACCGGCGGGGCCGACGCGCAGCGCAATGGCTATACGCGAGTGGCCATTGCCCCGGACGGCCGCCACCTCGCCGCGATCCTCGACGACCGACTTCGGGGCGCGGATGGCTTCGCCGCCCCGCAAACCGTAGCCATCCTCACGACCAGCGGGTCTGAGATCGGGGCACTGGACGTCGGGTCGATCGTCCCGAGCGATCAGGTCAGCATCACGCGGGACATCTCGTGGTCACCCGACTCGACCGAACTGGCCGTGCTCGTCGACGCTGGCCGCGAGGTCGCCCACGGCCTTTACGTGATCGGCCTTGACGGACACGTCGTTCGTCAGCTCCAGCTGCCGCCCTTCTTCATCGCCTTCTCGCCGATCACGGCCTGGTCTCCCGACGGCCGGTCGATCCTGGTGACCGGTGGCCCGAGCGACTACGAGGCGCCGGGGCTGTGGCTCGTGGCACCGGACGGATCGGCGCCGCGGCAGCTCGTCGAGGGGACCCGTGCAAGCTCGGTCTGGGCGGCGGCCTGGTCACCCGATGGCACCGAGGTCGCCTTCACTCGGTCGAGCACGATCAGCTCCGCAGCGGCCGTCGAGATCGTTTCGGTTCTCGGCGGGACGCCGCGCGCGCTGCCGCTCGGGCCGGAGGCCGTGCTCGGACTCGCCTGGTCGGCCGACTCGCGCCGGATCGCCGTCGCGGGCCTCGAAGCCACGAACGCTCCGGCGGTCTCCAAGTACCACCTGGACGTCATCGCCAGCGACGGCTCCGCCGGCCCACTCACATTGATCTCGGGGCAGGCAACCGAACCGACGATGGCACCCAATGGCAGTCAGCTTCCGTTCACATTGACAGGCGAGTATCTCAGTGGAGGCCTCGGCTGGTGGGACAGCCCGGCCTGGACCGCTGAGGGCCAATCGATCGTGTACCGGAGCTTGTCAGAAAGGGACTGGCCCACATTCTCGATCAGGATCGTCCCGGCCGACGGCGGTCCGTCGCAGGTCCTCATCCCGAACGTTGATGCGTTCGACTTCGGATGGAGCCCGTAGCGTGGTCTGCGTTCCGTACCACTCGTGCACGCGACCTCCGGTCCGGTGGCGGTGGTTTGGAACAAGCGTCCGCGCGATCGTCTTCGCAGGATTGCTCTCCTCCTGCTCGACGCCAGTTGCGAGCCAACAACCTCCGCTCGTGTCGTCCCCGCTCCCGACCGCGTCAGAAGTCGCGTCACCGACACCGGCCAGCTCCATGAGGCTGCCCCCATTGGCGAGTCGCTGTTCCATGCCCGGGGTCGCCGGGGAAGTCTTCTACTTTCAGGCCCTCGACGGGACCCGCCTTGACGGTGCTGTGCTCGGGAGCGGTTCCGTTGGCGTCGTGCTCTCGAATAATCACGATCAGGATCTGTGCCAATGGGTGGCGGGCGCTCGCTTGCTGGCCGCCGCCGGCTTTCGCATGTTCTTATATGACTACCGAGGCACCTGGCTGTCGAATTCAGCGGTGAGCCTTGGCGCCGACTCCACTCGATACGACGACGATGTCCTCGCTGCCGTGGCCGCCATCAAGGCACGCGGCGCGAGCCGGGTGGTGTTGATGGGCGACGGAATGGGTGGATTGGTGTCGTTCGCTGCGGCTGCGCGCGTCGGCAAGTCGCTGCGGGCAGTTGTCGCGTTCTCGCCATTCAGCTTCTACAACACGACGGACACACAGCCGAGTCACAGCGACCCCGGCAACATCGACGGGCTGGCTGCGGTCCGGTCACTTCGAGTCGCGCTGATGGTGCTGGCGATGCCGGACGACAAGATCCCGACGCTGCTCTACGCCGCGGCCCCGACGTCGGACAAGACCTACATCGATTTGCCCCCTGAGGCGTTTCCGGGCGGGGGTGGCTTCGGACTAGAGATCTTCAACAGCGATGGATCTTGGGCACATTCGTATCAACGCACCCTCTTGCAATTCCTGGCAGCCAGGGCCTAATCCCGCACACTCGAGCCGCTATTCGTCCGTTGTCCACGAGTGCGCATGGAGTCCTCCCGTCGCTGACGCGACGCACTACAGCGCGTGGCAGTTCACCCCGAACGAATACTGCGCGATGCCTTGCACGTGGTTACCGTCGGGCAGAGTGATGTCGGCCCGTTCAACCTCGCGGAACCCGCAGTGCTGATACTGCGGAAAACCTGGGAGCGTTGCCATCAGGGCGAGGCTGCTGAAGCCAGCCGCGCGCGCCGCCGCCTCGCAAGCCTCCAGGATCCGGGTCCCGAGACCGCGCCGCGCCCAGTCGCCGCGCACGAACATCGCGCGGATACGTGCGGGCTCAGAGGTCGGGTCGAGGAATCTCGAACGCTCCTCCTGATCGCTCGCTCCGCTGAAAAGCTTGTCCCGCCTGCTCCAGCCCCCGCAGGCCACGATGTCGCGGTCTGCCTCGATCACGAAGTAGGTCCGATCCTCGATCAGCATCGGGTCGACATGGGCGATGTACCGGGCGCTCCAGGCCGTCTGGCGATCGTCGTAGAAGGCGGGGAACAACGCTCGTGTCGATGCCTTTATCAGGGCGTCGATGGCGCTCTGGTCCTCGAGGGTGGCGAGTCGAAGAGCGGTCGGCCTTGCCTCCATGGCACGGACGATCCTAGCCTCCGGAGGTGCAACTGGGCGGTAGTCAGCTGTACGTAAGAGCCAGCTCGAGCGAGACGTAGGAGGGTCCTTCACGGTCGAGTGCGAGAGGTCCTGGGTTCGAGGTGTCGTCGCGTCTCAACCCAGGCCGACCGTCGGCCGACGGCACACCCCGCTCGGAACGCGACCTGCTCCAGAAGTCGCCCACGCTACGCCGCATACCCGTGGTCGCCATCGATCGTGGGGGCGACGCGGTCGCGCTCCGCGCGGGCCCAGAGCTCCCCCAGGGCCGCCGCGTACGTCTCGGGCTGAGACCGCTGTGGCGGAGCGAAGTGGTGGAGGCCCGGATATGCCTGGATCCAGATGTCCGGGAGGACGTCCGCCAGCAGGACGATCCGACGGACCATCATGTCCGACGTCAGGAGGCCGTACCCGAGGTAGACGGGGAAGGTGCACTGCCGTAGCGCCTCCCGGTCGGTGTCGTCCTCCTCGAACGCCCGCATCATCGCGCGCAGCCCGGCGGGCCGCTTCGCCATCCAGGGAGGCGGCGGGCCGGCAAGCTGAGCCGGCGGCTCGACACCGGGCCGGAGCTGTCGACGAGTGAACTCGACCATCATCTGCTCCGGCGGCATCGCCTCCATGGCGGCCAGCTCCTGGTGCTCGGCCGGGTCCCAGAGCCCGGGCACGTTCGCAGGCTCGAAGATGGCCAGGCTGCGAAGCCGATCAGGGTGCCGGGCGGCGAACGACAGGCTGACCGCACCCCCGCCCGAATACCCTACGAGGTGAAACGTGTCGAGGCCTGCCCCGTCGACCACTCGTTCGAGCGCATCGACCTCCATCGGGATCGAATACCCCGCCGGAGGCTCGTCTCCCTCGTAGACCTCGAGGTCCTTCAGGAGCGGCTCGATCTCGTCGCCCAACACTTTGAGGACCGGGCCATACGATTGACCGACCGGTGTGACGCCGCCCGGCAGGAAGACCACGGGGAGCGAACCTGACCGAGCCATCAGGCCTCCTCCAGCTCGGGTCGGGTGTATCCCGAACCCCTGCGAGCGCCCGTCCGCCCACGGCCGGCTGCGGGGGACGCGAGCGGACTGTACGACGGATCGCCGCAGCTGCCCAGCGTCCACATCGCGCGATACGCGGCATTCAAAGTGGGCTGATGAACTACCTGACGTATTTGCCTCTCGCCAGTGCGCGCACTTGAGAGTCGCCCCTCATGCGACTGCGAGCAACCCGGCGAGCTCGAAAACGCCTTCGACACGTAGGGTTTGGACCGCGCGCTGGGATCCCTCCGGGCGCGCCAAGCCCTCATTGATCTTCCGATCGCCACAGGATCGGCAGTCAGCCGGCGGTGGCGGCATCGCCGTTCGTGGTCACCGCGGTGGCTTGGGCAGCGCGGGGTCTTGCGCGACAAGCGCGGCCGCGACCCGATCTGCCCCGGGCCGGGCTCCAAGGTTTTCGTAGGCCTCGAGCGCGGCGCCGAGGTGCTCGACGGCGCGGTCGCGATCGACTGCGGCGAGAAGCTCCCGAGTCCATGCAGTGTCGAACGCGGAGCGTTCCTTGAAGCCCGCGGCGGCTCGATTGAGCACGTCGATAGCGTGATCGCGATCGCCCGCCGCAGCCGCTCGGAGTCCATCGGCGCGATCGATAGCGGGCCCGGCCAGCGCGAGCTGGTCCGCCCGCCGACGGGCCTCCGGCAGGAAGGCCTCGAGCCCGGCCCAATCGCCCAGGGTGGCAAGCGCGTCAAGCTCGGCGAGGAGCTCGACAGGCGGCTCCTCGGAGAAGTCCCGGAGACCAGTCGAGAGCACCCCTTCGGCGATCCGCCGCGCCGCGACCGGGTCCGCGAGGGCGCTGGCAGCCATGGCCTCGAAGCCCTGGATGATCCCGACCGGGGCTTCGGGCTCCGGCATCGACGCGGCTACCTCGCGGGCGCGCTCCGCGTCGCCCCGCAGGGCGAGGAACGTGGCGCCGAACTGGAACCCGCCGAGGGCGAACGGGCACGTCGTCCCGGCGGCGTCGATCTTGAACGTCGTCAGGTGTTCGTCGAGAACCGCCGGGATCGCGTCCCACCGTCCGGCCAGGTAGTTGGCGCTCATCAGCACGGCTGTCGAGTGGCAGATGTCGTGCGGCCGCAATTCGCGCGCGAGCACAAGGAGCGACTCCAGCTCCACGAGGTGCCGTTCGGGCTCGCCGCCGATCCAGGTCAGTGTCTGGATCGCCTCGATCGTCGCCAGATGCCGGGTCCGCGGGTCCTGGATCCCGCGCGCCTGCTCCAGCTGCCTGCGGCAGAGCTCCAGACCCCGTGCGACCTCGCCGTGCGCCATGAGGAGACCGCTCACCTGTCGAAGCGCGGTTGACTCGAGCCCCAGGTCGCCGATTCGCCGGGCATGCCTGAGCGCGTCCTCACCGGCCTGAACGCGGTCTTCGAGCGAGGTGGGATCGTCCCGATGGAATGCGACCCAGCGCAGGCCCGCGGCGGCACGCATCGACTGCAGCCAGGCCCTCGTCTTCGCGTCTCGGGTCGCCCCGAGTCCCGCGTCGACATAGCGATCGATCACCACCGGATCGACCGGAACCGTAAACCCACCCCATCGGATCGCGGAGATCCGCGCGACCTTCATCGCGATCCGGGCGATGTCCTCGCCGCGACCGGGAAGGTCCCGCAGGATCGCGATGGCCTCATCCCAGGCGGGCAGGGCCCGGTCGCCGTCGTAGGCGGCGTCGTGGTCGTCGCCCAGGGCCTCGAGCGACACGGCCCGCTGCTCGGGTGAAATGGAGAGCTCCAGCGCCTGCCGGTGCAGCTCTATCGCTCGATCCAGCGCGTGCCGCTGGCGGGCCGTCGCGGCGGCGGCGAGGAAGGCGTCGCGAGCGTGTTGCTGGATCGCGACAAACACATCGTCACCAGCGCGCCAGGCGAGATCGGTCCCCTCAGCGAGGGCGGCCTCGTAGTGCATGGCCGCGAGCTGAGCCAGCTCATCGGGCCGATCGGGTGCGAGCTGCGTGAGCCAGCCGGCCAGCTCGGCGTGGGCGTGCGCCCGCCGTGCGAGCGTGAGGCCTGCGTAGGCGACGTCGCGAATGAGGGCGTGCTTGAACGCGTATTCCACCTGGCCGATGAGGCTCGACGTCGGCCGGAGCACGATCAGGCCGCGCTGCTCGAGGCCGCGCAGCGCAGGCTCGAGGTCGTCTTCCCCGAGCGCCTGGCGCAGGGGCTTCTCCCAGAAGGTACGGCCGACCACGCTGGCTTCGCGGAGGACACGTCGCTGGAGGTCAGGCAGGGCATCGACGCGGGCGGCCAGAAGCCCGTAGATCGTGTCGGGCAGCGGCATGGCGGCGTGTCCCGGCCACCGCTCGTCTGCGCCTTCGAGGCCGCCCGTTTCCACGAGTCGGTTGACGATTTCTTCGACGAAGAGTGGATTGCCCTCGGCCGTCTCGATGATCTGCCGCACCAGATCTGCCGGAACACGGCGGCCGGGTAGCAGTCCCGACACCAGTAGCGTGGCCTGGCTGCGGTCCAGGGGCTGGAGGTGCGTCATGACGGTGCCGGTGACGTTGGACACGAAGGCAGGTCGGTGCTCGATGAACTCCGGGCGCGCCGTCGCAACCATGAACAGGGGGCCCGTCGACCTGGACGCGATTGCCTCCAGCAGATCGAGCAACTGGTCAGAGGCCCAGTGCAGATCCTCGATCACGACGGCGACGGGCCGCGTCGCGGCCAGGGCCGACAGGAACTGCGGCCAGCGGCGAGCCAGCTCGGTGGCGACGGCGAGCGGCCTGCTTTGGTCGAGTGGGTTATCGGGCAGGTCGATCCCCGCCGTCGTCGCCAGAGCGAAGAGCACGGCCTCGACGTCGGCGGCGGCGAGGCCGCCCGCCGATAGGCTCGTCCGAAGGCCGCCGAGCTTCAGCTGCCCGTCCAGGGCGCTCGCGTTGAGGGACAGGCCGCAGGCGCCCCGAACGATCTCAGCCAAGGCCCAGAACAGCGCATCGGGACCAATGGACGGGCAGCGCCCGCGAAGCACGGTCAGCTCGGGATGGCGAGCCTGACCGAGCCCGACCACCTCCCTGGCGAGCCGACTTTTGCCGATCCCGGCGCCACCGAGCAACAGCGCGACCTGTGGTGCTCCCGAATCGACCGCCTCGTCGAGGAGGCCGCTGAGGGCACCGAGCTCGCGGTCTCGACCGACGATGTCGGCCTGGAGGTTACGGGCTGGTCCGGCCTCGACGGCACCCTCGATGTGCCCCAGGACCGGATACGCGGCGACGGGTTCGCGCTTGCCCTTGAGCTCGAGCGCGACCCGTTCGCCGAACCGGAAGAGCTCGCGAGTCGCGTGGTATGTCCGCTCGCCGACCAGCAGTGTCCCGATCTCCGCCGCGGACTGCAGCCGAGCCGCGACATTCACGGCATCGCCGGTGACCATCGGCCGGTCCGGATCGAGGGCAGCCGGTGCCAGCACCTCGCCCGTGTTCACGGCCGCGCGGATCTGTGGCCGGACACCGAACCGCCCCTCGAGATCGGCCGACATGGTCGCGAAGCGCTCGAGGATCTCGAGGGCTGCGCTCACGGCCCGCGCGGCGTCATCCTCGCGGACCCGCGGAACGCCGAACAACGCGACGGCGGCATCGCCAATGAACTTCTCGACGGTGCCGCCCCACGCCTGGACGGCCGCCGTCAGCAGCCCAAAGTAGTCGGCCAGAATCGCCCGCACGCGCTCCACATCGAGGCTCTCCCCGATCGCGGTCGAGTCGACGAGGTCGATGAACAGGACGCTCGCCAGCATCCGCTCATCGGGCGGCGGGGCGTTCAGGCCCATTTTCGGGAAGTCTACCCGGGCGCATTGGCGGCTAGGACGCGAAGCGTCGCCACGAGCTCATCGGACACTGTCGATCACGATGGTTGCTAAGGTGCGGGCGAATGCGCGGTTCGTAGCACGCAAGAACCTTGGCGGCGAGTCCGCTCGCAAGCTCCCCGACTCCCTTGACGACTAGGGTTTGGACCGTGCGCCGGGATCCCTCCGGGCTCGCTAAGGACCTCAAGCGGGAGTCTGACCCTCCGCGCCGCGGGCGAGCCGCGCAGCGAGCCAAATAGTCCACACCGGGAGCAATCCGAACCCGACGAAGATCGCGGCGTCGATCGGGCTGGTGATGGGCACCGGAGGCTGGCCGGCGAGACCGGTGCGCGCGGCGTATGCCAGGGCAGCGAGACCGGCCGCCGTGCCGACGTAGGCAAACAGTGGGTCGGCGGCGCGTCGCGCCCAGTTGACGCCGATCAGCCACACGCCCAGCAGGAGCACACCAAGGGCTGCCCAGAGGCCGACGAACACGACGGTTTCGATCGTCCCGAACGCGGCGCGCGCCGCGGAGGCGGCCAGGTCCCCACTCACGGAGGCCTCGAGGAGCCACGGCCCGGCCGTCCCGAGCAGGGTCGCGCCGCAGGCCCCCACCAGGGCGAAACCGAGTCCGGCCGCAGCGAGGACGGGATTTCCGAGGCGATCGTGGACATGGAGGACGAGCGGCGCGAAGGCGAGGTAGCCGACCATGTCGAAGAGGCCGCCCAAGCGCAAGAGGGGCGCGGCAGCCGCTCCATGGCCAATCAGCGCGCCGCGCTCAGCGAACAGTCGAATGTCGAAGTCATAGGCGGCGATGACGAGGGCACCGGCGAGGACGTTATTCACGACGACGAAGAGGATGGCCGCTGCTGCGACCGCCGGCTGACGCTTCCCGAACAACGTGTTGGACATCGGACACCTCACCCGTCTCGTGCCGAGACTGACCGCTCCGTCCCGGACCTAGCCGTTCGTCGATACGTCGCGAGAAGGACACCGATCGTGATCGGCATCAGGCCCAGATCGAGCTGCCAGCCAAGCCCGAAATTGCTGTTGACGAACTGGACTCCGAGGAGGATCGGCATGATCCAGAGAACGTTCCAGGCCCATCGTTCGCCGCGCCTGTAGGGACCCGCCGCGATCGCGGCCAGCAGCACCCCGAAGGCGAGCATGAAGTTCCCCAGTTGGCGAGACAGCGACTCGATGTAGGTCGAGATTCCTGGGATGTGTGTTCCGATTGCAGCCAGGCTCAGGCCGGTCAGTCCCTCGGCCGACGGTGGGTCGGGCGGGTTACCCAGAAGCAGAACCGGCGACACCAACGCCGAGCCAGCCCCAAGCACGAAGAAGATCAGCCACGCCCATCTCGGCATCATCGGCCTCCACCTATAGAACTGCCGCATCGGCGTTGGCACATGACATCCGGCCGAATGCGCGCTCCGAGGCGCCTCACGTAGCGGCTGCCGCGGTCGCATCCGCCGTCGATGGCTGCGGGGACCGCCAGCGAACGAGGAGCGTCACGCTCACCGCGGTAAGCCAGACAAGGCTGAGGAGGTACACAGGGAACTCGGCGTCGGCTGACGAGTCGATCGCCGGCACGAACATGGCAGCGATCGCCACAGCTCCGAGGACGAGGGCGCTCCAACCCGCCCAGGCCGGAAGACGGCGGGTCGACAGGGCGAGGAAGCCGACCGAGCCGAGCCACAGCGCCTGCGGCATCGCGAAGACCCGGACGAGCGAATCCGTCGCAGCGATGTAGAACGCCACCGCGGGGCCATCCTGGCCGGCCGTCGCTGATTGAACGACGGCGATGATGAGGCCGCGTCGCAGGAGCGAGATGACGAAAGCCGCCGCAGCACCGACCACGGCGAGCTGGGCGAGCGTCCCATGGTCGGGGTCGAGGTAGCGTCCGATCGCGGCGACGAACGCGACGAGGAGGGCGGTCCCGATCGATGTGGAGGCAGCCAGAAGCGTCACAGTCCTGAACGCGTCCGGGCTCGCCATGGCCGCGATAATCGCGTCCGGACTGCCCCCGGGCTCGACGGGCGCCGGAAAGAGCATCTCCACCAGGGTGCCGCCAACAGCGAAACCCAAGCCGGCAAGCGCGGCAGCGAGGCCGATGCGACGGTCCATCTCCCATCCTCCAAGCTTCGGCCGGCCCGACATCCGTGGGGCCCGTCTGCCGTCGATCCATCCTCCGAGCGCAGCGGCGCTCGGCCAAGCCGACCACCCTCCGATCTGCCGTTCGGGTTAACCCCCGGGCGAAGGGCGGCATGCCACCTCGACGGACCATGACCTCGGGGTCCACCATCCTCTCGATGTCGCCGCCGCGGCTCAAGGTGGTCCCGCGTTCCGACGTGCCGACACTGCTCGGCCTGCTGGCCGCGGCCCTCGGACTTCCGCTGTACGTGAGCGCGCGCGGGCCCGACGCCGCGCTTCTCCAGGGGATCACCCTGTATTCGACGATCGCCATCGCGGGCTGGTTGATCGCGCGCGTGCAGCCGCGCAATCGGATCGGGCAGGTCCTCGTGGCCACCGGAATCGGCGCTGGGGCTCTCCTGCTCGCCGTTGGCGTCGTCGTGGCGTATTCGGCCTCTCCTCACTCACTCGGCGGTCCCGTGATCGCCCAAGCCGTAGCTCAGGGCGCGTTCCTCAGCGCATGGCTCCTGTTTGCCGTACCCCTCCCGTTCGCGGCGTTCGTGCTGCTGTTCCCGGACGGTCACCTCCCGCGTCCGGCCTGGAGGCTCCCGGCCTCGCTTGGTCTGGTCGGGTCGATCGTCGCCGCCATCGTGCTTGCGCTCAGCGCGCCCGCCGGGACCATGCCGGATGCGCTGGGCCTTGGAGGCGTTGCCCCCGACGTCGCAGGCCCCCTGCAGGGAGCGCTCGGGGGCACACCGCTCGTCGCCGCGGCGAACGGGTTCAGCGCGCTCCTTTTGCCGGCGGCCGTGATCGGCCTCGTCGATCGCTTCCGCGGCGGCGGGCCCCTCCTGCGTCAGCAGGTCAAATGGTTCCTCGCCGGAGTCTTCGCCAACCTCGTCATCGGGCTCGTGGCCGGGCCGTTCGAGGCGGCGCCAGGCGTCGTCGGCGGTAGTGCCAAAGGGATCGAGCTGGTGGCGACGCCGCTGCCGCTCGTCGGCGCGGCGATCGGCGTCCTGCGCTACCGCCTGTGGAACGTCGACGTCGTGGTCGCCCGGGCCGGGGCCGCGGCCCTTACCTGGGCGGCCTTCGCCGTCGCACTGAGCGGCTTCGCCATCGTCGCGGGTTTGGCGGTCGCCGGCGGCGACGTCCGGACCATCCCGGCGCTGGTCATCGCGCTCGTCGTCGCCACAGCGCTGCCATCGCTCCGAAGACCGGTGGAACGTAAGATCGAGCGCCTCCTCGGGGGTTCGGGCGGCTACCTGGCCGTCCGCCGGCTGGGCGAGAGGGCGGAGCTCCATCGTGGCGTCAACGATCTCGCTCGCGCGATCGTGGAGGCGGCGCGGGCCGCGGTCCGGGTCGAATGGGCGGCGCTGTGGCTCGCCGACACTAACCCGACGCGGCCGCACGCCATCGAGCGTCCGCTCGCGTTCAGGGCAGCTGGGGCGGTCGGCACTCCGGGGCCTCTGCCACCGACGATCGCACCGGAGGCCACCACCGTCCTGGGCAGCCGACCGCGCCTCTGGTCGACCATTGAGGACGTGGATCCCGCGTCCCAGCTTGTCGCTGCCGTATGGGACCTCGATCCCGGGGCCGTCGCTGCGCTGGACAGAGGAGGCGGAGCCATCGGCGTGCTCGTTGTCGGCCCACGCATGCCGGAGCCGCTCGAGGAGTCGGACCTCGACGTCCTCGCCGCCCTCGCCAGCGAGTCCGCGCTGCGCCTCGAGAACCTTCTACTCGAGGCGGAGCTGCGGGCACGGCTCGAAGACCTCGCGCGTCAGGCCGAGGAGCTGCGAGCGTCTCGGACGCGCATCGTCGAGGCAGAGGACGCGGCGCGGCGGCAGATCCAGCGGGACCTCCACGACGGCCTACAGCAGGAGCTCGTGGATCTCGCCGCCCGGATCCGTCGCCTTGCCGGCGCAGCCGGCGTTGATGTCGGGGCCGACCTGCTCGCGCTCAGCGCGGACGCGGAGGCCGCCGTGTTCGCGCTGCGGGAGGTGAGCCGAGGAATCTACCCGTCCACCCTGGACGACCTCGGGCTCGTCGCCGCGGTCGGGGACCGGGTGGCGCGGATGGCGGCGAACGTGGACGTAGAAGCGGATCGGTCGCTCCTCGAGTCGCGCCTCCCGGCGCCCATCGAGGAGGCCCTGTACTTCATCGCGATGGAGGCGCTCACGAACGCAGCGAAACATGCCCCGGAGGCGAGAATTTGGGTGCGGATCGCCCGCGACGGTGGATCGGTCAGGCTCGAGGTCGAGGACGACGGCCTCGGCAGTGAATCGCGGATCGGCGCGCGTAGGGCGGATGTCGAGGCTGGCGGGGGGGTCCTGAACATGATCGATCGGGCAGCCGCCCACGGCGGGTCCCTGACCGTGGCGGAGCGTCTCGGCGGCGGTATGCGTGTTGCCGTCGAGATTCCGCTCGAGGTTCCGCCAATCGTTTCGGAACGTCAGCCGGTCAGTCCGATGGCGGTGGTGCCGACGTCACCGGGGGCGTCCCGGTCTCCCGAAGGTAGATGAGGACCGCCGCAACGCGGCGGTTCAGGTCGCGTTCCTCGGCGAGCCCTAGCTTCGACAGGATCGTGGCAATGCGCTTCTCGATCCCCCCGAGCGAGACGGAGAGGGCCTGCGCGATCGCAACATTGGTGCGGCCCTCGGCCATCAGCCGAAGCGTCTCGCGCTCCGCCGGCGTGAGCGCGGCGATCGCCGAGCCGGGCTTCCGGGCGCGATGGGACAACAGCCGCTCGACGATGCGTGAATCAAGCACAGACCCGCCGCTCGCCACCTCGCGGATGGCCCGCACGAGCTGATCGACGTCGCCGACCCGGACCTTGTGGAGGTAGCCGAGGCCCTCCACGCCGTGCTTGAGCAGCTCCCAGACGTACGCCTCCTCGTCATGCTGGGTGAGCACGACGACACCGGTGCCCGGTAGCTCCGCCCGGATGCGGTGTGCTGCTTCGATCCCCTCCATCTTGTCGCTGGGCGGCATCTTGATGTCCATGACCACTGCGTCGGGCCGAGTGCGGTGAACGGCCTCCAGCACCCCATCGAAGTCGGCGGCGGTCGCGACGAGCTCGAGCTCCGGCCGTTCGGCCAGCAGCCGTGCCAGGCCTTCCCGCGCGAGGAACTGGTCCTCGGCGAGGACCACCCGGACCCGGGACGCTATTGATTGGTTCGGCACAGGTCACATGCTCGGCCGTCTCCGGTTCAGGATCAAGTTGCCGCGCGCGACCCTGGCTCCGGCTTTTCAGGGGCTTTGACGTCACGCACGCGCACATGGCCCACCCCGGAGCAATCCAAGCACGGCTCGGCAACGAGCAGACCGGCGAGCTCCGACGCGCCGTCTACCCGTAGGGTTTGCAGCGTGCGAGAACCATGTGAGCCCACCTTTCCCGTGACGTGGCGCGGCATTGCCGTTACGGCTGGAGTTATGTGGTGATCCGAAACGCCGTGCGGCCTATTCAGCCCGCCTTTTCCATGCAGCGCGTGGGCCTCGTGATCAACCGGGGCGTCTTGCACCTCGCCGCAAGGCGAACGGCCCAGGCTCTCCTGGCTCCCGTTGCGGGCCGGTTCGCCGCCCCCGCGGAATGGGCTCCTCGAGCCGCGGTTCCGAGGAGGCTTCGAATCTCCCGCGTGAGCCGCGTGCGGCGTCTACAGGGAATAGATTTGATGAGGGCGCGGGTGCGCTTCGTCTCGGCGCTCTCGCCCTTCACGCCCTGGCCACTGCTAAGAAGTCAGTCACGATCGGCACGACGAGATCGCTCGCGAGGAAAGCGTTGATGTGCTCGCGCTCGCGAATCCGGATCCGCCGGGCATCCTGCATTGCCGCGGCCACTTCGCCCATCACGTCGTCGGGATCCTCGAGTTCACCGGCGAGCAGAAGTGCGGGGCAGGAAATGCGTGGAAGCACATCCCATGGACTCCAGTTCCACGCGGGTCGCGCCTGCGTATACCCCAACAACGGCCCGGTGTCGGTGGCGACGACTCGATCGAGGAACCATTGCGGCACTGGCAGTTTCTCGGCTGCGACCATATCGTCGAGGATGTAGCGCCAACCCATTTCGCGGATCCCGGCAACGCGCTCGGCTGTCGCGGCGACGAGCTCCACAGGGCTCCGCGGCGGAGCAATGGCGCCGAACAGGATTAGGGCACTGAAGAGGTCGGGTCGCAGGTCGGCCACCCGCAGCCCTACCGCAATCCCGTTCGACCAGCCGAAGAAGGCCGGGCTCGAGAGGCGGAGGTGCGCCGCGAGGGCGATGACGTCGGCCGCATAGCGGTTGAGGTGGTTCGCCTCGGGACTCGTCGGGTGGTCGCTCGAACCATGGCCGCGATGGTCGAAGAGGATGCAGCGGTGGGACACGGCGAGAGGTTCGAGGTAACCCGCCTCTCTCCACAGTTCGCTGTCGGCCCCCGCGCCGAGATGCAGGATCAGATCCGGGCCTGATCCCTCGATTGCGTAGTGAAGCCGCACGCCGTCGACGCTCTCGAAAAACGGCACATCGAGACGGTACCGCGTTGCCCGTGCGGAAGACGAGAAACTGCCGTCGGAAGGCGTCACGTCGGCTCAGCCAGTGGGCGTATCTTCGCGGCCGGTGGCCGCGGATCGGCAGTTCACGCGCACCTTTGAGCAGCCCGACGTGCTGCCCACCGCGAAAACGGTTCGCGGGCGGGCCGCGACGAGGCCTGCAATCGGCAGCTTGAAAGCAAAGGGAAATCGCCGACGCGAGGGACGGCAAATCAGGCGCTATGAGGTCAGCGAGGGCGGCAAGCCCTTCTACCGTCAGGGTTTGCACCGCGCGCCGGGATCTCTCCGGGCGCGCCATCCAAACCCCGACGTTCTTGACCCGGTTAGGGCGGGTCCACTTGGAACCGCGCCAACGGGATCACTGCTGCCGAAGAGCCTGCAATTCATGGTGACGGCCCACCAATGGGACGCTCGTGGACCAACCGTCGCCGCGGGTTGACGTTGCTGCGGGCGAAGACATCCTTGCGGAATGAGTGGGCAATCGGGCCAGAGCGGTCAGCAGCCGTCTGACGGGGTGCGCCACCCGGCAATCACCGCCGCAGCCATCCTGTTCTTCCTGGACGCCGGCTGGGTCGTGTCCTTCCTGCTGATCTCCACCTTTGTCATGCTGAATGGCGACCTTCCGACGGGCATGCGCTATCTCGCTCCGCACGGACGCATCTACGACGCGTTCGGCCTCCACGTGGCACTCGCAGCATTCGGCCTCTTTGCGGCCATCTCGACGCTCGGCGTCCTTGCCGGGCTGTGGCTGTGGCGGGGGCGGCGCAGAGGCGCCATCCTCGGCGCAATCACCCTCGTCGTGGGGCCCGTCTTCTGGTACGGCTTCGGTCTTCCCATCCCGCCGCTCATTGCGGTGCTGCAAGTGGGCCTCCTGGCGGCAGGGTGGAGGAGCCTCCGCTGAGCCCCGAACCCAGGTATTGACGGCTTCGCGGTCCGCTCCTTCATTCCGGTCGCGGGAGGGTCGAGGGAGGTTACACGCTTGTTCCCCCGGCGAGCCTCGCACGGCCCGCTCCCTGCTAAGGCCGGGCAAGCGCGCCACTTAGTTCAGGTGCCTGGATCGCACCACCGCCCGGGCCCCCGGCTCGACAGCAGCCTCTCCTCGGCGATCACCGCGACCGGCCAAGCGTCGGGCCCGGGCTCGGTCACCAAGCATTGGCCGACTGTCGGAACGACCGAGCGGCTGTGGCATATTCCAGTGGGCCTGCGGGTCGGCGTCGACGAATGCGCCGAGGCGACCCCGACCGATGATCGAAGGAGGCGCGATTCGTGGCGGCGGAGCGGGACGTCGTCATCATCGGTGCGGGCCACAACGGACTGGTTACCGCTGCGTACCTCGCCAACGCGGGCCTCGATGTCGAGGTCCTCGAGCGCCGATCCATCATCGGTGGGGCATGCGCGACCGAAGAGCTGTTCCCGGGGTACCGGTTCTCCAGTTGCTCGTTTCTCTGCTACGCGCTTGCGCCAGTGATCGTGCGCGACCTGGAGCTCCGCCGTCACGGACTCCATATCTACGACCTGGAACCACTCGAGTTCCGGCCCTTCCCCGACGGTCGCCACCTCATCCTCTACCGAGAAGAGGCGCGCAACGTCGAAGCGATCCGGTCATTCTCGGAGCGCGACGCAGACACGTACCCTCGCTGGAACGCAATGTGGGAGCGCGCGGCGGCGATCGTCGATGCCTTCCGCATGAGGCGGCCGCCGACGCTCGCCGATCTCTTCGAGCGGGCAAGAGCCAGCGGCGATGTACCCCTGCTCGAGCGCCTGCTGACGACAGGGTTCGCGGACCTGCTCGACGAGACCTTCGAGTCCGAATACGTCAAGGCGGCCCTCGTCCACTCCGGGGACGTCGGTGACCCCCGCGGCGTCGGCACGTCCTGGCCGACGGCGAACCTGGCCGGCGGCGCGATCGATATCCTGGCCGAGGCCGGCAACACCGTCGGCATCGTCCGTGGCGGCATGGGTGCGATCAGCGCCGCGATCGCCTCGGCGGCACGCGAACGCGGGGCCGCGATCCGCACCGATTGCGAGGTCACGCGGATCCTGGTCGAGGACCGGCGAGCGGTCGGCGTCGACCTTGCCTCGGGCGAGCGCGTGGCCGCCCGGGCGGTGGTGTCCAACGCCGACCCGAAAAGGACCTTCCTGCGGCTCCTCGGCGCTGACGACCTCGAGCCCGCGTTCCGACGGTCCGTGGAGCGCCTTCGGACATCGGTGTCCTACCTGAAGTTCCACGCAACGCTGCGCGAGCTGCCGGACTTCTCGCGCTGGTTGCCTGCCACGGCTCCCCCGCGGACCCTCGCCCGAATCTGGATCAACCCATCGGTCGCCAGCTACGAGCAGGCTTGGCGCGACGCCGCTGACGGGCGGCCGTCCCGCGCACCCGTCATGTCGATCCAGATCCCGACCCTTTACGACGACACGATCGCCCCGGCTGGCCGACACGTCCTGTCGATCTTCGCGATGTTCGCGCCGGTCACGCCGCGCGACGGCTCGTGGGACGACCTCCGGGCGTCCGTCGGCGAGGACTTGATCCAAGCAGTGACGGCCTACGCGCCGAACTTCCGCGAAGCCATCGACGACTGGATGGTCTTGACTCCGTTGGATCTCGAGCGACGGGTGGGCCTGACCGACGGCAACATCCACCACCTGGACATGATCCCGTCCCAGCTCTTTTCGGCCAGGCCGCTGCCCGGCTGGGCGGACTACCGAACCCCGATCAAGGGCCTGTGGCTATGCGGAGCCGGGACGCATCCCGGCGGTGAGGTATCCGGGGTGCCCGGCCATAATGCCGCCGCGGCCATCCTCGAAGCGTGGCCCTGACTTCTAGGCCCGACCGCGGGGCCGGCGACGTGCTCCCGGAGTCAGCGGAATTCTTCCGGCGAGGCGACGCGTCGGCGGCTCGGGTGGTAAGCGCTCGAGAGTACGAGGGGTTTCGAGGGTGTGGCCACTGACACGTCAGGGTGGCGTCGTCATGGTCTCGAAGTCCGGGCGACCTCGCAGGCTGACGAGCGTAACCTCGTCGCGCAGCATCGGGCCGAGCAAGGGCCTGAGAGCGACTGCACGCCCGAGGGCTCGCATTGCCTCGTCAGGCTGACCGCGAAGTGCCATCGCGACGCCACGGAAAGTGTGGACCCCTGCGGGAAACCGATAGTCGAGCTCGCTCAGCTCGGACACCACGTCGGCCACCTCGTCCGCCAGGGCGGCCGCACGGTCCGGCCGTCCACGCTCGAAGTGGAAGTCGACCAGGTGCCCAATCGGGTGCGTGTAGCTATTGCGAACGATGGCAGCGGCCACGCTGCCAGCGTTGTACCACTCGGGCGAACGCTCGATGTCCGCCGAGGAGCACGCGGCCAGCCAGGAGAGGAGCCTCGTCCAACTGGCCTGCCATCGGGTGATGAGGTCCTGAAGCGGGATCTGGCGGTCCAGTGCGAGCTGGCGATCATTCACCGCATCGAGGTCTTCCGGCGGCGCCTCGTGCACGGCGCCCGCGAGCACAGCGTGAACGTGCTCCAGGAACAGCTCCCGCCATAGCGCGAAGTGTGCGATGTGGTCGCGGGCCGCCCATGTGCCAGCCGCGACGACGTCGGTGTTTGCGGCGTGGACCGCCTCCTCTTCGTGCGCGAGCTCGACCCTGAGCAGACGGTCGAGGCGCCCGGCTATCAGCATCCGGGCAGTATTGGTCGCACGAGTGGTCACCACAAGCGTGCCTGATTTCCTCGCTCGCCAGACGCAGCACCTTGCCAGGGTTTGCACTGCGCGTCGGGATCCCTCTGGGCGCGCCACGAACTGGCGCTACGTCGGCATGCACGTCGGCGGCGGCAGGTTCACCGCGGCGTACGATTGCGGCCCGATTCTCTTAGACGCGGCGTCGAGTTGAGCTACCAGCGCCCCATGCGGAAGAGCGGCTCGGTCCTGCCCCGCCAGCGACCCCTCGGCGAGCAACGGATCGCATTCGTCACGACAGCGGATGGGGTGCGCCTCGCGTACGCCACCCACGGCCGCGGCTACCCACTCGTGCGGGCGGCGCACTGGTTGACGCACCTCCAATACGACTGGGAGAGCCCGATCTGGGCGCCGTGGCTGCGCGACCTCGGTCAGCGGTACCGAGTGGTCCGTTACGACGAGCGCGGCTGCGGCCTGTCGGACTGGGACGTTGGCGACATGTCGCTGGACGCCTGGGTGTCGGATCTCGAGGCCGTGGTCGACGCGGCCGGGCTGCCGCGATTCGCGCTTCTTGGCATGTCCCAGGGAGCCCCGGTCGCGATCCGCTACGCCGTTCGACACCCGGAGCGGGTGAGCCACCTCGTGATCCTCGGGGGCTATCTCGTCGGGTGGGCGAAGCGCGGCGCCACGGCGGAGGCTCTCGAGGAGATGCAGGCAACGCTGACGCTGATGCGCACGGGTTGGGGGCGTGACAACCCCGCGTTCCGGCGGCTCTGGACGTTCAACTTCGTGCCGGACGGCGACGAGGGGCTGCTGCGCTCCTACGACGCGCTCATGAACACAACGACCTCGCCGGCGAACGCGGTTCGATTCGAGCAGGCATTTGGCGAGCTGGATGCTACCGAAGACGCCAGGCAAGTCCGGGTGCCGACGCTCGTCCTGCATCTCGACGACGACCACGTCACCCCATTCGCGTGGGGCCCGCGTATCGCCGCCACAATCCCAGGTGCGAGGTTCGTCCAGCTGCACGGTCGAAACCACGTGATCCGGCCCGACGAGCCGGCGTGGTCTCGGTTCCTCGAGCTCCTCGAGGACTTCATCGGTGTCTCGGCAGCTGAGCGCCAGGACGTGGCTAACCCTGATGAGTCGCTGACGACACGCCAGCGCGAGATCCTGGCCCTCGTGGCCAAAGGACACGGCAATCGGGAGATCGCAGCCCAAACGGGTCTGAGTGTGCGAACGGTCGAGCGCCACCTCTCCAACGCGTACCTGAAGCTCGACCTGTCAGGTCGGTCCGCCCGAGCCGGCGCCGCCGCCCGGGCGACCGAGATCCGCCTTCGATCCGATCACACGGACTGACGTTCGGCTCGCGCGTGCGTAGTTACCGCCACTCGCGGCGCGAGTCCGGCCGGTGTTTGCGTGGTAGCCGGGATGACCCGGTGAGGGCGCGAACCTAGCTTTCGCTGCGTGGCAAGCCGGGTCACCGGCAACGGCTCCCGGCGGCCACGGACACCCGGGCAGGCCGCGGAACCGGCGCACGACTGCCTGGCATGGCTCAGGCCGGAGGAGATCGACATGGATACACGAGGATTCGTCTCGCGATGGAGAACCGCAGCCGCGCTCACGGCGGCGCTCGTGCTGACCGCGGTGGCCGTCGAACCCGTGGCCGCCGGCGCAGGCGGAAACCTGGGGATCGAACCCGCCTGGTACGACGGCCGCGTGACCTTCTTCCTGCAGCCATCCCTGTTCAGCTCGAAGCCCAATGGCGGCGTGCTCGGGTGTTTCGGCCTCGGACCGGACATGTCGGGCATCACGCGGCCAACCAAGCCCCTCTACGTCATCTTCGACCCGACGGCGACGCAGCACCACTGCATTGGGCAGCCAGATGTGCTTCGCCATGACCATGTGCTGCCTGTTGCGCCCGGCGACCCCGGGTATTCGGGAGCCTGGACCCTCGTCTTGATCGTCGAGGCATCGCCCGGTTCGATCGACCTCGCGAACCATCCGATCACGTCGGCCGCGGAGGTCCAGGCCGATCTCACTGCTGGAACGCTGATCGACGTGACTTCGATCCTCGCGCCCGGCGGCCCGGTCCGGATGGTCGCGCCGGTCGTCGGGCGCGGCTGACATGAAGTCCGAAGGGCAGATCGCGGCGGCCGACCGGGAGCAGATCCTGGCGGCCGCCCGCGATTACATCGAATCGTGGCTCGACGGGGACGCCGAGCGGATGGCGCGCTGTCTCCATCCCGAGTTGGTCAAGCGGACGACGAGCACCAACGCGGCTCCGCCCGGCTGCACGGTGGATACGCTCTCGCGCGAGGAGATGGTCGGCGCGACGGCTGCTGGCCACGGCACCCATCACGATCGGCCGTACGATGTCTCGATCCTCGAGGCGTACGGCGACTGCGCGTCCGTGCGCGTGCTGTCGGCGCCGTACGTCGACTACCTCCACGTCGCCCGCTGCGGCGATGAGTGGTTGATCCTGAACATCCTGTGGCAGCAACGGCTCGGGCGGTGACAGGGCAGCCCGGCCAGTCGCCACGGCTCGTCGAGTTCCCGTCAGGGGACGCGATGCTTCGGGGTCAGCTGCACGAATACGGCGGGGCGAAGCGGCGACCAACGGTGGTCATGACCCACGGCTTCTCGGCCACGGCCACGGGCATGGTCGCCGACCGGTACGCCGAGGTCATCCACTCGGCAGGGCTCAACGTCCTGCTCTTCGATAACCGCGGGCTGGGATTGAGTGGCGGGGAGCCGCGACTCGTCCTGAATGAGTGGACCCAGCTGCGGGGCTATCGGGACGCCCTCGACTTTGTCGGGACGCTCGCGACAGTGGACCCGGACCGCATGGCGATCTGGGGAGACAGCATGAGCGGCGCCACGGCGCTCGCCGCCGCCGCCTTCGATGACCGCGTTGGGGCGGTCGTCGCCCAGGTTCCGGCCTGCGGCGGCGCGCCGCCCGAGGAGTCGAGCGGAGCATTCGAGATCCTGCGTGACCTGTACAGGGCCGGAGGCCCGAAAGGGGCGCCGATCGAGACCATCGGCCCGCGAGCGGTCGTCTCGCCCGACCAGATGGTCTTGGCATCGCACCTTACCCCCATTACCGCCTTCCGGTGGTTCATCGACTACGGCGGTCGACCGGGAACCGGCTGGCACAACCGGGCGACGGTGGAAATCCCCGCGACGGTCGTGCCATTCCACGTCGGCCACTGCGTTCCGCTCCTCCGGGCGGCCTCCCTCTGGCTGATCGCGCCCGACGACGAGATGCCCGGCGCGGAGCCGGAGATCGCGGAAGCTGCCTACCGATCCGCGTCCGGTCAGAAATCAATTTTGTCGATCGACGGCGGGCACTTCGGCCTTCTCTACGACTGGAGTGCGACCTTTGCGAAGGCGAGCAAAGCGCAGGCCGATTTCCTCGCCTCCTGCATCTAGGTCAGCCGGCCCCTGGCGTCCGGAACCCGGGGGCGCCCAGGCGGCCACTTCGTCGACCCTCTCGACCGCGAAGGTTTGCAACGCGCATCGGGATCCCTCCGGGCGCGCCATCGAAACCCGCGCCCTTGCCGAGGCGATGTCGGTGCAGCAGCCGCGGGCCTGCCCGCCGCAGTCGTCGGGTCAGCCTGACGCCGGGTTGCGAACCATCCCTGGCCGTTCCGCGATGCCGTAGACCACTGCGAACGCCACGACGCCGACGATGCTCACCGCGACCAACGAGGTCGAGACGGGCAGCCCGAGAATCGACACCTCACCGCCGATGCGTAGCCCATCCCATGCGCCGTGGAGCACAACGACGAGGGCCAGGGCGAGCCCGACAGAGGGTGGTGCGAAGCGCCAGCCGCGAGCCGGACTCGCCGCGAACAGGGCGGCGGCGGCGATGCCGGTCCAGATCCCGTGCCCGAACGGCGAGACAAGCGCGCGCAGGATCGTTTCCTGGAGCGAGGCGATCACGTTGCCGCCGGTGGCGAAGAGCACGGTGAAGGCGTAGCCCGTGCTCTCGAACGCGGCGAAGCCCATCCCGACCGCGCTGCCGAGCAGCAGCCCGTCGCGGGCGCCGCCGTGCTGAAGGCGGCGCGCGACGTACATGACGGCCGCCAGCTTCGAGCACTCCTCGATGAGGGCGACGACAAGACCGCCACCTAACGTCAGCGTGTCGCTCTGGCCGATGAACCGTGGCAGCAGGTACGGCTCGAGGATCGATGCGCCGATGACTCCAAGGATCCCGCCGAGGACAAACGCCCAGGTAACGGCCTCGAAGGACAGACTCGTCGCGTGGAGGTGATCGAACAGGTACGCCACGAAAACCACGGGCACCAGGAAGCTGCCAACCAGCACGACGGTTGGGTAGAGGTTCGAATTGCCGGTCTGAAGCATCACGACCGCCAGGACGACGAAGATCGCGCCGCCAGTCACCAGAATCGTCCGCCAGCCGAGGTGCTCGGGCCGCACGCCGCCGGGTTCGCTGGATCGAGATGCCTGCCCCACCTCGTGCGATGTGGATTCCATCGGCTCAGCCCGTTCCTCGCCGCGACGCGCCCGGCCGTTCGTCCACGGCGCGGTCATTGCACGTCCATGGCGGAGATTCCGTGCAGTGTAGGCGCCGCCGACAAACGATTCGGCCGGTCAGGGGCAGGAGCGAGGGCAGGTCGCCCTAGCTCATTCGACGAGCACTTTGCCGGGCACGCTGTTGAATTCGCCGCTTCCCGGCACAAAGGGGTAGCGCTCCCGAATCCGGTCGTCGAGAACGATCCCGAGGCCCGGCGCCTCCGGCGGGGATACCAGACCGTTCTTCAGCGAAAACGCATCCGCGATGACCTCGCTGTGCAACCCGCCGTAGGCAGGTGCGATCTCCAGGATCACGGTGTTGGGTGCGGCGAATCCCGCGTGGAGGTTCTGCATGAACCCCCCGCCTGAGGCCCAGGAATGGGTAGCCACCTTGCGGCCGCGGCCATCGAGCATCGCGGCGACGCGCCCGAACTCGAGCAGACCGCCTGTGAACGCGGCGTCAGGCTGTCCGATGTCGAAAGCATCCTGCTCGGCAAACACGCGCCACTCGTAGAGGGCGGTCAGGCACTCGCCGCCTGCAACGGGCACCGAAGTCGTCCGGCAGAGCTCCGCGTAGCTCCAGGGGTCCGTGTAGGGCAGCGGCTCCTCGTAGAAGAACGGGTCATACGGCTCGACGGCCCGCATCACCGCCTGCGCCACGCCGAGATCCCACGTCGCGACGTTGTTGCCCATGTGCCCGTCCATGCAGAACCACGCGTCCGGGCCGACATGGTGGCGAACGAATTCGGCCTTTCGGCCTTCGAAGTCCGCCGCCTGTGAAGCGGTAACCGGCACGAAATCGACCGGGCCCTCGGCCGTTTCCTCATGAGAACCCGCGCCGATCTTGAAGCCGCGGAAGCCCAGCGACAGGTAGAAGTCGATCTTGTCCGCGAGCCGGTCGAGTGGGTAGTTGCTCGGTCCACCGGTCGCGTACGCCGGCAGCGCCTCGTGCTTCCGGCCGCCGAGCAGCTCGTAGACCGGGACGCCGTACATCTTGCCCTTCAGATCCCAAAGGGCGGCCTCGATGCCGTTGATCACGGCGACCCCCAGGCCGACGCGGCACCAGTAGTTTCCGGTCTGGTACATCCGCTGCCAGAGCTCGGCGACGTTGTCGACGCCCTGGCCGACGAGAACCGGGGCGAAGAACTCGACGATTGCGGGCACAGCCTCGGGAATGAAGTAGCCGGCGTACGTCTCCCCGATCCCGATCAGCTCCGTGTCGGTCAGGATCTCGATGTATGCCGCGCTGCGTCGTTTGCGGCTCTCTCGAAGGTAAGGATCTTCAGTCGAGGGACCGGTGAGGAGAACGGTGCGAACTTCGGTGATCTTCAAGGTGACAACGCTCCTCGAGGCGGGCGGAGTGCTGCATGAGTTGAGCGTTGGGTATGGTATTGGCCTGGATCATGTCATCGACTCCGCTCCTGACGGCGGGGGCGGCCACCATCCGAGAAGGCCAACGGCGTGACCATCTGGACCGGTCAACTGCGAGCGGGATCGGCGCGCCGGGACATTACCCAGCCCATCGGGACGCCGGCCGGGTTGAGCCTGACGGCGCGGGTCAGGGAGGTATGGGACCCCCTGACGGCGACCGTTGTCGTCATCGAGCAAGGCGCTGCGAGGGTCGTGATCGTCGGTCTCGATGTGGTCGGGGTCCTGGAAGCCAGTCACCGCGCGATCCGAGCGGGTGCGGCCAGGGCCGCCGAGGCGCCAGAAGGGCACGTGGTTCTCGTCTCCTCACATACCCACAGCGGCCCGTACCTCAGCGCGGATCTGCAGGAGCTCCTTCGACCGCACGGCCTGCGGGTCATGGATGATGCCTATGCGGACGACGTGGCCGCCAAGGTGGCTCAGGCCGCCGCAGAGGCGGCCGACCGGATGGTGCCGGTGGCGGTCGAGGTCGGGCGTGGGCGGGTTGAACGAGTTGCCTCGAATCGCCGACCCCACCTGCCGAGTGGCCGGGTGGTCCACCGCTACGGCCGGCCGCCTGCCTGGATGCGTGCGCTGCCGGAGGGTTTGATCGACCCGGATGCAATGACAATTCGGCTGCGGGCCAGGAACGGGACGTCCGTTGCCATGATCGCCAGCTACGCATGCCACCCAACCGCAGCCGGCGGCGACAACCACGACCACGTGTCCGCCGACTTCGTTGGACAGGCCCGGAAACGCATCGAAGCCAGCGCTGGGGCGCCGATGCTGTTCCTGCAGGGTTGCGCCGGCGACATCGGGACCGGAAAGTGGGTGGCACGCGGTCGCCGTGGTGACACCGTGGCGATGGGCAACCGGTTCGCTCGCGGTGTCTCGCTGGCCCTCGCGGACGCGACCGAGGTCAATTCGGATGTCCTCGGCGTGGCGACTCGTCGGGTTCCCCTCGCGCTCGAAGCGATGCCGGCAGGACAGCTGGAACAGAAATTCGAGCTGGCCCTTCAGGCTGGCGACGCGAGCGCCGTCGTTGCGGCAGGGGACGCCCTGATCGTCGCGCGCCGCATCGATGAGCTGCGGCAGGCCCAGGTCTTCGCCTTCCTGATCGGAGGCGTTGCGCTCGTCGTGCTGCCCGGCGAGGTGTTCATCGCCCACGGCATGTCCATTCGAACCGGATCGCCGTTCGGCGCGACGATGGTGACGGCGTACAACGACAACACCCTGCAGTACATCCCGACAGCCGCCGCGTTCGCGGAGGGGGAGTACGAGGTCGCGGGAGGCTGGCGGTACATCCAGCGAGGCGAGGGAGAACGCCTGGCCAGCGAGGCGGGTTCGCTGCTTGCCGACCTCGCCACGGCCAGCCAGTAACACTGTCCCTTCGACCCGGCTGCGAGGTCCCAACCGCGTGCTGGTCGTCGGCAGCGTCAGACAGGCTTCGAGGGCTCCGTGGCTGGGCCGCCGCGATCCTCGAGCGGCGACTCGGGGAGTGCACCCAAGCCCTCGTCCTCGCCGACGAATGGGGACGCGATCACTGCGGCCCCCGTCTCGGGCACGACAGGAAGTTGCCGAGTCCCACCCCGAGCCTGGATTTCCGACCAGAAATGGCACGCGACGTGATGACCCGGCTCGACCTCGTCGAGGCGTGGCTCCACGTCCCGGCAGAGCGGCTGGGCGAACGGGCAGCGGGTGTGGAATCGGCAGCCGGTGGGGGGCGCAGAAGGGCTGGGTACGTCGCCGACCAGGATCATTCGGCGGCGCTGCCGCTCGGTCTGCGGATCGGGGATCGGCACGGCCGAGAGCAGCGCCATCGTGTACGGGTGGAGCGGCCGAGCGTACAGGGCATCTCGCGTTGTGAGCTCGACGATCTTGCCGAGATACATCACGGCGACCCGATCGGACAGGTGGCGGACCACGGACAGGTCGTGGGCGATGAACAGGTAGGTCAGCCCGAATTGCTGCTGGAGCTCCTGAAGGAGGTTGACGACCTGGGCCTGAATGCTGACGTCCAGTGCCGAGATGGGCTCGTCGCAGATGATCAACGATGGGCTCAGAGCGAGGGCTCGGGCGATCCCGATTCGTTGGCGTTGACCGCCCGAGAACTCGTGCGGGAACCGGCCCGCCATGTTCGCCTCGAGCCCCACCACCTCGAGCAGCTGGCGGACGCGGAGCCGGCGTTCGCGCTGATCACCGATGTGGTGAATCTCGAGCGGCTCGGCGATGATCGAACCGACGGTCAACCGGGCGTTCAGGCTGGCGTACGGATCCTGAAAGACGATCTGCATGTCGCGCCGCAGCCGCCGGAGGTCGCCGGGCTTCGTGGTGGTGAGGTCCCGCCCTTCGAACCAGACCGAGCCTGCGGTCGGTTTGTACAGCTGCAGGATCGCTCGCCCGACGGTGGTCTTGCCCGAGCCAGACTCGCCGACCAGCCCGAGCGTCTCACCGCGATTGAGCGCGAATGACACATCGTCCACGGCCCTGACCCAGCCGACCCGGCGCCGGAAGATGCCCTGGCGAATCGGGAAGTACATCTTCAGGTGCTCGACGCGGAGGATCGGGTCGCTGCCGGTCGCGGTTCCCGATCCGCGAGGCCCGCGTGGGATCGCGACGGTCACGATGCGAGGGGCGGGGAGCTGCCGTCGGCGGGCGCGATGGGTTCCACCGCCCGGACAGCGCCGGCGGGCTTCGTGGCCGGTGGGTGGGTAGGCGCCGTCCTCACGTCGACCCAGCAGGCGGCCCAGTGGGCCGGGCCGACCATCTCGAGCGGCGGGTTCTCCGTCTCGGAGCGACCGATTGCGTACGGGCAGCGAGGCTGGAACGGACAGCCCGGCGGCGCATCGATCAACGCCGGTGGAATCCCTTGAATCGGGCGAAGGCGGCCTTGGCGGGGCGCGTCGAGACGCGGGACCGAACCCATCAAACCGAGCGTGTAGGGGTGGCGCGGCGCCCGGAAGACGTCCTCCACCGACGAAGCTTCGACGATGTGACCCGCGTACATGACATTGACCCTGTCGACAATCCCAGCCACCACGCCGAGGTCGTGGGTGATCAGGATCAGCGCCATGCCCAGTTCCGTGCGCAGACGCTGCAGCAACTCGAGGATCTGTGCCTGGATGGTGACGTCGAGTGCCGTCGTCGGTTCGTCGGCGATCAGGAGCTGCGGGTCACAGGACAGCGCCATGGCGATCATGACCCGCTGTCGCATGCCGCCGCTGAATTGATGGGGAAAATCGTCGACTCGTCGTGTCGCCGCGGGAATTCCGACCAGCTCGAGCAATTCGATCGACCGCCGGCGCGCCGCATTCGATCTCATCCCGCGATGGAGCTGCAACGGCTCGCTGATCTGGCGTCCGATCGTCATGACCGGATTCAAATAGGAGATCGGATCCTGGAAGATCATGGCGATCTCGTTTCCGCGGATCGCCGAGCGCTCCGCCTCCGTCAGCACGACCTGGTTCCGTCCTCGGTACAAGATGTCGCCACGGACCACTCGGCCGGGTGGTGGGACGAGCCCCATGATCGACAGCGCGGTCACGCTCTTGCCGCAGCCGGATTCGCCGACGAGCCCGAGTGCCTCGCCTCGATCGACATGGAACGAGACCCCGTTGACGGCCTTGGCAATCCCGTCTCGGGTGTAGAAGTGGGTCTCGAGGTCCCGGACCTCGAGCAGGTGGCTGGACTCGAGCACGGGTACTCGCCTCGGGTGAGAAAGCCAGGGAGCCTTGAGCTGCGGGTCACCGAATGGACGGGTGGTCAAGGTAGCATCTCGAGCTCAGTGACCAGAGGGCCCATCGTGGCCGGAAGAACCCGAGCCTCAGAAGCGGCGATGCACGTTGGCGCCGGCAAACCGCTGGATCGCGGATTGATCGACGTCAATGCGCAGATCGGCCCGGCCTTTGGTCGGGCGGGCGGAGCCGCGCAGGATGTGTTGGCCCGCGAACTCCGCTCGCACGGCGTGCGCTGTTCGCTGGTCCGACACCGAACCGCCCTCGTCGGCGACACCCGGCTCGGCAATCGCCAGCTCCTCGATCTCTGTGAGCGGGACCCAGCCATGATTCCGATCGCGGTCCTGCGGCCGGATCGAACGGACACGCTCGACGACCCCACGACGCTCAATGCCCGATTCGCTGGGTTCTGGCTGGAGGGCCGCGGACGACCGGGTCAGGGCGGCCTGGCGACGGACACCCTCGTTCGAGCGGCAGCTCGAACGGGCAAGCCTCTGTTCGTTCCGATCACGGCCTATGGCGAGGCCTCGGCGGTGGGTGCGGCGACGGCCGAGCTCGGGGTGCCCGTGATCCTGGTCGGCTGCCACTATGACAACGCGGTCGACGTCATCGCCGCGGCCCGGCGGTTCGAACATCTCTACCTCGAAACAAGCCGGATGGCGCACCTGGGCGGCATCGACATCGCTGTCCGCGAACTTGGCGCCGAGCGGATCATGCTGGGGACCGGTGCCCCGTTGCGGGCGATCCAGTCAGGCGTCAACGCGATCTGTCTGTCGCGGCTCGGCGACGACGTGAAGCGCGCAATCCTGGGCGGCAACGCTGCTCGACTTCTCGGCCTGTCCAACACGGTCGTCGAGATTCCGGAGGTTGCCCGGCCCGCCCGCGCGTTCGACGTCCACACCCACACCGGTCCGCTGGTCCAGGACGTCACGGAGCTCGACGATGACGAGCTGATGGCCGAGCTCGCCCGGCAGAACAGCACGCGCTACGCGATCGCGTCGAGCGTCCTCGCAATCGAGGCGGACAGCGAGGCCGGCAATCGACAGCTCGTCGAGGGTTGCCGGCGGCTCCCCAATCGTCTCGGCTACCTCTACGCGGATCCCGACGACCTGGCGGCCACGGAGGATCAATTTCGGCGCTGGGGCGATGCTCCGGGCATCGTCGGCGCGAAGATCTCGTGCGAGACATCGGAGCGCATTACGGGATCGCGCCAGGTCTGGGAGCTCTTCGACCTGCTTGCCCGTTTTGGCAAACCGGTGAAGATCCACAACGACGGGACCGATTGGGATCAGGCCCTGCTGAGGATCGCCCGCAGGCACCCGCGGCTGGCGATCATCGTCGCCCACGGCGGGCTGGGCTTTCCCGATCTGCCCGCCGCGCGGCTTGCGGCTTCTGTCGACAATGTCTTCGTGGAGATGAGCAGCTCCTTTGCGCAGATCCCCATCGTGCGCGAGCTCGTGAAGAGGATCCCGCCCGAGAAGCTCATGTTCGGGACGGACGCGCCTCTGCTCGATCCGGGATTTGTGCTCGGCATGTACCAGGACGCAGGGTTACCAGCCGAACGACAGGACGACGTCTACTACGCGAACGCGGCTGGCCTGTTCGCGATCGACTGAGTGCCTACCCGAGTGCCCCTCGTCGCGTTGATAAAGAACGGGCGATGGCATCTCGACAGCGCCGAGGCGTTGGCGTACCGTCACCCCGCGAAACGGCGGATTGTATACAACATGTGGTCGACAACCCGAGGCGATCGCAGGGCGACCGGATCGTTCATGGCCGGCCCCGGCGGGCGTCCGAGCGACATAGGAGGAGGTCCCATGGAACGGCGTCCCTCGGCCCTGTTCGCGATCGCGGCGGCCGCCTTTCTTCTCGTCTCTGCTTGTTCGCCTGCTCCCTCCGCAAACCCCGGCGCGTCGGCTCCGACGACGGCCTC